>Ga0058698_10001468_pt1 | contig 10614 bp, 20 predicted proteins | sample AgamicAsSfe_FD_67288 | JGI IMG/M metagenome (GOLD analysis project Ga0058698, IMG submission 67288) | Agave microbial communities from Guanajuato, Mexico - As.Sf.e | ecosystem: Host-associated > Plants > Phyllosphere > Phylloplane/Leaf | place: Guanajuato, Mexico | collected 2012-05-30
CACATCGATTGGATTCTCAGCCACGCAGCTACTCTGGAAGAATTGATTCTCGATGATGCAGTAGTAGCGGTTGGTACAGTTCTTTACGCCGAGGTAGCCGATGAAGCCAGTCGTCGCATCGTTTACTCTCCTTTGACGATTGAGGATGGACGCCCTCTTTGCCAACCAGAACTGGATCACGCTTTGCCGAAGCGACGCTGGCTGTGGCTGACGCGTTGGCATCACATTTTTGGTCGTTTGCAACGCAGTCTGCCAAATCTGAAGCACTTCGCCATAGGTCACGGTAACTGGGATGAGCACAAGGCGTTCGACGAGGCCGAGATACTGCAGAATGTGTTGACAGACGCGAGGTATCAGTATCTGGACCGTGGAACCGGTCCGGATAACTGGCTAGTTGCCGAAGGTGATGACAAAGCCTTCAATGACTGGGAAGAGGATGAGGAGGACATCGAGTTCCAGCCTGAGTGCGACGAGGAGGACTGGCGGGCGCTGAAAGAGTTCATCGATCAGCTGCAGAGAAGAAGGTAGCAATTCACGAGATGCTCGATTCAACAGTACTTCCGTCTCTGTTTGCTAGAGATCAATATGACTTCGTTGCCACTGAGAGATCCATGCTTATCAGTCAATGCTACGGTATGAATCAAACGTCTTCTGAGATGCTTGACCGCACGGTTCAATGCTCCAAATCCAGGCCTACGTTTCAGTACGTATGTCCGTACAATGCGGGGCTGGCTGCAGAAGGATGGCTTTGCAGATCTCATCCTTCATGACATCAACCTCATTCCGCCCTGCTTCGAAAGCTCTTATCCCTTGACACATCCACCATCCTCGTTATTATTTACGTGGAATATGGAAAAGCAAAGTCATCGAGAAGCAGACGACCCCGGCGACAATACAAGTAAGTCTCGGGTCCTCGCTATTGGCATCGCCACCTAAACTCATTCACCACAGGCAAGGCCCACTTCCAACAACCACCACCAGAACTCGTTACAAGAAACCCGAGACCAGGTCTGGCAAAGCGGATAGCAGTGATATTCGCAACACAAACAGTGTTCATAGGCATATCCTTGCTTGGTCTGAACTGGTATCATGGAAAGTATGATTTGACTCTCAATGTCAGTCATGTACCTTGGTGGCATCTCTTCTTGTGTTTTGGTGTTGCGAATATAGGGGCGCAAGTGGTGTTGAGTAAGACCGGGTTTGGGCATATCTTGTAACATCTTACTCTCGCAAAGAAGCGCAATCTTCGTTGAGCATCATCACGAAGCTGATTAGGGTAGACTAGGCCAGCGAATCAATCCTCTGGCCCATCTCATGCATAGCCTCTCCTTCATCCTTCCTCAATCCATAATCTTCAATGGAAGCGACTAACTCCACACCCCTTGTATACACCTCTCTAGCTTCCTCCTTCCTCCCCTGCCCCACCAAACTCAACATCAATTTCCGCAAACAACCCAAAGCTTGCGGACTATTCTCCCCCAACTCCCTCTGCAGCAATGGCAGCAATTCCAATGCCAAAATCTCAGCTTCAGGGTATTTGTGCTGTAGATTCAACACTTCGATTAAGTTTGACATGGCAGCTAGATCTGAGTTGGAGGTGAAAGATGTGCGGAGCAGAGACCTCCAGAGTTCTTCTGCGGCGGTGTAGCGGTGGGTTTCTGAGTAGAGGAGGGCTAGGGGGAAGATGGGAGAGAGGTGTGGAGTTGCGGACATTTGGTCGTGGGTGGGGTTGGAGTGTTGGTTTCGGGTAATGATGTCTTTGATGAGGGACTCGAGGTGGGTGTATTTGCTTGCGAGGTCGTTAGGAAGTGGGGCAAGGGAGAGTTTGATTTGGAGGGTTTGAGGTGGTATGGCGAGCTCGACTGCATGGCGCAAAGTGGGTGAGATAGAGTCCCAGAAAAGGGATTGATCATTGGAAGTCATCTCAAGCAAGAGATTCAAGAATGTTTGACAGAGGCGAGCATTGTGAAATCAAAGTTGTTCATTGTGCTTGTTTATATGGGGAGGATTTATGTTGCTGCCTGATGGAATCAAATTCAATGAATGAGGATGTATACCTTGAACTCAGTCTGCTATCGGATGGATCTGATGTCGTTGTTGACGGAGCTCAAAAGGATGCCTAAATATAAGACAGGGTGACGGAGAGATGTGGACGGGGTCGGCGTCAAATGGAGCTTGTTGTGGACCCTGGCAACGCCCGTGTTTGGGTGTTTGGTCTCTACAGAAATCATTCACGTCATCCTGTGATTCTTTCGACAAGACGACCAGCAACACAATCCATCCATACACGACACAAAATGGAAGCGCCAACTAAGTCGACGACGTCGTCGCTCTTCGAAGTATACCTACGCCTCCGACCATCGTTCGCACCCAATGCAGAGAGATTTCTCGACGTCGACACTGCCGACGACAAAGCAGCACCTACACACATCACAATCCACCCGCCCGCCCATGACCAGCGCAGGAAGGCCGTCGAGACTTTCAAGTTCACACGAGTCTTCGAAGAGGAGGCTACACAGTTGGACCTGTTCCATGGCACTGGCTTGGACTCGATGATGCAGGGTGTGCTGGGCGCCGAGGGTAGAGAGGGACGTGACGGTCTCTTTGCTACTCTCGGTGTCACTGGCTCCGGCAAGGTCTGCACATGGACACATATGATGCTGCTGGAGTAGAAGCTGACGATAGACAGAGTCATACAATTCTGGGCTCCCGCTCGCAGCGTGGCCTCACCCAACTCGCCCTCGACGTTCTCTACCAGAACCTCGGTGACCAGCTCATCTCAACCAGACGCGACCAACTCGCCCTCCAGTCCATCTTCGCCTCCGACACATCCGAAGCGCACATGTCGGCAGCCAACCAGTACCTCGAATCCATTTACGGCGACGCTCCGTCAGACACTCGTGCTCACTCGAGAGCCCAGTCAAGAGCTGCAACTCCCCTCATGGTACGACCAACTTCTCCTTCAAAACAGCCTCTCTACCCCAATCTCAACCATGTCTCCACCACTTCGTGTATCGCCTGTGCCACAAAAAGCAACCAGCGCCATTCTTGTGTGCAAAAGCCGCAACCACAGTCCTCATTCTTCAGTTTCCTTCAGCGCCCACAAGCTAAGACGCAGCCACCAAAGGATATCTCGTTCGTCTCGAATCCCCGCCCCTCGTCCGCCATGGCCCCCAAGCGCCACATGCCCAGAGTCTCTAGCATGCCCCAGTTCCCCATCATCCAAGGCACTGACCTCGATGTCGACCAATCCGCCGAATTTGCCATCGTCGTCAGCATGTACGAAGTTTACAACGACCGCATCTTCGACTTGCTCGCAGGTTCCGCCGCCTTTCAACCCTCCAAGACAGCCACAGCCAAACGTAGACATTTACTTTACAAGAGCACCGAACACAGTCCTGATCGCAAAGTCGTCGCTGGTCTACGAAAAGTTGTATGCGAGAACCTTGATGAAGCTCTGCTCGTGCTCGAGACAGGTTTGACAGAACGTAGAGTTGCTGGCACGGGGAGCAATGCTGTCAGCAGTAGGAGTCACGGCTTCTTCTGTGTCGAAGTCAAGAAGAGACTTGCAGGTGCTGCTACATCAAACTGGTCCAGTAGTGCCTTGACCATCGTTGATCTTGCTGGTGAGTGATCTACTCCTGGATTACTTGATTGACATCTAACAACCACAGGCTCCGAACGTGCCCGCGCCGCAAAGACAGCAGGTTCCACCCTCGCCGAAGCTGGCAAAATCAACGAATCCCTCATGTATCTCGGCCAATGCATGCAGATGCAGTCCGACAACGCCGACCCCTTAAAGTCCTCAGCCATCGTTCCCTTCCGCCAATGCAAACTCACAGAACTGCTCTTCTCAAACTCGTTCCCCTCATCTTCATCCTCACACCATACACGTTCGCCCAAACCACCTCAAAAGGGCATCATGATTGTCACTGCAGACCCGTTAGGCGATTACAACGCTACAAGTCAGATACTCCGCTACTCTGCTCTAGCTAGAGAAGTCACTGTCCCTCGCATACCCAGCTATACCAGCACCATGGTCCCTCTAGCCCGCCCTGGTACTTCTGCTTCTGGCCGACTTACACCTTCAAATCCTGCATCCAACGACGCAGCACTGGAAGCTGCCCTAGCTGAACTCACCCTACTCCGCCAAGATCTCGAGCTCACTCAGCTGCGACTTGAAGAAGAAACTCAACGTCGCAAAGAAGCAGAGGCATCTTGGTTAACTGCTTCTTCGCAACTCGAAACCCTGGAACTTGAACTTCGCGAGGAGATTTGGGAGGAATTTGAAGGACAACTTGCACATGAACGTCAACGCTACAACGCTTTCCATGCTGCAGAGCAAGAAAACGTCAATTTACATATGGACGCCAAATTGGACTTACTCTCCCGAGGCATGAGTCAAGTGGAGGTCTGCGAAGATGGAGAAGCAGAGGGTGACGAAAAGATTGCAGAGTTGGAAGAGGAAAACGAAAGACTCAGAGAAAAAGTCGAAAGAATGGAGAGAGAGAAGGAAAACCAAAGTCCGGTACGCAAGATGCGAGTGTTGAAGCCGAGGAAATGGGAGGGTCAAGAGGAGTTTGGTGTTGGATTCGGCGGAAGTCCTTAATGAGTGCCCGACGTGATTGGGAATGAACGGTGGCCTTCGAGAAAGCCGAATTTCGTATGTCTTGCTTTGTCTTTTCCAGGCTTAGATGGTGTCTTTTGTGGTCTTTTGGGTTCTAGGTGCCTCGGTTGGGAGTTTATCTTGTACTATCAAATCGGATGTTTACAAGGTTAGGGCTTTCAGGAGCATTGTACACACTTCAGGCAAATCCTTCTCTACGCGGATTTATCCCTTATTCTTCTGCGTACGTTCCTTATTTCCATTCTCATGGCCCACGCTACACACTAGGCAGACCTAGATGCTCGACTCTTGAGAATGACTCGATGTTTGATCACATCGATGATTTGGTTACACAGTCGGTGACTCCTTTGACATCGGTTGACGTCTTCTCCAAGCGCACTTACAGATCTAGATGTGTATACTCTGGACATTTGCACATGGGCAAGCTTTGGAGTTGTGGTTTGATAAGTGAGGCTGCCAGGTATATTATTTCTGCTGACCCAATGGCATGACACAAGTATCGGCATACTAGGAAGAAGGATAATGAACTGGAAAGAAAAATGCTGTAGAAAACAAAGCTTGTGTGATAACTGTATATAGATTCAACCCGTCCTTCTTTCCTCAGCAGCACTACTCTTTCCTTGTCAGCATCTGTTTCTTATCTATGATCGCGCACATGTATTGCATCATTGGCAGCATGTATCTCTCACCATCAAAACTTCCTTGCATGCCCAATGCCTTTCATTTTTCTCTTACTAGTAAGAGAGACTCAGGATACTAATATCACAATACATAGCCGGTGCCAGTCGTCGATCAATTCTTGCCCAGGTATATAAGGGATCCTCACTCTTCAGAAATCCATCACGCTTCTTTTCCTTCTTTCCTGCATCTCCTCACGGTCAGAGAGGTTGGGACTGCCCTCGGCACCGCCATGCTCGTGCTGAACACTGCGTCAAAATTCCGTCGTACCTTTGGCCACGCCTGACACCGCCACCGCTGCGCCTATCCCTAGTAATGGTTCCGCCGTGAGCAGAGGTCGAGGTGGGGTACTGTGGAGGTTGCGGTGCAGTTCGGACTAACACATCATGTATGGACCCCAGAGGAGGTCGGAACTGTCATGGGAACCGCCATGCTCATCATGAGTTCTGCAACTCGCTTCCGTGGCGGCTCCGGCCCGGCCCGACTCCGCGTCGCCCTCGCGACATCACCGGTCCGCCTGCCTCAGGAAATGGCGCGAACGCGAACAGAGGCCGTGATGGTCACCGCGGAGGTCGTAGCGGCATTCGCCGCAACAGACAGCGCCGCAACAACCGCAACCACAACAACCAGAACCAGGACAGCCAGCCCAACGACGCTGCGGCTCCCCTCCGTGACCGACCGGCACCCGCAGTCCCAGCGCGTCGAGCCCGAGGCGACTGCCGCTGCCGCCACCGCTGCCGCCGACAACGCCTAGAATGACCAAGTCGATGCCCCTCAGGAGCCCATCCGTGACGGCGCGGTGCGGATCCTCAGCATGGCCGTGTCGAAGAAGTTGTTGACACCCCTCTACATACGATGAGGCTACCGCTGGAGTTGATAGTGGCCTGGTTGAGATGCCTTACTTGTCCGTTGAGGACATTGAGATGCTTTAAGCATCATATTCTTATCACTCACGCTCGTTTGTTGTTGTTTGTTTGTTCGTTCTTTGGTTGGTTGGTTGGCTGGTCGGTTCATTTGTTTGTTTAGATTTCACATTTTTGTCTTGAGGTATATATAAGATCGCAATGGTACCTCCCTGTCAAAAGTTTGGGTCGGATGTAGCTATAGAAATGCACAATACTTTCACTGAGGAGAGAGTGCCCAGAGAGAGCAAACAGCATGATTACTCTCAGTGGAGGCTTTGTGTTTGCTGAATTAACTGTGCATTGTTATGGTGAGAAGTACGCTGTAGCCTTCGTGAGAGAAGCGTGAGTGAAGCCATTGGAACTCACCATCTCTCCACTCGCAGCAAAAGCCCTAAAGAAGTGCGATATCATCGGCTGTCTTTAACATGATTTCTATAATTAGCAGATCTGTGCATCCCTATGAATATCTGCCTGATATGACTGTTCACATGGGAAGAGGTAGAGTACAGAGCAAAAAGTAATTTTATAACTGAAAAGAAACCAGAATCTATTCTATCCTTCCCAACTTTGCAAAAAGGGATATATCAATCGAAAGAAACCAAAAACAAAGCCTATCTAATTGGCATTACGCTTAAGATCTGTGCATCCCTATAGCTATCTGCCTGATATGATTGTTCACATAGGGAGAAGGTAGAGTACAGAGCAGAAAGTAATTTTATAGCTGAAAAGAAACACAAAATCTATTCTATCCTTTGGCTTTGCAAGAAGGGACATATCGATCAGAAGAAACTAAAGAAACGAATGCCTGTCTAATTGGCATTGCGCTTATACAGCGAAAGCCTCGAAGGTCCACCACAAAGCTGTCCAGGCATACCCTTACAAGCCATGTTACAATCGCTCAATGTAGCATTACCCGTACCTGCCGCCAACGAATTGCCAACCCAACACTCACGTCCGTATTCGGTTCCAGCCCAGGTATAGCCTCCAGCAGCAGCGATCTTCACACACTGATCCACTGACATACTATCGCTGGTTGCTACAACACTCAACGCCCTAGGACTATCCTTGTAGCAAGAGTAGAACGAGTAGCTTCCGACAGTGTTGAGGTTCATAGGATCAGTGGACGCCTTGGTGCTGTTGTCGCTGTAGTACATGTTGAGTCTGTTGCCGCCGCCGCAGTAAGCAGTGCTGTTGCCAGGGCAGAGCATGTTGCAAGTGCTGTTGTCAGATTGTTGTACACTTCCAGTGCGAGGGTAAGGTCCACAGTAACACTCTGAGCTAAACTCTATGCCAAACCACGCGAATTGCGAGCAGTAAGATGCACACATGGCGGGGGTCATGCCGGTGGTGTTTGTGAAAGAGCGGGCGGTGAGGGCGCGACCGTTGGAGCCTTCGCTGTAACAGCCTTGAGCTGCGTAACCGGAGACGGTAGGGATGATGATGGGTGTGGTTGATGTCGAAGACGATGAAGTTGATGAGGCTGCAGTTGAAGATGAGGACGAGGCACTGCTTGTAATGTCTGAGCTCACGGCAGATGAGGAAGACGAGGACGACACTAACGACGACGATGAGACCGTCGAGGATGGCGATGTCGTCGACGAGGCCGAAGATGATGCCGAAGATGAGCTCATGGAGGACGACAGGGAGGACGAGCTTGTTGACGCAACGCTTGAAGTGCTCGAGATCGACGAGCTACTTGCAGTATCACTGGACGAGCTCGTTGACGATACGCTCGAGCTGCTAACACTTGTGCTCGAGCTACTTGCGCTTGCGCTCGAGGTGGATGCACTTGCGCTCGAGGAGCTAGTTGCACTGGTCGAGCTGTCAGAGCTTGGTAAGCTTGATGTGCTTGATGGGATATCCGACGATGATACTGACGAGCTACTCAAGGAGCTGCTTGTGACAGAGCTTGCCGTCGACGAAGCTGTGGACGACGTTGACGCAGAGACGGAAGTGGACGATTGGCTTGACGAGGCGACCGAGGACACACTCGAAGACGACGACGAAGTTGTAGAGCTACCAGACGACGAGACGACCGGGGTGTACTTGTACAGACTCAGGCCATTTGGACCGCCGCAGTATTCAAACTTGTCGGCAGAGCAGACCATGTTGCAGCGTCCATCAGTGGCAGGACCAGATTGAGAGCTGATGGCATTTGAGCAGTAGCACTCTGAGCTGTATTCAGTTGCAAAGTATGTGTAGCCTGAGCAGAAAGAAGCACAGATTTCAAGAGTATTAGAGCTGTTCGAGAACGACTTGCCTTGCAAGGCGCGACCACCAATCTCCTTCCAACATCCTTGGTAGACGTAGCTGCCCACGGTGGGCTTGGCAACAGGACCAGTTGGGGTCACAGAGCTCGCGGAGCTGCTGCTAGAGACTACGGAGGAACTGCTCGAGCTCAGAGAAGTCGAGGTGGCAGAAGTTGCGGTCGAGGAAGTCGAAGAAGCGGACGAAAGTGTAGGAGAGCTCGAAGAACCAGCGGAAGTAGAACCAGTAGAGGACACGACAGAGGAGCTCGAAGATCCAGAGGAAGTAGACGATGAAGTCACCGCCGAACTGGAAGAAACAGAAGATCTGTTTTGCACAGTAGCAAATGACGTGCCAACCAACGTAGCCTTGCTGCTAGGATCAATCGCGCTGTAGTACGAGCAAACAGTACCATCAAAGGCTGTACCGACACAAACTGCGCTGTTTGCACATGTAGTCATGCATGAGCTCAGGTCAGATGCTGCTCTCTTTCTCGCAAGGCCGTTGATGACCGTGCCAGAGTATGTTGTATCTTTCTCGACTGTGAAGGAAACGCCTGCAATGGAAGTGGGCGATCCAGAAGCTGATGTGGCACTGGTAGTGCTTGAGACAATCGTGCCGCTGGATGAGGAGGAGGCGCTACTAGAACTGGCCGAACTGATCACCGAACTCGAGGAGCTCGATAGGCTTGAGGAGCTTGTGGAAGCTGAGCTAACCACAGTGGAGCTGCTTACAGCGCTTGACGAGCTCATAGTTGTCGAGGAGCTGGAAGAGCTAACGGTTGATGAGGAGCTTGCTGGAAGCTTGACCTTCTGGTACATGTTCAAGCCGGAGGGTCCGCCGCAGATCTGGGTCGAGTTACCAGCACAAGGCATTTTGCATCGTCCATCCGATGTCGACACCGATCCGGCCTGGATAGCGTTGCCACAATAACATTCCTGGGAGTACTCTACACCGAAGAAATCATAAGAGGAGCAGAAGGCGGCGCAGAAATCAACGCTGACAGACGAGTTGGCCTTGTTTAGGGAGTTCAGAGCACGACCGTTGGTAGCTTCCGTGTAACAACCAATGTGTGAGTAACTGCCAACAGATTGGACAGTGACGGGTCCGGTAGGTGTGCTCGGAGCGTTACTAGTAGTGGTAGTCGTTGTCGAAGACGTGACGTTGGTGTAGTAGACATTCAGGAAGTCGGCGCCGCCGCACTTTTGGGTGGCGTTTCCTGCGCAAGCGACACTACAGCCAGTCTCGTCTTTCTGCAGGATGGAATTAGCGTATATGCTGTTTCCACAGTAACACTCTGAGCCGTATTCCAGACCCATATACGCGAAACCGGAACAGAAGGCAGCGCAGCTCTCCAAGGTGTTGGACGATGAAGCGCGACCGTTGCCGTTGAGAGCTCGGCGATCGTGTGTCTCGTTGAAGCAACCCATGTAGGTATAGCCGCTCAAAGGAGAGACTGGCGATGGGGTGGTAGTAGCGGCGGAAAAGCTGGTCGTGCTTGAGACAGTGGAAGACAAAGATCCAAGACTTGTAGACGTGCTTGAAGAAGACGAAGATGCACTCGATGAGCTCGAAGACACCGCGTTCTTTCCATAGAGCACCATCAGTGACCCAGCACCACATAGCTGTGCGTTGCTTCCCTTGCAAGCCATGCTGCATTTGCTGTCGGTGGTCAGTTGCGAAGTAGAGGCTTTCACGTTGCCGCAATAACACTCTGAAGCATACTCCAGGCCAAACATTTGATAACCTTTGCCAATACAGAAGTCTCCACACTTCTGGACTGTCATATCGTTGGTGTTCAGAGTTGCGGCGTTGATCGTTTTGGCACCTTGGTCGTTGAAGCAGCCCACATAGTTGTATCCGCTGTATGATGGAACGATAGCCTGGACCTGAGTAGAAGTGTTTCCATCGAAACGGGAAGTGTCGGCGAAGAGTGACATGTGAGATCCAGGGTTAGTGTAGCCGTTACCACCACAAGTCTGGTTCTCGTTGCCACCGCAGTTGAAGTTGCAGTCAGTATTCAGATCCATCTGGAGAGGAAGTGCCTGTCCACACCAACACTCTCGTTGATACTGAGTAGCCGCGAACCGGTATCCTAGAGATGAGCACTTAGCGATACAGATATCGTTGGTCATGCTAGGGCTGGTGACCGGGTTG
>Ga0058698_10001469_pt1 | contig 10611 bp, 5 predicted proteins | sample AgamicAsSfe_FD_67288 | JGI IMG/M metagenome (GOLD analysis project Ga0058698, IMG submission 67288) | Agave microbial communities from Guanajuato, Mexico - As.Sf.e | ecosystem: Host-associated > Plants > Phyllosphere > Phylloplane/Leaf | place: Guanajuato, Mexico | collected 2012-05-30
CAAGTGTCATGTATATCTCAAGAATTTGCACTTACCCAGGTGACGTGGGTGTCGGGCTGGTTCGCCAGGATGAGCTTGGGGTCACCCTCAGTGGCGTTGCAAGGACCTGCGTCGCCACTGTCCATCCAGTTCATGAAGTCGCCAGCGCTGTTCCAGATGGAGAAAATGAGAACCATGCCACGCTCAAGGGCTTCACCCATGACTGGGAGGCCGCCAAGACGCTTGGTTTCTCCTGCTGCGGCGTTGCAGTAATCCTAAAGAGTGTTAGTAAACGGTACATACGATAAGCGAGGTTCTTTACTCACAGTAGTGATACTGTCAAGACCAGGCCATGCAGTGTTGTTAGCAACAGCGTTTGTGATAACTCTGCCTTCCTGCATGTAGGAACGCTGGACGTCGATGAGAGTGCCAGACGCCGTGTTATCGTCAGTGATGAAGCGTGTGGAGACAGTGAACTTCTTTGTGGTGTCGATCACGAAAGATGGTCCAGGTCCGTAGTAGCTCTTTTGGCCCAGGGCGTAAGGGTTGAAGCCACATCCCCATTGGTCACACACACCAGTGAAGCCGCAAGTCTCGGGGGAATCGCAGCCCTCGATGCTCGTAACATCGCATGGGTGGGGAGTAAACCCAGTGGCGCGTCCGTTGGCTTCCCAGATGTCCATCTCGTTGCAACAGGCTCCGAGGACGCCGTTGTTGACAGTGCCGTTGAACCAGGTAAGTTTGGGGCACTGCGCATCACAGTAGCCAGAGCCGTACGCCGCACCAGGGTTTGTGGCACTCTTTCCTCCGCTCATGGCCATCTCGGATAGGTACAGGGCACCGTTCATGCCACATGGAAGGGTGGAAAGCTCAACATCCCAAGTAAGCTCCTGGTTAGTGAGCTTCACACTCTCGTATTCCTGTCCCGAGGGGTCCAGAAGATACACTCGCGGAGATGCAGCATTATATCCACCGTTGCCGTTCGAAACGTATTGGTTGAGGGTAACAGCATCTCCAGAAGTGCGGACACCGGCTTTGGCATAGTCGATACCCTGAACAACGCAGTTCTTGTTGCAGGACTCGTTGTCGGAGCAGACTGCGCTGGTGTTGCTCACGGGGCAGGCAGAGCCGTCGGCTTGCTCGAGACGGTGGTTGCCCCAGTCAATGACGAGAGAAGTCTTCTGTTCAACACATCCACCTGCGGTTGTGCATTTGTAGGTCGTCAATGCCGGGTGGTTCTCGGGAATGCTACCGGGCTGCTGTGCTGTGACCGAGCGAATGACAAAGGCAGCAGATGCTGCTAGGACGAATCGGCTAGCCATTGTGGAATGCTTTGACAAGGACAGCTGGGTATCTGAGTATCTGTCGAGATGTGGTTCGCAAGTTCTGGCACCTGCAGATGCCCTGCCATTATATATCAGTTCTCCCACCTCACTATCTCCGTTATTTACCCTTTGGACATTACGCCTACGCAAGCCCAGGTCTTGGTCCCATGTGGCTACAGTCCAACAGAACACGGACCGAGATTACGGAGCCCATTCTAGATTGCAGATTCAGATGCTGTATAGCACGTTGGCAACGGGCCAACGGTCACGCGGCGTGCGAACGGCCTCGCTGTCCACGCGCGTCGGCACGGTTGGAGAAACCCGATGCGGCTCTTGGAGCTCGACCGGAAGATCTCTAAGCTGTAAGAATGAAGATCCGGTGGCAAGTATCCCGATATCATGCAGGTTGTCCGCAAGCGAGGAGGGTCGCGATGCCACCAGGTCGGGAGCACCAGTCTGGACAGCGCGAATTGGCGGCCGCGGCAACTGATTGGGACGAGTAGCCCATGCTATGCGTGGCAATGGAGACACGAAAAGCAGTCAGCCCCATCTCGCCAGCCATCGTGAACTGCTCCGTTCCTGCATTGGAAAGGTGGCTGCATGGCTAAATGAAGTCGGTTGGCAAGGGTGTGGAAAATGAGCCTCTCCACACGCAAAACTCCACAGTCCCCGCGTCGCTCCTGCCGGTCTTGCTTGAACTCGAGCCTTAATCCTGCGCGAAATACCCGGATCGACTACAAGTGGAAACAAGACGGCGGTAAGACGGTCCGCGGACCTTCTATTGTGCTGATGGCTTGGGAGATATTTCAAATCGCAAGCGAGGTCCGCTTTGACGATGCACAGATCAACATGGCACACAATCGTTACTTGTAAGTTTACGCCTTTGACATTCTGTGTATCTTCTCACCGCTTGATCTCTTGCTTGTCTACACTTCGAGAATATGACCCGTCAAATTGTTACTTCTGACGTGTTCTGAAAAACTTGACAGCATGAAGGGGTGAAAATGCACTACGAAGCGAACAAGAGATTGTATGCAGCTATTATGTTACACAAGTGACCTACAGCAAGAGGCTGTTAGCCATGAGAAAGTACATATGTGGTCACAACAAGATTGAAACATGTGGTCTGCAGGCTCAGTAGGCCTTCTCTTCGGAGCCAGATGGAGCACAAGCCGCTACATCAATATTCGTGTGACCACAGATGTACTTTTCCATGGCTGACAGCCTCTTGATTCGAACACTCAGTCTGCCAGCGTTGTTTACTTCCAGCCGTCACCCCACAAACGCTGGATCCATGTGTTTTCTCGTGGCCTGGTGTTTGTCGGTGCCCTGCCGTCCAGCGGCTGCGGACCCTTCTCTGGGTCTTTGACATCGACGACGAGACCCCTCTTGTGGCCTGGAGGATATACAGCTTTCACGCCAGGACGCGGTGGACTGCCCATACGAATTCCCGTGCGTCGGGATCTTCTGTTCGCTGCTGATACGGTCTGTGGAGTCTTCGGTTGAGTGAAACGGCCAGTCAGCCGGCGGGATGCTCGTGTGAGAGTCTGACGCATGGTCCATTGCCTTCGTTTGGCGACGATGAAGAGGATGATGCTTGCGACTGTTTTTTGTGTCAGGATAAGCTTTAAAGTATAGAGACCATCATACTTACTGCCGAATAAAGACACCAAGATCACGACTATCAATATCGCAGCCAGACCACCTTTACTGAGTCGGAAGGCGGCTGCATCAGATCCCGAAGCACCTTCCTCGGTATCAATGCCACCGCCTCCGGATTGGCCGGGCTCGTAGTACGTAGATGCTGTGCTGGCCGCAGCCGTCACCTCAGGAAGTGTCTGAGACGAAGTCGCTACATGTTCAACATGTGATGTCGGGCTCGGTGAATTCGTTGAAGTAGATGTTGTGACTTGGCTGCTTAGTGGCGAGAGTGTGGAACGGTCGTCTTGCTGTTGGTCTTCGACGCTTGCAGACTGGGGAGCGATGGCAACAGCCGATGTACTTGATGGCGGAACGGTCACGTAGACGACCACTGTAGCGATGCGTTGAGCTTGGGATGGTGTCACCGACGCAAGTGCAGCAATCGCTGCAAGGCAAAGCAACCTCATGGTTAAGCACGAAATGGAGCGGTGCCAGCACCGAAGGAACAGAAAAACAGGAAGTGTGAATGAGTGTGAGCTCTCAAATGAGTGTATTGAGAAGTAGTATCAGGTCAACCTGGAAGAGTTGGAAGGGAGTGAGAGGGTCACGATATGCCAGACCTTCGCGGTGACGTGCGACAGGGCGCGCCTCAGAAGCGCTCACCTTCAATGTGCCATGCTGTTGTGAGGACCACATCCTTGCCACGGGGGACGTATCAACATACCACAAGCAGCCCCGACAGTATCGTATTGGTGGTGCATGGTGCTTGGCTTGCTTCGGCGGCTAAGAGTGTCAGTGTAAAGTCTGAAATCTGACGGCGATTGGGCCACGGAAGCGCTGCATCAACATGGTCCGTGCCAACTATTGATGTCTTCCAATTTCTCCTTCTCTTTTGGTGATCCATCATATTCCATCACATCAGTACATGTGATCCAAAATCTTCCGTCGAGATTGAAGTCTACATATTAGGCCGCAATATCACGTGTCAGACCGTGTGTGATAGGTAGAGTTGGCAGACCGAGTGCCTTGACACCGACTTGTCACATACCCAGCACGCGTTGATTCAAGACCTGGAGATCGGGCCAAGCTCTGCGAAAGCCGTAGTCTATGGCGAACCCATGGGACGATATGATGGCTAAGTTCAACTAATGATTATGCGGCGATGAGTCTGAATTCCGGACCGACCTTTTGCAAACCGCGAGGTAGCATTGTGAGCGGGCGCCCGGAGCGTCGAGATCGACATTGTTGTTGGCAATAGTGTTGATGTGAGACCACAAGCGACCTAAGTATGGAATGTAAGCGCGCATTTGCCAGGACGGAATTGTGTTGATGGTATAATGTCGTACTGCGATGAAAGGCGCAAAGGAGCGGCAAGCTTGAAAATGAACTTCGTGGCTCAGGACATTTTGCAGCTGTATGTGTCGGACGCGCCTGCCTGGCTTGAAGCAACTTTGTCCTGACCTCACCTTCGATGCCTAGCGGTCTGGTCTCATGCGACGGCGCAGATCCGCCACTTTCACAACAACACTTAACACAACTCGTACCGGAGTGTTAGAGCGACATCCTGCTGCCACTGTGCGTATGGCCAGCGTAGGCTTGCTCCCACCATGGCGACTCAGCAGCCCGGAATGAGCGAGGATCCAGACCGCACTCAGCCAGTTGCGAAACCGGAAGACCAGCACAATAATGCCAGCGTTGTTCCAGCCGGAGAAGCTGTGATTCAGATTGACAGTATGACCTCAGACCTCGCAACAGACCAGCTGCCCGAAGTCTCGGACTCAGGCAGTCGGACACAAGATGTAAATCTCGCCAACACAGACCAAGACACACCTATGGAGAACACCTCGTCGGCTCTGGGAAACGACAAGTCCCAAATTGAACACGGTGCCGTGATGTCGCCAAACTCCAAACTGTTCACTCCGCTCGGTTGGGGGAGCATAGCACCTGCATCTTCGTCCGGCTTCACGTTCTCCAGACTCGACCGCAAGAACCCTGAGCTCGGTGGCAAGCGGAAGGACTTTCAGCACGTCACTCAAAGTGATTACAGCCCACCTACAAAAGGCTCGCCTGCCGCAGAAGACGTAAAATTTGCGGAGCCAGCAGCGGTAACCCAAATATCGCCTCTGGCAGCGACCGGAAAAACCGATAGTTCGCCCGAACGCCTGAACCATGCAACACCACACGGATCTGACGTGGTCTCTGAGATCTACTCTGAGCCTGTTCTCTCACAGTCTATTGAGAGTGTCCAGTGCCAGCTTGACCAACAGATCTATCAGGAAGCCTCTTTGAGCGACGGGATTCAGCGCACCTCGAGTCCGGCAAGCCAAAGTGAGGATGTCATCTACATGGGCGCCAATCGTCCAAGATATTCGAGTAATCCTCGTTCTGGCCCTGCAGTCGATGGAGCCCGGCCACAGGTCCTGCAGCGACAAGCCTACCAGCCACAAGACTACCAGCCACAAGAAGTGAACAACAGGTCGGCGTCTACCTCTTTGAACAGCCGAGCGAACGGGAACTTTCCCCCGGCAGCACCGGTACACACGCGCAGACCATCCGCTGAAACAACTAGGCATCGCCCTATTCCCCAACCACGATTTCAGGCACACGGAAACGCAAACACGTCTGCTCCTTCTCAAAGTGGCATACAAGAGCTTCTTGAAGTCGTCGAATACAAATTCAAGCAAAACGAGCAACAGCTGCGACAAACATTTCTGAAGGACAGCAACAACGTTCAGCAAGAATTGAAGCAGGCTTATGAGGAGAACGAAGAGTTGCACTTCCGGATTACAGCTCTCGAGGATCGCTGCAACAGCTCGGAAGCTGCCATTGTCAAATACAAGACCCAGATCGGCAAAGCAAAAGGCCTCCAGAAATTCCTCGACGGGCTTGGCAGCGACCTGCACAGTCTGAAACGCTCATATGATGCCGAACGAAGCGTCTTCGCGGAACGCATCGAAGCAAGTGAAACGGAGATCTCGCGGCTCGAGTCAGCGCTGGCTGGCAAAAACGAATTCGAAAGCATGCTGTCGCATTCGAAAGCGTCCCTCGAGCAACTTCTGGAAGCAAGAAATTTCGAGCTGCAGTCGTTGGTTCAACATCGCGATATGTTGAGGGTCCAGCTTGACGAAAGAATTGGCCAACTTGTTGAAGAGCGTGACGCCCGCCTGAAACTCGAGCAATTGGTCGCCGAACTCCGTGTCAGTGAGAGAACATCTTTGACGACCTCGATAGAACAATGCGCAGCGTCCCTCGTATTCAAGTTTGGAGAATCTCAACGTCAGGACGACCAGCTTGTTGTCGGCATCGCTGAATTGCAACGTGCCCTCGAAGCGTTGACAGAACGGCCATCTGTTACCCCTGATGACTGTGAGGCAATCAAGTCTGAGATACAGGCTCTTGGCCTGCGCATCGCACAGAGCCTGGACGTCGAAGCTGTCAATAATACAGCAGTGGCAGAAGTCTCCTCCGCTGTGGAAGGCATTGTTCAGACTCACGTACAGACATTGTGTCGAGGCCTTGATCGCCTCGAGTCAGCGTCAGCACAGAAAGTAAGCGATGCTTCAGCACAGGCGGCCCTTCGAGTCGAGCTGCAAAGCACTTCAGATCGTCTCAAACATGCTGAGGGTCAGCTTGAGTCCGTGAGCCAGTGCAAAGCAAGGCTGGAGGAATCTCTCAATCAATCTATCGCCAGAGTTGCTGAGCTTGAAGCTGCATCAACTGTTGCGGCTGACACCAATGTCATCCAAATTGCTCCGCACGAGGTTGAGAACAAGGTGATCTTGCACAGAGGAAACATTCTATCGTATAAGTCACTAACATACATTCAGATAAACGAAGCAGTCGCCGATGCTCGAAATCAGTTGTCGATCAATGCCAATGTCTTCATTGCGCAAGAAAAGGCACGATACAGTAACGAGCTGAAGAAGGTTGAGAACGAGCACCGTAAGGCTCTGGAAAAATCACAGTTGCAAAAAGAAGAGATTACCAAGCTCCACTCCAAGCTCGAGGAGATGCAAGCGCCGACGAAAGCCAGTGCGGATCGAAGCTCGGCGCAACAACTGGACGCTTTGATCGATCGGTTCCGTGCACTTGAGAAGAAACATCACGCGGTACAGCTTGAGCTTGACGACAAGCGCTCACTGGAACCGAGGCTCACCGCATTGATTGCCGAGCGAGATGCTGCTAAAACGGCAATTTCGACATGCGAAACGAAGATTACAGCATTGACGCAAGACGTCGATCTCCGCAATACCGATTTGCTGCACGCTCGTGATTCGGAAGAACGCACAAAAGTCCAACTCGAAGAACTGCGCAGTCAGAATCAAGCCGAGATTGGTGGGATGCGCCGTAAGCTTTCGCAAGCGGAGGAGAAGATAAAGTACGCTGAGGCAGGGCTTGTTCAGATGAAGTCCAGTGCTGAAAAGACCATACGCGAAGAGCAAGAGAAGCACCGGAAACAGCAGGAGGCCCTCCAGCAGCGCCTCGTCGAAGCTCAATCCGAGCTTCAGACGAAGTCCGAAGAAGCCGATGATCACCGCGCGTTTGTGGAAAGAACTGTGACCCAACAACAAGCAGTCTGGCAGAGGCTGAATGCTGACCTGGAAACGAAGGCCTCCGACGTAAAGACACAGCTGGAAGAGACGAGCCGACTGTTGCGCAGGGCTCAAGAAGAGCGAGACAGCTTGCAATCAAGCATTGCAAGCGTGCAGGCTGAGATGCAACAATGCCGCAAGTCCGAGGCCGGATATCGTTCGCGTGAAGACACCAGTCGAGCCACCATGGATGACCTTCGCCATCAGCTTGATGCAGCACAAACTGAGATCGCAAGCCTGCAGGCAATTCAACAGCGGTATTTGCGCGAGAAAGATGAACGGTCGTCGCGTGAGACCAGGGCGAAGTCTGCTTACGACACTTTGCAGAAAGATCATGAGGCAGCAACAGCCTTAATCGCGAATTTGAGAGCCAGCGAGAAGCAGAGCAAACATGACGAGATTGAGCGAAAGCAGCGCGAAGCCGACAGACAGAGAGAGCTGGACGACATGCGCAGCGAACGTGATATCGCACAGGCTGCACTGAAGACGCTACAGTCCAAACGCAACGAAGTGCAGATCCCGTACGATGTCGATGCTGACGAAAGTCGTTGGATTGCCTCACAGCCAGAGGCTGGAGAAGAGCTTCATGTTGACAGTTTCGTACCACCACCACCGAAGTCAGAACGCTCGACCATTCCTAAACAACGCAAACGCGCCGACAGGAACACCAACACAATCGTCGGATCGAGAGCTGCATATGGACGTGCTGCAACACAACCTACGAGACCAGAGGGCTTGCATTCTCGAGCCCAGGTAGCGATACCCGCGAAATCAGCCTTGAGCGCGACGACGGCATTCCCAAGTCATGATGAGATGCTCGACGTAGTGTCCAGCCAGCCAGAGCGGGTGACAGAGACCCAATTCTCCGAACACCAGGGCTCGAAGGACAGCACAGCACCAGGCCATACAGGAATATCACAGGTGTTCTCTACCTCGCTGGACTTCTCTGGCAACCCGATGGTCGCTACCAAGGAGCAGTTCACCGAGAGAGCACATGCTCCGGGACCGTTTCAACCCATTTTGGGCTCCGACTTCAAGATCTACGAAGACTCTCAGAACTCACTGAACGAGGGCATAGATGAAGAAAGCTCTGTACGGGCCAATTTCACCTTCCGCAAGCCATATCCATTACCAAACAGCGGCTCCAAGCGCCTGAAAAGGACGACCAGCGACAAATCGATGGGCGGTCACTCTGCATCCTCGCGCGGCGCACGCCGCACACCGGAGAACACTGGCGATTTCCCGGATAAACAAGCCAACAAAACTCCCGAGGCATCAGTGTACCCTTATGGTAGCTCTCCAGAGTTCATGAACCCGCCTAGCACGATGACAAAACGACGTTACTCAGGCGGACCCGCTACACCCGGGAATCTGGAGCCTCTCACGTCTCGCCGCCCATCGACTCCTTTGCTCGATCCTCGCATCGCAAAGAAGATCGGCGGTAACAAGCGTGTGGCAGCAAGAGACCCTCAGCCGGAAAGAGACTTGGAACCTCCCGCCAAGAAGAAGCGTGCAGTACAGAGTGTCACAGGCTCCAAAAGTAAACCTCCAAGCGATGACAGTTTCCTTGGTCGTTCATCACAGTCTGTCAACGGTTTGCCGCGTATGGAAGACCTGAACGTCGGACGTGGTGGTAGACAGATGCAATCGTCTCACATGCGAACTTCTGCAGGCTCGAGACGCATCACGCGCAACCAGAAAGCAAGCAAAGGTGTGTATCGTGATCGAACATATGCGTTAATGGAGACTGACATTCTATGCAGGCGATACATTCCAAGCTCGCTTCAGCCAGGAACTCCGCCGTCCTTAGTTATGAAGGTCATTCATGTTGCTAGTTTTCCTGCGCAGCCGTTCTAAGGCCAAGAACGACTTCGCTTCTGAAAGAGATCGGGATGTTTCCTTGATCCACCACACTCGCTCACTGTGCCGCGCTACGGCGCGCAATCATTTTAAGCAGGCATATCTAGTAGCTTCATGAATGAGAACAGTCAGACGGATGATTCAACTCAACCCAGCTCAGATCTGTGAAATCCAGTTGACGGCACTTTGTGTCAGTATGTAACCGGCGATTGGCCCATACGTTCGCGATGTATGACAAGCCAATTCGGAGCCAGATCAGTCACATAGAAAGCATGTTGATTGACAACCACAAGGGCTGTCAGAAACTAAAAATAGGCTCGAGCTGCTTGCTGTACACATCAAGCTATGATGTAGTATCGCTGCTGATCGTTGTTCCTTCATCATTTCGTGAAAGGTAAAAGCCGATCTAGAGCCAAAAAGGCATCTACGCGCGAACATCACACACTAGGAGATAGTCCCCGGCAGATGAGTCGACATTGCAGCTGCCTGCTGAAACCACATCGCATATTTGAGTCAACTAATTATATGTGTTACTCGCTCTCGATGCGCAATCATAGATCTGCTCCAAGCGAAAATAAATACACAATTACCGATCTTCCAAGCCGCTTCGTCTAACGCTAGCAATGTCTCCGACGACTCTGCTTGATCTTCCCCGTGAGCTTCGAGATGAGATATACGACTATCTGAGCAGTGCTTCTACGTTACCTGGTGACCCACTACCTCTGGGTACGCTCCCAAGCGGTACACGCAGACATACGCATGGCTTGCACTCTCTCCTGCGCGTCAATCGCATGTTGCGAGCAGATGCCTTGGATCGCGTCAAAGACTGCAACACGTATCTTGTCAGCCAGAGATACCGCGCCTTCGCAGGCTTCCACAACATGACTTTGTTTCAACCGGCTCCAATACCCGTTCGTGTTCAGCGATTGCATCTGCGGATTTACATTGCTGTGCCCGAGCGTGTAGCAAAGCCGATAACGCAAGCTGCTCGAGCAGCATACATGATGTCTCGGCGGACGGTAGCACGAGGCAATTTTTGGCTGGACGACTTCCCCAAGGTCTTTGCCACTCTCACGCCACAACTGCGGACATGTCTTGACCTGGAAGATCTAATCCTGGAAATCGTGATCAAGCGACAAGACAGTCAATTTGGCAATGGAAGCGAGTCAACCGAAACAAGTGACTGGATTTCGAGCGAGCTGGTTGACATCTGC
>Ga0058698_10001471_pt1 | contig 10597 bp, 7 predicted proteins | sample AgamicAsSfe_FD_67288 | JGI IMG/M metagenome (GOLD analysis project Ga0058698, IMG submission 67288) | Agave microbial communities from Guanajuato, Mexico - As.Sf.e | ecosystem: Host-associated > Plants > Phyllosphere > Phylloplane/Leaf | place: Guanajuato, Mexico | collected 2012-05-30
GTAGGCCTCCATAGGATTCCAGGAGATGCAATTTGCCGGGAAGTTGAGCACAGTGCGGTGTAGAGGAGAATTCGTTCGGGCATCGTAGAGGATGACAGCGCGATCAGTTGCGCACGATGCCAGTATCGATGTTTCGACCTGGTTGAACTTGACGTCGGTGATGGTATCAATGGCCTGTCATACAGTCAGTACATGTGTTGAATTCACCGGGCATCGCGACCTACCGATGGCCACACAAGGCTTGAGACAGGAGCTCCGGACGTCCTTGATGTATCGTATATAGAAATGACACTAGATCCAGCAGCGAAGGTAGGCAGCGAGCGGTGGTGCGAGACGGATGTGAAGGCCGAGTTGCCGTGCCATGTCGCTTTCGGCGGCGATTTGGATGGCTGTGCATATGGTTCGAACAGCTGGATCTGGCGGTCTGATCCGCACGTTATCAGTTTCTTGTCTCGCGTCCAGCACATGCCCTTGACCAGGTTTTCATGCGCCTGCGCCTGCCATTTCTCCTCCCTGCTTGTAAAGTCCCAGACTTTGACGATGCCGTCTCCACTTCCACTGGCAAAGTGCTCGAGCGAATTGGGGTCTTTTGCGAACGAGTACACGCCGTCTACATGGCCAGGCTCGAAATCGCCAAGGAAGGGCTGCGCAAACATGCGCTCAACTTTTGTCGCATTCAGGGCTCTGGTGTATTCGCGCGCGCGTTCGAACGGATGGAGGTTGGGGTCCAGATTCCTCGTGACTTTGGCGACATTGGAGCCGGGTGCCTGTGTAGAGGCCGTGGACCGGCTGAGGGCCTTGATCTTCATTTTCGTGGTTGTCCAGCTCTCGACAGTCGCCGCCGCGAAGTTTTGGCGGGTCTTGAGGATTTCTAGGCATGGGCGGGGCCCGCCAGCCCCAAAGACGTTAGCGTGGCGGCGCCGGACACAACGAGGAAGCGAATATTGCACCCATTTTCCTCAACCTCGAACCGCGACCAAGTACCCATCACTAACCCGGACAACAGCCAAAATGAAGTTGTGAGTGCCCCGATATCCACGAATCTCTCTGCGATGCAAATTGGCGCCCGCGATGCGTTATCCTGTGCCCGGGGCCGCCATTTGCTGCACCCTTGAAAATCCACAACATGCGACAGAGCAGCTGCTAACACATCCTCCAGCCTCAAGGTCGGACGCGTTGTCGTACGTTGAAATCGCTCGATCCAGCTCCCTCGCATGCACTCACAGTCCGCCTAGATCATCACCAGGGGCCGCTATGCCGGAAAGAAGTGTGTGATCATCTCACCACTTGACAACGGCACCAAGAGCCACCCCTTCCCCCACGCGCTCGTTGCCGGTATCGAGACCTACCCATCCAAGGTCACCCGCCGCATGTCAAAGACCAAGCAGGCCAAGAAGAGCAAGGTCAAGCCTTTCGTCAAGCAGGTCAACTGTATGTGGACATGAGGACGCAATTCCTGGGCAGACGCTGATAGACGCAGACACCCACATCATGCCCACCCGGTACACCATCGAGCTCGAGAACCTCAAGGGCGTCGTTTCCGCCGACACATTCAAGGAGGTCTCGCAACGGGAGGAGGCCAAGAAGACCGTCAAGAAGGCCTTCGAGGAGCGATACCAGTCCGGAAAGAACAGGTGGTTCTTCACTCCCTTACAGTTCTAGGCTTTCCTTCGGTTACGGCTGGGCGCAGATGGGCATGATTTGATACGGAAGATGCTGCATGAGCGGTGGATATCATAGGAGGACAGGACCCCAAAAGTGGCCTGCCATCCAGGCGTGTATTTCGGCTTGATAATCAAAGCATGAAAAATCCGGCATCCGGCTCAATTCACGAACTTCATGAAATGCACATGATCTTCACGTTGGCCTCTGTTTCCACTACTGGGTGATGCTAGTAAGATGTATCGTGCTGATGGGACTATGGAAGGGTGAGGACGGCCTGGCGATACGACCGGACCGATGTACCGAGCCATTAACCAAGTGGCTGCAGTCCAAACGACCCAAACATTTCACATAAAGCCTCTGTACGAAGAACAACAATTGAACAGAAGGGATATCATTTATTAATCGGTCTATCTTCTAAGGAAAGGTGCGCAAACGGACGCAAGAAAGTTACTCCACGTTACGTCAACAAGGCCACACTGATGGACGCCCCTTTGCCCTTGCTTTTCCGATTGTCTCTCATCGTACAAACACACTGCCAGACTTTGCACATTAGCGCCTTACTCTACTGCTTGACCTCGTCAACCTTCTTCTTCGTCTGCTCCTTTCCCTTGTTCAGGTAATTCAACACAACGTCACACGCATCGCTCAACATCCTGAGCTCGAAGCTGACTGTCGCAACACCCATCTTGACAACGCCGTTGTTGTAATGCGTCTTGTTGTATTCGTCTTGCCAGGTACCTTGCACGTATGTGACGGGCGAGAAAGCATATTCTTTCAATTTTGAAGTGTCTTCCTTGACAATGGGTAGGTGTGTCTCTAGAGTGAATAGGCCAGAGTCCCCAAGCTGGTCGGCGCGTGCCAGGTAGGGTGAGATGTAGGAGTAGGGTGTGCGCAAGTATGGGTGAAAGGGTGCGACGATGGACTGGTAGGTGTTGTTGGCGAGGTTCAAGGCGCGCGAACCATAGGGGTTGGACTTGAAGGTCTCAACACTGTCGTGAACTACAGGGTAGGAGTGCAGATGCTGATATTCATTAGCTCACTGTTATACTCTAAAGGTCAAAGTCCAAGATGCGGTTGCTTTCGGATAGCTTCTGCCAAATAAAGTTCATGCTGTAAGAAGGCTCCGAGCATGGCAGGTTGATTGGCTGGGCCGTAAGCTCCGCATCTGCATCGTGGGATTCGTGCGCCATATTGCTGACCCAAATAGATTGCGGTCCCAAAGTCGTCCAGACTTCGCAATCGTTCACGATTGATGTCAAATAGCGCAGAAACGCCAAGTGGTACGCTTTCCATTGTGGCCACTAAGAGGCAGAGACCGCCAATGAGCGTGTAGGAAAGTGAACAGTACGTACCGATAGAGCCTTGGAGGTGGGCGTCTCGCCATTGGTCATAGGCGCTTCAGAGCTCATGTTGTTGCCGTCGTCAGTAGCGTGCGGTGCCATTAATTGCAGTAGCAAATATGCAGTGTTGCAGTCTACTGTAGTGGATGCTGAATGATTGTTGAGCAGGGAGGCAGTGGAGGAGTAACAGTAACGTAGAGAGAGAACGGGTTTCGGTCGACCTTATTATACGACGGTGCGCTATGATGTGACTGTCTTTGGTTGGGAGGCTTTGCTGAAAACGGTGTGGTTCAGTGGGCTGGGGTGAATAAGATGCAGTGGCATGTGAAAGTGGCTATCGACAAGCGCTATGTCAATCTACACTGGGGCCTACCAAAACGTCACTACCCAAGTTGACTTCTCGCGTCGCTTCTCATTTCGAACGTTAAGATCCAGCGTGCGGAGTCGATGCAAGCCTGACGCTACACAAACACGCCGCAATATGCTTTTTTCATGTGCCCCGCGTCTCGAACTCTATCTGGCGCATGTAGAGCGTTGAGGAGTTGGGATGCAGGGCGTACAGCTTGCGCCTGGCATGTGAAAGAAGCGACGCTTTGGCCAGTCACAACTCAGCGACATCAGATAAGATCAGCCACGTGCTCTCTCGTTGGCGAGATACTCAAACCACTCGGCTGCCCTGTATACACCGGAGTGCCGGCTTCCCCTTTGTATCCTATCGCGTCCTGGTCATGCCGTGCGTCGCCTCCGCTCGCGCGTCAGCTATCGGGTGAGCTCCAATTCCTCGCTGAGAAACGACCGTGGATCGATTGGCAACAGTGCATTACAGCTAGGGATTGCGCCCCTCAATTGGGGAACCCTTATCACATCGACAACCCCCTCGTTGCCATTGAGCGGCCTCGGGGACTGGTGCCGTCATGCGTGCCGCACAAGTACTCCTCTTGTGCATCAGCAGGAGTGCAGGACGGCGGGCGTATTGACATCAATGCAGCAGGTAGTGGGACGTGTTGAGGCCGTTCTAGGTCCTGAAATAGCATCGAAACTTCCAGGGCTGAACTATCGCATGTGAAAGTGGATGACGAGGTTTGGCGTACTGCTAGTGCACGAATCGTGTTTTTCGCACATGTTGCGCGAGCTTACTCATCGCGCCATAGCGGAGCTTTGCATGTCACGCCTTGCGGCTCAAGCTCGCAAACAAGTCTCCTCTCATTATTTCTTCAATGGCTTGGCTATCACGAGTGACGATACTCACGATCAGCTGCTACCGAGCCTCAATGCAACCGCGGCATGCACCTGCCTCCAAACCTCGATAATCGGCATTCCTTCTTGACGAGGCCGGACTGCCGGGAAGGATGCGATAAACAAGGCCCACGCCCGCCACTTTCACCACAACGGCAGCTTTCACGTGCTTATGCGCTGTGGCGGATCGACAGCTTAAGCGAGGACGGTTCATCGATGATCGCTGTCGTTTGTTGAGGCTAGTTCGACGACATGCGTTCTTGTGGATAAGGAGAAGGCCGCAATGACGGTTGCGCAAGACGGCAGCTATCCGTCAGCGAGTGGTACGATACAAGCATGTAGACATGTTGCTACGAGGTCATACAGTGGGTACTAGGGTCGTCGAGCACCTCGACATGCCATCTTATCCTGCCTTTCAGAACCGAGAGTAATCGGCTGTACATTTTGAACAATGGCCCTCTTTGTACAGTGAATGATGATGTGTTCTTACATGTCCGATGTAGAAACCTTACTCAACTACGGGCTATACGAAGACGAAATGCAGATACCAGTTCCGACATGCGTATTCCCAGATTTGCGGGAGGCGGGCTGCCGATCTATACGACGTAAAAGATCACGATAATGACGACCCATACCTAAAGCAGTAGCAGGTATCGATCTTTGCTACAGCATAGCTAGTACCATCTCGGTCATGAGTGTCGGTGACCGTCCCAGCAGGCTCTGAGATGCTAATTTCGAATTCAACTCGGACACCATCATCGCTATCAAAGGACCTTCGAATTGGAACACTTTTGCCATTTCACATTGTCGACATGCTAAACTACATCAATATTATCCCGCCTTTTGTCAAACGCCCGTACCATGCCCAGAAACACCTCTTAATGTAACGTACAAGCAAACAAAAACGGCGCCTAATCGCTACTCCGCCTGTGCTTCTTACTCTTCTTGTCCTTCTTCTTGGGTGATTGTTGAACAACCTCTTCCTCTTCAGCAGCATCGACATCCTCCATCTCCACGTCGTTCATCTGAATATCGCCATCGACATCCTCGTCCTCTTCTTCTTCCTCTTCAGACTCCGAATCGGAATCACGCTTCTCACGAACATCGTTGAGCACGACGTCATTGACCTCCTCAGCAACGTCCTTCAACGGATCCCTAATCTTGACCGGTGCGAGTACGTCAAACGCACCCGTACCGATACCACCCAATCTACCAACGACAATACGTGCACTGGGGTTCTTGAGCTCATCCCAGTCGCGCTCCATGACAGCGTCCTTGAGGAAACCAACGGTGGTTTCGAAACTCATCTTCATGAAAGGACTCACGTTACCCTTCATACCGATACGGTTGAATGGTGTGAAACCACCGCCCTTAGTCATGGTATCGGCGATGAGGTTGAGATGGCGTTGGTCGACGGAGATACCGTGACCAGAGAAGACGCCGTGCATCTCGCGGACGATCGTCGCACGAGCGGCCTCGACACCGTAGAGATGCAACATAGCCACAATGTCGTTGGTTGTAGTACGGTTTACATCGATGATGTGTGCGTACTCGCGCATGGCAATGAGGTTGGAGCCTTCGGTATTGATGACATCCTCAGGGTTGTCCTTTGACTTGGCTGAAAATTGGGCGGCAGTGATACCGGGAATGACGTGGATAGTGGCGAAATTGGCAGCGTCTTCCACATGGTGCAGCATGAGAAGCTTCGGTGTAGATGCGGAGAATTCAAAAGTAATCTCGCAGAAAGCTCCTTTGCGGTCATCGAACTTGAAGTCAAAAATGTCACTGTTCTTGTGGCAGATACGGTCGTGGCGGATTTCTGAGGACTCGTCGGTGGGGACGAGCATACGTTCATCCTCATCGTCGGAGTTGGGGTCAGGGGTAACCGCACGCGAGGGCTTGGGGCTGCCACCGTAGGTCTCATCGTCTTCGCTGACCTCGTCTTCTCGGTCAAGCCTATCGTTGACAGCCTGTTCCTCCTCTTCCGGCTCTTCGTAAGCTACACTGTCCTCCCGTCGGCCGCGATCCTTGGCATGAGTAGTATCGTTGTCACCCTCGCCGTCATCACTGTCATCGTCTTCCGCTCCGCCTTCCCGACCAGCCCGGATGGTCTCCTCGGACTCTTCGACTGTCTGCTCTCCACTCCTACCAGTCTTCTCACCGATAGTAGGGATAGCAGCCGACTTCGCTGTTGACAAGGACTTTTCTGCAGCCTTCTTCTTAAGATCGACACGAACGATCTTCTGGAGACGTGGACAGAACTTTTGTTCGATGGACTCGGCGACGTCGCGAACCTTGATGGCATACTCTTTAGTGTATTCCTTTGCTGGGTAGAAGTCCAGGCGAATCTTGTAGCTCCTGGATTGGCCGAATTGTTCACCAGGGCCAGATGTCTCAGTGACAGTGACCTTGTCGAGCACAGCCGAGAGTGGCAGACGAGTGATACTCTTGGCAAACTTCTCGTTGTCTTCCTTGGACAACTCGGGGTGAGGATACAGCTGCATCGATGGGGTGGAAATATTCGCACTAGCAGTCATGACGATTTCTCGTAGACGTGGGATACCGAGTGTGACGTTCTTGGCAGAGTGACCAGCCAAATGGAAAGTGTTCAACGTCATCTGTGTGGAGGGCTCACCAATAGACTGCCCAGCGACGACACCAACAGCTTCGCCAGGTTCAACAAGAGATCTGAGGTACTTGAGATCAAGCATCTGCTCGAAAGTACGCTTGAGAATCTCACCCTCTTCGTCTTTCTTCTTGTTCTTGAGCAGCTTGTCGGGGTTTTGGTCACAGTACTGTGATAGTTAGTAAATTGTAACGACACGAATTCAAGGAACTTACGTCGCGCTTAGCCTGCAAAAACTTCTCAGAGGTACTGCCACTATGCCGTGATGGCGTGTAAACTGCAGTGGCAGGATCCATTGCTGCCACATCACCCTTCCTGGCCTTCTTCGCAGCCTTCTTGTTGTGCTCAGCTGCTTCAGTACTAGAGACCTTCGGGTAGGCTTCCGCGGTGTGGAGCGCTTGGGCTAGCGAGTAGAAGTTCTCCGCCTGGAACTTGAAGTCGTTGAGGTACTTCTGCTTTGTCGTGTCGAGACCATCTTCACCGTACAGGAACTGGACCATGGTACCGTCGGAGTCGCGGACTGAAGTGTCGTATTCGACCTTGAGACCTTCCATACCCTTGATAATACATCGTTGCAAGTAACCAGAGCGCGAAGTCTTGACAGCGGTATCAATGAGACCTTCTCGACCAGCCATCATATGGAAGTAGTACTCTTGCGGTCGGATACCAGTCAAGAAACGATTGACAATGTAGCCACCAGCACGAACACTTGTCTCGAAGGGCTTGAAGCATGGCAGCGTTTTACCAGAAATCATGACTGGAACTCTTCGACCTTCCAAGACTTGCTGACCGAGATTACATGAAATCTGGTTGGCGTTGACCATACTACCCTTGGCTCCAGAACCTGTCATGGCTTGCATTTGGTTCTTCGGGAATGGCTTGATGAGCTTGTCAGGCAAACAGGCTGCGGTGACCGTGGAGGAGATCTTGCCGTTGGCAGTGTTTGTAAGCAGATCGAGACCGTGTTGCTTGGTATCGTCTCGCAGGACAGCTTCAAGGCGTCGCCGTAACTCTGGGTTGGTAGGGTCAATCTTTTCCGCATCCATAGTGACGTACTTGGAGGCCACCTCGAACCCAATCTTCTCTGCCTTTCGGAGTTCTTCCAATCTAGCGCGGTCTCCTTCCTCTGTGAGAATCAGATCCTGAACACCACAGGAGAAGGCGCGCATGTGAAGCATCTTGGTAAGCAGCCGACCGATGATACTAAGGGCGCGTCCAGCAATCGTCTCCCCGTAAGCCTCGTAGATGCCGTTGATCAGACCACCTGCGGCAGGTCCAATCTGACTCTTGTCCATAATACCAGAAAGCAGTTGACCATCCTTGACAATGACAATCTGCTCTTCAACGTGGGCACCCCAAAGCTTGCCATTGGTTGATGACTTGGACGTGAGCGTCAATTCCTGATATTCTGCAGGCTTAATGTTCTTCAGAACAGTGCTGATGATCTGTTTTCCTGTCCACATTGGCCGGGGTTTTAGTACTGCAGGAATCACAGTCTCAAGTCTGCCTGATGTCGTATGTCCATCTTCAGGTCGCAGACAGGAGTATAGTAGTTGGTGGTACTCTTCCCGTGTGAAGAATGTGTCCTTGTTCGAAAGCCAGACTCCCATGGAAATATGGTCCTGAATCAAACCACGCAGCGGCTTTCCAGCAGTCGCAGATAGGTATTGGTGATCTGTGTCCGCTACCGTCATAGCCTCCGCTCGGGCAAGCTCGTTCTGGGGGAAATGCATGTTCATCTCGTCACCGTCGAAATCGGCGTTGTATGTGTTACAGTTGGCGTAGTGCATGCGAATGGTCTTCTCTCCTGGTAGAACACGTGCTCGATGCGCCATCATTGAAGGCTTGTGCAGTGTCGGTTGTCGGTTCATGATGACAACGTCGCCGTTGTTCAGATGACGATGCACCTTCTTATTCCGAGCACCGTTGGAGTACGAGTTCGAGGGTGCGAGCAGCTGGTTCGCCAAAGCTAGACGCTCCTCGTAGTTCTTCTTCCTCAGGGAGATGACTTGCCCAAACTCGTTCTCAATAGCATGCGCTCCTGGCCACTTGTCTGGGCCGTTTAGGACGGCCTCTTTGAGATCGTAAAAGTTGTGGTTTGTGACGGGTTCCGGGTATGTAAGCTTCATGGCGAACACTGGAGGGACACCAATCTCGTTCGTCTCGATGTTCGGGTCGGGCGAAATGACACTGCGCGCGGCGAAGTTGACACGCTTGCCCATCATGTTTTTCCGGAAGAGACCCTCCTTCTTTTCCAGACCCTGCTTGATACCATCAGCGTTTGTGACTGCCGCGCGGCCCTGTACGGGGTTTGCATCGCGGTCGATGAGCGCGTTCACAGCGCCTTGAAGAGCGACGAACTGGGTCTGCATGTCGTCGAAGTTGCGCTGTCGGTATCCAAGTTCGTTGGGTTTACCCTGCATCTCCTGGCTGATTTGACGGATCGTGTCGCATGCTTCGAGAATGCTCTTGTAGAGCTTGTTCCTGGCGGATTCGGCAATGGAGTCGCCGGTCTTGTCCTCCGGTCTGTACTTGTTCGGTGGTACAATGACGGCTTGGGTAAAGAACATGTCGGCGTTTACATCGACAAGAGACTTGGTTCCGTAAGGGCTGTAAAGCAGCCGCATTATCTCAGGCTCGCCTTCGAAGAGCAGAGTCATGGCCGCCTTGACCTCTGTTGCACTCACGTACTCCTGCAGACTCTCGGAGGCATCGGTTGCGGGCTTCGCTTTCCGCGCCATGCGCGACTCGGTGGCAAGGAGCGACCCGTCGGCCTGTTGTATGTCCTCCATATCAACGCCTTCGTCTTCGTCCGAGATCGGGTCCAGGTCTGCGACTCCTTCATCCGCGTGTACGTGTTGCTTCTTCGCCTTCGCGTCTCTGCGAGCCAGGACATCCAGCGGGTTCTGTATGCGCTTTTCCAGCTGAGCCATCTTGGCCTTGTCTTTCTGGCTCATGGCCTTTCGGAAGATCTTGATGCCACGGTCCTTGCGGTATGTTGGGCTGATGCCCTGGCAATTGCCGCAGGTCTTGCGCTTGCTGAGATCGGCGTAGAAGTCCTTGACCACTTGTCGCCGCGCGTCGGAGATGGTCTCATTCTTGTCGCGTATCGATCGTGCATCGTGCTTGGAAATGTTTGCTCGTTTCATGCACTTCTTGACGTAGCTGTTGCGCTGTGTGATGATGTCGGCGTTGTCATCGTCGTCGTCGTCTTCCGAGTTGTCTGCATTCTGAGTGCTGGACTTGCCCTTGTCCATGTTAATATGCTCGTGCATCTCGGCTGCCTCTTTTACCAATCCACATCGTATTAACCGCAGCTTGGAGACGAATTCGTTGATCTGAACGCGGGCGAGCTTGAGCTGGTGGCAGTATGCACACTTGCCCCGGAGCAGTCGAAGCAGCTGGTCCATGAAGGTGAGGTGATATACGGGTACGGGAAGCTCGATGTGGCCGCAGTGGCCGGGACAGCCCAGGAAGCTGGTGAGACCGCATGTTCCGCATCTTGAAGTTTGTTAGCGGAATGAACAGAGCTGACAGAAACATGGTGAAGCTCACGGGTTGTCCAGGAAAGCGCCCAATGCAGCATCGTGCAGACCGCCGGGTACGGGGTGAAGCAGTGTATCGAAGGTGGTCGGGTTCGTGATGCGCTTCACCGAGAGCGTGCGGACATCGTGCGTCGACAGGAAGCCGAACTCGACATTTTGGATAGACGAGGATATGGGCTGGTGGG
>Ga0058698_10001473_pt1 | contig 10596 bp, 7 predicted proteins | sample AgamicAsSfe_FD_67288 | JGI IMG/M metagenome (GOLD analysis project Ga0058698, IMG submission 67288) | Agave microbial communities from Guanajuato, Mexico - As.Sf.e | ecosystem: Host-associated > Plants > Phyllosphere > Phylloplane/Leaf | place: Guanajuato, Mexico | collected 2012-05-30
AGAACCTTTTGCTCGACTAATTCAGGAACAGTCGCATCGTTTGGTGGAGAGTGTACGCTGGCGTAAAACTCTTGTGGCGTCCAAGACTTACTCTGAGCATTCGTGGGCTCTGGGAAGAATTGAGTGAGGGTGGCCCAGTCCTCTTTCTTGGTCGCCAGTGGCCCGAAAGCTGACTCGCCATCGAACCACACAATGCTGCACTCTAAAGTATACACCAGACCAGAGGGACCGGTTGAACGGTGCAGGAGGCAAGTAGAACGGCAGATACCTGGCTTGACGTTGCGCCTGGAACGTTTCTCGAGACTCACTATGCGCGAAAGCAGACTGACTGTGGCCGGCGAGATGGATTTTGTCGTCTCAATCCTCAGTGAAGGACTCTTCTTGTAGCCGCTATGACCAACCAGAGTGAGAGAGGACTTTGAAGGATCTGAGTGATGGAACTCGATGACTCCAACTTCGATATCATCTTCCAAGATGGTCGATAAGTCGCCGTGGTTGGTTGTTCTTGGGCTTGGTCTCATGTTGATGTCAAGTCGAGCGATGGTGATTCCAGTCTCCAGAGAACGATGGGCTGGCTCCAGATGGTCATGATCGAGTCTCGTACGTTTGCGCGGTCTGCCGCTATAGTCTTGATGAAAGGCATTGCGGCAATCTTCAAAGAATGCTGAGAACGCTTCGGCGCCTTCAGCGATCAAACCTTGCTTTGAATTATGTGGTTTCAGAACAGCCGTGGAGACTCCAGTGTCCAGTACAGATGCCATGCTGACATGCTCAAAGAAAACCTGCCACAGCGAGATGAATGCTGTTGGTAGAAATAAAAGATGGAAGGCAAGTCGACCTCGAGTGCGGAAGTCGCCGCCCCCACACACTTGGGTGATCAACCGGCGATTAGACGGATTTAAGATCGTTGTTCTTCACATGCTCAGTGAATGAAAGTCGTTCCTTCCAACCTTTCTCACGTTGCGTCGAACTCTCTCAACATGTAGGACATCATCCCGGTAATTGTGGAAATGCACAAGGTTCTCAAGAAATAGAATGGTCTCCATCGAGAAACAACTTACTGTGAGCTCCCTCCAGACATATCTTTGGGCTACAAATTACTGTGTCTTCTGATAGCATCGCGGTAGCTGTCAAGCTGTACAGCTCTCTCTTGATGTCAGACGACCCCATAGAGCCGATGACCTCACGGCTCTCGAGGGGCATTCGCTATTTCAGTAACGAGACTGTGCATTTTCATAGCCATCGTGGTTGGATAGAAACATTCAGCTGCTCTCTCAGGAATCTGCTTGTATGTTTAATTACAAGCGAGACATGCATGCATATGGCATTTCGCGTGACTGCTTGTGCTCTGCAGTAAAAGATCACTATTGCCATATATAAGTAAGGTGTGATGGTCAACGACTTTAGAATATTTGCTGTATGAACACAATCACAAAGAATAACGAGCAGGATCTTGGATTGGATCAGTAATAAGAACAACGCACATGTTCAAACTCCCAGGCCTTATGCACTACGCCAGAAAAAAAAGGGGGGACAGAACGCTTTTCTACGCATCCATCTATCATGCGCCAACCAGGACTTTCAGTAGGAAATAAGGTAGGCCACACTAGGTTCCGTGGCCGACCGAGAGACAAAGACGTTTGATTAAACATGGATGATCTATGCCTTGACCATGAAAATCTGTGAAAGAGTTAGTTCTGAATAAACGTGATGGCTAAAGATTAGACCAACCTCTTTCATGGCTTGCGGGTCCATGAACGCAAGACGCTTCTGGGCGATGTAGCGTTGGCGGACGTTCTGTCTGCCGTACAAAGCGGCCACTGGTGCAGGCTCTGCAGGTGTTCCAGGAGCAGTTGAAGGGGTCGCTGTGCCTGACTTGGCTGCCTTCTTCTCCTCCTTTCTCCTTTTCTTGTCTTCTTTCTTTGCCTCCTTCTTCGCGCGTCGTTCTGCCTTGCGTGCCTTCTTCTCGGCTCGCGTCTCGTCTTCTGAACTTGAAGCATCGGCAGCCTTTCGCTTCTTGTCCTTCTTCTCTTTCTTGCGTTTGTCCTTGAGTTTGGATTCGTCTGTGCTGTCGCTGCTTGTGTCCTTGGAAGATGATTTCTTAGATTTCTTGTCCTTCTTCGACTCCTTGATCTTCTTCGACTTGGGTGCCTCTTCTACGTCCTCGTCATCGTCAGAATCCGAGGAGTCGGAGTCAGAAGAAGCGTCGTTTGTGCTCTGTTGTTCGACATCTGATCTCTTTCGCTTCTTGTTCGCTGCGTCCAGCGCAGGAGTCTTGGAGGCGAGCTTGGGATCGGGCATAACGGTTGACTTGAGGTCCATCTTGTCGCCGACCAGGAAGCCCGCACTGATGAAGTTGATGTTGCCGAACTTTCTTCCTTGGTACAGGGCCAATTCGACGTCTCGTTGTGCGGTTTGCTGCTTCTCGACCTCGGCCTCGGATTTGCCATTCAATCTGCCGAGGAGTCCCGAGTACAGACTCAGACCGAAAGTCTCTGCATTGTTTCCAACTCTGGCGGCGCCCAGACCGAGATTGTCGTCTTTGAGGAGAACGCGAATGTGGGAGTTGCTGCCGACGGTGTAATGCGAGGCGTGGTTTGCGTCTTTGGCGCCGAGCGTGTCGCCAGGTTTCCAGCCTTGCGAGGCAAGGATCTTGTGGCCGAAGGAATCAGTCGCTTTGGCCCAGTTGTTGTTGTTGGGGTCGGTGCCGATCTTGGAGCGCCTCTTGGGACCTGCGAGACCCATGTTGACGAGTGGTAAGAGGTTGGTTGGTAGAGATGTATGGTTGTCTGGGCTGCGAGCAACAATTTTTCTCCACAGAGAGAAACCAAAATTTACCCCGCATTTGCAATCGCAGCAGCTCTTTCCTGTTCGGACCACATCTGCCAATCCGCTCTAAACAGCCGCTCTCACCTACCTTGGTTGTTCTTGCACCTATACCGCGAACATCAAAATTGTCTATTTCAAACAGACCAAACACCAGAAGCTCATTGCGCTCCTATACCGAGAACATTGTTGTCACCTTGTTGGCCTATTCCAATCATGCCGCCTACCAAATCACAAAAAGCCGCCAAGGTCGCCGACACTGGAGACGACAATCAAGGTTTCGTCAGAAAGCAGAGAGAGATGCACAAAGCAGTAAGCAACACCAGAGCACTCCTATATCTCTGTTCGAACAACCTGTCTGTGCCAGATAACTGACTCGCGAGTGCTTTAAAGGTCAAGACTCGCCGGAGTGATGCCCGGAGAAAGATCGAAAAGAACCGTGAAAGCAGGCACAAAGAATTGCAGGCACGCATCAAAGACTTGAAGCGCGTTGCGCCTGTCCAGCAGTAAGTGATTTGCGTGCATGGAACCCAATGAACATACACTTTGTCCCTGTCGATATGTTCCGTGGCCAATGTGGACCACCATTGCGACCACCATGGCAATTATCAATGCCCATACGACATTGCGCGAGTGCTCAGCCACATTGCATGACACGCTTCGGCACGTCCTGCCTTTTTGCAAGCATCGAGCCTCAAAGCACGAGACGACGGCTCACACGCTAAACTCTCATTTCTATCTAGACCCGGGACCGGCGGCCATACCGACGCGCCAAGTCCTGACCAGACTGCCTTCGATACCCTTCGGAACTTGCTCGCTCGCAAGACGGCCATCGAACAGCGTATCGCGCAAACTATCGACGGTCTGGAAAGGGCCATGGGCACCACTTTTCGCGAGTTTGAAGTCGTCCTCGCTTCTCGCACCCAGCTTCTCTCAAGTGCGAATGCGCCTGCGGATGCCAGTGCAGCATCAACCGCCCTCGTTCTGAAGTCTTGAGAAGGGCAGAAGCACTGATGCTCGCTTCGTTGCCAACTGCTTTGTCAAGCATGCCTAACGTTTTGATGGAGATTGAATGAGAAGGAAGCATCCGTTAGACAAGTTACGTGCATAACGATTACGACAGAGGCTTGAACGATTGAACGGTCAACATCGCTGCTGATGGAGGCGCAAATTTTTTTCAGCCGCAATAGGTGGCACTTGCTATAACTTTTTGATCGCATTCGTTTTCGCTCAGACTTGCTTCAAATGTCATGTTCTTGATTCATGTCAATAGTATTGCGATCAATGCTTCTCATGTTTTTCGTTCCGACATCATCTCCAGAGGTTCTGATTCGCTGTGTACAGTTCCACCGATCATGAACACTTGACATGACCGCTCGGCTATCAAACCAAGACTGATGCCCGATGGTAGCCGGTCCCATGGTTGCAAACAAGCCACCCTGAGATCCACTATGACTCCTTCCTTGTAGGGTAATTGCTCCTGGGTAGTGGCACAGGATGGTGGAACATCTGTACCAAGCGCTGTCCGATGCTAGGTTCAATCTCCGTTCCGTCGCGCGCAATTTTGATCTCTCTGTTCTCGTTCCAAGGGTTGCGCAGACCGCGGGTGCGGTAGAAGGGAAGTCTGGTTGTCGAGATCCAGTCGACCTGGAAAGACTTGCCCCACTCTTGCCTCTGTCGTTGAGACCCTGTTTCCTTCTCTTCTTGCTCGGGTTGCTGTGCTGGGGAGGTACCGTCGGTGGCTGCTTCCTCTTGTGTCTGCTCTGGGGTGTTGTCGACTTCCCAGAAGATGGTTCCACGTGCCGAGTCGTCTACGATGCGTCCCTTTGGTGCCCATTGTGTAGCCGGGGTAGGTATAGATTTTGGCCCGCTGTCCAGATCTTTGGCCTTGGGTTGTAGTTTCGTAGATGTGATTGTTGGGCGTGAGGATATGGGGCTGGTCATACGAGCATAGCCAAAGTATTCTCCAGACTTGTTCGCAGAAAAGACGAGGAAGACGCTATCGGCAGTCTAGATGTATAGACAGTTAGCTTTTGCTTGTAAAGCAGAATGGAATCGACGACTCAAAGTCCAAAGGGTCGATCATACCTCGTAAGCGTGGTTCAGCGTAACCTCGTTGTGACTCTGCGTTGCCCAGACTCCACTGCGCACACTGGCCTCGAGATCCTGCAACGTGAGACTCTTGACGACGAAATACTTCTCGGGCACACGTGCTGGGCTTTGGCCACCAGTCTTGTGAAGTCCATCGACTCCATCCACACCATCGGTGCCATCGTGCTGGATCTCCTTCTTTGGCGATTGACTAGACGAACTATCCACGATGACCGGTCCAGAAGTCGCTCTCCGAAATTCCTTCCTCCTGGGTTTATCGACCTCGTTGCTGGACTCAGGAGTCACCGAATCGGGTGTCGTCGAAGAAGATGATCCCTCAGTAGGCGTTCCGCGACGAGGTCTACACACCAGACGTACACCGTGGAATCGCGAATCGTGGAACCTGCTCATGGCAGCTGTACACGCAGCTTCATTGCGGTAGTTGACAAAAGCGCAGTTGCTCTTGGAGATGAGGAACAAACTCTCGATGTCATCGGTCGCTTCACGTGAGAAATGGTCCTTCAGATCGCTGATAGTTGTGGCAGGGGGTAGGTTTCCAACCCAGAGCGCATGGCCGGATTGTCTAGGCTTCCTGGGAGGGCCTCTGGGATAGGATGGGGTGGGCTGAATGACCAGTTCGGGTCTAGGATGACCTGCGCGATTCGAAGTCAGTCACATTGTGCTTGAGAGCTATCGTCCAAGAACGATCGAGAAGATCTGCAGAAGCTTCATGCGCTGGGTCTATGATCAGGTAGAACGGACGTACTCAAGTATGACACAGGTTGGTTCGATTGGTTGTTAAACTCAGACCTATTGTAAGGCATATTGGGCATCGTCGGATACCCTGCCATGAACTGTCCTTGCCGTTGCATAGGAGCCTGCGAAGCGGGTACGTTGTAACCGCTGTAGTAGTACTGTGGCGCAGTTCCAGAAGGATGTGCCTGACTGCGCAGAGCAGGCATGTTCATCGCCATGTTCGATGGATAAGCTTGAAGACCGTACTGGTGCAGATGTGGCCCAAAGTTCATGCCTGGCGTATGAGCTGACATTCCGTCAGTGTGAGACGGTGCTTGTTGAGGGAACCCTCTTATAGATGTGGGTGAGGTAGAAGACCCAGACAGTGCATGCCTCATGGAGCTCATATCGAGTCCATGCATGGGCTGTTGATGCTGATAACTGGGATGCAGATGACCATGCTGGGTAGAAGGCGCGTGCGAAGCCTGAGGGAATGGACCGAGTTGTGAGTAGAAAGGTGCATGTTCTCCTGAAGCTGGAAAGCTTTTCTCGGACGATTGCCTCCCACTATTCACTTGCGTCAAATCCTGTTGATCCGAGTAGGTGGTAAGTTGCCGATCGTGAGCTTGTAGTGTATCACCCATTCTAAGAGAGTTCCAACTTTGGGCTTATCACAATGAACCACACGACAAAGTGTTGGAAACAACTCTAGTCAAGTCTGAGTCAGCTATGACTAAAAAAAGTCGAAAACAGAGGGACAAGTCGGTGGAAGGGTGGCTGGCTTACACAAGAGCCTCAGTATAATCGATCGAAGGGACTATGTGGTACCGCGTAGGAGGGAGAAAAAGCCAACAGCGAGAATCTGACCACGTTACTCCTCCATGCCGAAGACGTGTGTTACGACCAAGCTAAGGGACGTTGCAAACAAGGGGAAAGATGCTAATGAACATATGAAGCAGAGAACGGGAGGGGAGAAAGGAAAAGCAGGCTTGCGGCGCGCGGAAAACGCTTGGTGTGACAGACGGGGGCTGGTTCGATTCCCAGCGGAGAGCTGTCCGCCGCAGGGAATATGGCCAAAGCACATGGCGGCAAATCTTTGTCCATAGTTGCCTGCCGGACTGCTGAGTAGCCACCATTGAGGCTCGTGGGTGCGTGTGCCGGTAGGTAAATCGGACAGGAAAGAGACCGGGAACTTACGAGATGGTATCAGTCGATTTTGCGTAATGTGCGAAATCTAAACAGCCCACGCTAAATTAGAATCGCAAAGCGGATGGCTTGGTTAGGGTGTTGTGTCGAAGCCAGTATTGCATCTGTGCAGTTCGATGACAAACGGCTCTGCCAACAATACTGACGATGTGGCAACTGTACTATCGGAATGGGCAACGATGCATTGAGTCAAAGTATGAGGTTAGGGGGAAACAATATAGCACTTCAGGCCGGATGGTATATCTTTTATTTAAGGCTCGAATTCTGTCATTGAGGATCGTCGACTACGCCACCGAGCGGCTTTGCATGCGAATAGGCTCTGTAAGGTTTACGACTGGAAGCGTGTGTCGCTTAATAATGAGTTAGCCATGTGCAGAGAGCATGCAGGAAGCGTTCACGTTCGGAGAGGCGATTAAGCGCTTAGCCCTTGGTGGCAAATCCTAGACACGAAGTGGACTTTTTTACTGAAGCTGAACGCGATTGAGAGGCATCTGCATCGAGATCTCGTAAAGCATGTACTGTTTGTGCACATGTGTAAGACTGAATTGCATGGCGAGAAGAGGCGAAAAGACCGAGATGATAGACGGAGTTACTACCGAAAAAATTTGACGGACTCACGCCCGTTCGGAACGAGTGTCATTGTGCATCCAGAATCCAGATCATGTCGGCAAACTTTCCAGCAGTGAATGATGAAGGAATTGTCGTTCTGGCCTCGCCAATGCGACAAGGTCTCGAGCCATCTTGAATCTCGGCCCGTCTACAGGCTTTGCTGCATCATCCGTTCCTGGAAGGTGCGATCTCACCGTGTGCAAAAGTTTGTAACTCATGTGTAGCTGTAAACATGCACAGTGGTCTCGAGAAACGAAAAGCTTCCACCCAAAGGCAATCTGGCGTCGTATCTCTTTGGGTGCATCTCTACTCTGAAAGCGATTGTGCATTTGTACAGGGAGACATTTGCTCTGTGCCTTCTTGGAAGCACTGCGAGAAGGCTGAAAATCGTAAACTTCAGCACGACGGGAGGTATTGTACTCGTCCAGTCCGCGGCTTTCGACCTCCCCTTGGTACTGAGAGTTGCGCGCGAACTACTTTCCAACCATTAATCATCGAAAGTCTTTCCGAGGTCTCCGATGACTCTCCGAATTTATACCTTCCTAACGCGCTCTAGTAACGAGACACGGCCGTTGAAGGTAGAATACCATTGTAGGGATGAAGAACAACTGTATGTATAGTCATATGTCGTCGTGAGTGCCCTGGGACAGCTTGCGGCTCAAGCAAAGACTGTGGAGTCGGGTCAAAGCGATGGTACCTCCTACCTATAAGTCGTGACTCACGAGATGCGATTCGAGCCCTTATCCACGACAGTGAGCTTGTATTCGTGTCGATGTCGTCGTTCATGCTAGATGATAAGATTGCGCTGCCGTCTTGTTCCGTACATAGATGATTGGGCTATGGCAAACAACAAAGGTGATTGAAGAAGCGACTCAGGAGGGAGGATGAGAAGAGTGGGGAACTTGGCGGAGATCAAGACCGCTTCCAAGATGGTCAACTTTCGCTACAGAGAGAGCTATGACATTCGCAGATATGGGTCGTAACAAGATAGTCTCGGCCGTATCTTGGAGGGCGTAGCCTCTGCGATAGGAATCTAAGTCAAGGGCATGGATGCCCCGGTTTAGGCTTGTCCCGAGGTTTCCCTGTTGCTATTACCATCGGACTCGCTCCCCGTAGCAGATGAAGTTTTAGCGAACAACAACTTAGCCGCGTTGGAGCCAGGGCTGGGTTCCAGACGTTGTCGACATGTAGACGACCTGTGAAATCTCGGTGTGGACATCATGGCATTACAATCGAGATCAGTCTTCCAGAGGATCTAAGTTTCAAACTGCGTGAGCTTGACCCACTCCAGACAGCAAATCAGTGCCCAAGATGGGTAAGCTATGATACAAAGGAGTGCACTCCGCCGAAAGAATCGTCGATATCATCAGTTTGAAAGTGTATGTCGCTGCCTCTGGAAAGTATCGTACATTGGCGATGTGGTCTGGCATATGTAAAGTAGGGTTGAATCAAACTTCATCGATGATCTGTACTATCTACTACCTAGTAGGGGATGCCGTTGGTGAGAAGTTGGAACTGATCGTACACACCCGTGCTATGACTCTTCCCACTCCAGCGCACCAGCGAGCGCATGAAATCGGCAGCTTCCCGCTCACTCTTGTCGAGAACAAATCTCTCCTTGAAGTGCTGAATGGTCTCCGGCTTGAAACACGGAAGGCCGGAGTCCAACATGACGATAACCAAATGGCTCAGCTTCTCTGCATGCTGTCTCGCGGCCAGGAACGCCTTGACACAGAGTTCCTCGAACCACTTGAAGGGTTGCGACTGTGTCGAGCCACCCATGACCGCAATCATCTCGCCAGTCAACTTGAATGGCGCACGCTCGAACTTGACTCCACCAGGTGCGATATCGAAGATGAAACCAAAGTCGATGTGCAGGATGTGGCCTGCATCGTCGACCATGATGTTTCCGTTGTGTCGATCCTTGAATTGCAGCAGGTAAGAGATGACCGAGTAAGCAGCCATACTCTTCACAAAGTTGCTGCGTGCTTGTTGGAAGCGTAGCGAGTCTTCTGTTCCATACTTCGAGACCCAATATTCGTAGAGTCCATTGACAGCTTCGCGACCAAGCATGTCGCGAGAGATGGAGTTTGGAAGCACATCGATGACTCCGCATCCGGGGGCCGTGGCAGTGACTCTGTACGGGAAAACGTAAACATCCAGCCCGACGTTGTTGAAGATTCCGCGGAACGCTGCGATCATCTGCAGCGCCAACACATCTTGACGGCAATCGTCACCAACCTTGAAGATCGCCGACTGCCACACCTCATAGCTGGTGTCTTTGTGAGACCCGCCCTCTTCAGCAACATGATCCTGTTGCTCATCGACTGCTTCAAGATCCGGGCTCCTCTCTTTGCGAATGCGGAAAGTCGCCATGTAGGGGGCCTTGGCGTGACTTTGGAGAGGTTTACCAGACTTTCGATCGATGCCGACGACAACTCCGTCGGGGTTACTGGGAAGGTACACCCCAACATCGACTTGGATCTTGCGCAGCTCTTCTTCGATCTTCGCCTTCTTCTCAGGCTTGGGTCGCTTGATGAAAGGCTTGAGCTTTCCAGAGATGGCTGTTACTTCACTAAAGAATCCAAACTCGCGCTCATAGAAGTCGCGATCCTCGTCCGAGAAGCTTGAGATGAGTGAATCCATGACCTTGTCGAGTGTTGGCTTGACAGGATCGGGAATCTGCGAATCTTCGTCCTTGAAAGCGTTGGCCTTGATGTTCCAAATGATCTGATGTGCGAACAGTCCAGAGAACTTAGCAGTTTCGACAATGTAACGTTCAACGTAGCCAAGCAAATCGTAACGGAGGGTTTGCACAATTTGAGGTACGTAGAAGAAGGTCACATCGACGGAGTGGCTTTCCAGAGCTCGCATCGCGTACTGTACAATAAAGGCATGGTTTCCATATGCTGGCAGGAAGTATGTGACAGCAGTGATCGGGTTGACTGGAGCCCAGTACAGTAGATACTAGAGAGCTGTTAGAATAAATCACGAGCACGTGAGCTTGGATTCTACCTTTAGTTGGGATGAGACGTCATGTGGCATGCTAGTACCAAGCATTATTTGCAAAGCATCAGGTTCATGCAGTGCCTTTTCAGGATAGGTGACCAGCAACGACCGAACCTGGTT
>Ga0058698_10001475_pt1 | contig 10592 bp, 10 predicted proteins | sample AgamicAsSfe_FD_67288 | JGI IMG/M metagenome (GOLD analysis project Ga0058698, IMG submission 67288) | Agave microbial communities from Guanajuato, Mexico - As.Sf.e | ecosystem: Host-associated > Plants > Phyllosphere > Phylloplane/Leaf | place: Guanajuato, Mexico | collected 2012-05-30
GCCAGCCACCTCATCAGTATCCGTACAAGTTGACGCGCTCATTCGTCGACGCCTTGAGCCTCTGGTTCTCCTTGATGAGCATTATGCGAATCGCCCACGCACAAGCAATCGAGCACAGCGCAAACGCAGCGGACGCGCCAAATCCAATGCCGTACCTTGGCTTATCCGTGTCGGGCCAGAGGTACGCACCGTAGATGTAACCTGCAGATGTGAAGATGCAAAGTCAGTGTATGTCTCGCATTGCATTTGGTACAAGCCATAACTTACCAATCTGGCCACCGACATTTGTCATGGCAAGGACGACGGCTTTCTTCTCTTTCGTCTGGCTGAGCGTCGAAGATGCCCAGCCGATGATGACGGAGTTGACGGAGTAGGCGCCAATGGGGAAGATGAAGCACGCGACGTATCGGCCGGCAGTGTTCAAGGTACTGGCAGCGATGACGAATCCAACAATGGCGACCAGCAGTCCGCCGGTGATGTGCCAGGTACGTTCATGCATGCGTCCTGAACTCCAGCCTGTAGCGATACCTGCCGCGCCGGCAAGCAGGAAGGGAGGACATGTCAGCACCAGAGTGATTGTGGTGCTGAAGCCGAGAGTCTTGACCACGCTATCATCGCCATCAGTAAGCTTTTTCCTAGAACAGGTGTGAATTCAAGTCCACTTACGTTGGGAAAAAGGAGTTGAACGAGCAAGCACTGAGATGGAAGTTCTGCATGAGACAGAATAACCAAGTCCTCTTGTCGCGGCACGCCTGTCTCAGTCCCTCCATCATACTGACAGGTTCTGTAGAGTCGCCAACGCGGTCGCGTTCCATACGCGCATGGGCGAGTTCCCGTTCTCTAGGGTTCAACCAACTGGTAGTCAATGGAGTGTTGGGTAGCATGAAGAAGCCCCAGATGGCCACCAATGCCGTCACCGCCCCTTCAATTATGAACAGCCAACGCCATCCTGCAATGCCCCTTGCGCCATCTAGCTGGAACACGCCAGCAGCAATCAAGCCACTAAACCCAGTAGCCAGGATTTGCGCGCAGTAAAGCAGCGCAATACGTGTTGCGACTTCCTTCCGCGTGTAGAAGATGGAGAGCATGTACGTAGCTCCAGGATAGAAGGGCGCCTCAGTGATACCCAGGAAGAACCGGCATGCGACCAGTCCACCAAAGTTCTGCACCAGCGCTGTGCAAGCTGATACAATTGCCCAGACAAACATCCACGTACTCATGTAGATACCAGGTCTTATCCTTGTGATGAGCATATCTGTACACATCAGTTTCCTATCAATCGCGGACAGGGTAAAGATACTCACTCGACGGGATCTGCATCAAGACGTAGCCCACGAAGAGAATGCTAACGCAAGTGTTGAACTCAACTCCAGACATTCCCAAGTCCTCCTCTAGATTGTTCAGACGTGCTTGCGCAATAGCATTGCGGTCAACGTAGTTCAAGAAGTACATGACGCATAAAGTCGGCTGTACCCCATGCACATTAGCCAACCACATCTTCTCGCTCCGATTCAATCTTTCCCACTATAACTTACCATCAGTCTCCAGTCGATCTTCCGTACAAGTGCAATCTCTTCCGGATCTGTCTTCGCCTCCGCGCCGGTATAGTCCACCGCGCCAGCATGCTTATCGGGACCAAGCTCACTCTTGTCTTCCAAGTGCGCCACAGCCACGGGTTTCTCGTCCGTCGGCTCAACGGTAGGTTGGTGTTTTGTATCCATCTTGGCGAGGTTCTTTCAAGCCGACTTCTTCGCAGGAGAAGTTTTTGGACCGGACGGACTGGAAAAGGTAGCCAGCAAGCAAAGTAGGATGCGCGCTTCCTTTTGTAATGCATAATGGCGGCATGGTGTGTTAACACACATGTTCTAATCACCCGCTTGGCGTGGTATTGGCATAGGACGCATCCAAGACTTTTCCCCGCACTGTACTGCAATATAGCTTCCTCGCGCACTCCAATCTATTCAGCCACTAAGCTTGGCCTGCAGATCTTATCGTAATAAACAGTCCATATGCACACTATCCAAGACTTTTCGGTAGTAGTTTTGACGCCGGTAGGGAGAATATGTGTGGTTTCCTGGTTGTGGGTTCGCACGGGGTGCCTTTTGGCTGGGAATCTGGGGAACAACTGGGGCCGACAACGTTGTTTTTCTGTGGAGAAGCTGAATCCATTGGCGCGGTTCCATTGTGCGCATTTCGCATAAGGTGATCCGTTGGCGGTAAGTCTTTCAGCTGGAACGTCGTACTGTTCGGAAGCGGTGCGACCGTTGGCTCACATCGTGCGATGGCATGTTTTCCGGTGGTTCGCCCTACTTGCTTTTGCCCACGTTACTCACATGATGCAGAATACTTCAGCTCTGGAAGCTAGCGCTATGTATGTGCAGATGTAGTATTTATCATATATCTCATCAATCAGCTGAACAATGTGCATAGTCGTTACTCATAAATGTGCCCCTCGCCTATCCAGGATTGTACCCATGCATGGTTTTGTCCAATTACCTGGAGGCTGATAAGTCACCGTCCCAGTTTGCTCCTAACAAATAGTGCCGAACTTGTATTCCACCTGCCCGTTTCTGATCGGCGGAAAGACACCAGCGTCGATGAGTCGAAAAGCGTCCCACTCAGCCGCACCCTCTGTCTTAAAGTTCCACCAGAACCAGCCCTGAGTTTTGGACTCAAAGGCTTGGATTTGGGCCTCAATGTAACGTCGAGAGTCGTCCTTGTAGGAAGCTGGCCAGGTTGAGAGGTTGTTTTGCCAGGCGCAAGATCCAATGTAGGAGCTGCCGGCGAGAGTGCCGTCGTAACGGGCGCCACGGCCGTAGCCGTTGAGGTACTTTGCACAATCTCTGGTACGGTGTCAGTAGGGGTCTCACGTGTCACAAAGGTGAGGGCTGTCTTACGTCATGGCTCCTGTCCACTCTCCAACTAAAAGCAATGCAAGTCAGCAAGTTTTAAGAAACAGTTCGGTCATCTGATCACATACCAAAAGTCCATTTGTCCGCGCCATTGTACGTGTCAGAGTTACTGCAGGCGTATGATGCGTGGCCGGAAGGTGACATTTGAAGGAGGGTGGGGTCAAAAACTTGATATTCGTGGTGATCCATAGCAACGTTCACCGCGTTCGCATCCCCGGGGGTGAGGAAACCATTCCAAGTGTTTGGTGGCGTGAAACCATCGGAAAGGATCACTGGGGTATCTGAAACCTCTCTGATCTGGCCATAGCCATCGCGGTAAAATTGTGCAAGCACGTCCCGGTTAAGACCGTTGTACAATGCAGGCTCGTTGACTAGCTCAATGCCAACGACGACATCCTGATACTGTGCTTGCGCATACTTTTGCGCGATGGTCCGATGAACCTGCAGAGTCTGCGCGACTGTGTCGCCTTCTTGCCAGCGGGGCTTGTCCATCCGTTGGCCGGAGTTGTCGAATCCGTTCTGCGAGCCTGGTAGGCCATGGAGGTCAATGATGATCTTGAGCCCTAGGCTTCGCGACCAATCAATAGCGGCGTCGATGTAGACGGCTGCACCGCTGACATAAGCCGAACCGAACGTGTCGTATGCCCAGAAGCCGACAGGAATACGAACAATGTTGAAGCCGGACTGTTTGATCTTGTTGAAGTCTTCCCATCTAACCCACGTATCCCAGTGGTTGCGGAGGATACTAAGTGCTGCGTCATGCCCAAGCTTCTCGCACAAGGTGAACTCTGTGAAGCATTAGCTTCTAACCCTGTCGCATCTTGCGGGAAACCCTTACCGTCAACTATATCCCCCGGACGACCCTGGTTTGCTGCGTCAAAGATCGAGGGCGTGATCCAACTGTGTGGAGATACTTAGTAACACATCCTCAAGTTATCGGAAGTCAAAGGTAGCTTACGGTTCCAGGACCAACCATCCTCCAATGTTGACACCACGAATCTTTTCCGACCCCCAAGCGAAGTCGACTCCACGTTTCTCACTGGAAATATATCAGCAGCTGCTTGAAGCAAACTTTGCTAGGGAAAGAGTAGTGAGTGCGGGAGTTGCCACGCCTCAGCCGGAAGTGGAAAGACGTATTCCGCCGCATCGTAGACAACACTTACGTGGGAGCTGCAATCGCGCTGGCGCATAGCGATAAAGCCACAAGTGCGCGGCTGAAAATCATGATGTCGAGTAGTATACGAAGCTAAGAGTAAGAGCGAAGGCCCTGAAAATGTGGCGGTCGTGAACCAAGGTAAAGGTTAAGGGGTGCGCGTAAATGAGCAGTACGTTTACGCTTGAGATGGGCTGTCACTGGAATAGGAACCACAGTTGGTAAGGGTGGTGTTCGCGTGCGCCCCTTGCAAGTGCTAACCTGGTGAGTCGCAACTGCTATAGCAAGGGATGACTGGCAAATATACCTTGTCAGATCTGAGCGGTATACGTATAGTGAAATTAGCAAGTTTTCTTGGTATACTCATAGTCAGCTTAGCAAGTTCTCTTGGAGGTAAACTGGCGTGTGACCTATGACCTAACAAGGAAGGCAAATTGGACGCCGTTGAAGCGAACCTTACCCCGGAAGTACGGATAGAAGGCTACGTAGATGTCGATCCGGTCAGGAGGTTGTTTGCTAAGCACACCGTATGTAGATGTGGCGCATGTGACGCGTTCACGCGAACGTATTTCGCGCGTAGACCTGATGTAACACCCCGCACAGATTCCGGCGAAAACGGGCATCGTGGACCCAAGACTCTAGGCGTGAGTGTTTTCTCCTGATGCGTGACCTTCTACATTTTCGCAGAAGTCTTGAGAAGAAGACGGACTTGCTGCAGAGTAATCATACTTGCGTAGTCGCCTAGAGCCTGAAACACGTTATAGGATTAGGCCATTCCAACCGCGCAACGTGATTGATCGGGCATAAGCTTAGAGTGACAGTCGCAGATTTAGGTACCAGAAAACCCCAGACGGAGTATGACGACCCCAGAAGCTAGAGTGCGTAGTATAGGCCAGGTGATCTAGGATTTACAAGCTAATTTAGCGGGAACCTGTAGTATGGTCAAGGACATGGCAATGCAGTTGCAGTTTTCCATGCATCATTCTAGGCCATCGGAGGAAAGCTGTCACGAGCGATGTCGGCAGTTCGCTCTGCGCGTTTCTCCTACTTTTTTCTCTGGTTGCATGACGTAGTGCAGCTCGGAGACATAACACCCTGAAAATCCTCAAAAGATTGGTTTTGCCGATGCGCAGCGAAGGCGCCAAGGCAGATTCCATTGTCACTTCTTTCGGGAAAGACTCGCACCGAAGCTCTGCCGCGAATAGGGTCCTTTCGTGCAACCACACGGCTGGCGCAGCATCTGAGAATAGAGTATCAAAAGGGGTTTGATTGCGTGCAGCAAGTATCGACAGGGTAGAGTAGCGAGGGTTGTATTTGGTTGGGTGGCGGGTCGATTGGATTGAACGCATGGGGCGAGGAACGACGGGGATAAGCAAGACGCTGCTTCCGGGAATGCCAACGGCAGCTGACATAACAATCTACCTAGATGAACTTGTGCAGTATCGCAGGCGTGGTGGCGAACTAGGATGGAGGTATGATGGAGTGATGAGATGCGATGTCGAGACGTGAAGGTGCGATCAAGGTGTGGCGTGGCGGCTTACGGGCCACAAGAGTAACGCCGGCAGGTTGGGACGAATCAGAGGCAGTTGGTACCATGTCGCACCACACGCAGAGTGCAACCAACGGACGTCAATATATCCAGTCAAATAATCCGACAGGCTCTTCTAACGACTGCAATCACTTGTTTCTTAGCACCCATCCGCCCAGCCATAGAAAGCCTGGTACAGCGGTGACAGCAGACAGCGCTCCCAGCACCGCTGCCATCGTGCCCCATCCACTGTCCTCCACGAGAAATCCAGCCAGCAAGGGTCCCACCATGCAGCCTCCAGCGAATGCGCAGTTGTATAGTGCATAAGCCTGCGCGAACGCACCACCTTTGCCAAATCCTGGGCGTCCATTTGCAATCATCTTCTTTTCTTTTGCTTCAGCAACAGCGGATATCTCTGCCATGACTGGTGCAAAGGTCATGCCTACGAACAATCCAGTGACAGCCAACAACGCGCATATCAACACCTTGTCCTTCATTGTGTTCTCGTCTATGAAGCGGAGGCAGACGAGGGGAGGACAGCCACACAGGAAGCCTACGACAACCACATAGCGTCCGCCGTATTTATCGCTCAGCCAACCCCACAACGGCGAGAGGAGGCTTGGAATGATGATCGGAAGGAACAAGAGTGCGGCGCCTGTTGAATTCCAGTTGAATGTGTTTGCGGCATGGATAGTAAGAACAGAGTCGAAGGCTGTCAACAACATGGCCTGAATAAGAGCGCAGAACAGTGAGGCGAGTAGGCGTCGGGAGTACAAGAGCGACAGGACTGGTGGTAGACGGTCGCGTAGACGTCGACGAGGCGGACTGTTCTGCTGCGTTTCGACGAACGACGCTTCTTGCTGCAATACGGTCTTGCTAGCATCTTGGTCAAGGTCCTGACCTGCCGGAGCGATGACCGGCGTTATGGTCTTGTCTAAGTATGCGTTTTCGTCGACGGATGGGCGGCCCGTAGCGTTTGTATCCCATCTCGCGGCAACCTTCTTCTCCACGAGCAGCAACCGGAGAACCACGTCCAAACCAACCAGTGCATAGCACATGCCAAAGACAGCATTGTAGCCAGCCTTGTCGTAGACTACGCCACCCAAAATAGGGGATATGAGCATGCCAAGAGAAACGCCTATAGTCAGCCACCCAGTAGCTGTTGCGAGTCGCTCTTGAGGCACTGTGTCAGCCAGCAAGGCGAGGCCGACGACCCATACCACAGCCGCTGATGCTCCCTGCAGTATTCTTCCAACGATGAGACCGCCAATCGAGTTGCCAAAGTTTAGCAGGATGGTAGCTCCCAAGAGGACTAGCAAGCCCAGAAGAAGCGGAGTTCGGCGTGACGAGCCGCGGTCTGCAAGCCACCCGCAAATGGGCGAGAATGCAAGAAGCGCAGCGCCATATACGGCGACGAGTACCGAGACCCAGTACTGGACTTGGGCGTCTTCAACATGGCTAAGCGAACCTATTGCGAAGGGTATGACAGGCACAATGACACCATACAGAAACATGTCCTTCTTTTGTCAGCTCCAAGCGATAGCTATATTAGGAATGACTACTTACAGTAAAAACAGCCAAGGAAATAGTCCCGACGATGAATGCATCCGAGCTTCTGACCTTGAGCATGAACGGCGGCTTGGATCCATGATTCGTCAATGACGACAGCCACGAAGATTTCTCCATGTCTGGGGTTGCCATTGTTGGAGGCCGCGGAACATCCTTATGTATGCAATTCGTCCTGGCATCATAATGAAGATATGGAGCAGTACCATGGTCTTCATGTGGCTCTTCGATAGCATGGTCTGCCATTATTGCCCTAAGAAGGCGCTACGATAGTCGCACCGGCTCCAAAGCACGATTTGGTCTTCTCTTTCGGTCCTATTACCAACACATCTCTCCAAGCAGAAAAAAGAAGGAACGAAAGTGACGGAAAACACGATGCAATGTGTTTGGCGTCGATGTTGGTGTCACACTTTAGATGATGCTCTCGTTCGTGGTGGCGCGATCGCAGCTTCCTTCCAGCCTCGCGTCCACGGACTCCCGGGGCCGCGGCCTTGGCTAATGTCATAACATATCCTTCACGAGAACCGTTTTCTGAGTTTTCGGAGACTCCTTTCTTACGTACAGGACTCTCAAACATGCCATCTCCCGCTTGATGTCGTTCGAATTATGCATTACAAGTTGACTTTTGTTTTTCCGCAAGGAAGCAATTACCGACTATTTGTAGTATATGTTCACACGGTCCACGTCGCCTCGCCGATCAAGCCGACAGATTTCGGTAATTGACTATGTTGTTTACACGACGGTTCGGCACTTGGCTTATTTGCCGATAGCTGAGGATGCAAGAGAAGATACAGACATGTGCAGCCATGCGATTTGTTGAGAGAAGTGAGAGAAGTGCTTGATAGGTGTGCCTGGAGATGGCCATGTGAGTAGGCGGTGATGAGCGAAACTTAGCAAGGTTCTGTAGTATCACGGGCCTAGCTGTGCATCATACTATCGTGTTCGGCGAACACATAACTCGGGATTGCGCGTTGTGGTTCGAAGCGCAGTGACAGCACTCTCTGTTGCTACCAACGCTCAGCAGTGCAGTACTATGATAGCGACAATCGCCTGCAGCATACCGAAGCCGTGTGGGAAAGTCGAGCAAGGTCTTGATCCGGTCAGAACGTTGTGAGTTAACTTCTTGATCCTTTCGGCGCATGGTGGTCGTCGCGGGTACCTCTGGTGTGAACTGAAGAAAGCTTAGCTATGCATAAAACCCGCGTGGACTTCCTGCATCCCGGTACCTCAACTTCACCAAAGGCCACGCACTTCTACTCACTATCAATCATTCGACTCACTCGATGGACCTTTCCCTCTACTAATACCCGGGTACTGCAGAACGCTTTTCTAGGTATCGATGACATCACTCTCAGATAGCTCTTTGCTTCTTTCTCATCTCGCCACTGATTGTCGCCCTTCCGCCACATGTGACCTTTTTCCTGGCTGTTTCATGAAGTTTGAGGTGTGTATATAGAACGATGTTCAAGGTGGGGCTGTCTCATCTGGTACCTCCTTATTCTGCTTCCAAAAGTTCTAGAGATATTGTCTGAGATATGCTGGAGCGTGGACATGTCTACGTCCGAGCCATGAAGACTGCGACAGCTTCCCCAATTTTCTCCTTTACTTCACCTGTTATTGCGACGTCACGAGGCGGCAGCATGCGCTCTTTCACTTTGCTGCCTTCAGTCCAAGATAGAACCGCAGGTCAGTCACGCACGGTCCCAGGTGTCCTGCACAGTATCGCAACAATCTCTCGCCACAGCCATACTTACGCTTAACGCTTCCACTCAACCCTCACGCCGCGCAAAATGGTACGAGTTGAGGGCGCCGCGCCCGTCTGCGTCGCGAGCATCTGCACCCACGCTAAAGCTGCTGCTCTTGCACCGAAGCCAGCCTCTCCATTGCTGTGCCCGACGTGCACAATAACTTCACAAATCGCCGCTATTCAATCTGTACAAGGACAGTTCGATGCGCGCGGCGGAGTGCTCAAGTCCCAGAAAAGGGGAGAAGATCGCCACACGGCAGACGCCCACAAGGTCCTTCGAAAGGCCTGGCGTACCGCCAAGATTGCATTGGCAAATACCATAGAGAAGTTCGAAGACTTGCTTGAAGACAAGAACACACCAGTCCAGGATCTTCCAAAGCTGAGAGAAGCATTGAACGTGTGGGATAAGAAGAAGATTGTGCTGACTAGGGTACCGGGTCTAAGATACGTCCAGGGTGCGGAAGAAGGAGAACCGACTGATGAGGAGAAGGAAGAAGCGCGGTTACTGATGGTATGGCTGAAGATGGTTATTGAGAAAGAGATGACACAAGAAGAGCTGGAGTCATCTCGAACAAATCCGCCAGTAGACACTTCACTTTCAACGTCGTCGCAAACCCCTGCCACCAGCCAGCTTCAATATCCTGTACCGCAAGAGCCTTCAGGTGTACGTCAGTTCGAGTTCGAGTGTCCACTGCTAGCAATCGCGCAGACGCTTGCCACGTCGTTGCCGGACTACCAGCATAACATCGCGATGCCTAAACCAGTCCTCAAGCGACCTCGCGCCATCACTTTGACAGGCAGCCAATCCTCCTCGCCATCGCCACTGCCCAAACGGGTTCGCTTATCAGATACCGTGACTATGTCGCCTGAACACCTTTACGTCGCCAACCCTCCACCTTTCCAGCCGCTCTCTCGCACTGCAATAGTACTACCACACGCTACTCACACGCTTGCCGAGCACCACCGCCGGCGACCTGAATTCCATCGTACGACTGAAGTATATGTACCTGGCGTTTGGGCGTCGGGGGCTTTCAGTGAGAAGGTCGATACGAGCTTTCGCAGCATGACGCGCCAAGAGATGGAGAAGCGATACAAGCAGGAGTCAGACGAACAGGAGCAAGAGCAGGAGCTGGCGATCAAACTAAAGGATACTAGTAGAGGCTGGGTAGCGCTTTGGTGGGCGAAGAAGATGGCGCCAAACTTGGATCTGGAGAAATTGGAGATGGAGATGGAAATGGAGATGAAGACGTGAAGTGAAGAGATGGAAGTGGGGCAACGTGGTGTTTACTTTTGACGTGCGAGAACTTGCGAAGCACGAAGGATGGGTACTTGCTACGAAAGTATTGGTTTGATGCGTTGCATCGTGGCAGTGTCGCAATTGAAGACTGCATAGCATGAAATAAGCGTTCTGCCCAGTCGTTCGAATGTATGTGTGTGAGTGAGAATGAATAGGATCGACACCGTGTCTGGTCCTTTTACGGATTTCAAGTTCTTAACGTTTTGGTAAACTTAGACGTTTGATGGAGCATAGATTCTTGCATCCTTTTGCAATGGAAGTTTCTAGGAAGAAATCGGAAGCGCCATGACGTTGCAGCGTTCGGTGCACTCCGTCCGAAATGTCAAGCTAACTAACCATCCGAGACTCCGCTTCCGCACGCTAGTGGGCCTTGCCGTCGACTACTCCGT
>Ga0058698_10001477_pt1 | contig 10587 bp, 7 predicted proteins | sample AgamicAsSfe_FD_67288 | JGI IMG/M metagenome (GOLD analysis project Ga0058698, IMG submission 67288) | Agave microbial communities from Guanajuato, Mexico - As.Sf.e | ecosystem: Host-associated > Plants > Phyllosphere > Phylloplane/Leaf | place: Guanajuato, Mexico | collected 2012-05-30
ATACAACTCATCGCCATTGGTGGCTCCATTGGAACCGGATTGTTTGTCAGCATTGGATACGGCCTGATCGAAGGTGGACCTGGCAGCCTGTTCATCGCCTTCACCATGTATAGCATTTGGCTTGCCGCTGTGAACAACAGTATGGCCGAGATGGCGACCTTCATGCCTGTTGCCGGAGGCTGGGTATGTAAGCCCTTTGTGAAGATCAATCTTTATTGAGATCAGGGTCTCGGATCGAAGCAGAAGATCTTCAATGTCACCGATGCTGACTTTCGACCTTCGCTCTAGGTCCGAATGGGCTCACGCTGGGTCGACGAGGCTTTTGGGTTCATGCTTGGCTGGAACTTTGTACTGTACGAGCTTTGCTTGATTCCTTTCGAGATATCAGCATTGAGTCTGGTCTTGACTTTCTGGCGAGACGACATACCTTCATGGGCCGTCTGCATTGCTTGTACCTTGCTGTACGGGCTCCTCAATATCTTTGCGGTTCGGTGGTATGGCGAGAGCGAGTTCTGGCTTGCTTCCGGCAAGGTCTTACTGATTGGAATTGTGTTCATGTTCACTTTCGTCACAAGTAAGCACATCTCAAGCACCTTGACCCTCAGACACTTCCTTGCTAACCATGATCAGTGGTCGGTGGCAACCCAAAGCACGACGCATACGGATTCCGTTATTGGCGTGAGCCAGGATCCTTCGCCGAATATGTCACTCAGGGTAGTCTTGGTCGATTCCAGGGGTTCCTGGGAGCCCTTTTCCAAGCAGCCTTCACAATCGTCGGCCCGGAATATCTCTCGATGGTCGCAGGCGAGGCTGTCAACCCTCGAAAGACCGTCAAATCTGCATTCAAAACCACATACTGGCGATACGGCATCTTCTTCATCGGCGGTGCCTTATGTGTTGGCATCGTTGTACCGTACAATGACGCCGGTCTGATCGAAAAGCTGAATGGCGGATCTGGAACCGGCGCAGCGTCACCGTATGTCGTTGCTATGAGCAACCTCGGCATCGAAGTTCTTCCGCATATCACAAATGCTCTGCTCGTGACGTCGATCTTCTCAGCTGGCAACTCATACGTCTATTGCTCGACACGCTCAATATACGCCATGTCTCTGGATGGTCACGCTCCTGCGTTCTTCCAAAAGTGCACGAAGAGTGGAGTACCGATCTACGCCTTCATCATGCCAATGCTGTTTTCCCTGTTGTCATTCCTTTCAGTCAGCGCTGGTAGCGCCAAGGTCATCACCTGGCTGGCCAACCTGACCGAAGCTTCTCAGCTAATCAATTATATCGGCATGAGCACCGTCTACTTGTTCTTCTACCGCGCTCTCAAAGCGCAAGGAATATCCAGAGACACATTGCCTTACAAAGGCTGGTGGCAGCCTTTTTGCGGATGGTTTGGACTCTGCTCGATGTTCTTCACCGTCTGCATGTACGGCTACACAACGTTCCTTCCTGGATGGTGGAACACTGGAACCTTCTTCTCCTACTACACCATGTGCTTTGTGAGCATAATACTATACACTGGATGGAAAGTCATTAAGAAGACAAAGGTTGTGAAGCCTCATGAAGCGGACCTTGTCTGGGAAAGGCCACTGATTGATGCTTATGAGGCAACCCTAATTGATGATTCGAAGGGCTTTTGGGACGATTGTACGAAGGCCATTGGTCTCAGAAAGCGTCAAAAGGTTGATGACACCTTTGAGTTGTAGTCATAACAGAGACTGGAACAATTCCATAGTGTGAGACACACGAGCGCGAAGACATCGTATAGTCTTTGGCTTCACGACCTTGCAGATGTTATGCCACCATCTTTCGATCATGAGAAAGTATTCTTGCAGATCGGCATTGGTGCGATGTGAAATGGTGACATTTCGATATCGCGAATGCTACTTTCTGGTGACGACTATGCTAACGTAGTAGAATACCGGAAAGATCACTCTCCCAATTTTGGGGATCTGCCAACCACTGAGTAATCTCGAATACTCGGGCCAATGCAGCTGTAACTTCGCCGTGACCTAGATGAACATCATCGTAGATGACGAACCCAGCAATCTCGCTCGGACTAGTAAGCCCGAAATTCCACATCAGTCCAAGGTCCATCATGACTGCACGATCCACGCGTTCCAGAAACTTTTCACCTTCGTGTGCTCGGCTTTGTTCTGACGAGTCCCAGTTTAGAAGCTGTCTCCGAGCCACGTTGACCAACGTCTGCGCGAGAGGGCCAAGTTCAGCTATTATAGTTGTCCAAGGTGCGTGACAATGTTCTGTATCGAGCTTCTGATTCTCGGCGATACGGGTCATGAACTTGCCTGCTGATTCATGCTGGTCGACGTCAATGAAGTTGAATGCAAATGCCATCGTCGGTCCAGCCAGGTTCATGATGTTGGGCAGGTGTTGTTGAACCCACGGTTCCATGAAGGGCCATTTCCTACCTGCTTCAGTGCTGTTGTAGACAGCCCGGTGTTGTCCAGTTTGTTCGACATTGAAAATAGATATGGCTGCTTTGACGATCGTGAAAGCTTCAATGTTGTGCTCTGATTTGAGGACCGAGAGGGGTGGAAGCTTGACTTTTCCCGCTACAAGTCTTCCACGTTCGAATCCGGCGGCGGCGTCAAGACTGATACGCTCATGGGGTTTGCCAGGTGTACCGTCTGCGTGCCACCAACCCGCATCATCACCACACATCAACCCAGGACCTCTCAACTTGGGCCACAGGCAGTCGTCTACGTCTCGCAGCTGTTGCAGTTTTTCCAGTTGATAATATTTGCTCGCTCTCGCGATTGCACCATCTCTGTGCAGTCTGTACATGTCGGCGAACACATTGTAAGGAACGGGCACTGTCTTGATTGCTTGGCCAGACAAGCGAGCGTTCAGTTCGTCGAAGAAGAACGACATAGCCATGGCATCGAACGCGATGTGCCGCGCCGAAACCACAATGCCTGGTCTTGAAGAACCCTGCACAGGCAAGATCTGCACTCGTAACGGTGGTTCGCAGAGTCGTGCGAACGGCAGGGTCAGATCCCAGGCTTTTCCGTAAAGTTGCTCAGCACTGTCGATGGGGTCAGAGTCTTGGATCATCTGATCGAACAACTTCCGAGATGGTTTGACGGTAACACTCAAGCACCGTGGGCGTCCAGTGTTGTCTTCCAAGGGTATGGGGATGGAGCGAAAGTTTGCGTGTCGGATCAGACAGTGTGATAAAGCATCGTATATCTGGGGTTGGGATATATCCTCTCTTGGTCGCCATACCCAGCGGAAATTGGTAGAGCATGAACGAGCATCCGCTGAACTGGCCATGAACGTCGGTGTTTGATAGATCGACTCGACGTCGACGTTGGGGTCGAAACCGAGGGCTGTCAGAGCTTGAGACACTCTGTTCCGCATGTCATCGGTGATCCAACTCTCGTCTGGACTCGGCACCACCGTTGTTTGTCCTTCCTCGACCGACGACCTCAAATCCCTGCTCGGTCCATTCTCGCGGTCTAAGATTCTAGCCTGTTGGCGGGGTGTCTCGTGCTCGAGAACATCTGCTGCGGTGATACGAGTGCCAATCTCCTGCTCGGCGTGGAAGCAGAAGCGAAGGATGACTAGACTATCAGCAATCTGGGAGACAATCGTATCCGCTTGGATTTCACTAGTTTCGGCTCCAAGCACACGCTGCCAGATCTGGATCAAGACATCTTGGGTAGATCTCGCAACTGTTTCCTCTGCTTGCTCAGGCTGCGCGTCCTGTACAGCATTCACCAGATCGACTTTGCGCATTTTACCTGTTGCTGTCTTTGGAAAGGACTCCATACCCAGCTCTGAGAGCAGGAATATGCTTGCTAGCCGGAATGAGGGGCCTAGTTCCGCCAGTACGCGGGTTTGCGCTTCTTTCTTGACGTCGAAATTTCCGTCATGCCTTTTCTCGACGCGGAGTACGGCGCAGATGGTTTGGCCCGCGAATAGATCATTAATTCCAATGACTTGTGACTGCAAAGTATTAGCATTGACTGTCAGGCTGTGGGGTTTTCTGTCAAGACTTACTTCGATGCCAGGGATCTTGTTCAAACAGGCCTCAATGATGCTTGGGTTAATGTTCTCACCACCACGAACAATGAGGTCCTTGTATCGTCCTTCAAAGTACACATAGCCCTGTTGGTCCATAACAACGCTGTCGCCGGTCTTGAACCACGTCTTACCATCTTCTTGATAAAACGAATCTGTTCGATACAGTTCACCCTTACTGTAGTATCCAGGGATGACAGTTGGGCCAGAAACATGGAGTTCACCAACGTTGTCGTTCCCAACGACCTGCATGCTCTCAGGATGACAAATGCGGATGTCGTTGTTAGGCATTACATGTCCGATAGAGAGTGTTTGGTCTCTCCAGGCCGCTGCTTCTTCGAGATCCGCGCCCAAAATGCTGATACCCTCTGTCATGCCCCACCCGTTGACAACCTCCTTGGGCTTAAAAGCCTCGTAACAACGCTCGATCAAATCTTTGGTGACGCGTTCCGCACCCAGGGCTAGGGATTGAAGGTTCTCGTAGCCATTTGCTGAGAAATGAGGCTGCGACATGAGAGAAAACATAACACTGGGCGTGCAAGATACGTGCGTGCAAGGCAGATTGTTCAGTGTGTCAACAATAGCGCCAGCATCGTATGTGGCTGATGGGAACACCACGGCCGCACCAGCTCTCCAAGCCATTATCGTATTCCAGATCGTCTGTATGTGGAAGCCTGGCCCAAAGGCGACAAGCTTGGAGCTTGGTTGAAGACGACGCATGGTCCAGAAACCATCTGATTGCGAGATGATATTCTTCGAGCTGAGAGGACATAGCTTAGGCAAACTAGTCGTGCCTGACGTGAGAAGTATCACTGATGGATCCTCGAGTGTAGATTTGGAATGGGAAACATTGTCAGAACTGTTTGGTAAGTCGTGCAGTTTCTGCCAGTCGTCGACAATGGAGGTGGCCGGACTACCCAAGAACAGCTTGAATACCGAATTCTGGGCATTGATAATGTTTCGACATTCCTTTTCCAGGACAGGGATACACTTGGGGTCAAAGACCGCAATAGCGTCCGGCTGGAGATTTTCAAGGACGTGACATAATTCTCTTGGTCGTTCAGTCAATCGACTGTTGAGTGGTGCGAATATGACGCCTATCGAAGCGCATGCCCAGAACAAGACTGCCCACTCGACAGTATTAGGACAAAATACAGCAAATTTTGATCCCGGCTCCAGACCGCTGTCTTGTAGTGAAGCTCCCAGAGTCTCAGCAGCGTGAAGAAGTTGCGAATAAGTCCATTGTAGATGGTCAGACTGCCTGTCGTTCTTATGTTCTGGCAGCAGATGAACGAGATGGTATGATGACTGTTGGCAACTGTGGAAAGCCGTCTGGGTCAGATTATTGCGAGCGGATGACTGTAACAAATCCCACAAAGAGCCGAAAGTCTCGCGCTCGCCGAGTTTGAGGCTTAGGGTCGATGTTACTGGACTCATGTTGTATCACCTTGAATTATAATGAGATCGAGGAAAGTGACAAAAGACAGATGTGACCCTGTTGACGGCACACCAGAACTGAACTATCTCGACGCTGGAGCAGTTGTTTCCGTTGCACGATGTGACGACATATTGAACTAGTATCCTCTGCAGTTCATATCCACACTGCGAAGTATGACTTGTGCAGATTTCCGCTTTTTGAACACCATAACAGTGAATCGTGTGCATGTTGTGACCTAAAGCAGTCAACGCATGGGTCTTGGGTCAGTGTGCATGGGGATGATCATCTGAGAGGAGCCTCAACAACTATATATGGGGCAAGCTCGGGTCACGGCTGTTGAGCTTAGTGCGAATTGACCCTGCATTTACCCGAAGGAGTTAGCGCACATCGCGCACGAATCGTTCGGCAACGGAGATCAGGCACGATCGTCAGATGAAAATGCTTAAGATCAGCCGACTCCACCAGCTAGAAGCCTTTGTACAGGGATTCGTTGATCTGTACTGACGAAACTGATATTCCCTGGCCCGTTTTGTTTGTTTCTTGTCGTTGTTGCTGTGTACAGGTGGTTCCACCAGAGGTTTCCGCTGCGTAGACCGAGCAATGAGGGTACTCTTGCGATACGTGCTGTATCCCGTTGCCCTCCCGCTACCCAATCTCGCAAATATGCTACAGTTCAGGTTGAACAATTGGTAAAGCAAGATCGTTAGCCCACAGGTGAAGCTACTGCTTCTAGGGTTCTGGTTCCGATTCTACTCCTTATGCTGAAGCAAACCTTAAATCGACTACACGTCACGGGTCCATATTTAATTCCCGCTACGGACTATCGCTAAAATCGAAAGAAAATATCTAGAGACGGGATTTTTTCGTGTCAGGGTGCTTATGCCTTGCATGAAATGGTCATTGCAGAACTGCTATACCGAGATGCGTGATCGATTCCACTTGTCGGTCTTCCACGGTGATTTCATACTGCTTCATGGCAATACAGTAGGGAGTGAGCACTGACTATAGACCAGTGGGTGAACGAGCATGAGCCTTTATACCAATATCGCGCAAGAGATCAATACTGAGCCTCTGAGTTGACCATTGTGTGGAGGTTCATACCCAGAAGTCTTGCTAGTCAGTAGTCCCCTTCAATCATGCCTATGATGATATCCTGCAGCACGTTGGTAGCGTCCAAATTCCGTGCGACCGGACTCAATGGTCTGAGGCACGACGACGTCGTGCTTCGGTCTTGCGAATCAACGTCTGTCACGGTCACTCTGGCTACGCTTCGGCCAGTATTTAGTACCAGTCTCAGAGGCATATATAAGGGTAAACCGCATCACCTTCAAGATCATCAACAACTTGTCACTCCTACAATTCTTCCCCACGTTCTACCGTATTCATCACTCACCTCACAACTCCAAGATGCTTACTTGCACCTTTATCCTCGCACTCGTTGCCGTCACTCAGGCCGCGCCTGTGGATCGCCGCTCTGATGTGTTGTCTGATCTCACGGCAAACGCTATCAACCCCACCGCTGAAGGCGTTGATGCTCTTGGTGGCCAGCTGAACACCATCGTCGGCCAAGTCGCTGGTGGCGACAACTCTGCCACTAAATTTGTTGCCGGCACTACGCTTCCTTCAACCCAAGAAGGAGTTGAAATTATTACCGGGGCACTTGACAGCCGTTCTGAAGATAACCTGGTGACCGAATTGACCGGCAATGCTATCGATCCAACTGCCGATGGCCTTGATGCCCTCGATGGCCAAGTCTCCACCATCGCTGGCCAAGTGGCTGGCTCCGACGACTCCATCGCTAGCTTCGTCGCCGGCACTACACTTCCATCAACTCAAGAAGGAGTCGAGATTTTGACTGGCGCCCTCAACAGCCGTTCAGAGGACAACTTGGTAACCGCGCTCACTGGGAACGCGATCGACCCTACTGCCGACGGCGTCGATGCTCTTGGTGGTCAAGCCTCCACCATTGTCGGTCAGGTCGCCGGATCCGATGACTCCATCGCTAGCTTTGTCGCCGGCACTACACTCCCTTCGACTCAAGAAGGAGTCGAGATCTTGACTGGCGCACTCTCACAGTAGGGAATATCAGTGACGACCAGGAGATGGATTTGTGCTAGCCGTATTGAGTATACAGTCCAGCGGAAAAGCTTCATATAGCGCGTTTTCGAAGGAGGTTCTCGCCTTGATTGACTGTATGCGTTTGAATAGCTCTTGTATCGATGACACTGATATCTGTTGCTGAGCCAAAGCTTGCACAGCATTGCAGCGCTGTCATAAACGATTCTGAATACGTTCCAGTGCCTGTTGTGCCATTCAGATCCAGTGTATTGACTTGTCCTCTGGCGTGCGAGATTCTGTGTTGAGATATCCCCCACAGCGTACGCTGGATGATACAGAAATGCTAATGATAGCACTACCACATGATGCATACAAACATATTGTGACATGTAGTCTTTGTCCTCTAAATCGTAGGCATCATTGCTGCTTGTAGAAGTTCATAGCACCGGTAGTGGTAAGGAAATGAGTAGAGCACATCAAGCAACACAGCAGAAGGCATTTTCATGCGATGTCTTGAACGTCGCAGCCGAAAGTCGGTCCCGGTGCTGCCATCTCCATGTGCTTCCAATCAGTCAGGTTGTGGGCGACTGCTTCGACCTTGACGAAGATCCAGTGGTTCCTGATTCTTGGAAGAAGAGTTTGTTGCAGATCGGAAGCGTTCGTCTTGAACAGATCGGAAGCGTTCGTCTTGAACCTCAGTGCTAGAATCTTGGGTTTTGCGAGATACACAGATAATAAAACAGGAAGATTGCGGAAACACCTGGTTAGCGAGACCATATTCGTATATATATACAATATTCACCGGCATCACTACAGGCTGCGGTCCAGACGGATTGATGGCCATATGCAATACTACCGGATCTGCTAGAATCAGGTCGAAGCCACAGAGACGTAACTCCACTAAATCTCGCGCTGTCAGTGAGTCAACAAGGCCTGTAAAGAGCCAGCAAGGAGGCGCAAGTGAGCATTGACATGTCTGCCAACACGGAGTTTACGCTCGGACATCGGACTTTGACACCGGAGATTCCATGCTTTCGCTTGTTACCACCGCAAGTCTGTCGACACAATGACGGATGAGTGAACGAAAAATTCTTTGCTATGGACGATGCCATATATGAAATCGGAGATAACGTACTCGTAGGTTCACTCATCGCCGTTGCCCTAATCGCCGGTCAATCGCCATTCAATCACCGCTGTGTCATATCCAACGTAGAAAATGTGTTCCCGGCAATATTAATGACAGCACTACCCAGTGGAATCCGGTCCATTTTGTTCAGTCGTCCACCATGGAGCCCGTTCGACTGCCCCTCAAGGATGGCGCCGTGACGGGTGCTCACTCGATTTCACTTACTTCGTCATCTCCTGTTCGACACCGGCCTTTGATCATAGGCTTACACGGCGGATGCTACGACCACCAGTACTTCAATGCCACGCCAGACTATTCTGCGTCTTTAGCAAGCAAGGCTTTTGGAGTCCCTTTCATCACTATCGATCGTCCTTCCTACGGTGGCACAAGTCGCGTTCTGCCTATACCAGATGGCTCCGACTTCACCCAGGAGAGTGCCAAACTGATACACCATTCCATTCTTCCTCGGCTCTGGAATGAGTTCGGTGCACCAAATGGTTGCAACTGTATCGTACTTCTATGCCACAGTCTGGGCGTCATGGTTGGCATCGCGGTGGCTGCGATGCATGCACAAGATGACAATTCTGCTTACCCTCTTGGTGGTCTTATCGCAAGCGGCATGGGCGACATCCAGACAAAAGTCATGCAGGGAGATAACCCGTCCTACCCCAAGGTAGACGAAGACCATGTCCTATGTCCAGTGCAACTCAAAGACGCCTTGATGTTCAAGCCAGGCACCTGCACGCCGGAGATTCTGGCCCAAAGCGAACGCTTGAATGCAGTCAGTCCCATTGCAGAAATCGTTGGTTTCGCGACACAATGGTTGCCCGTGTGGAAAGAGCAATGGGCTCCGCTTGTCAAAGCACCAGTCATGTTTGCATTGGTCGAAGACGATCCGTTCTTCGAGGCAGACGAGAAAGAGGTGGCACGTTGTGTAGGCGCATTCGTGAACAGTGTGCATGTCGAAGGAAGTCTGCTACGTGGGGCTCCGCATTGTATTGAACTGAGCTTTTGGGCACAGGGGTGGTATGCGCGATGTTTCGGGTTTGCAATGGAGTGTTCTGCGAGCTTCTCTGCAGCGGCGTAGATGCGAATGGATTTGGGATGAGACTGGTAGTCGCAGCAAATCTGTTCTCAGACCCGAATGCATTACAGGAAAAGGTAGCCAGCATATCAAGAATAATACAATCCAGCCCAGCTAATTTGAAAACAATTCTTCCAGTACGTGCCTGATAGCTGGACATAATCAGTGGCGGTATTCAACTGCGCATCGGCGCATTGGCCTCCCAATGCATTTAACCCGTCGTGACCCCAGATGACACACCTCTCGATGTAGCATACGATAGTGTTGAGTTGTGTGGCTTTGAAGTGTCCTCGGAAGGTATAGTCCTGGCCTGGGCAGAGGGTAAGGTCCTGAGCGAATGAGAGAGGCCTTGGTATGTCACCGAGATTGGACGAAGGTAGACCTCCAATGAAAGAAAAGTCGGAGCAGCGACATCACGCTTGCGTCTCTGGGACGCCGAGGGCTGCGAAGCAGCAGCCGACAAAGCAGAGCTACACCATGACTGCAGCTTCGATCATCGAACGTCCAGCTCTCTCATTCGCTGTTTCGCTGCATCTCGGAATTTCTGCTGTCTCGACACTCCATGATAAATTCCTAGTCTATCTGCGCACCCGCAGTATCTGACTCAAACCTTGCGAGCCAAAGCGATGCAGCTGAACAAGACAGCCTCTCCATCACTATTACTCATCTCAATGATCCTCTTGATGCCCATCTCCAACGCCCTCGGACTCAGAACATCCTCATCATCATTCAGACTTCCCCTGTCCAAAGGGCCCTTCCTGTCCCCCTCTAACTCCCAAAGCTTGCCTCCGCTCTTGACAAAAGCCACAAAATGTCCGCCTTGACGTTTGACCT
>Ga0058698_10001478_pt1 | contig 10577 bp, 9 predicted proteins | sample AgamicAsSfe_FD_67288 | JGI IMG/M metagenome (GOLD analysis project Ga0058698, IMG submission 67288) | Agave microbial communities from Guanajuato, Mexico - As.Sf.e | ecosystem: Host-associated > Plants > Phyllosphere > Phylloplane/Leaf | place: Guanajuato, Mexico | collected 2012-05-30
GTGACATCAGTCTCTTCGTTCGATTTCACAACCACTTCATCGACGTGCTCACGCAGAGCAGCTTCTTCCTCTTCAGCAGTGAGTTTGGCGCGTGTGGCATCCGCAGCCTTTGCTTTTGCAGCAGCTTTACGGCGGTTGCCCACACTGTGCTCGACAACCTTCTGACCACCTTTGCCCTTGTCACCTCCCACTCTTCCGAATCTCGACTTGATTTCTGAGATCCAGAGTTCGCCCTTCCAGTGCAAGATTCTGTATGCCTCTTCAATGAAATCGATCCAATTCGTTCCCATGAGTGCCAAGCAGAAAATGGCTACATCCATGCTTCCATCTGCACAGGGCAGATTTGCAATATCGGCTTTTGTGACGAACTTGCTCGGTGATTGCAAATCGTACGAAGCAATCTTGAGGTTGTAGCGGGTGCCGCTGCCGTCTTCGTGGAATGTGGCAGCTAGTCTTGCGTCTCCACAGCCCAAGTCTGCAATGTTACAAGTGCCGTGTGTGCGCGGCAGAGGGTTTGCTTTTTCACCAGTGGCTGGCTCTTCCTCCTCCTTGGGAGCCTTTCCTCTCTTGACGTCGCGGAATGCCTTGTTCTGGTTGTAGACCTTGACCTTTGCGCGGTCGCGGATAGAGCGGATGAAGATATCGACGGGGTTCTCAGGCCACGTGGTGACCTGCTGGCGGAAACCAGAGTGGTAGTCGTCGAACATTTCGGGGTTGTCTGCGAAGAGTGCGAGCGAGGTGGCCGAGGGAGCAGTGTACAGGGTCTCGTTCAAGTGGCGGAAACGGGCAGAGATGAGCTTCTGACGCATGGCGATTTGCATAGGAGTGAGTTTGGCGTTGACGGGCAGCGAGGGAGGTGCAGCGGGTGTGTTGGCGACAACCTTGCCGGCATCTGCTGCAGCGGCTTCCTTTTCCTTTTCTTCTCTTTGCTTTTGGCGCTTCTTGTTCTTTGCCTTTTTGCTGTCTGATGTCTTCTCCTTCTCTTCTGCGACGGGCTTCTCCTTCTTCTCTCCTTCGACTGCGGCCTTATCGTTGTCGTCTGCGCCAGGTGCAACAGACTCGTCTCCAGCGTCGGCCTTGTCCTTCTTCTCAATCTTGGCCTTCTTGGGAGCCTTCTTGCCCTCGATGGTTGTGGCCCACAGGTCGCCTACGTTTGAATCGTTGACATCTCTGGGGGTTCTGTCCTTGCCTCCTCTCTTTCTCTTCTTGTTCTGTCCTGAGGGTCCGTTTGTGCCATCTTCAGGCTTTTTGGCGGCGGGCTGGGCGGCTTGCTGTGTTTTGAGCGCCTTGGAGTCGACTGACCATCCTTTTACTGCGAACATGATTGAGGGATGTGTTTGCGTATGAAAATGGTTATTTGGAAATCAAGGTCAGATAATTTTTGGGTTATCGGTACTGCCGGGCGGTCGCTAGCAGGGTATTGTCTTGGCGTCTGCGAGACCGCCCTCAACATGCACTTTGATCTCTCTTTCAATCCAGCAACCGATAATCACACGCAATATTCAGATATAAGCATTCATGGCCCGACTGGTTCTTGGAGGATCCAGTTGGACCTGAGCGACACGAGCTATTGGCTCGAGCGCGACCTCGTAAGCCACTAAGATCACACCATGTATATTGACCTGCATCCTTTCATGCCCATCATGTCCATAAGCGATCCTCTTAACTCCCGACAAATGTCAGCACGGCATTTTCAGCATACCTGCCTGAACACATAAGTACTGATTCCTTCCGTTCCTGAACATTCGCCGTTCATCTTTCCTACATCCTTCAGTCGTCATGTCTGCGATCAATATACCAGCCTCGGTACTGTGGCCGGCTTTGTATATCCTGGTCGGCGTGATCATTGCTAAGACATGGTTCCATTGGGTCAATAAGAGGAATGGTCCGCCACTACCATTGCCTCCAGGACCTAAGGGACTGCCATTGCTTGGAAACCTCGCAGACCTACCAACAGGCACAGCACCCGAGTTCCAGCACTGGCTCAAGCACAAAGACGAATACGGGCCAATCAGCTCCGTCACCGTCCTAGGGCAGACCATGGTCCTGATCCACGACAAAAAGCTAGCTCACGAACTCCTCGTTGAGCGTGCGAACATTCACTCAGGCAGGCCCAAGCTGAAGTTTGGTTTCGAAATGGTCGGGTGGAACAACACAATGGCTGGAAAACAGTGTAACTCTACCTTCAAGCTATACCGAAAGTACACTCATCAGCAACTTGGCTCAAAGGCGTCGGTCGAGAGATACAACAAAGTCCAAGAGACAGCTGTTGGTCGCTTCTTGTGGCGTGTCAAGCAAGACAACGGAGCAGCTTTGACCCAACATCTCAAGACCGAAGCCGGAGAGTTGATTCTCAAAGTTGTCTATGACTACACCATCGAGCCTTTCGAGAAAGACCCGCTTGTCGATTTGGTCGATGAAGCCATGGAGCAATTCAGTGAAGCTACAATTCCAGGCCGATGGGTGGTAGACGTCCTCCCCTTCCTGCAACACATACCCAGCTGGATACCCGGAGCCGACTTCCAAAAGACTGCAGCAGCTTGGAAGAAAACCCTCCTAGACGTAGCCGACATCCCATATGCATTCGCCAAGCACCAAGGCAAGCAGAAGCAGACCGACCAAGCAGACTTTGTCACAAAATCTCTCGAACAAGCACAACATGAAAAGACCTTGGACACCACCGACGAGCACGCAGCCAAATGGGCAGCAGCATCCATGTACCTAGGAGGTGCAGACACCTCAGTCTCAACCATGAACGCCTTTTTCCTCGCCATGAGCATGTTCCCCTCTGTCCAGCTCAAAGCCCAAGAAGAACTTGATCGCGTAATAGGCAACTCTCGCCTCCCCACTCATGCAGACCGCGAGAATCTGCCGTATCTCAATGCCATAGTGGAAGAAGCACAACGCTGGCACCCCATCGCACCCATGGGTTTGCCTCATGCAACAGATTCCGAAGACAGCATTGCTGGCTACCTTATCCCCAAAGATTCGCTATTGTTGCCAGCGATATGGTGGTTCACTCGCGACCCTACCGTATACCATTCTCCCGAAGAATTCAACCCTGAGCGGTTTTTGCCGCCTTACAATGAACCTCCTGCTACATCCTTCACCTTTGGCTTTGGTCGCAGAATATGTCCTGGTCGTGTATTGGCTGATGCATCGCTATTCCTTACTTTTGCACAATCACTTGCTGTGTTTAGGATTGATAAGCAAGTTGATGCAGGAGGAAAGATTGTGAAGCCAAAGCATGAGTTTATGGGAGGGATTGTGGCGTACCCGGCAGCATTTGGAGTTAGAGTCACTCCGAGGAGTCAGAGACATGACGAGTTGATTGAAGAGGTCGTGAGGAGGTATCCTTGGCAGGAGAGTGATGCTGGGTTTCTTGACAAGGCTTGAGTGGAAAATACTATCCTACCAGGTAATTATCGAATGTCCGGTCTCTTCCATGATGGTCTGGAGACCGTCAATGCGGGGTGAGATTGACATCATGCATGAGCTGCGGAAAGCGCGAAGCACGGTTGATCATGCATCGACGAGCGACCAAGTCGTCTCTTCCTATCTTCATCATATTCATCGACTCCTGTATCTAGCGATGGCTTCCAACTCTTCTCTCACCTTGACTCTCGCAGACTTGATTCCATGAAAGAAGAGTGCTCAAGCATCAGCCATACCTACTCTTATCGCATTTTCCGAGGCCATATCGTTGGCCATGCATCTGCGTCAGCTGAATGCTGCGTGGCTTGCATATCGCTGCATTCCAAGCCCGGAAATGCTTTTCATTCGCTGCAGTCCTTGGGTATGCAGGCGCACGGAAATCCACACAGCCTGGGCTTGAAGTCTTTGAGTGTCGGCTGTGCTCAATATTGGCTGCTAGATGCATAAGTCCAAGTCCGCACTCGGGCAAGGCGCGGTCTCATAAGCCACAAAACCGATGTAGTCTGTCAGCCTTCTGCCTGGATGTTCTCTTATCTGCCCACGTCTTCTCCCACCAAGTTCTCAAATTCCTTCCGATTATACCACTGTTCTATCACCGTCATGAACAAACTCAAAACTCTCGAAAGCGGCGAACTATACACGGTCGGCTGGATCGCTGCCCTAGCCAAAGAGTTGACGGCAGCACTGGCCATGCTGGACGAAAGACACGGCAAACCGGACGACTTTGAGAAGCCTTCTTCTGACAAGAACTCCTACCATTGGGGCCGGATCGGAGACCACAACATTGTCATAGCTTCTTTGGCAGCAGGAGTGTACGGTACAACCTCTGCTGCAACCACAGCCATTCACATGCTGTCCTCGTTTCCAAACATCAAGGTTGGCCTGATGGTTGGTATTGGAGCAGGTATCCCGAGACCGAAGCAAAAGCGTGACATCCGACTGGGCGACATCGTAGTTAGTCTTCCACAAGGACAGTCCGGAGGTGTGCTTCAGTACGATCTTGGAAAGAGTCGGGTTAGTGAAAACCAAGGACACACTACACACACTTTCAAGCGTGTCGGTTTCCTCAACTCACCTCCTGAGGCTCTTCTCAAAGCCCTGACTTCATTACGAGCGCAAGCCAGATTGGAGGGTTCGAAAGTGCCTTTCTTCCTTGAAGAAATGCTGGAGCGATATCCACAGATGGCAGAGAATGAGCCGGACGAACCAGGATACATTTACCAAGGACAAGAGAACGATCGACTGTTCGAAGCCTCGTACATACACGCAAGCGACATGGATTGTGAAGACTGTGATCCTGCCAGGATGGTTTCTCGTGCTGCACGCCGGAATCCTAGCGTCCCTCGAGTCCACTATGGAGTGATCGCGTCAGGAAACAAGCTTGTTAAAGATGCTCTGGAGAGAGATTCGATACTGAAAGAATCTGGAGAGGATTGTATATGTCTGGAGATGGAAGCGGCCGGCCTCATGAACTCATTTCCCTGTCTCGTCATCAGAGGCATTTGCGACTATGCTGATTCTCACAAGAACGATGATTGGCAAGAGTATGCCGCTGCCACGGCCGCTGCCTATGCCAAAGAGTTTCTAGGATTCGTGGATAAAGAGGAACTATCCCAGACGTCGAGAGCCTCAGAGATCTTACAAAACAGTTAGTGCACCATATTGATGCTCCTAGATTTGACTGTCGGATGGTATCTGACAGCTTGTGCAGTTTCTAAGGAGCTCAGCGTGTTGACCATCAACGTCAGACAAACCGTAGAGAAAATTCAAGAACTCCGGCTCAACCACCATGAACAAGAAATCTTGGACTGGTTGTCAGCTCCAAACCCTTCTGTCAACTACGAGAACGCCCTGGAAAAGCGCCATAAGGGGACCGGGAAGTGGTTTATTGATGGGCGAGCTTTTGCTGATTGGAAAAAGCAGCCGAACTCGTTCCTCTGGCTTCACGGTCTTCCTGGGTGTGGCAAGACTGTACTCAGTTCCACAATAATAGAGCACCTGAGAAATTCCGCGAAATCAGCTCATGTCCCGCTCTACTTCTACTTCGACTTCACCGACACGCACAAGCAAACCTTTGAAGACATGCTACGCTCTCTCGTGAGACAACTCTATCGAGGACAGCCAGACAGCCGAAGGCCTCTTGAGAAACTACGCGAATCACCTAATGAAAGCAATCGACAGTTGTCAAAGACCTCACTCAAAGGTGTTTTTTTAGCCATGTTGAGCGAAGTCGATAATGTAAGCATTGTGCTAGATGCTCTGGATGAGTCAACCACGAGAAGTGAGTTGCTTGCCTGGTTGCAGGGCATCCTAAAGGCCGGGTCTTGCGAATGTCGAGTCCTGGTAACTGCGAGGAGAGAGCAAGACATCGAGTCAGCTTTTCAATGCTGGACACGATCTGAAGACAGGATAAGCATCCGGGGAAATGAGGTCGATCGAGACATAAGAAGTTATGTCAGACATACTGTATGCAACAGTAAGGGGCTCTCTAAGTGGCGCAAAATGCCAGAGGTGCTAAGGGAGATTGGCACGGAGCTGATGAACAGGGCGGATGGGATGTGAGTTTGACCTTCTTCCTATACATACAGTGGCAGGAATGCTCACATGGATCAGGTTCCGATGGGTGGCATGCCAGATCGATTCTCTGGAGAAGTGTCTAGACTATCCCAGACTCCGTCGGGCGCTTAGAGATCTTCCCAAAACCCTCGACGAAACATATGCTCGAATCCTCGAGAGCATACCGGCGGAATATTCGGCTCAGGCAGCGACGATCCTCAATCTTTTGATCTGGTCGGACCGGCAATTTACGGTCAACGAACTCGTGGATGCTGTCGCCATTGACCTGGAGGAAGATCCGGCATTCGATCCTACAAACAGGATGCCAGAGCCGCGTGATGTACTCGGACTTTGCTCTGCCCTGATCGCACTCTCCCATGAAGATTGTGATTCAAGTAAGGCTCGCGTCCGACTTGCGCATTTCTCTGTGAAGGAATATCTGGTCTCCGATCACGATTCCAGGACCTTCCATTTCCTAAGCTGTGAAACATCGGCAAGATCGCATCTGACCAAGTTGTGTTTACAATATCTTATCGGTGTGAGTCGAATCACCTTCCGAGGCCGAATAATAAATTCACTCCCAAGTACCGTGATCTTTGCAAAGTTTCCCTTTGCCTTTTATGCTACCCATCACTGGCTGGATCACGCCCGCAAGGCAGAGAACGCAGATGATCGCTTGTGTCAGATGATTTTGAGCTTCTTCCTAGATGAGTATTTGGCGTTCGATTTATTCAAGATACTTACTGGCCAAGAATTTCACCAAACTCCTCTTTACTTCGCTGCCAAGAGCGGTTTGATGTGCACCACAAAGAATCTACTCGATCACGGTGCAGCGATAGATGCCCAAGACAGCAGCGCGTTACGTGTAGCTCTGGACTACGGACAAGACACCATTGTGCAGCTTCTACTCGACAGAGGGGCAGATCCAAACGGAGGACGTCTTTCCCCGTTCATATTGTCTGTGAACTCTGGTCGAGACATGATCACACGGCTGTTGCTTGACAAAGGTGCAGACGTCAACGCTCGAGATGGTGTCCCCATAATATTCGCTGTGTCTCGAGGTCGAGACACAACTGTCCAGTTGTTACTCGAAAGGGGTGTGGACGTAGATTTTGACAATGGCTTGCTGCTAATAATTGCTGCGTTTCTCGGTAGATACACGACTGTGCTGCTGCTGATTGACAATGGCGCAGACGTTAACCGTGATGATAGTCAGGCGTTGTATGCAGCCATAGAATGGGGCCGATTTACAGTTGTCCAGATACTGGTCGATAGTGGTGCAGACATAAACGCTGGCTTACGTATGGCTTCGGAAGGCGGTCACGACATGATGGTCCAGCTGCTGCTAGACAGAGGCGCAAACCCTAACGCGCACAGTCAATCAGGTTTTACTGTACTGCAAGAAGTCTTGAGGTGTGGTTATGAGGAACTTGTACGTCTCCTCCTTCGAGACGTCGAAAGCAGGTCCAGAGCACTGGAGTCAGAGTTGATGAAGAGCTACCACCGGATCGCACAACTACTGGTCGATAAAGGCGCAGACACCAATGTTCTGGGAGGATCATGGTTCAACACGCTGGACACGGGTGGGTGGAGTGTTCACATTGTACAGCAGATATTGGAAAGGAACCCTTTCCTGAGCGTGGACCACATTTTGTCTGCCATGTTGGATACCGACCCACAAGCAGAAGCGATACTATCAACCATGATGCCCTATCTTACTCTCGAGGTCGCTGTAGAAACAGAAGGGTTTCGTAAGAGGAACTTGCTACATCACGCCGCTATTCATGTGTCAGAAACTGTCACGCAGAAATGCCTCGACCTCGGTGTCGATGTTAATGCTCGAGATCGGGAAGGCAGAACAGCCCTTCATTATGCTGCGGTATCCAGCTGGCTTCCCATTGTCAAGATGCTCGTCCAGACTGGCTCTGACATAGAGGCACTCGACAACTTCGACCACACGCCCCTCGCGCGTGTGCTGTTTGTTGCCTATCAAAGGTACCGTATGTCTGACAAGGTCAAGGGCTGGTCCGGGACACCTCATTACGACATCATCACGTACCTGTTAGAGCTATCTCGGGCGGGAGTGGGCCAGGCCCACACGATCAATATGAGACGATTCTCAGAGGTTTCGTCCTCGGAGACCTCCGACGAATGATGAAGACAAAATGCATGCAACATCCAACAAAGATGTTCTGACGGCTCTTCTGACCTTTAACTCTCGCACCCATCCACGAGCGGGAGAATAGACCGCCATACCCATGAATTCGGAACAAGCCATCACTCTCGTATCTTGCAACCTCTGCTGCCTCATACAGCTTTCTCTCATGTTTTCAGCGGGATTTGCTCTCCTATCCCCTAGAAAATGGCTTTACGAGACAATGGAGATTTGTTATTCACTGCAAGCAAAACTGAAAGGAAAAATTCCCGGATCCAAAGACATGTCAATCTACTACACTTCCCAATATCTAGCTAGCCATTCATCCGCACCATAGAGCCTATCTGGGTAGCCTTTTGGTGATCAAAGTAAACCAAAGAGCACTTCAAAATCAGGCGTGGCCTGACATGCACTGGACGAGCTTATGACCCACATGGTGATTGAACTGGAGCAGTGTATAACGGCGATCCGCATAGTGAATGATATGAACCACCCCTTGAGCTATGGATGTGTCTGTGGGTCTCAGGTCTTGTTCTGACTTTGCGTCGATATTGATCCAAGATTCATGTTGTCTTTGGTCGACGGGATCTATGTTCCACTTCGACTGATCAGATCAAGGCATCCAAGGCCAATGAGACTGAAATACGTACATCAATGCCCTTACATCAGACAACTCCATCCAACAGCAACAATCACAACCCACATAAGCCACTTCTCCCTTCCTGCAATCAACCCCTCAGCTACGCCAGTGAACACCGCAGCCGAAGAAGCCGGCACCGCAGAGCCCCTAGCATCGTACGTAACTGTAGGCTGCGCAGCCGGAAACACCGCTGTAGCATTACTGCTCGAGTTACTCCTCTGCGTGTCCTCTGTATACGTTCCCATCGACCCCTTGATCTGCTGCAGAATCTTAGCAGCATGAACAGCAACAGCATAAGTCAACCCCATCGGATGCGCAGAAGGTTAATAAGGGAAAATACTTCCATCCACCACCCTAACATTCTGCGTCCCATATACTAACATATTGGCATCTACTGCGCCTCCCGCCTCGCGAGGAAGCATAGGCAAACCGCCAGTGAGATGTTGAGAAGTGCCTGAACGTTCAAAGACAGCTTGTTGGTATTCTGCAGCAGGTAAATTGTGATCTGGATCTGTTTTTGTGAGTACCTCTGCAAAAGGCGATGACGAAGCAAGTTCAGTGACGTAGAACTGGGAGGCGCGGGAAAGCAGCCATAGGTCCCAAGGTACGGTTTCGTTGCCAATGAGTGCGGTGACGGAGTTGTAGTTTGGATCGATAACGGGGGCGGCCAGGGGGTCGGAAGAGTTGATGTGGACGCTGCCTTGGCTGAGTGGGATGAGGGTATATGGCATTGATTGTGTGCTGCTGTATTGCCATGCCATTTCAATCAGTGGTTGGCGAGTAAACCATAGATGCTTGAAAACTTGGAATTGTGCATCTTCCAGACCTGGAATTGACGAAGTTGTGTTGAGCCATACAGATGCAGCATTGTAGTCAGAAGGAGACAATACATCTTGGGCTGGTCGCAGATCAATGTAGTTTTGTGCATACTCGCCTCCTGTAAATTCGACGCTGAAGTTGTATTGGAGAGGTTGATATTGCATCATCAATGGATCTCTGAGTCCTGTGCCTACGCTGCTGAGGTTGACGACTGGTGTGATGTTCATAGGCATCAGGATATCTGGGCTACCGATACCCGAGCGTTCCAAGATTGGTGCCGAGCCTGCTATTCCTGCTGAGAGAATTACCTCGTCGGCTTGAATGGAAAGGCTGGTGTTTGAATTGCGACCAGAGGTATCTACGAAATTGAGTCCGCGAGCAGTAACATTTCCCGATGTTGTTGATGTCCAGCTGATATTGGTGACTTGGGCATTTGTGTAGAGATGTAAATTCTTTCTGTTTTGAACAGCAGTATACGCAGATCCAGCATAGCTTCTTGTGTAGTTGCCTGGACAAATAGCTAGAGGTAAGAACCCAGCACCAGTAACATTTCCGCCATTCCGGTCTCCAGGTACTGTATAGCCAGCATTGAGCAGTGCAGGCGTTACGTAGTCAGAGAGTAGAGACAGCACACTACGTTGCAAAGTCGAGCAAATGTATCCAGTAGATCCATGATTGGCAGGGTCTGGTTGCTCAGCAGAAGATGCGTTGACCGGAGGAGCGAAAAACGTCTCGCTCTCTCTAAACGCAGTCGACAGACTTTCCCAATTCCAACCAGTGAGATTGAGCAGCGATTCCCAGATATCGAGCTGGATGCGAGAGTCCTCATTATGAATCATCCAATTCATAGCACTTGTGCCACCTGACCATCCATCAGCAGCCATTTTTCATCTCGATGAAATCAAATCTTACCAATCGTCTTGCCTCTGTTGACAGGCTGACTTCTGTTTTCGTACAGACCAGGTTGAACGG
>Ga0058698_10001479_pt1 | contig 10575 bp, 7 predicted proteins | sample AgamicAsSfe_FD_67288 | JGI IMG/M metagenome (GOLD analysis project Ga0058698, IMG submission 67288) | Agave microbial communities from Guanajuato, Mexico - As.Sf.e | ecosystem: Host-associated > Plants > Phyllosphere > Phylloplane/Leaf | place: Guanajuato, Mexico | collected 2012-05-30
GATAACGGAGATTGAATATTACTTGACGCACACTTGTCGATTGTCTCAGTAAGCTTGGGATGATACTAGTTCTTTCACATGGACGCGTACCTGAAAGACAGGGATCACAGCGGTCCGAGCTCTCAAGCTTGAACAACGCGATCTCGTTTCTCCAGGTTTGTTTTCGGCACCATCAACAACACCGCCCCGTACAACCACCATGTCGCTTTTCGGCAATCTTGGAGGCTCCCAGCCCGCCTCTTCTGGCACATCAGGCGGAGGGCTGTTTGGTGCAACAACAGGCGCATCAGGCGGTACTACACCAAGCTTGTTTGGCAATCTGGGCGGAAGTACTTCGAATGCGCAATCCAGTACGACACAAGCACCGAGCACTGGAGGCGGACTTTTCGGTGGCTTGGGCGGAGCAAAGCCGGCAGCAACTACGACACCCTCACTGTTCGCTGGCGCTGGGTCGACCTCACAGCCGCAAACGCAAGCGCAACCGAGCAGCTTCGGCGGACTCTTCAATAAACCGACATCGCAAGCGACAACGACCAACAACACGCAGCAAACGAGCGGCCTGGGCCAATCCTCCCTCTTCGGTGCTACCACCACACAGGAGCAGCCCCAACAGCAACAGCAGCAACAGGGCGCGTCGCTGTCGCAAGCAAACGCTGGTACCGGTCGCTCAGCCCACTTCGACCATCTGCTCGAGCGAGGGCGTAAGCGCAATGCTGGCGAAAATGGCGGCAACAACTTCGACGAGCTGCCGTCCCTACAGTTGGGACTGGGAGACATCGCACGGAAGGTGCGCAATCTGGGTGCTGGAGGTCCCTCAGCAGACCAGGTCCAGGATCGCTCCCAGGATCGCGCTGCGTATGTTGGACCTGATCATGATGTGTTGCTTTGTGCTGATTGCTTCTAGACACTACCTACTTTCCGCCTCTGGCGTCAAGATGGGCAGCACCCTCCGCGACCTCAACCAATTCTCTTCGCAAGGCGGTCTCGCTGCACCCAGTCAGGCACAGAACCTGTTCGACAACGACGTAGACGGCTACATCTCGAACCTGCACTCCCAATCCACCCTAGCACTCATTCAAGAAGGATTGGAACAATCTAAACGCGACTTCGACACATTCCTCGAGGACAACGTTCAGATCGAATGGGACAAACAGAGGCAGAGGATCTACGAACATTTCGGACTCGGCCGACAGAGTGAAGATATGGCCGCATCCCAAAGCGGCGCATTTGGCAGCACGGCCCGTGGAGCTTTTGGACGCGCAACAGGGCGCAAGGGTCGTTCTATGGGCCCTAACAGCGGTGCGTCTGTAAACGGGAGATCGACTTTTGGCGCGTCTGCTGCCGGACCGCCTGTCCTAGGCGCCTCTCAAAGCGTGCTTGGTGGGCGCGAACCTACCGATAAGTCTGTCATGGGTGGACAAGCTGCTTCTCAGGACCGACACGCACGTGACAAACAAGAAAAGTACATGGACGAGGTCAAGAAGCTCAACGAGTCCAGGCTACGTGAGAGCTCATTCTCGGTACTCCATGCATTTTCAGACGTGGAAAAGGCTGCGGGCACCGAATACTCAGACCACTTCACAAATGCGTATGGAGCGCTTATATCCATCACTGGCGAGAAAACCGAACTGGAGGCCTCCAACCCTGGTTCCAACCAGCCAAAAGAACGAAGCTTCGCCAAGGACTACTTGGACGACCAACCGAACTCTGCTGCCAGCGTACGCATGCGTAAATGCATACTCGATGGCTCTCGGAAGTTCTTGGAAAGCAAGTTCTTGGAGCAAGTCGAAGATGTGTTGCGGAGGAACCCTGCAGAGGCGCTCGTTGGTGGAGTTCCCTCTATGCTCAACAAAATCCGAGGCTTTGTACGAGCGAAGGCTGCGTTTAAGGAGCTCGGCGCAGACAGTGATCTATTCCAGAGGATAGGTGAAGCTGGCGATGAATTTCCTTGGATTATCATATTCTTTCTTCTCAGAGGTGGCCTCCTCACTGAGGCTGCTGAATATGTGCGAGAGAAGAGAAACTTCTTCCAGAACACCGACAGAAACTTCCAGGCGGCAATAACTCAGTACGCCACCGATCCAGAGCGAAGGCTGAACCCAGATACGCAACAAAAGGTCGCGCATACGCATGCGCAGAGAACTCGCTTGAAGACGCCAGAAGATCCCTACCGAATGGCCTGCTACAAGATCGTCGGCCGGTGTGACATGAGCCAACGCAATCTGGCGCCAATCAAAGAGAACATGGACGACTGGGTATGGCTGCAATTTAATCTGGCCCGTGAAGGCAATCGCGCTGAAGAGAATGCTGGCGAGATCTTCGGCTTGGAAGAACTGCGAACAACCATCAAGGATATCGGTCAGCGTCACTTCATGAATGACGAAGCCGAGTCCGCGGGTGGCTATGGAATCTACTTCTATCTCGCTACGCTTGCTGGTCTGTTCGAGCCAGCGATCAACTACCTCTACACTCACAACTACGTCTCTGCGGTTCACTTCGCCGTTGCTCTGGACTACTACGGTCTACTGCGTGTGTCGGACTGGACGACTGCAGGTGGAGAGATCATAACCTTCACTACACGACAGCAGCCACAGCTCAACTTTGGGCGCGTGATCGGCCACTACACCAGTGACTTCCGTGCCGCACGAGCTGATGCTGCAGCTGACTACTTGGTGTTGATTTGCATGAATGCGGATCTACCAGGCGAAGCAGGACGACAGCAGGCAGAGCTTTGCCACGAGGCGCTTCGTGAACTTGTCCTTGAGACGCGCGAGTTTTCCACGTTACTGGGTGATGTCAAGTCGAACGGCGAGACGACGCCTGGTCTCATTCAGGAACGTGTGCCGTTGCTCAAGCTGGACGGTGAGATGGGCCTGTTGAACACCATCACTAGTGAAGCCGCGAGGATGGCAGACGACAATGGACGCATCAACGATGCCATCTTACTATGCCACCTTGCTGGCGAGTATGACAGTGTCGTAACGATCTTGAACCGCGCACTTGCCGAGGCACTCTCTGTAGAGCTCGGCCAAGAGCCACTTCGTCTGGAGCCGTTGAAGCCACGGCTGACACCCGCAGAGTCACAGCAACAGCAGCAGCAACGGAGCGATCTGACTTCGTCGAGCTTGAGCATGCTCGGAACAGATGATCCTGTCGAACTTGCCCAAAAGGTTCTTGCACTGTACGATGCAAACAGTCTATGGTGGAGGAAGGTGTCACAGATGAACCGTGATACAGTTGGAATACTATTCCAGCTCAACAACGCAAAGAAGGTCATCGAGGCTGGCGACTACATGGCAGCACTCGGCGTAAGTAGTTCCATCTCTGTCTTGCACTATCAGTCACTAACAAGTCATCTAGCAAATCGAGAACCTTCGTATCCTCCCTCTATCTGCTGGAGGCAACGTCAGCGACATTCGCGCTACAGCCAACAGTTTCAACTCATACCCACCAGAGATTTCACGCAATATTGGCAACGTGCTCCTCTGGTGCATCGGCTGCTGCTCGCGACACCGTGAGCGTCTTCTGTCTGGACAGTTCGAGGACAGGATGCGCAAGGTGCTTGCAGATCAGCTGCTGCAGAAGGCGAAGGATCTCATGGTCTTTGCTGGGCTGATCAAGTACAAGTTGCCACCGAGAGTGTTTGAGACGCTGGCTAGGGAAGGTCAGGAAGTGGGGGCTTTCTAGAATTGGGGTAATGATGATAGATATTCGCATGTTGGAGTCTCTGGAATTGACATTGTAGTCTCAGGATGGGCTGGGAAATGCTTGGATTTGCGAGCAAAGGTCGATTGAACATTTGCGCAATTGCTGGACATGGTTGGTTTGACGTCGAGCGGTACCAACAAATGATTATATTTCCGGGCCATCCGTATCTCAGTGGTGATCAGAATGCTTTCGCCGCAAGAGGCCGCGTGGGGTGACGGCCAAGACGAAGATGGTACAACGACAGCACAGCAATCGTGGCACAGACGATGTCTCGCTATGCTGTCATTTGTTGACATGCAAGTCTTGCAGGTTAAGGCAATAATGAAGTCGTTCGATTCTAGGAACGTGCCGGCGGCCGTGGTTGGCGATGCTTCCAGGTTCGGGCTGAGGATCGGCGAGTGGTGTGACCCCACTTGGCGGACCGGGGAGCTCTTTTCTTTTGGAGCTCCCACGTCATATGGACGAACCCATGCTCGGAGCCCCGTCACCTTATCACCAGTTTGAATAATACGTACAACTGTCGCCCGTGATACAGATATATCATCGTAAATCCAGCTAATAGCTAGCTAGTCGCATCACTTCTGACACTCACATATCAACACTCAGGACTCGGCAAAGCTACCCCTCCAACCCGCCGTCGACCATTGAAACTTCCCAACACACAGGGACCCGCTTCTCTCGGCGTCTTAACTTTTCAACTAGACAGGTGAATCCACATTGACCTCATACTGACCCACGGCCAAATATCTTTTCGGACCTTCACATTCATCTGCGAATACCTCCAGCCTCCACTTTCACCTCCCCAACCTTAACCTACACCTTCCACTCCGCCCAATACCCTATCCAATAACACCTGATTTCACACTATGGCGCCCACAGAGATCCCACCGCCCCTCGAGGGTAAGAAGAGGCGCATCGGAGTCATGACGAGCGGAGGAGACGCACCTGGCATGAACGGAGCAGTACGCGCTGTAGTACGCATGGCCATTCACAACAATTGCGAGGCATTCGCGATATACGAGGGCTACGACGGTCTGGTCAAAGGCGGAGACATGATCAAAGAGATGCACTGGGAGGACGTCAGAGGTTTCCTATCCGAGGGCGGTACGCTCATTGGCACAGCACGATGCATGGAGTTCATGCAACGAGAAGGCCGCCGGACGGCTGCAAAGAACATGATCATCAAGGGTATCGATGCGCTGATCATCTGCGGTGGTGACGGTTCCCTCACAGGCGCGGACAAGTTCCGTGCTGAGTGGCCAGAGCTGCTGACCGAGCTGGTGCAAGAAAAGCAGCTCACACAGGAGCAGGTCGAGCCCTTCAAGCACCTGAACATTGTCGGATTGGTTGGTTCCATCGATAACGACCTTTCCATGACCGACGCTACCATCGGCTGCTACACCTCTCTCGGCCGTATCTGCGAAGCCATCGACTCGGTCGACACCACTGCCGTCAGTCACCAGCGTGCTTTCGTCATCGAAGTAATGGGTCGGCACTGTGGCTGGCTCGCACTCAGCGCTGGTGTTGCGACAGGCGCCGACTTTGTCTTCACACCTGAAAACCCACCCAGCGAAGGCTGGCCGGAACAGATGTGCAAGCAGATCAAGAAGCAGAGAGAGATGGGCAAGCGAAAGACTATTGTCGTTGTTGCCGAGGGAGCCATCGACCGCAACCTTAACAAGGTTACTTCACAGCAGGTCAAGGACATTCTTGCAAACGAAGCGGGGCTTGACACACGAGTGACTACGCTCGGACACGTCCAGCGTGGAGGTACACCATGCGCCTACGACCGTATGCTTGCGACACTCCAGGGTGCTGAGGCTGTCAAGGCAGTGTTGGAAGCTACCCCGGAAACCCCCAGCCCGGTTATCTGCATGCAAGAGAACAAGATCGTTCGACGACCACTCCTTGAAGCTGTCGCTCAGACCAAGGAGGTTGCTGTAGCTATCGAAAGGAAGGACTTCCACAGGGCCATGCAGCTCCGCGATACTGAATTCGAGCAACAGTACCAAGCCTACCAAATCACAACAGCGCAAGATCAGCCAGATCTTCTACTACCAGAGAACAAGCGCATGCGCGTCGGTATCATCCACGTAGGTGCCCCAGCCGGAGGCATGAACGCAGCCACACGAGCTGCTGTTGCGCACTGCCTTGCTCGCGGCCACACGCCAGTTGCGCTCCACAACGGTTTCCCTGGCATAATCCGCCACCACTCTGATGAGCCCGTGGGTGCGGTGCGAGACATCAAGTGGATCGATGCTGAGACCTGGGCATCCAAGGGTGGATCTGAGATTGGAACGAACCGTGGGCTCCCTAGTGAAGATCTCGAGACAGTTGCGTTCGTCTTCAAGAAGTTCAACATCCAGTCTCTGTTCGTTGTCGGCGGTTTCGAAGCATTCACAGCTGTTTCGGAACTGAGGAAAGCACGGGAGTACTACAAGTCGTTCAAGATTCCCATGGTCATCATCCCTGCCACCATCTCGAACAACGTCCCAGGAACAGAATACTCCATTGGCTCGGATACTTGCTTGAACGCGCTTATCCAATACTCCGATGCCTGCCGCCAATCAGCGTCAGCGTCGCGTCGCCGCGTCTTCGTCATTGAGACCCAAGGTGGTGAGTCGGGCTACATCGCAACAGTTGCCGGTCTCAGTATCGGAGCATTGGCCGTATACACACCCGAAGACGGCATCAACCTTAAGATGCTCGACCGCGACATCGACCACCTCCGCGAGGTCTTTGCCAAGGACAAGGGTATCAGCAGGTCTGGTAAGGTGATTTTGGTCAACGAGAAGGCGTCGAAGACCTACTCCGTGCAAATGATCGCTCAAATGATTGCGGAAGCCGGCAAGGGCAAGTTTGAATCTCGTCACGGTGTGCCTGGTCACTTCCAGCAAGGTACCATACCATCGCCCATGGACCGTGTCAGGGCCGTCAGATTCGCTATCAAGGCTATGCAACATCTTGAGAGCTTTGCTGGTCTAGACGCAGATGAGATCGAGGACGACTCCATGTCAATTAGCGTTATCGGAATCAAGGGCAGTAAGCTACTGTTCTCTCCGATGGAGACTGTGGAGAAGAGGGAGACTGAGTGGCACCGTCGCCGCCCCAAGCATGAGTTCTGGATGGCTCTCAAGGAGACGGTCGACACGCTGTCCGGTAGGCCTCAGGCGCCAGCCAAGCCTACTGAGATCGACACACTGGCTGGACGGCCAGCAAAATAAACGCACACAAGGCTTTAGAGCTTATGAAGGTGTACAGGCGTACATTTGAGTTTGAGAAACTTGCTACAGAGGGCCTTTGGCTACCATGATCACGGCGTACATGTAGATAGATGCTTCCTTATGATAACGACCACGAAATGATCTGACTAATAATCATCTTATCTCAATCCTCTTGAAATTTGTCCAAGCTTTCGTCGTTCCAGCTTAGGAATTTGCCGTTAAAGCTCTTGACCTCGTCACCTCCAACAGCCAGTCTCGCAATGACATAACCCGGTTGTTCTGGCTTCAAAAGCCCTCCGTCGCTCTTCAGTCCACTGAACTTCTCTCTATCCTTTCCGCTCATTCGCTCGTGATGCACTTCTCGGATCTCACGTTGCATCTCCGTGTCTACGACGCCTGGTCTGATAGAGATTGTTGTAACAGAAGGTTCTTCGACTGAGAGGGTAAGGGCTAGGTGGTTTAGTACCGCTTTTCCGGCACCATAGCAGCCCCAGCCTTGGTAAGCGGAGGTTGCGGCGCCGCTGGAGGTTAGGAGGATACGGCCCTGGGTCTTGCGCAGAGAAGGGAGAGCAGCTTGGATCTTGAGTAGTTTAGAGTGGTTAGCTGGGCTTTTGAATGAACTAGAGGAGATGAAGCATTTTCGAAGCAGCCATATATGCTCCTATCCTTGAATTTGGTGATGATTGACTGACTGAATAAATGAATGAAACCAAGACGGAACAGGTACGTACCAAACCAACAGCACTGAAAACATTGACATCGAATCCCTTTCTCCATTCCTCAGCACTAGTATCAGCCACCTTCTTCACTGGATCTAAAGACCCATGGTTGATGATCAACGAGTCGAGACGTCCCCATTTCTCGTTTGCCAAAGCTACAGCTTTTTCAGGCAACGAAGCGTCGGACATGTCTCCAGCGAGCACGGCGACTTTTTCAGAACCATATTCAGATTGCAGGGCTTCGAGAGCTGACTGGGTTCGTGATACGAGCACCAGCTTGTGGTTGCGGGAGAGCAGATGGTGGGCGATTGCCTGACCGATTCCTATTTGGACGGGTTAGTAAGAGATGAATCTTACTATCACAATATCTTCTTTCCACTTTGTACAGAAAAGTAGTTGCAACGTGGTAGCTTTTGCACTCCTTCAGTACTTGAAGACGAGAAGGAATATAGAATTGCAATGCTTTTGGCTGGGCTGGAAAGAGATGCTATGAGCTTGTTAGATGCACGCACGTACCTCTCGATGCACCCGTGAGTATAACAACCATTTCTTGTGATTGGCTCATTTTGACTGTTGATTGGATGTTTAGAGCTGTGAGCTGGGCATTGGGAAAAGTTAAGCTCATGTTGGAGGGGCATACGTCATATTAGTCATCTTATCATTCGAGCAGTCTACGGGTGGAGGGCAACTCGAAAAGCATGAGCTTCCGCAGTAATCATACGTTAACTTACTAGGATCTTAAGCAAAGTGAATTCAAGCAGTTCAGAGCTTGAGGAGTTGGTTTAGTGGTTTGATCTAGGGCATATCTGGATTCGTTCACGACACCGCAAGAGGACACCCGATTGTAGCTTTTGAATTTATAGAAACTACAGGAACAAGTCCTTTCGAGGTACTTTACACATTCTAAACTCTCTTTACAACCTAATGTTTACATGCTCGCCTTTCCTCTACTCTCAAAAGGCAATATCAGCACTAACAGCCCCGCAGCGATGAACAATGCCCCACTCACGTAAACGGGCACGCTAGTCTCCAAGTCCGCAAACATAGCAACAATGGGCGCCATGATACCAAAAACTCTGTTCGCGCTCGCTGTGATGGCATTTCCTGTACCGCGATCCTTTGTTGGGAAGATCTCAGGGGTGTATGCGTACAAGACTGCGTACATGATATTGCTCATGAAGTTGTAGGCACAGTTCCATCCAAGGAGGCTGTTAGAATTGAGTGCCCTTGTGGAGCATAGCAGGAATACACCAGTAAGCACTGTGGACAAGGACAGTGTGCCTTTGCGGCCTATATAAGGCGCCTCAACGAGCAGACCACCAAGGATACAGCCTGGTACGCCCAGGACAGCGATGATGAGACTGTTGCGATAGGTTATATAGGTGGAGCCATCGCCAAAGTCTACGCCACGTGTGGCTTGGATATAGGGCAGGTATGCGTTGTATAGTGGGTAACCGAGTCCGATAAATGCCCAGACCAAGGTGATTGTGCTAGTTGAAAAAGCTAGTTTCTTCGTGGCGAAAAGAGCCTTGACGTGCGAGCTGTCCAACTTCTGAAGGTTGCGCTTGACCACTGCGGTGGCAGTGCTGGTTTGCTGAGCGGTACCAGGTAGCGCGTAGTTGTTGCAAGTCGTGAGTTCCTCGAGAGTCAGAGACGAAGCTTTGCCGTTGCGGCGGGCAACCTCATGAACAATACGGACGGCTTCTGAATCGTTTCCTTTGCCCATGAGGAACTTAGGCGATTCGAAGATTGTAAAGAAGACGAAGCGTCCAATGAACATCATAAGAGCAACACCTCCCATTACCTTGAAGCTGAATTAGCGATTACCTCAAGACCATGTGGCATAATACTGACAATCATAAAGTATCGCCATCCCATATTCTCTCCTCTCGCGCAGTTTGTATCCGTCTGTTGACATGTAAGATTTCCAAGCAACGGCCATGCTACAAGAGTAGCAAAGACTTGTGCGAGCGCCCAGTTTATCGACAGGATTGTCAACAAATACTGGTGTGATCCAGGGAGAAACCTGAATTCGGGTGTAGAAAGTCAGTGTATGTCTCACATGCACTTTGTGTATGGCATTACTGACTCGAGAAAGATGGCAGAGTCTACAGGCAGGTTTCCACCCACGCCAACAGACCATAAAGCAGCAAAAGTGCCAATGGCAGCAAAGTTTGGACTACTCGCCGCTATCATACCGAATACAGCCGTGATACCGATGGTGAGATTGAAGGCCCATCTCCTGCCGAATATGTCACAACCGAAACCCCAGAACACTGCGCCGAAGAGAAGTCCAATGTTTTGAGACAGAGACAGAAGCGGTGGTCTGGTAGGGCTGAACTCGTTGCTCACAGGTGTGAAGATCAACGATGTTACGATGGGCCAGAGATTGTCCATGGCCCATCCGAAGCCGATGACGATGAAGAGCTGTAGCTTGTTAGACGGTCGGAAGATGGTAAGTCGAAACAACTTGTGAGCATTCACTGGGCTTTTCAATGTACGGCGTGTTGATGCAACACAAGTGGGCGCCGCCGGGATTAACACTTACCTGCCACTGATACCTTCCCATGCCTATGTCCTGGATTGCTTTGTTCAGCATCTTCGCCTTGGCTTCGTACACCGGATCCAGCGACCCATCTTCGAGGACAGATACGGGCGCCTCTCCATCTCTTGCAACAGTTTGTGCCGAAGGCTCCTTGTTACTGTAAGTTTCATCAATCTTCCTGGATGAGTCGGCCATGGTTTTCATCTGTTCTCTAAACCGACTGCGAGCACAACAAGTGAGGGAGAGGGGAGGCCGAAGTGGATCAAACTAAATACAGACGACTAGGATCATACAAGCGAATTGGTGGCGAGCGCAGTGAGCATTAGCGACGCTAGGAAACCCAGTGAATGGGAGATCTTCAACGGGAATGGTGTATGAT
>Ga0058698_10001480_pt1 | contig 10573 bp, 11 predicted proteins | sample AgamicAsSfe_FD_67288 | JGI IMG/M metagenome (GOLD analysis project Ga0058698, IMG submission 67288) | Agave microbial communities from Guanajuato, Mexico - As.Sf.e | ecosystem: Host-associated > Plants > Phyllosphere > Phylloplane/Leaf | place: Guanajuato, Mexico | collected 2012-05-30
GTCATATGTTCCGGGAGCGTGTTCTCACTCGTCTGGCAAACGGTGACAACATCGTCTCTCTGGTCATACAGCACGGGGAGAAGTGGCCTTGCTGGTGTGAGAGGTGCTTGGACGTTCAGGAGTTGTTCGATGTGGTGTGGGATGAGCAGCAGGCGGAGAGAGAGGCCGAGGCGAGAAGGATCAAGGAGCTGGAGGAGAAGCACGAGGGTGGACTTGAGGAGATTCTGGCCGAGAACGAGGAGGCCATGGTGGGCTATGAAGACCTGTTTGCGGACGATTGAGGAGGATTTTCTTTGTCTTTTTTGTTGCATGTAGGAGTAGGAAGGACATTATACGAAAGACCAAGACCATCTCTTGCATCTTGTACCATCAGAGTCATCCAGCAAAACGCATGGTAGTCTTTGTGTTCCGAGTCATCAAGTTGGGACTTCATGCCGTCATCACGTCCCAGAGGCCTTCTTTGGTACGGCACGTAAGACCACTACACTTCTGCGTATAGATAGCTTTGTCCAACCTCATCTGTTTCCGAGAGATGTGTTTGCCAGAATGGACGTCTCGGCATCTCTCACGAGTCGAGTCGTCGGCAGAGTCTTGGCATGGTGCAAGGTGCTCCGTGAGAAGAGCGTCACGTTCCTTTCTCAAAAACCTCGCACTCACAAAGCCGCACCACCATCTACAACAAACTACGCGTGATAGTGGCGGCTCGCCGTCCTTCATCACATCAAGAAGATGGCACGCAAGAAGAAGATCGTCGAGAAGAAGGCCATCAGGAAGACCACGGGCCCAGGTATGCAATCGAGCGCGCATCAAGCTCACGACACGACTGACATGGTTCGACAGCTCTCAAAACCGCTCCAAACCCCTTCCTCGGCCTTCCCCTCGAAGTCCGTCTGGACATCTATCGTTACGCCCTGAGCACCGCTGGTGACGATGAGAATGCTGCATCCCAAACATATGTCATCAAGGAGCGTCGCCGTTTGCGTGCTACATTCAAAGGACATCGCGAGAACAACTACACACTCGTCAACTGCACCAAGAACTCCGCCGCACTCAAGCAGACATGCAGTCAAGTGGCCGACGAGATCAAGGTCTACTTACCTAAGCCTACTTTCAAGTTCACATGCATCCGCGCCTTTTGTTCTTTCTCTTCTGTTGGCTGGTTCCCCGATCGCAAGATCACCGAGCGCCAAGTGAACATCCTCAAGTCGGCTGCTGAAGTAATCGTTGTGGTGAACGAGGAGTATTTCTTCTCATACGGCCTCAGAATGTGCGCCCAGTTGTTCAAGGAACCATTGGTTGTAAAGTTTGTCTCTGATCGCGGCAATGGCGGTCGCCAGCTCACTCAAGCCAAAATGATCTGGAATGGACACCTCGACAGCCTTTGAAGTGGGAGTTACAGGTCAGTTGCAACTATATAATACAGATGTTTATGGCATGTTACTGACCTCAGAGGAAGTACAACCTCCGATCGAGCCTCAATAAAGGAAGGTGGAGAGTGCTCAGTCACAAGACCTACATCAAACGGGGGCATGAGTTAAGGGATAGGATGATGGAGCAATGATATACGAAAAGAAGTCGTCGATAATCGCAGGGGGGCAATCAGTACAGGTTTTCGAAGAGACGTGCTATCGAGAAGGCGTCTGATCGACAAAAGGAAATCACCTAGCATAGCGTCCCGACCGTCAAACACACGGAAATGTTCATCTCAGTCTTTTTTCCCTACTTCCCATGGTCGAATAGGCACAGTGTGTTTTCGATTCCAGATGAGACATGATGAGCGAGAAAGTTGTCATGTCGTGGGACTCGGCAGCTGTCTCGAAGGTTCCGCTCCCGTATCCACTGTCACTCCAAAACGTGTTTCGGTTACCGATTCCTCGACACTATCAGAACATCTTGTTTGCAGTGCGAACCTCTGCAGTCTTGTCAAATACTTTGATACGCTCACCATCATCATCATCAAAACTCGTCCTAACAGAGGTAACCTGTTAACCTTACTGACGATCAATATAGGTACCAGCAGTCCCCTTCTCCGCTTGCTCCTAGAGATCCGCCTCAAGATCTACAACTACGCCTTCGACAACAGCGACTCCAACAACGCAACCAAGTCGCGCGTCTATGTCATCAAAGAGCGTCGCTCAAGGCGCCTGAACTCCTCCACTAAGCTTCGCAAGAACCTCGTCGATTTGGACAACGCCACCAGAAGGTTGATGGCCCTCGAGAAAACTTGCCGTCAGGTCCGCAACGAGATCCGCGAGATGGTCGTCCCTGCCTCATTCTAGTTCGAGTCCATCGGATGTTTTTGCGCCTTCTTACGCTATCACGACGACAACATCAACGAGTCTTGCCTGACGCTCTTGATGTCGGCTCCCAAGGTCCTCCTTCACGTCAGAAAATGGGACGTCTCGAGACGCAGACCGCGTGCTCTTCTTCGAGTCATCAGCGAGGCCATCGAAATCACCTTCGTGAACGAGAAGGGAGGTGCTGAGTTGACATTGGAAGAAGCTGAGAAGATCTGGTCTGGAAAGTCTGACTGAGTGACTCCTTTCTGGTTAGTTTCAGGCTCGGCCTTCGAGGTGATGATACCTCATTGATTTGATACACAGTGCTTTGGCATCGCCTCAGCATAACAGGCAATCTATATGTTTTCGAGAGGCTCGCAACCGCTTCCAGGGGGTCACTGGCATGTCTTTATGGTTTGATGAAGTCTCCAAGTGTCCACTGACCGAATTACGTCGGAGGTCAGTCTCGAGCTACAGGATAGGATGGTTGCCGGGAGTATGACGATTTTGGACGAGAGCAGCGGAGTAGGATGAAGGGGCAGATCGACCAGATCATCATGAAGGTGCATGGCAGACAGGAACATGAATATGCCCATAGCTACAAGACTTTTGCCTAGTCACACAACAAAGCTCTCTGTCAGACTCTGATGGTTGGGACTGATATCGTGACCGTGACCAAACCAGGGGATGTGTATAAGAATGTGCCTACAACCTTTCATGACTTTGCGTTAACACACCGCGAAGCATGCTGCGTGCTATCCGTGAAAACTACACCACGACTCCAGGAAAGGAGACGGTGTTTGTCAAGTGGCTCGCTCGTGAATGTTCCGTCCAGTCTCGGCATGACCTGGTGCTCGAGTCACCAGTCAAGCTTGCTTTCACCTTTCCCTCGCCCGGCTCCATGCGTAACAACAACAACAACATCCCTCACAACCATCAACACTTAGGTCGTCTGGGTCTGCGAGACACCTGAGCGCAATGGCGCGTACGAAGAAGATCGGACTCAAGAGCAATCACAGCAACGCTCCGCCTGCTGCCTCTCGTCAGCCTGTCGCCATTGATATAGCCAGAGACTGCAGCGAGCTGCCAGACCCTGCTCAGAAGACTGAGCCTCCAGTACATCTCGACACAACGGTACGCATGAACAAGACATACCGCAAGGACGAGGATGTCAATGCTCAGTCTATCATGCCTCAAGCCGGTAAGTTCAAAGCACAATTTGTTGCTGGAATCAGACTAACACTGTCTGTAGACATTGGCTCAAACAGCAACCCTGGAGAGGTGTTCACTACTGGCCAGAAGACCGGATTCCTCGACCTACCCCTTGAGCTCCGCGCCATGATCTACAACTATGTCCTGGTCGTCGACAACGACACATATGAGGTCGCACATTTCACTTGCTCAAGCTGGTCTGAAATTGAACACAGACACAACTTCCACAGAGTCACCAACATCAAGCACAACCACTTCGCCCTTCTTACCATCAACCATCAAATCGTCGCTGAAGTCAAGGCCAGCGTTCCCGCCAAGAGTTTCAATTTCACAAGCACATACGCACTCGACAACTTCCTGTTCTGTGAAGAGCACGAAGTCCCACGTCTCATGATGGCAAACTTCAACGTTCTCTGCAAGGCGAAGGAAATTGTCGTCATCGTTGGAAAGAAGCCATTCTCGCGTGCTGTCGGTGATCACTGCATCCAGCTCTACGACACGATGACCGAGCTACTGCCCAAGCCCCTGCATCTCGTGTTTGTCGCTGAGAACACTGGTCAGAGCATCGAGCTTGTATGTATCCTATTCGCATGTACCTTGGACACCACACAGAGACTGACAAACGCGAGCAGCATCATGCCGGACGCTCTTGAAGGCGTCGGAAAAGAAGAGGAATCTCATGCTGTAGTGGCATCGCTTTCAATCGGCTCAAGTGTTCAGAGAAGTAACTCAAGATCGCTCCATCTCTATCACGATAGTCAAGTTTACTCATTCAGGTCAGACATCGTCGGAATCGCTCAAGGGAGCAAGTTCAGATGCTGTAAAGAAGAAGCAACCCGAGTTCAACATGAGGAGAAAGTCAAGTCAAGAGAAGAGGAGAAGAACTTTCGGTCAAAAGGGAGAAGGAAACTGATTTCATATCGAGAAGGGCTTTCGGTTCCAAGAAGTCACTATGCAGGATTAGCAGAGGCCGAACACCTTTGGATCATCTCTTTAGCAGTACAATAGCGTGAGGCATCAACTTTTCAGTCTCAAGCTATAGTGCAATGGAGAATGCGCAATAGTGACCCTTTTTGCGACATAGATTGATTGACAATGTGAACTACCAAACTACAGGCGACGCTGCACAATATGGATCCAGGACCGCAAGTAGTCACAGTACTGCCGAGTCATCGGTTCGTGGTACTTCCGGTCGAGCCTCGGCATGACCTGGTGCCAGATGCGTCAAGCTTGTTTTCATCATCCCCTGCCTTACTCCCAGGCGCAACAACAGCCACAATCATCGTCCCAACTCTCAACACATCAATCGTCTGAGTCTTGAAGATACCTCGACACCATGACGAACAAGAAGAAAGCAGAAGAGGACAAGGCCGCCGCCGCAGAGCCTACTCTGCCTCAGCCCAGTAAGACCATCGCTCACCACCCAATTGACTTGATGCCAATACTGTCTCTAGCCATCGAAGCGACGACTGAGCGAGCAAGTACTACCAACAAGACTGGCCTCCTCGACCTCCCACTTGAGATTCGCGTCAAATTCTACGACGAACTCCTCGCCGTCGACAACGACACGTACGAAATCGAGGGCAAATCATCATCACGCTGGCACCGCTACAGGGACTTCTATAGAGTCACCAACATCCGCGATCACCACCTGGCAATCCTCGCTGTCAACCGCCAAACTCGCGCCGAGATCAAAGCTCTCGTTCCCAGCAAGATCCTCAGGTTCAAGACCATTCGAGCATTCGACTACTTCCTCTTGGACAGAGGTGATTATGACGTAGACGCAAAGCTAAAGGCCCCTGAGCTGGAATTGCTCCACGCAGCACAGAAGGTTCAGATCGTTGTCGGCAAGAGACCTTATTCGCGCCATGTCCGCCGCTATTGGGACGAGATGCGCTACATCCTTGCCGAGCTCTTGCCAGAGTTTCCTAGGATTGAGCCTATAGACGACGAGGGCAATGATGTTGGCGTCAAGGCTGTATGTATGCCGGTTTGCTATCACTTGACAAGAATCTGCATAGATTGACAAGCGCAAGCAGACCCCAGCCGAAAACTTCTGAAGTCGCAAGACAAGAAGATGATCATTATTGCGAAGGAGATGAGCAGACAAAATACAGGAGTAATGTAAGTCTGCCTTATTCCTTCCACCCCAGTCTTTCTTACTCATTCGAGTCAGGTGTCATCGCAACCCTGAGCAGGACAAGTTCGGAACCTGAGGGGAGAAGCAAGAAGTCAGGTTAGACAAACAGAATCATTCGGTTCAGAGCGGAGAGGGGGTGAACTTGGTCAAAGACGTCAAGGAGGTGGAATGGACACCGAGAAGCGGAATGGAGTCCAAGACGGTGTTATGCCTGTTGACGACAAGGCCCTCTGTGACGACGACTGGACACTGGCAGAACGTTTGTAGATGTCTCCATTGCAACCGCTCTTTGTAATAATTCAACCCGCTTCTAACAAGAGCAAGACGATTGTCGTCCTTCCCGTATCCCTCTGTGCCCTGCTGTCACTGTACACATAGAGCCAGTATCCGAACTAGTGCAAGTTCTCCGTCGGATCGCTTGCTCGTATATTTGCCGTCAAGCCTCGGTGCTGCCTCGTGCTTGACGCGTCGAAATCACTTCGACCCTCTTTCACTCACCCTCGTGCATGACCGCAATCTCATTGATCATCGAACACATCATCACATCACCAACATGAGGACGCTCTACAGCATGCTACGCGAAAGGAGACCCATCCGCAAGGATGACACTATCATCACTCCACCTACTGCGTCGTACCAGCCTAGTAAGTTCAGCGACTGCGTCAGTCATACAGCCTCACTAACACTGTCTCCAGGCGCTGAGACGACTCTCGACACCGAGGACGAGCCCCGTACTCATTCTGAGACTGGCTTCTTGGGTCTGCCACTCGAGATCCGCATCATGATCTACAACTACGTTCTTTCAACCAAGGGCAACACCTACGAGATCAAGGACTTTCCTATACTTCCCCATCTTACATGGAGCCACAGAGACAACATCCACACAGTCTCCGACATAGAGTCTCACCATCTCGCTCTCACTGCCGTCAACAAGCAAATCCGTGAGGAAATCGAGGCCAACCTTCCCAAAAATGGTTTCCGCTTCATCGGCATCGAAGCACTGCTGAGCTTCCTGTTCAACAAAACTGCCGCGTATCCCAAGGACGTCAATCTGGAACTCTTGCTCAAGGCAAGCAAGGTGCAGGTGACTCTGGGCTCTGAGCCATCTCCACATCGCATCTACATTCACTGGAAGCCCTTGGAGTACATGGTTTGGCACATGACTCAGCCCTTTGCCGTCGAGTTCATCCCTACTGAGGGTGGTGAGGGTTACATGAAGGCGGTCTGTGAGGAAGTCGCATGGAAGTGGAAGAGCTACATGGAGTACCTTGAGTACAAGTTGGCTCAATAAGGATGAAGTCGTCAGAACAGATTGGGGCTTGAGTATTGCAAAGATACGGTACTAGAAGCATTCGGTTCCAAGACAAGGAGTTATTCGGTAAGTCAGCTTCGTTCGTGTCATGCTGGTCGCCCTTGCTTACACGCCTCAAGGATCATCGGTACACCGGAGAAAGGCCCTATCAGTAATTGGAGAGAGCGAACGAGTCGAATCGAAAGAGAGAAGAAGAAGGAGGTGGGACAGGAGAGGAATTGATGGCCCATGGTCGAGAGAGGCTTGGACTGCAAAAAAGAGGGATTCTCAAGCCAAAGATGAGACGGTCGGGCAGGAGGAAGACGAGACGGTGATTCAGAACAAAGGAGACACCATGCAAAACTAGCAGAAGTTCGCTGCTTTCCGCCCCCTCCAGTACTTCTCCAACGATTCTATACATCAAGCTATCGATTGCTCAAACTGTATACGGGACTTCCAAATGACGAGATGCCTTCGTAGATGTTCCTCCTGTTTCTAAACTGGAATTGTAGATGCATCAGTACCGAGACCAAAGAACAAAGAACAAAGAAACAAGGTGTCATGAAAAGAGAAGGACAGCGCCACAAGAACATCTTGCCCGAAAACGTCGAATGTGACAAAGAAAAGCATTTACATCGATCTCAAGACTCAGTCAAGATTCCTTGGTAGCTACATCATTAGATTTGCTTGACTCTAAAACATTACGCTATCCTGCAATAACAAACCCTTCGACACACTGTCGTGAGTGCAGCCAAATAGCTACTTTCGCTCCTCCGTCTATCGATGCCGACGCATGAATTTGTCAGCCATGGTTTTCCCGCACTTCCCAGAGAGACAACAGTTCAGACAAACAAGACTCTCATCATTTCCTTCTAGTAAATTCTGCCAACAGCGCCAGCGGCTCGACGGAATTACATGACCTCCTTGAGTGAGGTGTTGCTTTACGAGCATTTGGTCGGAGAGTCCCGCGGATATGGTCAACGAGACCAGCCGCGGCTTCAGTGATGGCATAGTCCATGGCAGTCTGGACAGCACAGTTGACGTATAATACTTGGAGTAACTTCTCGAGGTCGACTGAATCTATGGTCACGTTCATGAGGGCGCGTCTGATATTCACGTCGCAAGCATGACTTGCACTGAGCTCCAGCAGGACAGTCTTCTTCCGACTTGTCTAGACATGTCTCTGGCGCGCTGAATCAGAGTGAGGTACAGCTTCACCAATGTCTCGGCGACGGCGAAACACTTTGACAGGCTGCCGCTTTTGAGCGAGTGTCCCGATCCACTTGATGCAGACCTGGATGGTCAACTCGACAGGGAACTGGTCAATCATGACGGATAGGCAGTGACAGCAGCGTGACGGAGAGCGCCAATGTCAGACTATTCGCGGGATAGAGGTCGGCGTGGAAGTCAAGGACGTGGCTCAGAGTATTGCAACGACAGAGTCTCATGACCTGGTGTTCAGCTTGTGCGTCGGTGTGGACCAAGCGGTTGTCAGCATCCAGCTTGACTGAGACGGAAGCAATTTTTCCAAGCGTAGACGTGAAAGAGCAGCTCTGTCAGCCTTTCCCAGGCGGAGCATCACGCTCGAAGTTGTGCCAAGACTATCTGGCAGGAGACGCCAAAGAGGAGCCTTAGAAGCCGTTGCGAGACAGTTGGTAACACGTGAAAATTTGCCGTGGGCGGGGCAGGATCTTATACTGCTTGAGTTTACAATCAAACGGCTTTGGTGACTGGTCAATCTTGATGGCTAAGTGAATGTGGGCGGGTGAAGACGAGCTTTGGAGAAGTGGTCATTGGTGACAATTGTTGAGCTGTTAACCAGGACTTTAGCGATTCAAATCAGAGTCCAAGTTCATGTTTCCAATGCAACTTATATTGTGTTCAGGCAATTATACTTGGGCTGTTCAAGCTGCGTACGTCAGCGGTTGCACTACTCGGCGAAGTATGTTTCCTCTTCCAAATTTTTCATTCAGCCGGAACAATTTGGTATGATAGACAAAGCAGAAAGTCACTCCAATCAACATACTCTCACACATGTCTTCCGGTGCGTCTCAGCACGCAAGTCGTCAAAGCGAGCATACAGAATAATGCAGTAAAAGACGTCACCTGCTGCATACATACAACAGTAAATCCTCGACAGAACTGCCATCTTCAAGCTATTCGGCAAGAATCATACCGAAACGCACGAAGCGAGTCTCGGTAACATTTTGTCCAACCTCGGTGCTGAAAGGAGGACCATCTCTAAGCACAGGCTGACGCGATGGAGAGGACAAGTCAGAGCCAATAGGCTTGACCGGTGACAAGGACGAAGCCTTGTTTGATGATCCATCGGGAACAGAACCGTCGTTGAGCAGCTTCATGGCACTTGCCTTTGAGGGAGTGCAGAAGGTGCTAGAAGCAGCACTGCTGTTGCCCTGGAAAGTCGAGAAGCTCTGACCGGGAGTGAACACGAGTCCGCTTCTGGCTTCGAGCGCCTGCTTGCACTCGAGAAGGTGCTAGCTCTGCCTCTGCCATAGTGAAAGCAAAGGCTCATCTTGGGCAGGTTGACCACCCAGCTTCCCCCTTAAGAGTGCTGGGTGGTGGTGGCTGAGTGAGCGAGACTTGAGCTTCAAGCTGTTCTAGCGAGTCCTGGATGATGTTTGCTAGGGTGTCTGAATAAGTGGAGCAGGGTCCTTTGAGCCCGCAGTCGTTGAGAACAGTTGTCGAGATGACTGAATGATCCTTGAGCGGTTCCAGCGCCATCTGGCGGCGTTTGTGCTCTTCAGCAAGTGTAGTTCCTCTTCCCCTTTTTCCAACCAGCTCTGGCGCAGAGAGCTCCAATAGGTCGAGGGACCGTGTAGAAGGGCATCCTTGGGAGGGTCAATATCGATTCAGATGGGGCTTTCCAGCGATAAGAAAGGGCGTCTCGACGACTTCACGCAGTTTCTCGATCTGCTCCTTGCAACCGCCAACATCGGCGCAAGCCAAGCAGAGCCATGTACTATTCCCAGACCCCATCGCAATTAGTTTGTTCTGAAGCTTGAAGCGCGTCCAGAGCGCTGTCTGTACACTTGCTGTAGCGGATGTGCTGTTGTTGTCAAGGGCCTTTTCGTCTTTCGCCGAGCGCCTCCATGGCTTTCACTAACGGCAGCCACAAGCTTCTGGCATATCGTCTCCACGCACTCGCATTCAGGCCTGAGGACCTTGACGACGCAACTCTGACGGTTGATGACGTTGTGCTCTGTACTGATCTCGAGAAAGATGGTGGCAGCATGACTGGGCTGGATGACTGGACGGGTGGTAGTGACATAAGGAGAAAGAGGGGACATCTCCTGAGGGGACATGGTCATACGTGCAGTCGAAATCGAAGCAGAAGCACTGCCTAGAAAGTAAGACTGGCGCGCATCGGACTCGAGCTGCTGTATGTCAGGCTCGTGGTGAAGTCGTTAGATAGCCCCAGTGGACTCGACGAAAGGATCGGTGTTGGTGGGAGATGGCTCATCCTCGCGATACTGAATATCCGGAACGATGGGCTCATATTGTTGCTGAGCGTGATGGACCTGCAGAGACTGCTCCGATCGGTGCTGGAGGCTGTCACGAGTGCTGGCGCCAGAAGTGGTGTGACGCTCGTTGTCCTGGTTGCCAGCAGCACGCATGGGGACGACTTGGATG
>Ga0058698_10001481_pt1 | contig 10571 bp, 7 predicted proteins | sample AgamicAsSfe_FD_67288 | JGI IMG/M metagenome (GOLD analysis project Ga0058698, IMG submission 67288) | Agave microbial communities from Guanajuato, Mexico - As.Sf.e | ecosystem: Host-associated > Plants > Phyllosphere > Phylloplane/Leaf | place: Guanajuato, Mexico | collected 2012-05-30
TCTGGAGGACAGAACGTGAATAAAGTAGAAACTGCAGTTAGACTCACACATTTACCTTCTGGCATTGTAGTAGAATGTCAAGAGGAACGTTCTCAGCATAAAAACAAAGAAAAGGCACTAAATATACTGCGTGCTCGTCTTTATAAGATACAACTTGACCAAAAACTTTATAAGCGATCAAGTGAAAGAAAAGCATTAGTTTCTACTGGAGATCGTTCTGTTAAAATACGCACCTATAATTTTCCTAAAGGGAGAGTTACTGATCATAGGATAAATAAATCTTTTTATTCACTAGAAGAGGTGATGAACGGAAAAATACAAAACATGATAGACTCTCTTATAATGGCTGCTTATGCCGAGAACCTTAAATAGAATAATAAAAAAAATAATATCTTTACATCTAAAGGCTCTAAAGGCCGGTATAGCTCAGATTGTTTAGAGCATTTGACTTGTAATCAAAGGGTCGTGGGTTAGATTCCTACTATCGGCTCATTTTTGGGGAGATAGTCAAGAGGCTAAAGACGGCAGACTGTAAATCTGCAGGGGAAACCCTTCGTAGGTTCAAATCCTACTCTCCCCACTTTTAATACGCGGGAATAGCTTAATTGGTAGAGCATCAGCCTTCCAAGTTGAATATCGCGGGTTCGAGTCCCGTTTCTCGCTTTTATATAGGTCTAGGTCTAGGTCTAAGCCAATGTAGCTCAGAGGGAGATGCGCTTCCTTGGTAAGGAAGAGGGCATGAGTTCAATTCTCATCATTGGCTCATAACTTAAATTTATGGCAAAAGAAATATTTAAACGTAATAAACCTCATTTAAACATTGGAACAATAGGTCATGTAGATCATGGAAAGACAACTTTAACAGCTGCTATTACAAGAGTTCTTGCAGCTAAAGGGCTAGCTGAAGCTAAAGATTTTATTGATATTGATAATGCTCCAGAAGAAAGAGAACGTGGTATTACCATTAATACATCACATGTAGAATACCAAACTAATAATCGTCATTATGCTCATGTAGATTGTCCTGGACATGCTGATTACGTAAAAAACATGGTAACTGGAGCAGCTCAAATGGATGGAGCTATTTTAGTGGTAGCTGCTACAGATGGTCCTATGCCTCAAACTAGAGAACATATTCTTTTAGCTCGTCAGGTCGGTGTGCCTAAATTAGTAGTATTTATGAATAAGGTAGATGTTGTAGATGATCCAGAACTATTTGATTTAGTAGAAATGGAACTAAGAGAACTTCTTTCCAAATATGATTTTGATGGTGAAAACACTCCAATTGTTCAAGGCTCTGCTTTGGGAGCACTTAATGGAGATCCTCAATGGATTAATAAAGTTAATGAGCTAATGGAAGCTGTTGACAGTTATATTCCTGAACCTACTCGAGACATTGATAAGCCTTTCTTGATGCCAGTAGAAGACGTATTTACTATTACAGGACGGGGAACTGTAGCTACTGGTCGTATTGAATCTGGTATTATAAATTCTGGAGACCATGTAGAGATAGTTGGTATGGGTGAAAAAAAACTTACATCGACCGTTACTGGCGTAGAGATGTTTAGAAAAATTTTAGATCATGGACAGGCAGGTGATAATGTAGGATTATTGCTTCGAGGTATTGAAAAAACAGATATCAGAAGAGGAATGGTAATTGGCAATCCAGGGTCTATCAATCCTTATAAAAAATTCAAAGCAGAAGTTTATGTTCTATCTAAAGAAGAAGGAGGACGACACACCCCTTTCCATAATAAATATCGTCCTCAGTTTTATCTAAGAACTACTGACGTAACAGGTGAAATACAGCTTTCTGATGAAATAGAGATGGCAATGCCAGGTGATAATGTATCTGTTATTATAGAACTAATCCAAAGAGTAGCTATGGATAAAGGCTTACGCTTTGCTATCCGTGAAGGAGGAAGGACTATCGGTGCAGGGCAGGTTACAGAAATACTATCATAATTTTTATATGTATATATAAAATATATACGGGCGTAGCTCAGAGGCAGAGCAGTAGTCTCCAAAACTAAAAGTCGTAGGTTCAATTCTTACCGTCCGTGCCTTTAAATACTATTTAATGTTTTAATGTTAAGAGGTAAGAGGTATATATGATGAATTTACTAATCATATTACTTGGCCAAAAAGCAGTAAAGTGCAATTTAGGAGGTTCTACAAATTATAGTCTCTATTGTAATTTTATTATCTCTAATGTATAGATGATATATTGATATATTGATATGTTTATATGTTTATATGTTTATACATTTATACATTTATACATGGGTATTTTTTCTTAGAACGATGCATAAAAATTGGTCTCTTATCAAGACAATAAGCGGTAATGAAAATAAAGTAAAATCTATACTATATACGGAAGTTAGAAATTCTTATCATAAAATGCCTACACTACAGATGAGTAATGAAAATCAAATTATTATAGAGAGGATTTCTTTTACTGAGCTATATTATAATTGAAGCATTTTTATATTATAAAACAAATATACCAGGGATAATTTAAAACCTATCCCAATGATAAAACACGATATTACTGATACTCATAGCAAAAGTATCTTTTTTATCAGGAGCTGATTATCAATTACGAATTGATTTTTCTAATAGAGAAAAGGTTAAGGTAAGGTATTCTATCTTATTATAGATAGAAAAACAGAGAATGTCTATGATTGTTATTATTTTTGGGAGAAAACTCCGTTAGATATTAAATTTCTGATGGTAGACAAAATATAATTTGATGATAAATGGAAAAAAATATTAAAAAAATATTAAGACTACAAATAAAGGCTGGATCAGCAAATCCTTCACCTCCAATAGGACCTGCATGCGGATCCGCAGGTATTAAGATAATGGATTTTTGTAATCAATTTAATGCTCTTACAAAGAATAAGACTGGGCAGTTATTGCCAGTTGTTGTCAAAGTTTACGAAGACAAATCATTTTCTTTTATTATAAAGAATCCAACGGTATCTGTCCAATTGATGGAAGCTGCTGCTTTGAAGAAAGGCTCTAAGGAGCCTAACAAGAATAAGGTAGGGGAAATAAGTTTGAAAAAAGTAATAAGTATTGCAGAAAAGAAAATGTCTGATTTTAATTGTTTTACTTTTAAAGCTGCCATATCTATGATAGCAGGAACTGCAAGATCTATTGGCATAGAGATATTAGGTGAATAATGAAGAAATTAACTAAAACACAAAAGAAAATATATCAAAGTTTTGATGGTACTAAAATATATTCTCTTACTGAAGCTTCCAAAATTGTAAAAGAGATTTCTTCTTATACTTGTTTTAATTCTTCTATAGAAATTGCTATCCGTCTTGGAGTAGATCCTAAAAAAGCAAACCAAATAATAAGAGGGATAGCCAAATTACCATTTGGCTCAGGGAAATATTTTCGTGTTTTGGCACTTGTCGAAAGTGATAAGCAGTTTGAAGAAGCTAAGCAAGCTGGCGCTGATTTTATTGGTTACGAAGAATATATTTCAAAGATTAACGAAGGATGGACTGAAATAGACGTTATTATTACGACCCCATTGATTATGCCAAAATTAGGACGTTTAGGTAAAATACTTGGCCCTAAAAAATTAATGCCAAATCCTAAAACTGGAACAGTTACAACAGAAATAGGAAGATCAATTAAGGAAGTAAAGTTGGGTAAAATATCATTTAAAGGGGATCGATATGGTATTGTGCATGCTACTATAGGAAAGGCTTCATTTGAATCCTTTAAAATTAAAGAGAATTCTATAGAACTTGTTAACACACTATATCATATAAAACCTTCTTCAATTAAAGGAGTTTATATTAAAAGTATTTTTTTATCTGGAACGATGACTCCTGGAGTCAAAGTAGATGTAAATAGTATATAGTATTAGGTATTAGGTATAATTTTATATGACAAAAGAACAAAAAATACAACTTATAGTTATCCTATCTTCAATATTTTCTTCTGAAAATTATTCTATAAATATTTATTTAACTGATATTTCCAATATGAACGCTTATCAGATTAATAAGTTGAGAAAAAATTGCTACTTGTCTCAAGTAAAAGTTTTGATTGTAAAAAACACTTTACTTAATATGGCTATGAAAAAATATAGAAAGAAATGGATACCATTTTTTCAAGTCATCAAAGGTAACACATTTATAATGATGTGTTCAGTAGAGAATTATCCAGCAAAAATTATTCAGGATTATAATAGAAAAAATAAAAGTAAAATACCTATTTTAAAAGCTGCTTATGTATCGGAAAATTTTTATATAGGGAATGATAAGCTTGAAGTTTTAGTAGGACTAAAGTCTAAGGAAGAAGTTATAGTTGGCATTATTTCAGCGTTACAATCTAAATTGACAAATGTAGTGGGAGCTTTAAAAGCTCCAGTATATAATCTAATTAGATATTTAAAAAAAAATAGTAACTTTACTCCATAAAAAACACGTATGTCAGATATTAACAAATTAGCAGAAACTTTAGTAAACTTAAAGATTGTAGAAGTGAATGATTTGGCAAAAATTCTTAAAGATAAATATGGAATAGATACATCTGCTTACTTGGCAGTTTCTTCAACATCGAAAGCAGAGATACTAGACAAATCTAAAGAAAAAACATTATTCGACGTTGTTTTAAAAGGAGCTGGAAGTGCCAAACTAACAGTAGTGAAACGTATAAAAGAGCTTTTAGGATTAGATCTTAAAGAGTCTAAAGATTTAGTGGATCATCCTCCTAAACATCTAAAAAAAGGGATCACCAAAGAAGAAGCAGAATCACTAAAAAAACAATTGGAAGAAGTTGGAGCTGAAGTAGAATTAAAATAAAAAATAATATTCATTGTCTAGAATTAACACAACTACAAAAAGAATAAGTTTCTCTTCGGGAACTAGAAAAGTTCAATATACCGATTTTCTTGATATTCAGATCAAATCTTTCCAAGAATTTTTACATATAGGGACTCAATATAAAATTATTGATAATCAGGGACAGGGAATTTTCAAGACTTTTATGGAGAACTTTCCTATTTTTGACTCTAGAAATAAGTTTGTTCTAGAGTTTTTAGATTACTTCGTAGATTCTCCGCGATATACGATCAAAGAATGTATTGAGAGAGGGCTTACTTTCAGCGTTCCATTAAAAGCTAGAATGTGTCTGTATTGTACAGACCCAGAACATGAAGATTTTGAAACGGTAGTACAAGACGTTTATTTAGGTTCTATTCCACACATGACACCGTCTGGATCATTTATTATTAATGGAACAGAAAGAGTAATAGTTTCTCAGTTGCATAGATCTCCCGGTGTGTTTTTCGGACAATCTATACATACAAATGGGGCACGTTTATATTCAGCAAGAGTTATTCCTTTTAAAGGTTCATGGATAGAATTTTCTACAGATATAAATAATGTGATGTATGCTTATGTCGATAGAAAGAAAAAATTTCCTGTCACTACACTTTTTAGAGCAATTGGTTATGAAGAAGATAAGGATATATTAGGTTTATTCGATTTGGCTGAGGAGGTAATGGTTCTTCAATCTAATTTTAAAATATTAATTGGATCAAAAACTGCAGAACGAGTTTTAAAAACATGTATGGAAGATTTTATCGATGAAGATACTGGAGAAGTTATTTCTATTAATAAAAATGAAAAAATCCTTGATAGAGACATTACTCTTGATAAAGAACACATAGACGATCTTATGGAAGCAGGTATTGAACGCATTCTAGTCCATAAAAAGGAAACTTCTATGGCTTCTATTATTATACATAATACTCTAAAGAAAGACCCAACTTCATCAGGAAAAGAAGCACTTGAAAAGATTTATAGGCAAATTAGGACGACCGACCCTACTGACGAAGAAACCTCTAGAGGAGTAATTGATAAATTATTTTTTTCTGAGACACGCTATAGTTTAGGTGAAGTTGGACGTTATAGATTAAATAAACGTTTGGGAATAGATATTGCTATGGATGTTCAAGTTCTTACAAAAGAAGACATTATTGCTATTGTAAAATATCTTATTAAATTACTAAACACTAATCTTGAAGTAGATGATATTGATAATCTTTCTAATCGTCGTGTTCGCACAGTTGGAGAACAATTATCAACACAATTTAGTCTTGGTTTATCTAGAATGGCTAGAACAGTTCGTGAAAGAATGAATGTGCGTGACAATGAGATTTTTACACCTATCGACTTAATAAATTCAAAAACCTTATCATCTATTATAAGCTCGTTCTTTTGTACTAGTCAACTTTCCCAATTTCTTGATCAGACTAATCTTTTATCCGAGATAACGCACAAACGAAGACTATCTTCGTTGGGTCCAGGAGGGCTTTCAAGAGAAAGGGCTGGTTTTGAAATTCGTGACGTGCATTACACTCATTACGGTAGACTCTGCCCAATAGAAAGCCCAGAAGGGCCTAATATAGGTTTAATTTCTTCTCTTTGTGTGTTTGCTAAAGTAAATTCAATGGGATTCATTGAAACGCCATATCAAGTAGTAAAAGATGGCAGAGTGGATTTAGCTTCATTGGTTTATCTTTCATCGTCTGAAGAAGAAGGCAAAACCATCGCACAAGCTAATACACCGTTAGATAAAGATGGATTTTTTATTAAGGATAGGGTGATTTCAAGAAGAAATGGTAATTTTCCCATCGCATTTCCAGATCAAGTTGATTATATTGATGTTGCTTCAAATCAAATTGCTTCCATTTCTGCTTCTCTTATTCCTTTTATTGAACATGATGACGCAAATCGTGCTCTAATGGGCTCTAATATGATGCGTCAAGCTGTTCCTTTATTATCCCCAGAGGCCCCGATCGTAGGAACTGGACTTGAGAAACAAGTTGCTTTATATTCCAGGACTCTTATTTATGCTGAAGCTGATGGAGTAGTTGAAAATGTACAATCAGATAAGATCTCTATAAGATATCATAGATCAGAAGAAGAAATGCTTATTAGTTTTGACTCAGATATTAAGACATATGATTTAATTAAGTTTAGAAAAACTAACCAAAATACTACTATAAATCTTAAGCCAATTGTCAGGAAAGGAATGAAAGTAATTAAAGGTCAGATATTATGCGATGGCTATGCTACTGAAAACGGAGAACTTTCATTGGGACAAAATCTTTTAGTAGCATTTATGCCATGGAAAGGCTTTAATTTTGAAGATGCTTTTGTCTTATCTGAACGGGTTGTTCGTGAAGATTTATTCACTTCTGTTCATATAGATGAGTACGCTTTAGAAGTACGAGAAACTAAATTAGGGATGGAGAGACTTACTCGTGATATACCGAATTTAAGCGAAGAGGCGACTAAAAACCTTGATGAAAATGGGATAATTCGTATTGGTGCTCAAGTGAACGCAGGAGATATTATTATAGGAAAAGTAACGCCTAAAGGCAAATCAGATCATTCTCCAGAAGAGAAACTATTAAGAGCAATATTTGGAGATAAATATGGTAACATAAAAGATTCTTCTCTAAAAGTAGAACCTTCTTTTTCTGGTGGCGTAGTAATTGATAAGAATATTTTTTCTAGAAGTTTTAAGGAGAAAATAAAACGCGTAAAAGATAAATTGGATATTGCTAAATTTGACAATGAATATAGAGAACTATTTGAAAAATATAGAAACATTCTATGTCATAAACTTTGTTTGCTTTTACAATCTAAAATATCAAAAAGCGTTGTCAACGACCTAAAAGAAGAAGTTATTCCTAAAGGAATAAGATTTTCAAGAAATATCATTTACTCTATTTATGATTTCATGAATATTTCTTCTACAATATGGACTTATGATAAACATACCAATAAACTAATATCTATTATATTACACAATTATAAAACTAAGATAAGAGATCTACAGGGAGAATTTAAGCGTAAACAATTTAAAATTTCTGTTGGCGATGAATTGCCATTAGGTATTGTTAAAATAGCTAAAGTCTATATAGCAAAAAAACGTAAATTAAAAGTAGGGGATAAGATGGCAGGAAGACACGGTAATAAAGGTATTGTATCGAGAATTGTTCGCGATGAAGATATGCCCTTTTTAGAAGATGGAACGCCTGTTGATATAATACTGAACCCACTAAGCGTTCCATCAAGAATGAATATAGGTCAGATATACGAAGCTATACTTGGATTGGCAGGACAAAAGCTTGGAATTAGATTTTCTTCTCCTATTTTTGATGGTGCATCAATACAACAGATAATGGAATATATGGATAAAGCAGCGTTACCGCGCTTTGGTAGCACTTATCTTTATGATGGAGAAACAGGTGACCGCTTTGATCAACTAATTACTGTTGGTATAATTTATGTGCTAAAACTTAGTCACATGGTAGATGATAAAATGCATTCCAGGTCAATAGGCCCTTATTCGTTAATAACACAACAGCCGCTTGGAGGTAAATCTCAGTTTGGAGGACAGCGATTTGGAGAGATGGAGGTATGGGCTTTAGAAGCTTTTGGAGCGTCTAATATTCTTAGAGAGATTGTAACTATTAAGTCGGACGATGTTGTAGGACGGAGGAAGACTTATGAAGCTATTGTTAAGGGAGATATATTGCCAGAACCTGAAATTCCTGAGTCATTCAATGTATTGCTTCATGAACTTAAAGGTTTAGGATTAAAAATAGACCTTCATTACTAATAATGGTAATAAATTATGTCATTTAAAAAAAAAACAAGTAGTAACTTCAATAAAATTACTATTGGTCTGGCTTCACCAGAAGCTATTCTTCAGGAATCTTATGGAGAAGTTATTAAACCAGAAACAATAAATTACCGTACTCATAAACCAGAACGAGATGGGTTATTTTGTGAACGTATATTTGGTCCTATCAAAGATTATGAATGTTCTTGTGGTAAATATAAGCGTATTCGTTATAAAGGTATTATATGTGATCGTTGTGGAGTAGAGATAACCGATAGAAATGTTCGTAGAGATAGGATTGGACATATACGATTAGTAATTCCTGTGGTTCATATTTGGTATTTTAAGTCGTTACCAAATAAAATAGGTTATCTATTAGATTTTTCAGCTAAGAAGCTTGATACGATCATATATTATGAACGTTATCTTGTAATTCAGGTAGGTGTTGCTACTAGACCTGATCAAACGCCTCTTGATAAACTAGAATTATTAACTGATAATGAATATCTATCTATAATAGACAGTCTTCCTCCTAATAACCAGAACCTTGACGATAAAGATCCTAATAAATTTATTGCTATGATGGGAGCTCAGTGTATTGAAGAACTGCTTAAACGTCTTAATCTTGATGATCTAGCTGATGAATTGCGAAGCCAATCCTATAATGAAACATCTAAACTCATTAGAATTGAAGCATTGAAAAGATTACAAGTAGTAGAGGCGTTCAAGTCTTCAGCTAATAAAATTCACAACAGAAGAGAGTGGATGATACTCCATATACTCCCCATTATCCCTCCAGAACTCCGTCCATTAGTTCCTCTTGATGGCGGTCGTTATGCAAGTTCTGATCTAAATGATTTATATCGTAAAATTATTATTCGTAACAATAGACTTAAACGTCTATTTCAGATAGACGCGCCTGAAGTTATATTAAGAAATGAAAAACGTATGCTGCAAGAAGCAGTTGATTCATTATACGATAATACTAAAAAATCATCTTCTACAAAACCTGAAGGTAACAGACCGTTGAAATCTCTTTCTGATTTTTTAAAAGGAAAACAAGGCAGGTTTCGTCATAATTTATTAGGTAAACGTGTTGATTACTCTGCTCGTTCAGTAATTGTAGTAGGACCTAAATTAAAATTACACGAATGCGGAATACCAAAAGATATGGCAGCAGAACTTTACAAACCTTTTATTATTCGTAAGCTTATAGAACGAGGTCTTGTTAAGACCGTAAAATCTGCTAAAAAAATGATAGATACTAGAAAACAGGCAGTTTGGGAAATATTAGAAAATGTCCTTAAAGGACATCCTTTATTACTTAACCGCGCTCCTACTTTACACAGATTAGGTATTCAAGCCTTTCAACCTAAACTTATAGAAGGAAAAGCAATACAATTGCATCCATTAGTTTGTACTGCATTTAATGCTGATTTTGATGGTGATCAGATGGCAGTGCATCTTCCATTAGGACCTTTAGCAATACTAGAGGCTCAGTTGTTGATGTTATCTTCTCAAAATATTTTAAATCCAGCGAACGGTTCTCCTATCACGGTCCCGTCTCAAGACATGGTATTAGGGCTTTATTATATGACTAAGGAACTTAAATCTACTCCATATCATAAAGTAAAGGGGGAAGGTATCGTATTTTATTCTCCTGAAGAGGTGCATATTGCTTATAACGCAAATGTAGTATCAATTAATGCATGTATTAAAGTAAAAGTTCCTATTATAGCGGATGGTCATGTTCTGCATCAAATTGTAGACACTACTGTTGGTAGAGTGTTGTTTAATAAATTTGTGCCAATATATAAAGTAGGTTATATCAATGAGTTACTTACTAAAAAATCTTTGCGTGATATTATTGGACGTATTTTTACTTTAACAAATATTCAAATTAC
>Ga0058698_10001482_pt1 | contig 10570 bp, 7 predicted proteins | sample AgamicAsSfe_FD_67288 | JGI IMG/M metagenome (GOLD analysis project Ga0058698, IMG submission 67288) | Agave microbial communities from Guanajuato, Mexico - As.Sf.e | ecosystem: Host-associated > Plants > Phyllosphere > Phylloplane/Leaf | place: Guanajuato, Mexico | collected 2012-05-30
AACGGCGACAGCTCACCTTCCTCCAAGACCCTCTCGCACATCACCTCCTACCCTGTTGTCGCCAGTGGCATTGATACCTTCAAGGCCAACCCGTACGGCAAGAAGTCTATTGATGTCGCCAACGGCACCTACGCTCGCTTCGCCAAGCCTGTGGAGGGCTACCTTGAGACACCCTACCAATACGCTAAGCCGTACATCAACAAGGCCGATGAGCTCGGCGAGAAGGCCCTCGAGACCGTCGATGGCCACTTCCCTATCGTCAAGGAGAAGCCCGAGACCATCTACGAGACCATCAAGAACTATGTCCTCTGGCCTGTCACTTACGCCAAGGATGCCTGGACTGGTACGATGCACTTCCTCCGCCATATGCTACCAAGGCCGCTCGCTAACAATTACAGATGAACTCACCAAGACCAAGAAAGCTCGCCCCAACCAGGTTCCCTTCCTCGTGCTCATCGCCGCCCTGATCTCCTTCTCTTTCCGCGTCATCTCCGACTTCCTGACCTTCGTCGCCGACTACACTCGCCCCCGCTACGAGGCCACCCGCGACTCTACACAGGAGTACATCAACAACGCCGGCCACAAAGCCGAGGAGGCCAAGAAGTACGCCGAGGACCGCTACCACGAGGCTCTCAAGTACGGCGAAGACAAGTACGCCGAAGCTCGCAAGCGCGGCCAGGAGCTCGAGGGCCAAGCCAAGGAGGCCGGCGAGGAGGCGAAGAGCCAGGCCAAAGAGACTGGCGAGCAGGCCAAGGACCAGGCGAAGGAGACCAAGGAGCAGACCAAGGAGCAGGCTAACAAGGCTAAGAAGTGAAGGCCCAAGGTCGTCACCCTGCAGAGCAGAGGGTGGAGTCCAAGAAGGACCGGAGCAGGGGTAGCGGTGACTGTTGTTGATGCTGACCGGTGAGCGATGGGAGGCTGCCCTCCGGTCATGATTTGTTTTTCTTTTCTTTTCTTTGCTTCCATCCTAGGCAACGAGTGTGGTCATCCCTGACACCTAAAATGCTTTTTTGGTTTTGGTTCTCGGCGGTGCGCAGTATACCACTCATGTAGACATACCATACGACGATAGTGAATTCAATTGCGAAAAAGGAAAACCACATTGATAGACGATTTCTTGCAAATTGCATTATTGAAGTTTCTTCAGGTTCTGTGACGTAAATTTCTATACTACAGTTAGCAGCTTTTGCTGGTGTAGAATGTGATTATCTGCCTGTCTATCGTAGCTCAACGCTTTTTCGCCAGCTCTCCTCCCATCACACAGCTAGCCTACTCCAACAAGCTCGCCTGGTTGGAGTAAAGGACGTCCACGACACTGCCGAGCTTGTCGATAGTCTCGAGCGCAGCATCGTAGCCCTTGTCCCTCTCCGTCTCCTCAAACACAATCAGCACACCAGTGCCCTGATCGAGCACGCCGATGATCACCTTGTCGAGGATCATCTGGCTGAGCTTGCGCTCGACCTGCGCGAGGTCCAGGCCGACCATCTCGGCGACGTGCGAGATCTCGACGCGCGAGAAGGGCTCGATGACCTTGATCAGGTTCTGCTCGAGCATCGAGTCGTACAGGTGGCGCAGGTGCGACGCGATGAAGCGGTCGCCGCCCAGCTCGTAGCGGTACGCGTGCAGCGCGTTCTCGTACTCCTCCAGGCTGCGGTTGGTGTGCGCGCGCGCAACGGCCTTCATCGCGTCGAGGTTCTTGCCGGCGTATTTGAGCGCGTGCTTCGAGGTCATGAGCGTGTTGACGTCGTCGCCGAGGTTCAGCATCACTTTGCAGAGAAGCATGTATTGCAGGGCGGAGGTGGCCTTGAGGGTCTCGTCTTGCGATGTGTAGCCTTCCATGGCCTCGATGAAGTAGGAGAAGGCGGTGTTGAAGTCGCCGTCCTCGGCGTGCAGCTGGCCGGACTGCATGTCCAGGCTGGCTTGCAGCAGGGGAGGACAGTAGACGCTCGCCGCGCTGGTACGCGCAGCGGTGAGGGCAGCGCGACCTTTGGGGACGTTGCCGAGAGCGTGGTAGACCTTGCTCTCGAGCAGCTGGACCTCAACCAACACTAGCTTGTCGTCCAGGCGCTTGAGCTCCTTGAGCAGGTTGTTGATGAGTGTGAGGGAGTCGTAGTATGCTTGCTTCTCCATGTACAGGCCGACGAGCCGCACTTCGAGGTTCTGGCGCAGGAAGCCCTGGCGCTGTGATACTGCCCAGTCGATGCATGACTTGGTGACGGATGTTTGGATTTCGTTGGTGTTGGGGATGGGGTGGAAGAGGTCGAGCAACTGACGGACTGCGCATTATTGTTAGCATGATGTCCCGCACATTGTAGACCTCAGGCAACGTCTTCACTTACTCAGCTTGCTTGTCTTCGCTCTTGCGAATGTTGTGAGCACCTCCCTCGTTTGCTGGATCAGGTTGGCCAGATCTTGTGTCCTCTTGTGATCTCTGTACAGCTCTCCGAGTCCCAACAGCGCAGTCTCGAACTCGCGCACCGCCTTATCACTTGTTCCGGGCGGTTGTGAAAGGATCTCCTTGTAGATGGCTTCGGCTTTGGAGGGCTGGTCTTTGGAGAGCTTCTTTGCCTCTTCGATGCGCTTGGCCGCGTCTTCTTGGGCCATGGTTACGGTGCTGGGTGTGTAATTAGGTTGATGGAGAATTTGTGGTGGCGCGATTGGTGGTGATGGGGTGTTGTGTTGGTGTGTAATGTGTGTGTAGTGGGTAGGTAGTGATGGCTCGCCGGTAGCAGATGACGATGTTTCGCTGGCGCTGGCACAGGCCGCGAGCTTGAGCGTTTGGGAGGTTGAAGACACGAACGTCGGAGATATCGCGCGGCACCAAACCGAGAACTCATCCATGCATGACCACATATATAACATCGGCGGCCGACTGACAAATCTTGATAGACTTCATAAAACTGCTTGAACTTTCTACTCACTTCTAATCAATCTCTGTGTCCACTTGCCTGGTTTCCTAAGTCTCGCACTTCTGACTTTCCTACAGCAAGCCTCTTACCTCAGCACAACCTTGCCTGACCCGGTTATGCGTTTGGTTTCAAATCGGGCAATAAAGACTCACTGTAGGCCGGTGTCCGTGTTGATAAAGCCTTCATCACCAATAGCATGTCCTAGCAGCCAAAAGCGGGCTCTCTCTGGTACCACCAACAGAATGACAGCCAGCTTCCCAGCTTCCTTTGCCCGTGGAGGCACTTCGAATGGCCTTCTGATCCACAAGTCAGACCTGCCTCCTGGAGTTTCTCGCTGGCAGCCCATCCTCTCACGAGCCATGGGGTCACCCGATTACTTCGGTAGACAACTCAACGGTATGGGATCGGGGATTTCATCAACCAGCAAGGTATGCGTTGTCGAAAAGTCATCTCGTCCCGGCATCGATGTGGACTATACCTTCGTTCAAGTCGGGATCAAGGACGGTCGTCTTGATGTTGCTGGTAACTGCGGCAACATGTCCTCTGTGGTTGGACCATTTGCTTTCAACGAAGGACTGGTCAAGGCCAAAAGTGTGGCACACGGGAGTGACGAAATCACGGTACGGATGTTCAACACCAACACATCGAAAGAAGTTCACAACACTTTCACTCTCAGTGGTGATCGCTCCGCTTTCGAGCCTCGGGGTGACTACGGCATCGATGGCGTGGGAGGGACAGGCTCCAAAATCACTCTATCCTTCATAGACCCAGCTGGCGCAAAGACTGGTCACGCTTTACCTACTGGCAACGCCGTAGACACTCTTCACCTACCTGACGGCAGCACCATTCGCGCTACACTAGCCGACATCGCTAATCCCGGTGTATTTGTCCTCGCGTCAGACCTTGCTATTCGCGGGAACATGACCTCCGACGCGATCGCTGCGAACGCCACTTTAGTGTCACGTCTGGAAACCATTCGCCGAGCAGGAGCTACCGCTATGGGATTGGATCCGGATGTACAGAGTGTTCCTAAGATCGTCATACTGTCTAAGCCTTCCGAGGCCGAAGCTGCATCAGGCGTGCACATTGTCTGTCGAGCATTATCGATGCAGCAGGCACACAAAGCTGTACCGCTGACATTGGCGTTGAACCTGGGCGCAACGTGCCGCATGCCAGGTACGCTCGCTGCAGAGGCAGCGGTCGGAGCGGAAGGGCAGGAGAGTATCCGAATTGCTCATGCAAGTGGAACCTTAGATGTTGGAAGCGTATACAAGGACGGCAAGCTGGAAAGCGCTCTGTTGCACAGAACAGCGAGGGTGCTGATGAAAGGAGATGTGTTCTATTGATAATGATGCAAGATATATCCCTGCACATAGTCTATGAAAATGAGCGAGCTGAAGACTGAGAATCTTTCAGTCTATGCTTTATATATGTACAAAAAGGTTCATTTGCCACCCCAACGCCTCGCTACCCAAAGCAAATTAAAAGCAGAGTTGAGAGCCACTTTCACGTTAGTCTTACATCTTGTGCCCACTATCCTTCATCTCCTTCAGCCTCTGGGCCTGCTCGCGCTTCCAGTTCTTAATCGCATCCCGACCCTTGATGCCCGCCACGGCCTCTCCCAGGCCTTGAGAGTGGCCGCTCTCGGCTCCCGGAGCGCCGTCGATCTCTCTCCAGCTGCCTCTTCCAGGCTGGCGACCGAGAGCCCTTGCTTGTCGTACAGATCCGCTCTCGCCCCACATACTGACACGCTGCACCTTGCGCAGGCGGCGAAGGCCCCATATGGAAGATGCAACCGTCAGGATAGCACAGAGACCGGAAATGCCGAAGAAGCCATAGTTGGTCTCTTCGATGAAGTTTTCGAGGTTCATACCGTAGAGGGCGGCAATGAACATGCCGACCGTCGTGCCAAGTGTGAGAATAGAGAACTTCAGGTCGAGCAACATAAGACTGTTGCGGTTGGCATCGAGAATGGCACGAATGATTTCTTCGGTGTTCTTGATCGAGGACACCAAGTTAGAGCTGACCTGCACAATTTCATCCGCGAATTTGTGGTAAGACTCGAGGATGAGCTCGACTTCTTCGTGGTTGTCTTCTTCGCGCTCTGTTCCTTCGGCTTTCTCGGTGAGATACATGGCTGCCAAGTCATCATCCGCTTCAAGGAGATCCTCGATAGCGTCTCGAATCAAGCGCGCCTTTTGCTCGAACGTGCCGAGTTTCTTCGAGTAGATGAGCAAGTGTCGGAGCTTGTCTCTGTCGATGTCCTCTTCCAGTTCTCTCAGAACGTTCATGACCGGATCACGAACTCCCTCAAACTCACTCTCCAGTCCAGCCGTGACCGATATCAACACAGCTTCCAAAGCGCGAAACTCGTAGGGCAGCGCGCCGCCAGCCGTCGAAGATGTCTGCTTTTGCCTCAACTTTCCCTCGAGATCGTACATGAACAGCGACTGCGCGTACGAGTCTGTGCTGCCATACACATCAAACACCAACACGCGGTTGTGCTTAATGAGACACCTGATGTGCAGCAGATTTATCATAATCGCGCTCGGCCTGACCAGAATGTGTGGGAGCACCGAGCTGTCGATCTTCCTCAAATCTCGCGGCATGAGAGAGTATTTCGCAATCAACTCTTGCTTCTTGAACTCTCCATTGACCAGTACGACGTTTCCATTTTCATCAAACTCTGTACATCGCAGTTTGAGTTCCGTGCTGGGCTTCAGGTTCCTGCCTCCTAGACTGTGCGGGTCATCCAGTAGGTCCTGGAAAGGAAGCAGACCATTGTCGCGAAATCGCTCTGCTGTTGTCCCGCGTGGTGAGGTCCTCAGACGGCGCCAGAAGGGTTCTCGCAAGGCTGGTTTGGTGGACAGGGGTCGTCGTGGTTGCGACGGTGGAGCGGCGGTGCTTGCATGCCGACACGACGGCTGTGATGTATTCGATTTGGCGACGAAAGGCGGCCCGACAGTGCTAGGATATAATCGTACAGTACATGTAGAGCGCTCGGTAGCGCTGGCAAAAGTGCGACATGGGCGATTCGAGATGAAAGTTGATTTGGGCGTCGTCAGGCAAGGTGCAGGCGACTGGTGGCCTAGCTGGCATCGCAAGAAGCGCAATAGCGATGCCGATGGTGCAGACAAGCCATGCGAGGCTTTCATCGCTTGTGTGCGACGGCAGTAATGAGCGTGGCAAGAATGTTGACGGTGTCGCGGCGCATTACCTTTGCTCTCGACAACTTCCACGCAAGGGTACACCAAAAAAGCGGCAACGGCCTGGAAGCCGACGTTCATCTCGTACGCACGTGCACGCCTATATCGTCATACTCTTATCCGTACATTAAATCGATTGTACATGCACATGACAAATGGAGATTGTACTGATATATGGTGCACAATCAACGTATAAGTACATGTAATTCAAGGAAAGTAACATTATTCATACAACCATAAAAATCTTGGTTGTTCTAAGAATACGTGAATTGGTCGTGATTGCAGAGCATCGTCGAGTCAAACCAGCATAACCCGCAAGTTGTGGCCTCGTCAACGTGTTCAGCATTAGCAGGCAGTTCGGTATAGTCAGCTGGAAATCTCTTTTAGGATGGAGATTCGCGTCGCAAGGGCAGGATTGTATCAAGCTCTTGTTGGAGGCGTCTAATCGCAATTGCATCTGCAGGCGACGAACCAGACCACCTCTGACTCCCAGGTTGCGCAGAAACGACCCCAGAGGGTGTATCTGACTGTTTCGGCAGGCGCTGTCTCAGCCTCTGCAGGATTGTTGCAAATGCCTCCGTCCTCATTTGGTTGTACTCGCGCTTGGCAAGCTCAACTTGTGCAGGCGACGGGTGCGCAACGGCACTGCCTTGATCTCGAGCATGGCCGTGATCCTCGTCGATATCCATGGAGTCTTGCTCTGGGAGCGCACCAGAAATTGATGCGTTACCTCTCAGCATGTTTCGCTTGAGTTTCAGTGTGTTGTCCCATGATTCCTTCATGACCAAACCCATCGCGAACGCCACCTTCCGATCAACGCTGTTTCCAACAATTTTCAGTTGCTGGGAGGGATACCCGACTATCACCTCATGGTCCAGGAAGCCTTGCGCTCTTCGCGTCTCCATGATCGTAATGCTTCGATGCTGCTCCCAATGCAGCACGTTGCCATTGATGCCGCATTGCAAATGCAAGTCTGTCAAGATGGTCGGCAAAAGCCCGTCCGGGTTGATGCGAGAAAATGACCGAGACTCCTTTCTTGATCGCACACCATTGAATTTGTTTACCCATTCGAACGCTTCGCCAGAAGTCACATTCCCGCTACGGACTGCTTGGACAAGTCCCATCCCAAGAGGATGAGTGGGCACTCTCATCAGTCGTTGACGAGTTACTAAGCTCTGATCGGCGTGGGTACGATGATCTGGAAATTTCGGACATATTTGAGTCAACGAGTCACCAACGTCAGGCAGATCCTTCGTAGCCGACGCAGCAGAGACATACGGGAAAGGCGTACTTTCATATCGTCGGATGCCGAACGGAAGACCGTTGGTCGTCCGACCCAGGTTACGCCTGATCTCCCTGCCAGGTGGGTGCCCATGCGTGCTTGGCGGCGGCTGCAGGGGAACAGTCCCAGGCGCAGATGCAATGATAAACACCCTGGAGCGCGACTGAGAACTGCCGAGACACCAAGCGTCTCCCAAAAATTGTTGAACTTGATAGCCAAGAGCCACTAATGCCGCAAGGATTTGCGAGAATACGTTTTGCTCGCGCCCCTTCACCTCAATCTTGGAGGTCATTGTCACTACGTTCTCCAAAATGAAGTACTGCGGACTGTAGGTATCAACGAAAGCCACAACGGAGGCTACCATGGAAGCGAAGCGCAAAGATTGTTCACTCTCTTTATTCAGCTGCATGGTCGAGAAACCCGGACACGGGCTCCCACCGGAGGCGAACCCAATGTCTCCGACGGAGGCAACTTCAGGTTTCGTGGATCCATCCAAAGCATACCGGAGATAGTCGTTGACTGATCCCAAGAAGTATTGGACGTCTGCGGCATTTTCAGCGTTGGCGCGATATGAATGCATCGCCGATGCATCCCAATCAACAGCATAACGCATTTTCACTACGCCAGCCTCCTCAAGACCGCGGCCGAAATTTCCTCCTCCACAGTACAAATCGAGACCAGTCAGTGGCTGCGATGAGACACCATTCATTGGCTGGACCTTTTTTTCGTCTGAATCCGAATCTGGAGGTGTTTGCAACGATGTCTGGGTGCTGATGATTGGACTGGGCCCGAGGACATAGAAGTGATCACCGAGACCTCTCCGATTGAAGGGGAGGATCACCTCTTGTCTGGTAGGGAATTGGCCGATTTCACAGGTTCGTATGATTCGACCAGCCGCCAATGCAAGTTCTCGATCGGATTCGATAAGCTCGTTAGGAGGAGCCGCTGGATCTGTCCATGAAACGCGGTCGAGGCCACGGAGGACTACCTGTTGCCTTTCCATATCAAAGCGGAGAATTCGCATGGGCTGTAAGAGATCCTCCGGATTGTCTCCACTTGGCGGATTCACAAGGACGCTCTGCCCTACTTTGTAGTAACCCCGACACAACTCAAAGTCCGACAGGTGGCTATCGTGACAGCTGAAGTCGTTCGAAGTCAAGGTCACAAAACCATAGCTGTCTTCGGCCTCGACCGTCTGGAACTTTTGGCGAATGAAGTAGCCCTCTACAGCATGTGGATCGGTGACAAACCATGTCACATCCAGCTTTGCGACCACTGCCTCGAGCGGGATTCCATGTTCAGCACAGCTGCAGTTATCCGAGAGGAACAGCTCGTTTTGAAACGGATAGCAGGCATCTCCAAGCGTTGTATCCGATGGCTCGTAAAGCCAAAGCACGTCCAAGGTAATGTCACCCCTTCTGTCCTTGTGAAGACCGGACACATATGCGTACCACAATTCCGACTTTGAACGCCTCCACTTGTCAATTGTGTTAGGTTTAGTGCAAATCACGTCACCTTTTCGGACCTTCAGTTGACCAATTTGGTTGACGGCACGCACAGGCGGACGTGCGACAGGAGCTGCATTCCACGGCGTAAGAGACATCTCATGCTTACGTTTCGCAATTTTAGCGTGTACCTCAGGGACGGGGTCATGTATATGAAGATGTGCGGCAAAATACATATCCTCGAAACAGCGGAAAGTGAATGGAGTCACAATCGTTGCGCCAACCAGGTCTGTAGGCTGGCGCTCGATGGCAGTCAGATTAGCCGGGTCAATTTCACGCCAGATCGTGTGCTGAAGAAGCTCAGACGTCGAGTCATCGATGCTGTAGCATTCTTTGAAGAGGTAGTTGACGTATGCCGCCACTGAAGTACCGAAGTCTTGCTGATGGCCACACCTTTCGTGCCAGGCTTGGAACTGTGCAGATTCACCGTACTGGCGCAGGACCCACGGTAAAAACCTGGATCGAAAGCGGTGCAGTGTTATGTCGATCTCCTGTTCGAGAAAGAAATCGATGAAGTACTTGGTGAAAGTTGCCAACCATACGTAGTCTTCATAGAAGCCCCTGTATTCGGCGGAAGGGCGACCAAGTCTGTACCAGACATTTCGCGCTCGCGCCCACGGCGATTGTATGCATAGCTTGTCACGTAAACTCGCGCTCTCAGGATCGCCATACCCGTCAACAGCCAGTATGCTAAACTTGACATTGTGTACGTAGTAGCTCTCCGACGCTGACGAAAGTCTTCCGCTGAAGCAAAGCTCGTCCACGCCCTTCCAAGTCTGGAGTCTGTCCAGGGTAGACATCTCCATAGCTCGTTTGCTGTCTGAAGGCTGTCGATAGACCGTGAAATCATCCAGGTCAAGATATTGCACCTCGTCTTCATTTGCATGCTTCGTCAACACATCAAACTCTGACCATAATTCATCCGGTGGTTGCCACCCGTGGAAGGCAGTCGTTGTCAAACATGGTCGAGGAATCTGAACGAATGCAGCTTTTGGTGGGGACTCGTCAGCTGCAGTAGCGTGTGCAAGGCGTACGGCAATCTCATCTTCAGACGTCTCCTCACTCTGCGGTGTCTGGGGGACAGGAGTTGCCGCCGGCGTGTCGTCACACGCTGTCAGATCGATCACAATTGGTTCCTGGTTGCCGCCAAACCAGTCTCCGGTTCGCTGAATTCTGGGTGTGACCAGCGCGAGTTCATCTTCTTCTTCAATTGCATTGTCAATGTTAAGCTTCCTTCTTTTACTGAGTCTGTCCTGTCTGTTCGACAGAATGTCGATCGCTTCGTCCATGTTGCAAGCAACCACTTCTTCGGATCGGAGTCGACAAGGACAATTCGTGAGGGTCGGCTGAAAGAGTGGCTAGTTGGGGCCGTTCTTTCGAAGAGGTTCATGAGTTGGCACAAGCAAAAGGTGCTGGCATTGCGGCAAAGATGCCGGCGCAGTGGTGCTTCCAAAGCTTGCGCGCACAGTCGGGGCAGATGTAGAGCATATGTGCAAGCTCACGAGGCCTTCTGTCGTGGATACTCCATGGCGAAATTGCTGGATCTGTCAGTGACTAAAAAGTAATGAGTTGTTGGAAGCTGAGTGAGTGAGTGAGTGAGTGAGTGAGTGAGTGAGTGAGTGAGTGAGTGAGTGAGTGAGTGAGTGAGTGAGTGAGTGAGTGAGTGAG
>Ga0058698_10001483_pt1 | contig 10570 bp, 10 predicted proteins | sample AgamicAsSfe_FD_67288 | JGI IMG/M metagenome (GOLD analysis project Ga0058698, IMG submission 67288) | Agave microbial communities from Guanajuato, Mexico - As.Sf.e | ecosystem: Host-associated > Plants > Phyllosphere > Phylloplane/Leaf | place: Guanajuato, Mexico | collected 2012-05-30
TTCCCACCCTATGGACAGCCTCAAAATCATGTCGCGCTAGACTACCAGAATCAGTCGCTTCCTCCTCCGCTTACACAACGTGCCCAGGACTATCTGAACTCTGGCCAGACAACGCCAGTCCAAGAGTTCACCCCGGCTATACCGAACGACGAGTACGGGCTGCAGTCACCAAATGGCCAAAGCAGAGAGAAAGTATTCGCTTGGGCTCACGCAGTATATGTCGACCTACTCAGGTACCTGCAATCAACACGCAAATCAAATTCACAAAATGCCCATGGTCGCGTCAATCACAGACCCCACATCTATCCGAAGCCACCACGACAACCTGGACTCAGCCTTTCGAGTTCTGCTACTGGTAGCATGCCGTCTCTAGAGCGACGTGTCTCGTATCCTGTTCCTACCCAATATGCTTCCCAATCCAGAACAGAGTTCGCATCCAGGAGACCTGCAATGCCGCATTCGCGCTCTCTGTCTGCGTGGTCAATAGGCAGTGCAGATCCCAATGGTCAATCTTGGCAAGGCATGGCGCCACAACACCCCATGCTCCCCCCAATGCCAGGCATGGAGCCACCACGTACCCTACGGCGAACTTCCGGCTCTGTTGCCAGTGCTCATCAAAACCTCCGCCAGGGTTTGCCTCCGAGCATGACGGCTGCCTCAGCACTCGAAGCGATCACCAAGCATTGCGAAGAAAGTAAATGGAGCTGGATAGATGGCATTCTTCTGGGCGGTTGTCTAGCATATGCACTAGGTGACTACCAAAAAGCCCAGGATTGGTACAAACATATCCTTACGTTGGATAAAGAGTGAGTACACTACGTTCTGAACCCGAAACACACTAACACGACTTAGTCATGTTGAAGCAATATCGAATCTTGCGGCCACTATGCTTGCTCTCCAACAGAAGCGCGAAGCAGAAGACTACTGGAGACGCGCAGTCAAACTTCGACCCAGTTACTTTGAGGCAGTTGAACACCTGATTGGCTTACTTTGCAGTGACCATAAAGGTCGTGAAGCGGTTCAGGTCATTGAAGAAGTCGAACGCCAACTGAGATTCGCCAAAAGAGCTGACGCTTTGAAGAGCCTCGAAGCCGAAAACGAACGGGCTGCTTCCGAATTGAGCGAGTCGAGCGTCTCGGAAGCATCAGATCGGCCCATCTTTGAGTTTGAAGGAGAGGACGAGGCCATCTTCAAGGATCTGGATGAGCTTCCTGGCTCGGACCAGCCGGGCTTCGGTTCAAGCGGATATGCTGTTGCTGGTAGCGACAACGGTCGTGTTCTAGCTCTAGTACATGCCAAGGGCAATATGCTTTACGCTCTTGGTGACAATGCCGGTGCTGCCAGAGCTTTTGAGAACGCAGTGCTCATTGGAGCTGGACCCCACCCTAACGGTATCGATGGCCTCATTAGGCGCATTCTTGCTGTTGTTGGGTACGATGTGTCGGAACGCTCTCCAGGAGGCCGTCGTATGTCTCCATCATCTGATCCGATCCTGTTACCGCCAGATGCGGCTACTAGGACGGCTCAGCTTTGTTTCCAGCCGCACGGTCAACTGCCTGGTCTCAAGCACGTTCCTAGTGAAGGACTTTCTAGAAAAGCGGCTATATCGACCACAAGCAACTCTTTGCTGTCACTAGCGAAGATCTTCCAAGACGGTATGGCAACTAATTCACCCAAGACTACCGTGTACCAAAGCAATTACGGTGTGCGAGAAATCCTAGCACTTTACTACCTATCGCTCTCATTACAGCCTAGTCCGTCGACAGCCAACAACGTAGGCATACTCCTCGCTAGCGTACAGCAGTCCGCGCCTTCCAAGGCCAGTCCAATGTCGCATGCGTTCGCACATCCTCAAATTCCTGGACTCGTCCCCGGCAGTGGAGTAGCTCTTGCGCTTGCCTACTATTATTACGGACTCCAACTGGACCAGTCCCATGCACACCTCTACACGAACCTCGGAAGCCTCTTGAAAGATATTGGGCAGCTAGATTACGCCATAAACATGTACGAACACGCCGTGAAGTGCGATTCTAACTTCGACATCGCTCTTGCCAATCTGGCCAACGCTGTTAAAGACAAAGGTCGGATCGCCGATGCTATCTATTACTACAAGAAAGCCGTTAAATCCAGTCCTGACTTCGCTGAAGCTGTTTGTGGGCTTGCCAACGCCCTCAACTCTGTCTGTAACTGGGCTGGTAGAGGTGGCATTGCTGAAGATGGTGGCTCGAGAGATCGTTGGCACGTGAACGATAGCGGCATGCTTCTGGACGCAAGGATCCCTGGTGCATCAAGCTCCGGTTGGATTCATAAGGTTGTTAAATTGGTCGAGAAGCAACTTGCCGATGGTGAAGATTGGGGTCGAGGCATGATGAATGAACAGTTCATTCATGATGTTGTTCGTCCATTGTCCCTCACAGGGAGCGTACAAGATGTAAAAGAGAAGGAAACCAGCATGGTATCTGTCTTGCATAAGTGGAAAGGACAAAAGTGGGAAGGCGCTCGCATCGTGCGACTTGTCGAGCGTGCTATACGATGGATGACTTGGCAATGGTACCAGGACCGCTACATTACTGGAACGCAGCGACCGCCGATGTCTTACAAGAGGCCCCAACTGCCAGCAGCTCTAACGGTACCCGCAGCACCTACCGTCCTTCCTTTCCACACATTTACGTGCCCTATGTCAGCTAAACAGATTCGTCTCATCTCGCAACGCAACGGACTACGCATCTCGACCTCGACGTTAAGGGTCCCTTGGCTGCCGCCAACCGTCTACCAGCCTCCTGCGCCACCACAACCATATCTGAAGGTTGGCTACGTATCGTCAGATTTCAACAATCACCCATTAGCCCACCTAATGCAGTCGGTATTTGGTCTTCACAATCCAAGCAGAGTAAGGGCATACTGTTACGCTACTACAGCGAGTGATGGATCGGAGCATCGCAAACAGATTGAAAGAGAATCGCCGGTGTTCTACGATGCCAGCAGTTGGTCAGCGGAACGACTTGTCCATCAGATAACTCACGACGGTATACATGTCCTTGTGAACCTGAATGGTTACACTAGAGGCGCACGAAATGAAGTTTTTGCTGCCCGTCCTGCGCCCATCCAGATGGCTTTCATGGGTTTTGCAGGCACTCTAGGCGCCGAGTGGTGCGACTATCTACTCGCCGACGACACCGCTGTACCTCCGGATACCCTCCGACAGTGGCGCCGTAACGTCGATCTCGAAGATGCCCTCGTAGATGACAACAGTGGTGGAAGTGATGAGGAATGGATCTATGGAGAGAACATTGTCTTCTGCCGAGACACCTTTTTCTGTTGTGACCATCGACAGAGTGCTCCGGATTCACAAGGACGACAGCCCAACTGGGAGGAAGAGCAGCAACGACGATGGGCCATGCGCAAAGAAATCTTTCCGAACCTCTCGGACAATGCGATCATTCTTGCAAACTTCAATCAGCTGTACAAAGTAAGTTTATTCATGCCATAACTAGCAAGTCGGTCGTATTCTAACATTTACCGTTAGATTGAGCCTACTACGTTCCGTACCTGGTTGCGCATTCTCGAAAAGATACCTAATGCAGTCCTGTGGCTCTTGCGATTCCCCGACCTTGGCGAAACGAACCTCAAACAGACAGCTCTTCTCTGGGCAGGTGCAGAGGTGGCAAGTCGCATCATGTTCACCGACGTCGCGCAGAAACATCAGCATATCTCCAGGGCCCGTGTGTGTGATCTCTTCCTCGACACACCAGAGTGCAATGCACACACGACTGCTGCCGACGTTCTTTGGTCTGGAACACCGCTGCTTACGTTACCCCGCTATAAATACAAAATGTGCTCCCGTATGGCAGCCTCGATTCTTAAGGGTGCGCTACCGAAGACGCCAGCGGGTGCGCAAGCGGCAAAAGAACTCATTGCCATCAACGACGATGAATACGAAGCCATGGCTGTTCGCCTTGCGCGTAATTGCACCTACAATGGGCACCGAGCCCAGGGCCGCCTGAGTGAGCTTCGCCGTATGCTTTACGAATCACGATGGACAAGTCCACTTTTCGACACCAAACGATGGGTCAGAGACCTAGAAGACGCTTATGAGATAGCATGGAAGAAGTGGGAGAAGGGTGAAGGTGGCGATATCTGGTTGCAACATGAACAACCCTCGCGCGCTTAGCGATTTACATTCATCCTTCTATTAGACCGACGGCATAGCGTCTCTCTGAGACGAGCATTACACATACACCTGGGTTAGACCCTGTGGGCATATTTTCGAAAGGCTTCTGGATTTAGCGAGCACGTACGTTCGTCGTTGTTACTGTTCTTTGTTCCTATACCCCATATTGATTTGGATTGGATATTATGGATGTTTAACTAGGTTTATATGGCACCATTTGCCGTTTGTGAACGGAGTAGATAGCTTCAATCGCTTTCTCGGACCGCATTTTCTTCGGCGTTGGCTGGACGGCATGGCATTGTGGTAGAACCAAATATCACTCACTGATCGCGTTCACTTTTTGCGCTTGTCATAAACTGGAAACGTATCCTAGCTGCGCGCGATGCCCAACGTTGGTTCAATGGGGTTATTCAACTCTAAAAACAGAATCAGCTCAGTTTCTTGAATGTCAAGGTTTGACGTGTACGACCAACACTTCTCCGCCTGCATGTACACATCGTCGTTTAACTATTCGCTTTCTTCAATAGACAACATCGAGTGTGAACCGGCGTTTTACGGTGATTCTCCTTATTCTGGATAAGGAGCTGCGAGTTCGATCGCGACACTAGCAATGCTTAGCGCGATCGCACCTCCACTGATCCTTTCCCCTTGGATCCGACCAGACACACTACAGCCAACGACATCAATTGTTTTCAGATTTCTTGGTTGACACAAATACCATCTTTACTCACATTCGACGCGCTATGGCTCCACGCAAAAAGACCGCTATAGCAGCCAAGTCCAGCAAGACTGCGAAAAATAGCCAAACTAGCATCACTGCCCCGTCAGCTTCTCTGGTAGCAGCGCTACCGCCATCGCGCGTGCACGATACGTCATACCACTATCCCTTACTTCTCAGCGGCCAGTCTGGATGCGACGCGCTGTTGAGTTGGTTTAGTGGCGTCGCGGAGACACGTAGCATGCCATGGAGGAAGAAGTGGATTGACCCGGACGAGTATGAAGACGAAGAAGAACTTGGACGCGTCTTATCAAAGAGGGCGTATGAGGTTTGGGTGTCTGAAGTTAGTAAGTACGCGTTTTAAATGTGGGTGGTTGCAAACATTGGGCCATCAAGAACGCGTAAACGCGCTGTCACGTGTTCTTCCGGGAGCTGTTGCCGGCTCTTTCTCATCACTATTCCACACGTCTAGCCAGCTTCGGATTGGGTAGGATTTCGACTGACCTGATTTCAGTGCTCCAACAAACTCGCGTTTCGACAGTTATTCCCTACTTCAATAATTGGATCGCAAAATGGCCTACGGTTCAGGATCTTGCCGAGGCAGACCATGACGATGTCCTCTCTGTGTGGAAGGGGCTTGGTTACTACTCACGTGCCACACGCCTTCATGAAGGTGCGAAAGCCATGATCGCCAAATCTGCCGGTGCTTCTTGTGCTCTTCCGAGTGGTGCCACAGAGCTACAAGAATTCCCCGGCATTGGACGATACACTGCGGGCGCAGTGTCGAGTATCGCATTTGGCGAGGCAGAACCCGTCCTCGATGGTAATGTGATGCGCGTGCTTAGTCGACAGCTGGGCTTGTACATGGACGTCAAGGACAAGAAAGCTACCGACGTAATGTGGGATATGGCGGATCAACTCATCAAACATGCCTCTAACTTTCCGGAAACGCGCACAAGTGCCGTACCAGGGTTATGGAATCAAGCGCTCATGGAGCTGGGTTCCACTGTCTGTACGCCGCGACCCAAGTGCGATGAGTGTCCTATTCAGGCGACATGCAGGGCCTATAGCGAAGGCAAGGCGTTATCTGACAAGCTTCAATCACCGGCTGTAGTACCTGACATCGAGGATGCATGTTCTCTCTGCGCGTCTCTGGACACCGAAGATTTGGTTGCAGTTGCTGAAGATGCAGCAGATGATGAGCCGCCGCAAGCGACCAAGAAAAGAAAGGTGACTACAAAACAAAGCAACAAAATCTCACAGTACTTTGCTGTTGGCACACCCAAGTCAAATGTGGACACCGAAGACGATGAAGAGGATCGTGGCAGTCCACCTGCTGAGGATTTGAAGAAGCGGAAGCTATCGCTACCTACCAGGGAGTCAAAATCGATCCCGACATACTGCTCGCTCTTCCCGAAAAAGGTGGCGAAGAAGAAGTCCGCTGAAGAAGATTGTGTAGTGTGCATGGTAGAGTTACGCTCAGCAGATGGCAGCAATAAATGGTTAATAGAGCAAAGGCCCGCCAAAGGTACGTTGTGCACCACCATGCTAAAGCACTGCTGACGAATCTGTGAAGGTCTCCTCGCATCACTTTGGTACGTAATAAACACATGCTATCATGGAGACATTACCAGGTAGCTTCTCGGGTACTTCCCAACGCACATTACCGTGCAGCTTCGTGTCATGTTTCATGATAGGCCCAATCCTCGGGTTCTCTTATCTTGGTAGTGCAGGGGGCGTTCGCTGACTGTGGCACAGGCAATTCCCGCAGAGCCCGCTGACTGCATCACAAAAGACGCCCCAGCAGCGCAAAACATTGGCGCAGCAGTATATCTCAGGTCTCGACGCCGGCACAACTGATATGAGCAAAGCGCGTTATGTTGCGAGTTTTCCGCCATTGGTCCATGTCTTCACCCATTTGAAGCTTACCATGCATGCCTATCAGTACAGGATTGACGCCGATAACGCCGACCATATCGAACTTATATGCAAGGGCCCGCCCGCCCGCAAATGGGTAGACAGTGGATCCATGGACAAGGAGACGTTGTCCACGGGTATGCGCAAGTGCTGGGACCTTGTTTCAAAGAGTCTTCATTGATGTGGTGAGTATTTGCGACCGAGGGAGCTGCGGATGGGTCCCACATGCGAAGTACCCCACGTCCCGTTATCTTTTGCCAAGCGATACACATGGCTTCCGCCTTCCGCCTTCTTGGCTGTATCCACTCCTCCTCCTAGTGTCCTGGGGAAGTGGAACGATAAGGAACGTTAGGTGCCTCTAACTATGCCAGTCAAAGACATTCCTTCCTTCCCATGACTACGGTTCCGCTAGTGGAGTGCTGATTGGATGCATACGACGCGCTGCATATCATGATATCCTGGGAAAGACATGGTACGCTCGTGCGACCGAGATACGGGTGGAAAAGGAAGGCCTAGATATAAACATGGTAATTCCCCGGGGGTTTGGTTCTACAAATTGCTCCAGGTACACAGATTTTAGTATTTTGCTCAGTCGAGCGTAAGCAACCTGCTGCTAACATGGCGGATGTGCCAGCACCAACCCCAATCACTGAATGGCCGGATTATGCTGTCGACCCTAACGGTGGAAATGTTATGACCACTGACCTCAACGCGCTCTACGACAAGGGCGACCTGTGCTGGATGCTGGTTAGCACAGTACTATGTTGGTACGCTACTTACTTTTCACATCTACTGGAAAATACTAATTGTGAGTAGGCAAATCACACCTGCGATCGGTTTCCTTTACGCAGGAATGCACCGCCGGAAAGCAGCGCTTACCATGATCTTTCAATCCCTTTTCTGCGCATGCGCGGTAGGCATCCAATTCTGGGTGTACGGTTACTCCCTCTACCAGTCACATACCACGGGTCCTTTCATAGGAGATTTGTCCAAAGCAGGTTTACACAACACTCTTGGCTCACCTTCGCTCGCGAATGCGGATATCCCAGACATCCTTTATGCCGCCTTTGGTTTCACGTTTGTCACCTGCACCGCAATGATCTTGGCAGGAGCGATGCTTGAGCGAGGGCGTCTAGGGCCGTCGATGATATTCTTGCTCTGCTGGACCACTTTCGTGTACTACGTGCTCGCATATGCGGAATGGAATCCTAGTGGTTGGCTTTACAAACTCGGAGTCCTCGATTTTGCGGGTTCTGGTCCTGTGCATATTGCGTCTGGATTTTCTGCTTTAGCATGGGCGTTGATGCTGGGCAAGCGTGTCGATCCGCACAAGGAGTCGCATCATCCCAGGATTCCGCACTTCAAGCCTCACAGCCCTTTTCTTGTTGGGCTCGGCACGATATTGATCTGGTTCGGATGGTTTGCGTTCAATGGTCAGTAGCGAGTGTATGTTTAGATTTTGAAGAGACAAACTGACTATGTGTAGGTGCCTCTGGTGCTAATATCACCATTCGTTCTGTTTACATCGTCTGCAATACCAACCTCGCAGCCTGTGGCGGCGGTATGGCATGGGTCTTACTGGAGTATATATTCACCCGCAAGTTCTCGATTATCGGCTTTTGCTCAGGCATCATCTCCGGCCTTGTCGGTATCACGCCGGCCTGCGGATTTGTTCCTGTCCAGACATCGGCGCTGATCGGTGCTCTCACTGCTTGCGGATCCTTCTTCACAGTCCGATACAAGTACCTCCTCGGCATTGATGAGGGTCTAGACATCTTCGCCATACATGGTGTTGGCGGCTACATCGGCGACATCATGACCGGTTTCTTCGCTGCGCCCTACGTACCCGCCATGGACGGCGTAAGCAATTTCTACGAGGGTGGCTGGTGGGCTCGGAACTGGAAACAAATGGGATACCAGCTGGCTGCTGCGACTACATGCGCAGCATGGTCATTCGTCATTTCGGCTATCTTGCTGTTCATTATCAACAAAATTCCTGGTTGTCATATTCGCGCGACCGAGGACGACGAGCTGAGGGGACTCGACTACAAATATTTTAGTGATGCGGACGAAGACATGATGGTCTTGACCGGATATGGGCCTAGGACTCCTGGATCAACAGCATCGGGTGCTGCGAGTGGATCCGATAGTCATCAAGACGTACCTGTTGTAACGGAGAAACAAGATTGATGGGGAGGATGTCCGGAGATGACGCTCTGTGCTACTCGTACAGGTCGGTGGCATGCCTTAATTTTCCACTCCCGCAACACTGGCCGCTCGTTTTCACTGGGTTCGAAAACATCCTGCTAGATCATGCTCCTGTATTTGAATATTGTTCCAGTCTTCTCGATAGTCTTCTGCCTTCCGTATTCAGCAATAGAGACGCCATTATTTCGTCTGGTTTGTCTTACTTATTCTTATCACTTGCTTGTCCCATTCTAGGCATCTTCATCTCGCTTCCTGAACGCCACACATCATTCAATTGGCTAATCATCATCGGGTTGCTTTAATGTACCGCGGCATAACGCAGGTCCCAATCGTTAAATCTAACGCGCTTTCCTCTCGCACGGCGCAGCGTCCTCGGCTCCACAAGCGACGCGCTTCTTGTCACTTTGTCGGAAAATCAGCAATCCAGCAAGCATCCAGGATGAAGTCAATCGTCGCAATGGCTATCAGTTCCACTACTGTAACGGTTACTGCCGTGCCAGATCCACTTATCACCCCACGGGCTGAACTTGCACCCCGGCAGACATCATCCGGAGATGATCCTGCGCTGCTTGGCTGGGTGGACGCGACGAATGGACAATGTAAGCCGCGCCACTAATCCAACATCCATACTACACCATGCTTCGCCTCTATCAGCACATTGCCGCTAATTGCGCTTCAACGTAGGGTCTGATCTCCGCTCTTGCGATTACCCAGCCACCTACTCGACCTCTGGATCGTACGCCCAATGTTGCGCGCCCGGCAGTTCGGACTGCATCTTCTGGTCATCTTGTAGTGCCGCAACTCTCTTCTCACCACAGACAAGTTTATTCTGCGACCAGGGATATTGTAACACTGCAGTCGTGGTGCCGACCGTTGGTGCTAGTGGGGGTGTAAGCTACCTGGGTTGTTGGGCGACAAGTCTGGGGCAGGAGCCATTTACGCTGATCAGAGACATTGGAGACGGTACGTATGGCATGAGCTTGCGTGGTCCGGAAAGATGACGTGCTGATGTTTTTGTAGTTGATGTTGCGCCGTCTTCATCGACTGTGTCTAGCGAGGACAGCACCGCGAGTGCCTCACCTGATTCTACTACCGCCTCTGGATCTACCTCTGAAACGTTGACTAATGGGGCTGAGTCTTCTACCAGTGCCACTCCGACGACGGGTGCTGCTGCGGTTGCTATGTCGGGGTCATTTGCTGGTATGATTGGCTTGCTCGCGATGCTGTTCAGTATGATTTGAAGCGAGACACGACATTCTGAAAGAACAACATGATCACGACTCATGAGTTATTTCACTGTAATAATAGGAAATCAACTGGTGTGTGTTGGAACATATTCCCATCAATTTTAGAAGTCGCCTGCTGAGCCGTGTCATCTGGTTGGGCCGACGGTAAGCTTGTGAAGTACCCACCGGCGACAGCTATGCGGATGCAAACTTTGGTGGTAGTACTAGCTAATCGTCAACACTGTCGTTACTGTTGTCGACTCAACAGGTGTCTTCTTCAGTGATCGTGCTCACAGGCACTAGTAGCAACCGAGGTTCCCGAGCAGCTTG
>Ga0058698_10001484_pt1 | contig 10569 bp, 12 predicted proteins | sample AgamicAsSfe_FD_67288 | JGI IMG/M metagenome (GOLD analysis project Ga0058698, IMG submission 67288) | Agave microbial communities from Guanajuato, Mexico - As.Sf.e | ecosystem: Host-associated > Plants > Phyllosphere > Phylloplane/Leaf | place: Guanajuato, Mexico | collected 2012-05-30
AATACTCGAGAGAGAGACCGAGATTGCCCAAGATCCAAGGGGAGTGTATCTTGCAGGCGATGCCGTTCGAATCTTATGGAGCCTAGGACTTGGCAAGCGTATGTCCTGGATTGGCCACGGTAAAATATCATCCTACTAGTGGAGTGTGTAGCGAGTCTTGTCTGACGCTCAACAGAATTGGACGCGGTCAAGTTTCACACAACCGCCTTCAAGAACAAACCGTTCATGTCAGTGGATGCGACAGGTGATTCTTTACAACAAGCAGTTCCCACTGGGATCCTGCAGATACAGCCACGCTTGGGTAAGTCCCAATTCAATCTCGATGCCAGATACGGCGGACTGATGCACCGCAGAGGAAGGTCTACGAGATCTCGTCAACGCAAATCCACTCTGCACTCTCCACACGGGCTGCGATGTTGTCAACCTGCAAGAGATGGACACAGGAACAATGGTGACATATCGTCACATGGAGGAATTGGTGCAAATACCAGCGACTTGGCTGATAGGTGCCGACGGGAAGCGAGGTGCAGTCCGCAAGACCTATCTCGAGAAGACTGCCGACATCCGCCAGGTATATGACGCGTATCGTTACGAGGGGACTTGGGTGGCAGCGAACCTCAAGTTGACACTGCCAACACCCGAAAGCCATCCCGATCTTGCTACGTGGAAACTGGGCATGACTGCCGAAGAAGTGTACGACCTGTTTTGGCCCCAAGGCTGGCATTTCTGCTCTCCTCCTGGAAAACCTACAGCCTCTGGACGATTCGGCCCCCACGAGGCACGGATGTGGCGACACGAGTTCGAGGAGCGTGACTGCACCGAGGAAGAATCCGTCAACCTTCTTTGGGACCACCTGACTCCGATGATCACACATACAACCGATTCGCAGGGCGTTTCTTTCGGAGAGTCTGTCACGTTTCCGTTTGACTGTATTGAGATTCTGCGTTGCAGGCCATTTACGTTCACCCACAAGATAGTGAACAAGTGGTTCCATGGTCGGAACATCCTGATCGGAGATGCAGCGCATGTCTTCCCGCCCTTCGGCGGCCAGGGCATTGCCTCTGGTGTACGCGACGCACACCAATTAGCTTGGCGACTCGCATTGCTTGAAAAACTGCCGCAGAAGCCTCCGCACGTGATAGATCGAGTTCTCAGTGCTTGGGCAAGGGAACGTACTCACAGCGTCCATGACGCAGTGGCCTTGACCAAGGCCAACGGAATGCTCGCCAATACCTGCGGTGCCTGGTTCATGGCAAGCATCATGTCAATGCTACGAAAGGCTAGTACCTTCTGCGGCCCATCGTGGAAGTTGAGGTTCGATCCTCAGCTTGCAGCCGAATATCACGGATATCAACACGTTGTCGGAGGCTTCTTTCTTCCTGCGCATGGCGGTGGGAGAAGGATACCTCAGCTTTAGGTTGACACCCTGCAGCAAAAGCGCTGTCTGTCGGACATGGAGCTATTCAGCCGCGAGAGCAGTCTACAATTACTCGTGTTCGTCGACGAAACTCGCGATCGACGAGACCATACGATGGTTCTTGACAACCTCATCAAACGACATCAGATTCCTGCGCATGTGCTTTCGGTTGCAGGAGCAACATACCTCAGCTGCACACCATGTCGACCCGAGATGATTGGTCCATACCGACGCCGAGTGACACGAAAAGTCTCACCATCGTCCTTGAAAGCGCTGTCGCGGAAGCAAGCTCGTGCCGGTTACAGTGTTGCAGCAATCCAAGCCAGACTGGGGGCTGACGTCTTGTACGCCATTGTGCGGCCAGATTTCTACGTGTTTAGTACGGCCAGAAGCGCAGAAGAGATGGAGATCTGCTTGGATCAATTAGCAGCCATGCTTGCTGTGGATCGTTGAAAAGACGGAAATGTTCACGATTGCACACATCCTGAACATCGCACGCTTGTCAAAGAGTATCCCAAGAGAGAGTCAAAAAGATGCATTTGTGCCTGGTGACATGGATACCAAATTTGTTTACGATTTGATGAAGTATCAGAGCTGGAGAAAACCGGTCCACATACGCACCTCGTGCTGCTCGGAGGGACTGCGAGGACGGGCAAGTACACCTGGCATCATTATGGAGAGGTCTGGTGAGGTGACTACCACCGATCGAGATTTCCGGCTGAACAGTATGCTATCGATAAGATCTCCGTCGTTTTCAATGCTACAGACTGTGATTTCCTTTCTCTGTGAGTTGTGGACATGTGCGTTGCATGATTTTCATTCACAACGGGCGCTCACAGTCTGTGCTTTTCAGTGATTACTAAGATTGCGGGGCACGAAGCCTTGGCGTGCTAAGTTGGTCCCACACCATGTCAACAGTGGATGTTCTGTTCTCACTCGGACCTAGAGCATGGCTTCCAATACCCAAACCCAGAGGGCTGGAGGCACATGTCCGTATTGCGGGCGCTTGTACCGTAAAAAGGAACACTACGAACGTCATGTGAGGACGCACACCAGAGAACGCCCGTTCGCTTGTAGGCACTGCTCGACACGATTTGCCCGACGGTGAGGATGACTGCTCATGGCGTCGAAATCATGGCGCTCTCCCCAGCTGACTCGTAGATTCTCGGTAGGGATTCTCTGCGGCGCCACGTCAGGAGCTGTCATCCAGACGAATCGAGTGATGAGCCTCTGGAAGTCGAAATTGTCCACGCTCATACTAGCAATGTGACAACTCACGATGTTCCTAGGGGCCACACATTCGGCGCTTCGGAGACATACACAGCTACAGATGATCGCATGGCAGATGTTTTGCTAGCGATCGAAGCAAATGATATTGTTGTTGATCACCCAACAGAGTCTAGGGATGACATTCGAGTCATGGAACACTTCTTCCAGAAGCAGCAGATGCTGAGAACAGTAGCCACGTCGATACATCACTCCTGTCCTGTGGAATTGACGAGTCGGGTCCCAGTTGGCTGAACGATCTCTTCTTCGATCCCTCCTTCAATTGTGACGCGTCATTAACACAGGATGTCTATCTTGCGTCTTCTGGCTTGTCGGGATTCTCTCTGCCAGGTTTCGACGGTGCATTCAACAGAGAGCCAGTCTACGAACCTCTCTCGTCTCATGCGTCTGAGACTCTTGCTTTCCAAAGGCACACCGCGCCTGCATCACCAGCAGAAGGAGCAGGACTGAATCGGTCTAATGAAGCATCGTGGCGTACGATGCTCGCAACGAGTTTGCAACAGTCTGTGCCTGAGACGCCCTTACCTCCAACGCCATTTCTCAACCGGTGCTTACACATCTTCACCACTCGACTCTGGCCTATACTGCCAATCGTTCATCTCCCCACCCTCTCAAATGCAAAGACGAACCCTCTCCTCTTACTGTCTATCTGTTCACTCGGTGCTTTAGCGGATGGTTCTGACTATGCTCTTCAGAAGGCCGAGCAACTTTATGTCGGCGTACAGAAAGCTATACTTGCTTTATGGAGCAGCAAGCACGTGGTTGAGGAGCTTGCACTGGCTGTAGCGCAGGCCGCTACGATTGGTCAGACATATGCACTTCTTTCGGGTCAAGCCGGTGGCTTGGAGACAGCGCAGGCTTTCCACGGAACTCTCTGCAACTCATTTCGAAATTTCTGGCGCCAACGGACAGAAGGTGGACCATCTTCGATGAGCGATTGGGAGCGCTGGTGTCGGAATGATACTTTCGCACGATTGTATAATGCAATGTACATCCACAACGCTGAGCTCTTCGTCATGTTCAACCATTATGGACCCATACGGTCGCATCCAGATGAAGTCCTAGTGGCGAGCAGAGACGACCTGTACCTCGCCCAGAATCCGAGTGTGTGGGAATCAATGTGCAACGAACGAGGTGTTTCGCACGTCGACAGCCTTGCAGAACAGAATGCCCCAGGATCTGCCTTCTCGTTCTGTGCAGCCTTGTCAACCTTGATCACGGAAATCGCTCATGCAAGAGCCGACCCTATGGAGGGTTTCAGTCGGGACAAGATGAGCAGACTCCAGCATCAACTGGTCCGGCAAGTGGAAAGATCAGCTCAGCTTGTGCATGAGGAGTCGTCGAAACGTCTTGCAGTTGAGTTGCTTTGGCATTCTTGCTTTCTCCTGTTATACAGTGATATCAACCGCTTGGAATTGATGTGTGGACACGGCAAATCTCTCGACGCCGAATACATCGACCAGTGGACAAACTCTGGCGACGCGAAAAGATCTGTAGCTCATGCTCTGAGGATCTCACAGCTCGTCTCTGACATCCGTATTGGCGATGTCCCTGCTATGCACGTCCCCAGGGCGTTGTGGCATGCTGGGATTATCTTGGCTGTGTACTCTTCGTTGCCGCTTTTGGGTGTTGTGCCTGGTCTGATTCCAGCTCCACAATTGTACGAGGAATTCGAGGTCGCAATCAGAATCGGAGTATGCTCAGAAAAAGACTGGCTGTCCATGTCCTCTGAAAACACGATCAAAGACTGCCGTGGTGTAGCATTCTCTATCTCTTCTACGTTGAGACATCTGGGGCCCTGGAGAACCGCGGCGCGATTCGCTGAGACTCTGGATCGTATTCTGATATCTCTTGAGGACGAGTAGAAGGTGGTAACTGTTCACCTGTCTCAAACAGAATCAATAGCCTGAAATCTCCAGAGACTTCGGAAGAACCCCGGTCAAGACCGCTCGCCAATACCGTGACTGTCGTCTGTCAAGAGATCCTGAAAAAAATACCAGGACTACGAGATTTGCTTCGTCCGGCTTGTAATCACGCCGGGACATCAAGCCACTTCGAAAATGAGGCATCGACCCCGGACCGGTAAAGACACAAAACAATATCCGTATCAACTCTGGAGTGAGAATCCCATGTCAATCGCCCCGCGTTCTCCAGAGAGCAGTGTGGGACCCGATCTGTGCGGCAAGACGACTGTCCCACACCAAACATCACGATACTCTTGGACGTTCGACATTGCGGGGCGCCGGGGAAGAATCACCACACTACCCCGCTCTGATTATCGCAGGCATGATCAGATCTGGTAGTTTAGTACACGTCCACAAAAGTCTTTGACCGCCGTCGACCAGCAAGCTCCAAGAACCTCCATCGTTACCGTATCACAACTATCAGGATGAAAGCACCAACCGCGACCAAGACTGCCCTCATCACGGGCTGCAGCAGTGGAATTGGCGCTGCACTGGCGCTCGAATTTGCCAACATGGGTGTCAAAGTGATCGCAACTGCTCGCAAGGAGACTGACTTGCGTAAACTGAACGACATGCACCAGAACATCACTGCCCTTCCCGTGGACATGCTCGACACCAACAGCATAGCAGCACTAAGGACCGAAGTGGATCGGATCACTGGCGGGCGCCTGGACTTTCTTGTCAACAATGCCGGCATACATTACGCGTCAATGGCGATTGACATTGATGTCGCCAAAGTCAGAGAAGTGTTCGAGGTCAACGTGGTGGCCGTTATGCAGATGTGCAAGATATTTTCTAGCCAGCTCATCGCTACCAGAGGCAGGATTGTTCAAATAGGGAGTGTGACACGATCAGTGCCTATGATCTGGCAAAGCCCGTACAATGCGACAAAAGCTGCACTCAGTCAATACACCAAGACATTGCGACTTGTAAGTACGCCGCGTGTTGAAAGTGACGATTCACTGATTTCGCTAGGAGCTTGAGCCGTTCGGAGTTCGCGTGATCGAAATCGTGACCGGCTATGTACAAAGCGAGATTTTGCGCCATGGACTTCAAGCTCCCGAGCGATCCATATACCTCCCTATCAAAGACCACATCGAGACACTCAAACGACGAGGCAACTCAGGAGGAATGACGAGCTCTGCCTATGCCAAAGCAGTCATTGCACGTGTCTTGCAGCGAGATCCGCCGCGAGAGCTCTGGCAAGGTAACCGCGCCTGGCTGCTATGGATTGTGACCACATGGCTGCCGATGTGGCTTGCGGTGCGTAATGTCAAACGTCTAGACAATTCATTCGCTGACGTGCGTGCAGAACCTTTTCTGGTATAACACGTTCCAGTTGCGTCGACTCGAGCAGTAATTCTATCAAGATGCAAGCAAGATGATACATGCACTTCCGGACGCCACACTCGATAAGATGTCCCCAGAACACAGCTTAATCTCCTCAAGCATGATAGGACTTGTGTAGTCACTTGACAGCTCTTAAAAGTCAGGGTCGCAGACGCATCGTACAGAAAATCAAAACGTAGTTGTCGATCTTGCCTCATAACTATCTCTCGTAAGATAACAGTAACTAGAATATAAGCCAAGAGTCGAATGGCAGAACATTGAAGCGTACTATAGAAGGTTACAATGCTAGATACATGCGGTAATGATCAGCTTTGACCATGAGTTTTGACCATGAGTTCGAACGTGGGGGCGGATCTTGGACCCTTGTTCTGGCAGGCAAAAAGCTTAGCTCAAGATAAGCAATGAAGAATGTTCCATGCGATCTCTCGCTCATAAAGGCGTAAGTAAACACAAATGATCGATTTTTACTTTTCCGATGAGCGTCACAAGCAGTCTAACAAAACATGAAGATCCAGATGTCGAATTGGTTGCTGAATTATTCCCGGGAAGCTGACAAGAATAATTCACGCTTCGGTGGCTGACGGGTATACGGCTTTGTACCGTGATGGATTCAATGGACAACGCGTCATCTGATGCGACGCATAATGCCGCAACGAATTGATATAACGCGCCGCGCCGCCTCCTTCGTTTGTCAACGTATTTTCACCATCATCCATTGAGCTTCACACGGAGAGCCGAATACACAGAGACCATGGAAAAGAAGTACATCTGCCCCCGATGCAACCAAGAGATTGCGTCGCACGACAAGGACGAACACAACGACTGGCATTTTGCGGAGGAGCTCAACCGCGCGGAAGGCGCTCCGTCTGCGACACTCGACAAGTTGCCCGGGTTGTACAGCGCCCCATCGCCGACAAAACAAAAGCAATCTTGGATACAGCCAGCCGGAAGTCATCAATCCACAACAACTTCTGCGCATGCGACGAAGAAGCATCGCCATGTTCCTTACGTCAATGCCGTCGACAAGGCGGCAAATCTACGCGCCCTGACTGAGGTATATCAAGTCTTGGAGACAAGCTCACCCATACTACTGCATCACTGACTTCTGCGCCTAGAGAGAAATGCAAAATGCTTTGCAAAGCTTACAAATGCAATATCGTATCTTCAACAGCGAAATCGAACCTGAGCACGACTCGGACTACCCTTGCGGCTGTCCGATCCACCAATACCAACGCATGAAGCGCAGCCGCCGACCAGTACTCACCCAATGGTCAGAAGCCGTCATGTATCCCGGCGAGAAAATGTACCACGACTTGGCTCCACAAACCACCATCTTCAGTGGCAATCCCTACCAACTTCGTGTCACTTCGCCTTACGGCTATGGTGGCGCCGGTGCTTGGACACGACAACATCCTCGACCGGCTTATCATGTCAAATTCATCCATCAGACTATATCACTCAACAATCAATTGAATCGTGATGCTCAGGCCAAAGTAGATGCCATGGAACCCAGGCAAAGCATTTGGGAAGACAGAGCTCCGTTCACTACATCAGCAGCCCCTGAGAAAGGCAGCCACCCAACCGGCGAGCTTGATGCGAAGGGTTACCCAGCAGAGAAAGCACCCGAATATGAGTCTGTACCAAGCACGACTGGACCACCTCGACGCAGCAGCACTTCCAGATTCTCATCATTCATCAAAGCTGTGGGAATCAAATCATCAGATGAGAGAGCGATTGCAAAATCCGAAAAAGCTGCCGGTCAAGGCATCGAATTACGCCACAAGATTCTCGCAGAGGAGGCAGGTCGCTGGCCAGACGATGACACTAAACAAATTGTGGCCACCTATCAGAACAAAGTCGGCATGGAGGCTAAAATTGCCCACCTTCGAGCACGTCAGCCTCTGCAATATCTCCACCTGCTTCGTGCAGGATATTTCGAGCCCATTCCCGTCGCTTGGGCAGATCAAGCTACGAGCATACTGACCTTCAACATCGAAGCTGCCGGTGGTTGGCGAGGTATCACCCCTCAATGGCGAGGATACGAAGACACGGCTGAAGAGCGTCTGTACTGGGTCTTGAATCACAGGGAGGGACCTTCGAATGTTATAAGGATGAAGCCCGACTTCATCTCGGAGATGAACATGGCCCGCGACCGAATGGCGCAGGCTGTTGAACCACCGCCAGACTACTATGCTGCTGATGATACATGTCATCTTCAACACACATCAAAGGGTTACTCCAAGCAGGTCATGCCGACACCCTTCAGAACGAGCGACCGACCAGAAGTTCCCACTGACGACACCATGATCTTGCTTGATATTTCTGGCTCCATGGACTTTGACCCTATCCGACCAAAGTGAGTTTGATATCCAAATCGATCCCAAGCTGTTTGACTGACGCGAATGTTCAGTTATGATCAATACCTCATCACTGGCTATTCTCCATCGACACAGCCCAAAAACAAAGGTATGTGATCCAGGTTTTCCCACGCCTTACAACCACACTAATTCCTACCACACAGACGTCGCGAAAGCCATCATCCGCCGCTTCATTGACGCAATGGCAAACCACGACCACGAGTTCAATGGTTACGACCTCGTCACCTTCTCCTCCCACGCCAAGTTCGCAGGTACAATCACCCACACCAACCTCGACGCGACTTGGAACAGAATCGCCATCGGCGGAGGCACTCGAGTAATGACGGGCTGGCAAAAAGTAAAGACACGCCATTTCGAAAAGCATTCCGAGTCTGCCACTTACCATCCTGTGTACGGCTGGCAAGCGGGCCCCTCAACACCAATGTTGCGTCTATTGCTTCTCCTCGACGGCGAAGCAACAGATATGGATGAATTCGAACTCGAGCTGCTGGGTCTGTCATGGGCGCATGTGACCATCTTCTTGATTGGAGTCGATGGATGCCCACACCATCACAGACATGCAAACGAGCTGCAAAGAATCAGTGATGTGAATCCGCATGTCAGTTTTGTGGATGCGCAGGGGAATACGCCCGAGAGGTTTGTGACACACGAGCTTTTGAAGAGGCATTTGGGCTATGATGTCTCGATGGAGGAGTTTAGGGAATTGGAAGAGTTGCCGCCTTATGTTGAGTGATGGAATTTGACCAGTACTGCTTATGACTGAGGCGAAACTACGACGACGCAGGCAAGGTGACAAAGACGAAGGCAAGACCAGCCTGATTCATCGACGCTGCTTGCTTGCCGTTTCCCTTCAGCCGAATCCGGGGATCGATCTCTCCGATAGGCTAGGATTTCCTCTTCGGGAAGGCATAGCCAACTCGCAATGTAGTCTATCTCTTATACTCTTTGACCCTTCAACCTACAGTCTTCGATTGAGGGGTACATAGCTAGGTCGCAGGTCATTTCGTGAGAACCTCGCTTTTGCTTGCGTTTGCGTTGGAAGTAACACATCCGAGAAATATGGTCTTCGAATACAGATCATCGTCTGAGCGTCATAAGCTTACAGACCAGGTCGGAAGCTACGTCTTCTTTGGTATGTCCCTAGCAGATCGCTCATATCTTCCAGGCGCGACTGAATCAACTGACATCTGTCTGCAAGACGACATCTTCAACACTAAAGACGCCAGTGCACAAAATCCTCTAGCAGGTATCTGGTTTCGTATAAAACAAGGTCCACCAATCGGACCAGGAGTCTACAGTTATGATGAAGCTGGCGTGATTTGGGAAGGTACCATTCTCCCGCATCAGCTCATCGAATCGAATGCTGATCTGCTAGGCACCGTAACCATGAGCGATGAATCTGGTATTGAACGAACGCTGGGTCCTGGTGATAGCTTCTTCATACATAGAGGAAGTACTGTCAAGCTCTCGTCGACTGACTACGGGATTTGCTTCAAATGTGCTGCGAGGCCCAAGGGAAAGTTGTAGGTTCTGCTTGGGGAAGCTCGCAAGATGCTGCCTAGGAAGCTCGCGGAATGAGTTGGAGGCGGGAGGAGCTGGGACGTTGGGCAGAACAGTCGTTGTATTAGTCTAGGGGTCATCATTTGGAGCTTGCTTGATGTATCTTATCGTCTCTTTGCTTACTTAATCTCGTTGCAACTCGTTGGGAATGGCCAAGATCTATAGCATGATGTCCTCGGGTACCAACAAGATGCATCGCATTATTTACCGCTGATGTCCTTGATGTATGAGTATCTAGACTTGGTGATATTAAAGGGATCCGCCTTTCTGTTGACTACTTTGCTTGACCGTGAGTGTAATATGAACGAGTCTGGTTGATCATGGAACATGATACCAGTACGAAGCCCAGTTGTGAGGAACTAATCTTGAGTGGAACTGGATGGCATAGAGATATCGAGGAACGCTGGAGAGACCACTAGACGGTTCATCGTGCTTGATTAAAACACTATGCTAACTTCATTCTCATTACAGCCTGGACTCTGGAGTGGTGTCTTCCTTTTGCAAAGCGAACTTGACTGTTGAGGCGGCGCGGGCGCCTTGCTCGATGGCGCCATCGATGAAGCCTCGCCAACCCTGTGCCCAGTCAGAATTGGCCATGAACACCCTGCCATGC
>Ga0058698_10001485_pt1 | contig 10565 bp, 7 predicted proteins | sample AgamicAsSfe_FD_67288 | JGI IMG/M metagenome (GOLD analysis project Ga0058698, IMG submission 67288) | Agave microbial communities from Guanajuato, Mexico - As.Sf.e | ecosystem: Host-associated > Plants > Phyllosphere > Phylloplane/Leaf | place: Guanajuato, Mexico | collected 2012-05-30
ATGGCGAACATGAAGCGGTGCTTGAGCCTGTCTGAGAACCACGCAACAAGCATCGAGAAGCCAAACGCGGCAGCCCATGGGGGAACACTGTGAAGTTGTGTTTGGATAGGAGAGTAGCCGAAATCCTGGATAATAGTCGGGGAGAAGTAGGCATATCCATAGGCGGGAACGATCAAGCCAAAGTACATGAGTCCGCCGAGCAGGATTTTGGGATCTTTGAAGATGTTCGCCACATCCTTGGCTTTTATGGGTCGTTCGCGCGCGGAGCGCCCTTGATCGATCTGGAGCCTGGCTTTGACGAAGGCGCGTTCGGGCTCCGAAAGCCACTTAACTTCCTCTGGAAAGTTTGGAAGCAAGAAGAAGAATGCGAAGGAAACTAGAACGGTCAAGAGTCCTTCGAGAATAAAGATCCATCTGTCGGAGTCAGTGTATGTTGGGTGTGCACTTGCACATCTAAAACTTACCTCCACCCACGGTATCCCGAAATACCTTCCATCTTGCCAATTGCAGAGGCTAACAACCCGCCAAAAGCTCCGGCCAGAGTTGTTGAGCTGAAGAAGAACGAGTATCGCTTCTGCGCCTCGTGTCTCCGGTACCACATGCCGATTAAGTAGAACGCACCGGGGAACATGCCGGTTTCAAATAGACCGAGAAAAAATCGAGTCGCAAGTAAACCAGCGTAGTTCTGCACGAAGCCTTGTAGCATAGTTACAAGTCCGAAGCCAAACATACAGATACTGAGCCAGACTCGAGGCTTCATCTTCTTGAGGAGCACATTGGAAGGGATTTCGAACAGGATGTACGGAATGAAGAAGATGACCAGGGCAGTATTGTAGCGGTTGTCCCGTAGTAAGTCGAGTTCGACGCTGAGTCCAAAGACGTTTGCGTTTGCGATATTGACACGATCCAGGAAGGCCAGAAGATACATGATGCAGAGAAAAGGAATAACATGGAGGTCGATTTTGGCCACGAGTTTGGATTCTGTAGTGTTTGGTGGACACTGAACGAGCGCTGGGTCGTCATCGTAGGTGTTGTCGTAACGAGGGACAGGGTCCGTCTTCTCAAAGTCCGAAGACGGTGCATCTTTTGCAGATGATCAGCGTGATCCAGCGAATCTAGGGATACGTCGTGTTGCATGGAGGGACGCCTTGAAGAAGCAAGAGACGTGAATCTGACGATAAGCTTGCAAGCTGACAAGATTCGTCAAGCATTCCGGGGGAGTGATCCGAGACAACTTGGCAGTGTAATGACGAGATGCAACTTACTCTCTTTCTTTCCAAACATGATGGAAGCTGACTTGTTCAATCCACCTGGTTGGTCAACTAGTGCACCGGGGTAGATCCGACGCCAGGTTCGCGCTTGCACTGCACTTGAAACAGGCGGGAGTGAAGAGAATATAACGTGGAAAGCGGATAACGAGATAGAGTCATTGCGAAGGCCGAGGTCGCTGGTGACCCTAGCACTAGATCTGACCACTCTCGCATCCTCCACGCTCGCTAACCCCGCATCTTTGACTTTGCCCTTTTTCCCATGCGTAAGCGATGCAATTCCTCATTAGGAAGCTGCTCTGCCGTTCCCCAGCGCCAAGTCACGGGTACACAAGGAGATGGCGCAGACAGCATGCTGCTAATCATCCAGCACTCGGCTCTGGCAACAAGCAAACTGGACAGGCGACTTTGGCCGGCTCAAACCTGTAAAAAAGGCCCGTAAGCGTGCGCCTCGCGTGTGATGTAACCATGTGATCAGCGGTGTGGCGTCGGGCCTAATGGGAAAAAGATGCATCGGAGCAGATTGATGCGGCATAGCGAGCGCGCATCATTCCGCATGTCAGTGTCGTGAAGAGTTCCTGGATCCATATCTCCACTGGCAGACGTATTTTTTTACCAGGTACACTTCTAGGCTGATGTCAACTGGACACTGTAGATGTGATGGCTACGGGTGGTCGCGCTGAGTAAGGGCCAGGTTTTATATCCGAAGGGCCAACCTTGTAGTCGGGCAAGTTTGGTTCGGCAGCCGACCTCAACTCAAGCCTGGGCGCGCGAAAGTCTCAGCGTCGTCCACACTCCTTTCCTTTCTTTCCTTCAGCCTCTCGACCGTCCACACTCCAATCCGCCATCTTGCCAGCACCTTATGCAAGGCCCGAGCCTATACGTGGAAGTGTGACTGCGAGCGACCCGTTACGATACCCAGAGCGGCTGGCCTGCTGACCCGAGATGGTGAATGCCAAATATGTCGCCTTTACAGTCAACAAGCAGACTCCATTCCTGCAGACACCGGATCAAGCCTACGCAACCGTGATCAACTGTCGGCGCCCCGGCGGGAAGCGTGCGGGGCTGGCGCAAGAGGTACGGTCTCACAATGTGCCCTTGGCAATGGTCGAAGGCAGTTTGAAGCGCAAGCGGGGCGACGAGGGCAGAAAGGACTCTGAGCAGGCGGCAAACCCTGCTGTCTACTCGGGAAACGATGCGACGACTCCACTCGTTGCGGCACCGGCCCGCCAGCTGCTAAATCAACAGTGGCAGCAGCGCAAGCCGACGAGATTACGGAGGGGCAAGATCTTGTCCAAAGGCGTCGACTTGGACTGTTGGTTCATCATACTTTCGTATTCGGACCCTGCGCAGCTGCTGGAGATGCGTAGCAAGATTGCCTCATGCTATCGGTTTTTGCGGGATAACCCCATGCTCTGGAAGCATAGCAGGGATTACTACTACGGAAACGACATGCCGGACCCACCTCCAGGTCTCACCGAGTTCCAGTTCGCCCATCTGCGTCATGGGCATGGCTGTATGGACTGCGGTGCGCCAAACACTCGCAAGACGTTCTGGGCCTTTCTGCGTCGCATGTGCAAAGACTGTCTCAACAACCAGGTTGTCAAGGAATACGATGCAATTGCCCAGCTGCGGGGCCTAAACGGCGAAGACGTTTCTTACATCCGTGCTGCTCTGCCCAGTGGCATCTTCGATTCTTGGGGCAACTTTGTCGGCGTGGGGCCCGCGAGTACGCATGCGTTGAAGACCATCTACCTGCGGTCAGATGTACAGAAGCTCGTTGCCGAGTTCCACAGGGAGTCAAGAGAGAAGACTCCCAACACAGAAGAGACTGCCGCATGGTGGACTGAATGGCTGGCTGCAAAGGCCAAGCAGGTAGAAGAGCGCCAGATGTTTGCAAAGAAAATGGAGCAATGGGAAGAGATGCAGCGAACAGCTAGGACCTCCGACTATAACGCAAAGAAGTCACGGCGCAAGAACTTTTTCAAAGAAAAGGCGTTGCAACTGACTCCGCCCATCAGCGTCAAAGAGCTAGAAGCCTGCCCGGCCTACAAGCGTGCCATCACCATTCCTAAAGATCCCAATAACACGTCCTGGGATCTCCTCAAGCCCAAAATCGTCAAGGAAGCAGCCGAGAACGCAGCCAAGAGGAATATGGAAGAGTCGCGACCACCAACAGCATCCAACTCTGGCATTTCCACACCTACCAGCAGCCTAGACGGTTACCCACACCCGCATCCCTATCTCGGTATGATCATGGGTATGCCTCCGCACAACGGCCATCTGTATTGATCATTTTCGTTTGTGCATTTCACGTTTGGATGAGTAATACACGAGAGAGGTAATGTTTCGGGTAATGATCGCATTCATGTCATGGCATTGGAGTTGTTATTCATTCTGGTTTCTTCACGCACACAAACTGAGTGAGCATTTCCTTGCAAGGCGTTAATCAAGACTTGGGATTGCATTGAAGGACAGCGGATGGGAGGCGTTGACTGTGTTGGCTTCTTTTTCATTACCGGTACGAACGCCTTGGATATTCGCAGTAATTGAACTCATGTTTTACTTGACAAATCCCGTGCATGGAGAAACAGTGAGGTACCACTATTAGATCGAGAAAACTACCTCTTTGAGCGATGCGCCCACTTTTGCCGTGCACGCCGCTCATCGGAGAGGAACGGCATGTGGGCATGGCATGAGTCAGTCTCGGCGGCTTAGTACGCGAAAGCTCTGGTTGGCCACCGTGTCTACCCAGTATGGTAAGTACCACCGTGATAAGAACGAGGGGGGTGAAGAGAGTGAAGTTTGCTACACGACGAGTAGAAGGTGACGACATGCGCCGCCCAAGAGATGGAATGAAGATGCCGCAGAGCCTCATCTGTTACCCCTCATTTGGCTGGCTGGCCTGCGTCGATCGACGCGGCCACGGCGAATCACAGCGTGTGGAAGTCGGATTATGCACGAGGGCAACGCCCAGCCCTTTGAGGCTACAAAACCACGGTTTCCCCTGCCTAATAACTCCAACTCTGTCATCTGCCAGATAATTTGGACAAAATTTCCCAATCGGCGAAACATGGCTTCGCGATCGGACGTGTGTCGCGGCGGCATCAGATATCGTAATCCCAAGGGTCCAGACGGTTATGCCCCGTAATGCATCTGATTGGTGCAGAGGCTATCAGAGTGGGTCTTTGCCGTTGTTTCCAGAAAGAAAGATTGTCGCCATCGGGTGTCCGAGGCATTGAGAACATTATCTTTAAAAGCTTTCCCGCGCCTACGACCTGGTTGCTTCTTCGTTGTTACTCCCTTCGATCTTACTGCCTTTGTGCAAACGCCAATTGACCTCAGAGGCAAATTGAGCTTATCAACACACACCTCTCGACTTGTAGCACAATGGCATCTGCCTCACGAAGCTTCTCCCGCGCCCTGCGCACCGCCGCTCCCTCGTTCCGTACCACCTCAACCCGCTCCTCTGCCCGCTTCGTCGCACCCACACAGAACGCCTTCCGCAGCCAGCAACGCGGATACGCTTCTCAGCAGGAAGGACCAGACAAGCACGAGGGCAACCCAACTGGCCTAGCCTGGGGTGCTGGTGCCCTCCTCGTTGGTGCTGGTGTATACAGCCTGTACACATACAAACCCGAATTGTTTGGTCAGACCAGCAGCAGGAAGATCTTCACACCTAGGTTCGAGGACTACCAGAAGGTCTACGATCATATCGCAAAGAGGCTCGAGGAGCACGACGACTACGACGATGGCAGCTACGGACCTGTACTGCTGCGTCTGGCATGGCACGCTTCGGGAACGTGAGTACCATGATTTCTCTTCCATCAAACAGGGGTGCTAATGAGCAACAGCTTCGACAAGTTGACCGGAACTGGTGGCTCCAACGGTGCTACTATGCGCTTCGCTCCCGAAGGCGACCACGGCGCCAATGCTGGTCTCAAGGCTGCCCGCGACTTCCTTGAGCCCGTCAAGGAGGCTTTCCCGTGGATCACATACTCCGACCTGTGGATTCTTGCTGGTGTCTGCGCCATCCAGGAGATGCAGGGTCCCAAGATTCCATACCGAGCTGGACGCTCCGACCGCGACGTCTCCTACTGCACGCCCGACGGTCGTCTGCCCGACGCAAGCAAGGACGCTAGCCACATTCGCGCCATCTTCGGCCGCATGGGCTTCGATGACCGCGCCATGGTCGCCCTCTCTGGTGCACACGCCCTAGGCCGTTGCCACACCGACCGCTCTGGCTTTGACGGCCCCTGGACCTTCTCCCCTACTACCCTGACCAACGACTACTACAAGCTCCTGGTTGAGGAGAAGTGGTCATGGAAGAAGTGGAACGGTCCCAAGCAGTTTGAAGACGTCAAGACTAAGAGCTTGATGATGTTGCCGACTGACATGGAGCTTGTCAAGGACAAAAGCTTCAGGAAGTACACTGATTTGTACGCAAAGGACAACGACGCTTTCTTCAAGGACTTCTCTGAAAGCGTAATGACGCTGTTCGAGCTTGGTGTACCATTCCAACAACCTGAGGATCAGCGATACGTCTTCAAGAGCTCTTTCGACTAAGTTTGTACAAGAGAGTGCGAGGGAAGATTGGGGTTTAACTTTGAGCCAGAGATATCCATCTAGATTATTAGACCGTTGCTTTTCTTAGGCAGCATGTGCTAGATCACTTTCGGAGATTACTTGTTTAATAGTCCGCATTGTAGACTTTTGAGCATACAGCACAAGAACAAGATTTTTGAAACGTTATACACATGTACTGAGTTCTCGATCGGGAAGTGAGGTAACGGCGACTATAACCGTGTATGTGACAGTATGCATAGTGTTTTATGCCTCGCTATCTTACCGACATCTATACATACTGTCTTTTTGCTAAAGCAGATGGTCTGCATCTTCTAGAGTTCTGTAATCACGTCTGTTTTGGTCTTAGAAATGATATGTTCTCATTCGATGGCGCTTCAACTCGCCGCCCCCTCAGTCACTCTTCAGCGCATTCGCAAGCTGTGCCGTCTTCTTTTTCCAGTACGCCTCATGATCCTCTTCAATCTTGCAGAAATCACCCATCTCCTGTTTGCCTAGCTCCGTCACCATTTTCTCCAGCTCCTTAGTCTCGCCCTCAGATAAATCTGGTATGAGAGGCAACGTGCCGTTGCGATCACTTGAAGGTTGATGGATAAAATCTGGGAACTGATCTGTTGGCGTGGCGTCGTACTTGCCACAAACGCCTGGTGCTTCTTCTTCTTCTTCGAGAAAAGTAACACGCCTTTTGCCGACAAGAGGTTTGTAGCGTGGAGAAAAGCTGTCGTTCTCAGGAATGAACAGAGTGTCTTCAGCGTCGGTGGCTTTAAATGGAGATGAGGAAAGTGGCAAGGTCTTCTCATACAATCCTTGTTCAGTGAATAGCATCTCTGCCATCGCTTCGTCGCCCAGACATTTAGCTCCCAGCTTCCAGATCTCACTCACGACAGATTCCCACTCTTTCTGCAGCGTTCCTAGCTTCTTCGTCTCTTTGGCAATCAACTCGTCATAGTGTAGCATACGAGTTTCCAGTGTCTGCACAAACCGTACACTCTTTCCTCTACTGTCGATACGCCGCAGTGATAGCTTGAACTGAGAGATGGGCTGATACAGTTGGGTGGCTAGACGTTCGTACTTTGCTGGGCCGGAAAGCCTTAGGGGCGAGGCGTTGGAATTTTGCTGACTACTGTCCGGGGTGATCGTTCGTAGAGTACTATCGTAGAGGTTATGGAGAAGTGAATTGAGAGTTTTGGTGATGTTGAGTGAGGTAGTGTTGTAAAGATGGCGGCGGTACTCGTCGCTAGCATCTGTGTGGAATGGTATTAGTTCCCTGTACGCCGATAAAAGAATAGTTGTGCAGCACCTTTGAAGAACACATTCAGAGGGTGCCTCCCCGAGGATCTCTTTTTTCCTCCACTTTTCTTTATGCTTCGTGGGGAAGAGCGTGACTTGGCGCTCAGCAATGTCGTAGCATTAGCGTCTTCGCCGGTAAACTTTGAGTTTCTGAGAGTTGCCTGGAGTGTACTGTTTCTTTTGTAAATCTTATTGTTTTGCCTCTTGAAGAAGGTGGCAGCTGAAATTGTCTTTTTCACTCTTGCGAGCGATATCTTCTTCGCTGGTAGGTCCACGTTACCGCGCATTCTTAGAGCGGGTTCAGTACGCTCAACTCCCATCCTAAGTGGCATCGATCAGGTGCGGATGACGTATTATATGTGTCGAGAGGTACGAAGCCGAGCGTGGAAATGAATCCAAGACTGGCCAAGGTTCGTGGTGTGCTCCGGTTATCTGGAGGAAGTCGCGCCCGCGTTGAAGGGAAAGAGCATCCAGTTATGTAGAACATGACAAATTGCAGAAAGGAAGTGTTTTCAAAATAGTGGCATTCACGTTATCAGGTTGTCTTGGAAAATCCAGCAATGCGGGTCGCCGCATACCTTATTCGTCGCAAACATATACATTCTTGTTGTTACAGAGGCAGTTGCCAAGCGTTTACAGTAAATGCGATATTGCATGACACAGTCTTTACACACTTTTCATGCTTCGTTGTTGCGTCATGTATTGCTTATGGTGCCTGTCCGTCCGCGGGAACGACTACACCTTTCTCCTCCAGCATCTTCGCAAGCGATCCGTCTTGGTGCATAGACATGAGGATGTCGCAGCCACCGACAAACTCCTTGTCAACGTATAGTTGTGGTATAGTCGGCCATTCAGAGTATTCTTTGATACCTGTTTTACACCTGTCAGCCTGCATGGTTGCATATATTGTCCTGCGGTGACCCGAGACGTGCATCGACTCGAGTCCAATAGTCTCAATGCCAGACTAAGGTGTATAATCGGAGCGACGCACCTTGCCTAAGATCCTGATCCTCTAACACGTTGAAGGCAGTAAACTTCTCTGGATCAACCCCCTGCATACCCAAGATCTGTATGCTAGCTCTCGAGAAGCCGCATTGTGGTGTCTCTGGTGTACCCTTCATGAACAAAACAACGGGCGATGATGCGACAGCCCTGTCAATCGCGGAACGGACTTCATCAGAAAGTAATCGTGCTTGGAATGGTGTGAGGAATCGTGCCGAGGGGATGGGGCGAGCTGTGCTTGCGCGGGTTGCCGCTCGGAAAGCCTAGTAATTGTTAGGTGGGAGATGATAACTACACGTGGGTTTCAGGGACTGACTGAAGGGATTGCGCGTCTTGTGAACATCGTGGGTGATTGAAGTGGTGTTGACAAGAAAGTCTGGTGATGCCACCACCTCCGCTGTTCGCCGCACCCGAAGTTTTGGATGAGGTCAGAACGCCAAGGCCGCTGATTCACCAACCTCCCATTCGTTCTTTTTCCTTCCTTGCGCAAATCGAACCATTATTAATCGACATGTGGACAACCAAAGCAAAGGATCCAACTCAGTACTCATCGGAGGGGCCAGAACCGCAGTTCGTTACGTACTGAGGTAAGAGTCGCGTAAAGACGACTTCACCTACAACCATGAAGACGGCTGCTACCAGGCTCTCCACAAATACCAGGAAGACCATCAAAGTCAGGCTTTGAGTCCGACTTGACAGCGCCCTGGACCAAGCTCACAGCCTATAGCAGCGTGAAGTAGTTATCACTAATAATGCTTGATGCAACGCGCACAGGTAAAGGGATGGCTAGCAAGATATGATAAAGACTTACCACTCGTAGCCTGATTTCACGCAAACCGAATACCTATATAGTATCTGATGTCCGATACAGTTATCTGTGGAAGTACCCGAACACCAAGTCGATATCAAGTCACAAGCAACAGCAGTCGCCGCTTCTGCAGTCACGTCATATAGGAGATATACTCAAGCGGTCCAATACAAGCCCCAGAGATGACTAAAGATAGCAACTGCGTCTAAACATCGCTCAGAAATGCGCCGACGCCTTTAACAGCTTTGGAACAGACGGTTTTGTATCTAGTTGACACTAACAAAGCTATTGACAAACAAGTCTGTACTTGGATGGTGGTCGCCCAGATGATCCGCCTCTTCATCAGATGGGAGAGAACAAGAGATCTCTCGCCTATGTGACATCCCAACAAACAGAAGAAGATCGATGCCGATTTATGGGGCTCACCCATACTCTTCCAATCCCTACTACCGCGCGACGAGGAACATGACGGTGGTTGGGACGAATAGTGCAAAGTCTGTGAGATGGCGACATGGAACGACGTAAGGAGTAGTGAAGGTGGCTTCGCTGTGTCGTTCGAGATGTTTGCGAAGAACGGAAAAGTCACAGATATCGCGCCGATAAGGATATTGATGAAGAAGCCTAAACTTGGGAGCTGAAAAGTGAAAGGATGGACACATGCTACGGAAGCAGGTACTTACATCATTACCCGCTCACGTGTTGCGTCAAGACGCCATCAATAAGCGGTCCGATAGCCATGCCTGTCTAGCAGAATTCGTCTCGTGAGTAGCTTTCAATATTCTTAAAGTCAGTCATAACCACTGAATTCCAAACACTATGCCTTTGCAAACTACTAACATAGTCAGTCCTAAAGTCGCGGGGAGAATAAATATAGCACCCAAGGCGGAACGCCGTGCCTGTGACTTACAAGACCATTTATGTAGAGGCACTATCCTTGTAACAACAGTCAACACCCCCTTCTCTAGTCATAAAACCCCTGTTCCAGTAACAGTACGATGAAGAACAGGGGACGTAGACGAGGTTGAGACAGCACACCGCAAAGATATTAGTTCGAAGATAAAGATAGAGGTGAAGAATATGTGCTTTGCGCTAAAGTAAGTGTAGTTTTAATGCTATATGAGCTTCTGTAGTGCTGTAGTGAGGTATAAGGTGATTACCTTAGAGCACGTAAGGCACTTCTATACCATCTGATACTACATACATTCACTTTATATCTTTACCTAAGGACAAGGTTCAACTTCTATGTTAGTATCCTAGCATCTCGCTATTCCCAATAATACGTATTTTTACAGTCTGTGAAAGCCCCTTGTCATGTATGGTATAGCGTGGAGGGTGGGATTAAGGAAGTGGCTGTTAGTGGCATTTCTAGTATGACTTGATCGATACGATCAAGGCCCATGTAAGTCATCCGTACTTACCTAGCTGTAATGCTTAAATTTGATAGAACGGTAACGAAGACGTAGGATCATACCACATAAGGCTGACTATAACTCGAGCCCGCTAATACACTCATTTTTCACTGCCATAGTCACTCCCTAATAGATTAGGAGTCGTGGTTTCCAAACCTTCCTCGAACATGCCATTGCACATATGGCTAGTTTTTTTTTTTTTTT
>Ga0058698_10001487_pt1 | contig 10546 bp, 5 predicted proteins | sample AgamicAsSfe_FD_67288 | JGI IMG/M metagenome (GOLD analysis project Ga0058698, IMG submission 67288) | Agave microbial communities from Guanajuato, Mexico - As.Sf.e | ecosystem: Host-associated > Plants > Phyllosphere > Phylloplane/Leaf | place: Guanajuato, Mexico | collected 2012-05-30
AACCTAGTCTCTAGCATCACACTACCGTGCAGCCCAACAACAGGAAACAATCTCCCACCTACGCCCAAGAATTCCTTCTCCTGCCGCTTCCCGTTCAGCGTGAACCACATCCGCCCTTCTTCCAGATCTATGCCACAACCGACTGTGTCTCCTGCCCGGTAGCGTGAACCGTGATCCATTCCTCGAGGTGAGATACCATCAAAATGGCCTCCGTCATCTCCGTGCCAAGCCCAAGAGCGAGTGGAGAAATCACGCTTCAGTGGTGGCCAACCCGGGAATTCCAGACCGGCAGCACCTAGAGTGCAGAACCCAATGGCCAGTATTGGGAAATCTTTGGGATCGTTTTTGATCTCAGGTGCAGGGACCGAGCGTATCTCGAAGTAAAATTCGGTCAAATGAGCAGGAAGCGGTTTGTCTGAGGTCAGAACAGCCTTGGTATCTTTGCCAATGTACGTGATGTCAAGCCCGGACGCAGATAGCGAGGCAACGTCTCCGGGATCCAGCCAGCGACTTGGTAGTTGAGCGTCACGAGCAAAGTATCGCTCGAGATACCCTTTGGCCTCAAAACTTCGCGAGCGCCTAGCGAGTGCGAGAGGTGTCCAGCCATATTGATCAGGCCGAGCGAGGTCCACGTTGATAGCAGCGAGTCTCTGCAACAACTTCCCGCTGTTGTTGGTAGCAGCAACAGCTGGAAGTTCAGCATCCCCAACCGCCGCCGCCGGATCTTTGTCACACAGAAGCAGAGCAGTATCTTCGAATTCTTGTCGATTGGTAAGTGCCCACTGCTCATAGCAAAGTTGTAAGGCTGTCTTCTCCGACTTGTCTTGAACGCGTACATCGGCGCCAAACTCCAGCAGTAATCGAACACACTCCTGATGGCCACGTGCAGCGGCACAGTGCAACGCGGTCCGTCCTTTGAGGGTATCTGCTCCATTGAGAACAGCCGCAGCGTCGGCACCAGAAGTCCTCAGCATGTGAAGTAGATCCTCCACGACATCCTTGAAACCGCGTGCTGCTGCTTGACGCAGTGGTGTGCGATTCCTTTTAGTAGCAGAGTTGATGTCGGCAAATGAAAGACCTTTCTGGTGGAGGGTCTCGATAAGGAATTTGATCGTTCCGCGGGAATCTCCAACGCGACCGCTTGGATCAGACAGGCACGCAAAGAAGAGTGGTGTCCGCCCATGGAAGTCTTTGACATTGGGATCGGCACCCTTGTCGTTGATCAAGATCTCGACGAGCGCTCTGTGGCCAGCCCATGCAGCTTCGTGTAAAGCTGTACGACCGTGATTATCTGGGTCATCAACGTGAGTTACAGTGGGCAGAAGTATTTGCACAACATCGATATCACCCCAGTAACATGCGTTCTGAAGAGGTCGAAGAGAGGTGTCGTCATCGAGGTTGACATCTGCTCCTTGTAAGATGAAATCTTTCAACAACTCCTTTGGTACCTCCCTTCGACCTAGAAGGTGATGTAGCGGCGTCATCTGCCACTCATCTGGAGCGTTGATGATCTCCTCTTTCGAACGATGTTTCGATGTGATCAACAGCTCGAGGACGTCGGAAGCTTCGGGATCGTCGTGCGCATACGCAGCAAGGTAGTGCATGGCGATTCCGCGAGTAGGGTTTTCCTTCGTCGGATCTGCACCATGGTCAATGAACAACTTCATGGCCTTGTAGCTTTGGTCATGACGCAGCCAGCGGTGCAGGCAAGGAGTGCCAACCCTGTCATCTGTATCATTGGGATCGGCACCATGTTCCAGCAGCAATTCGAGTATGTCTAAATTGTCAGCTTTCAAGCCTGCGGCGAGCAGTGGTGTGACACCGCCACTTCTCTCAGTGAGGCTGTGCCCGCCAGCTATGAGATGCTGCGCCCAAGATGTCAGTCCAAGGAAAGAAGCCAGATGGAGCGGCTTCCACGGCAGATCGGTGAAGAATTCCGTTTCGATTTCCCTCAAGAATAGCATCCATTGCCAGCGTTTGAAAAAGTCATCGTTCTGCACGAAGCTGTCCAACTCCCTTTTTAGTTCCTCCCACGCGGGACTACTCGAAATCTCATCCCGCAGATACATCTCCTCTGCTCGACGGAGATGATAGTACCAGCAATTGACCTCGTATCGAAACCTTTCGTTAGTCCGGCGTCGCCAATAGTCAATCATGTCTTGGTTGTCTCCAGCAAGTTCCTGGGCTTCTGCGACCGAATCGAAAATTTGTCGATCTTCGTCATCGGCAGACTCGTCAGATGCCGAGCAATCGGGGAAGTCCATGTTCTCAGTGGCGGACATGCTTCCATCATTCGCAGTGCTGTCAGGCCCATCTGTCTTGTTGTCTGTATTTCCTGGAGAATCAGCTGACCCTTCTGCTTCCACTGTGTTGAGTTGAGCATTCGTCGAGGGTCGGTTGTCGCAGTCTTTGTCGGAGTCTTCCGCCACATTTGATGGTTCGATTGCTGTATTGGCTTCGGTTTCGCTGCCGTCCGCGGCTTCGTTTGGTCCAACCGAAAGACCCTCATCTTGTATTTGTGGAGCTTCTTCGGTGTTCAGTAGCTTTTCGATCCAGTCGGGAAGCTCTCCAGACTGCATCTGGAAAATTGGGTTGTTGAGATGTCTCAGCGAGGAGATGGCCATCTCAAGATGCAATTCTTTCTCTGAGAACACGAGGGCCTGAGAACGATCCAAAGGGATATCGCATTTGGTGCAGACTGGGCCGTCGTGAACTTGACCATGTCCATCGTCGTCATCTGGCTGATTACTGCTAACGCAGAATTGGCGGGCCTGCGAGACGTCGGCCAAAGAGACCCACCAATCCCCTTCCTCGTCCCAAATCTCGAGGAAAGGGCCCCCAGCAGTCCTCAGCTGCTGCACCTCTGCGAGCCGGTCTGCACTCCTGACAGCGCGTGTGGTTCCCGCCTCAGCAGCATCAATGCCTTGTGGACTTTGCCCACTGAGACGGTAGATTCCTGTGAAAGAGTCCATGATCTCGACGACACGCACGGGACTCGAAGCGAATAGCGTCCACTGCAAAGCAGTCCTCAAGAGCTGGAGATAGTTACCTGAAAGACCCTGGAGGAATTGCTTGTAGGCATCACTGATGCCTTTGGGCAGAACGTCAAGACGTTCGGATAATGGGCGCTGAAATGGTTCTTGCATGAAAGGCACTGCGACTTGGACCACATATCTAAAGTCCGACCTTTGAAAAGTTAGTAAGTGTAGATAGGTGGATATATGCCCGCGGCTGCAGAACTCAGCCGTTTCGTGTGTAGACAGTATTTCACAAGGAGGCAAAGATATTCATACTTACCCAGCCTCTGATCTGATCTTTTCCTTGGCCTCAGTGACTTCCTGCTTGGACAATGACTTGATACCCTGAAGATCAGCCTGTAGCTTGGCGCCGATGTCTTCGTAATTGTACTTGCCAACGTCGATAACATTATCGCTGCTGGCAAAAGGATTGGTGCGGCTAGCGACGATGATGCGAACACACGTTTGACTTTCTTCGTTCTCCAGCTGGGACAGGCTTTCAGCAAAGGCTGTCTGGTCTTGCGATGACATGCGATCCATGGCGTCAACCGCAATGACCACGTCAGCCTTTAGATGCATGCTGAGCTGTCGAAGAGCGTCAACAAAGTCCGGAAGGTCCACGTCTCTCCTTCCAGCGGTGATCAGTTTCGGCGTCTTGTCTTGCAAATCGGGATTCTTTTTGCTTGCATGACCCGACTGAGCTGCTCTGTCTTGCTTCGGGTTGCTGAAAATTTTGTTGCATGCCTCCAGTAGCTCCGGGTTATTCTCGTTGAGAGTGGCACGCTCATAAAGCTGATACACTAATGTGCTAGTGATTCGTGCAAAGCTCTGAGGCGACTTGTCGCCGGACTCGGCACTTGTCATGTCGCATGACATGTACTGGACAATGACCTTCTCATCATCGGTGTCGTCGTCGATTTTTTGAAAGATGGAAGCAAGAAGTGTGGATTTGCCAGACCCAGGCTGACCAGTCAGACATAGTGCGCCGCTCTTACCGGGCGACAGCCATTGGGTGTACTTGGCATGCTCATGAACCCACTGGCAAGTTCCCTCGTGCTTTGAGTCAAGAGCTTCTTTCAATGGACCGCTAACATTTCTGAGAGGGAGCAACAAATCTCTGATCTTGTTGAAGTCTGAAATTGCGATTTCCCACGGAGACTTCGGTCTGCTCGAGGCCTTGAGATCTTCCACGCTTTCCAGGAGCTTGTCTTGCCAGATCCTTTGTGCTTGAAAGAACTCGGTGGAAGTCTTTTGGAACTCTTTGATATCCGAGAAGTGTTCTTGAATACCTTTGATGTTGTGCTGAATGTTCTCAAGATGCTGGAAGCTTTTGGCTTGGAACGCGCCGTCAGACGCTTCCAAGACCTTCCTCTTCAAGTCAACGATCAGATCAATCTTCCCTTGAAATTTGCCCACTTCAGATCCAAAAATATCTTTGAAGGCGTGGCGGTACTGAGCCAACTTCCCACTGGAGATGTGTCGATGTACCGAGAAACCGAAGTCTAAGATTGCTGCGTACACGGAGCGAATGTGCCCGAAGAGAGACTTGACGATGCCACTGGCTTCGAATTCGGCCTTTGTTCGCTCGTCGTAGAGGTTGTCGAAATGCTGTATCTGCAGAGCGAAGGGTTCAAGTCAGTATAGTGTCTCAGACATTGTATGGGATCGTGGTCTCGCTTCAAAATCTGCACTGCTCGCCCTATCGCTGAGGGACTAGTACGGAGTCTGAACCTAGACCGCGAGACTGGGTTGTATCCTTCGTTCACGCACCGTGATCATAAGCTCCGTGATATCCGTCAGGCCAGATCCGAACAACGCGTACAACTGAAAGTTGCTCTGAATGGCGCCTAATGCCTTGGTAATGGCAAACCACGCCAGGCCGACACTTTCCGGTGCACCTGTCATTGCTACATTACCAACGGAAATGAAGTTCCCGATGTTGTTCATGATCCTGGAGATCCATTTTTTCGTGAGAATTTCTGTATCACCAATTTTGATGACGCTGCTGTACTTCTTCTCGGTCTCTGTGCTTAAAGACTCACAGGTGCGTCTGGCATCGTCGGCACTGTTCCTTGCCTTGAGGTACTCATGCAGTTGCGACTCGTACTTGCTGTTGGGGTGGTTTCTTTTGAAATCGCTGCGGAAAAGTTGCAGGCCCTCGGCATAAAGGCTCAGAGTAGGAGGTCCGGCTGCCATAGTGTTGAGCTAGCTCTTGCGTGCGCCAAACATGAGAAAATTGAGGGAAGTCAGATCAAAGCGGCCAGAAGAGCAGGACGATACGTGCAGGCGGAGACTCCTATAAGTTCAGGCTCACGCTGACATGGTACCAGTTACAAGGGCATTCATTGGCAACATCCAACTCACCGGTCCTGCAAGTAGCGACGAAGGCAACCTACGCCTCGCAAAGCCAGCAGCGCCATCCTATTCGTCACGATAGTCAGCCAATATGTAGGCGAGGTAGTCAACTTGCATGAAGCGTCACATCCAATGTTGAAGTCATGCGCACGGCATTCATGCCAGTCAATGAAACCCCGAGTACAGCTCCTGCGAATGATAAAGGTTGCCACGCAATGTAAAGTGCCAGCCACGAAATCGCCCGTGAGCTCAGCTCATGCACGATGGACGGTACATCAGGGGTTGTACGCGCAAGATGGGCGACGGCGTCGCCGAGCTCGACATGCGGCTGCGATGCGCTGAACAACCAACTGTGCAATAGAGTCTGGCTGGACAAGTAAGGTGGCTTTGTGTGATGACGTGTGGCGTATCCATGTCGAACCGTTTGGTGTTGCAAGATTCAGTCTCAGGTCGCGCAGTTGAATCATCCTTAACGCGTCACTCACCACCAGCCACCCAAAGAGGAAGGAACTTCCTGTCTCTCCGGCGATAAGTATCCTGATAGCGGTAACATTATGAATATAGAGCGGATATTTTCGTATAACGATATTGCATCAATCTTGGCAGACCATGCTTTGAAAGTGCTTTTGGCGGCCCTTGACCTACTCGGAAACAAATCGTTAACTTCAACAATCAAATGCCTGATCGTCTTCTATGGAAATATTCCCTCGCTGTCGCTCACGTGACCTGAGAGCAAGAACAACCAATGAGAGGATAGGGGTTTCGGATTTGCCGCTTCACCTTCCTTGGAGCCAGCTACCTTATTTGACTTGATATACCGGTCCTCCGTAGGGCGTGGAGCCGCCCTTAAGCCGCTCTGGGGACATGGCTCCTCCATGTCGGCATTGTGGGGATTTCTCGTTGTAGCCATTGTTCTTTCTTTGCTCCTGTTTTAAGAAGCCATTTATATCAAGAATTGTGGCAGCTATGCGCCGTGCGAGTCAAGGATTGAACGCCTTACAACTTGCCACTTTGCCCTCTGCCAGCACCGTGACAGCATTCGCGCGTAGCTGTCGACTTTCGCACAATCATGCATTGAAACTATCAACACCGCGCGTTCAAGCCCGCGCCCCAACGGCTAGACGGCATGGGATTCGCACATTGACGACCTCGTCTCTCAAGCAAAACCAACAGGCTGCCAACGATGGCGAAGGAAAAGAGACCGGCACTCATGGCGAGGCCGACTTGGAGCATGCTGTCATCTCCACATTCGACCTATTCTCCATTGGCATTGGACCATCGTCATCTCACACGGTAGGGCCAATGCGTGCTGGCAACATCTTCATTGCCGACCTTGCCAAAGCGAATTTGCTCCACCGCGTCGAGAGAATCCGCGTAGCAATCTATGGCAGTCTGGCACTCACGGGCGAAGGCCATATGACACCGTCAGCGCTCCTACTCGGCCTCGAGAGCGCGGACGTCGAGACTGTCGCAACCGACTACGTCCCGGAGCGTTTCAAGGAAATCAAGTCCACCAAGAAGCTCCATCTCGGTCATGCACTGGGCGGGGACAAGTCCAAAGAGGTCGACTTCGACTACGACCGCGACTTCATCTGGGAGTGGACGAAGAAGCTGCCGATGCACAGTAATGGCATGCGTTTGATGGTGTTCGACGTCGAGGGCAACGTCTTGGCGAAGAACGACATGTTCAGCGTTGGAGGCGGCTTCGTTGTGAACGGAGCTCTGTCTATCAACCCTTCTTCCATGGAGGACGCGGATGGTGGAGGCCAGCATCCCGCCGACCTGGCCGAGAACATGTACTACAAGGAAATCGACCGATCCGAGGCTGACGGAGAGCGCAAGACTGGCGTCCAGGCTATCTCCGCAGACTCGGGCACATTGGCGATCGCTGAAGGTGCTGCAGCAGTTACAGAGGTTGCTACAACTTCGAAGGAGACCGATCCTTCAACAAGCACGACCAAGGACCTTCGCGGCCCTGCATATCCTTTCCACAATGCGCAAAGCTTGTTGAATCTCTGCCATGAACACAACCTCACTATCGCTCAACTGGTGTACCAAAACGAGAAGAGTCTGGGGTACACAGACGATGAGATCTATCAGAAGATCTTTCGCATCTGGCAAGTCATGGATGAAAGTATCCTCGAAGCAGTCCAGGCTCCTGAAGATTCTGTCCTGCCCGGTTCCCTCAAGTTGCACCGTCGAGCACCAGCCTTGTACCGCCGCCTAGCCCGAGGCCTATATCCCACGTCCACAAACGAACAGCCCGGTGCTGCCACCCGTACGCCAACACCATCTGGCACAGCGACTCAGCTCGCCAAACAGGCAGACCAACAGTCCAACCAGAAGCACGTGGCCCTTACCCGAAAGCAAATCAACCGAGCACAGACTTATGTTCACGGCGCCATGCAACACCCCATCGCGCCTGCCCCTCCCCGCCGAACCACATTCCCAGCCATGGACCACCTGACAGTATACGCCATGGCCGTCAACGAGACCAACGCCGCCGGCGGCCGCATCGTCACAGCGCCCACCAACGGCGCCGCAGGCATCATCCCCGCCGTGCTCAAGTACGTCCTCGAATTCGTCAGCGAGAACCCCGAGCGCGACGTGCCTACCTTCCTGCTGACGGCCGCTGCCATCGGCATGCTGTACAAGCGCGGCGCGACAATCTCTGCCGCAGAGGGAGGCTGCATGGCTGAAGTTGGTGTCGCGTGCTCAATGGCCGCAGGCGCGTTTGCTGCTTGTATGGGCGCCAGTCCCGAGACGATCGAGCAGGCAGCAGAAATTGGCATCGAGCACAACTTGGGCCTCACCTGTGATCCCATCGGCGGGCTTGTGCAGGCGCCTTGCATCGAGCGCAATGCACTGGGCGCCATCAAGGCCATTTCCAGCGCGAACCTGGCTTTGAGCAGCAAGGCGGGCCATCAGAAGGTGCGACTTGACGATGCGATCGCTGCTATGCGCTTGACGGCGAAGGGTATGAGGAATGAATTCAAGGAGACGAGTCTTAGCGGGTTGGCTACGAGTGTGCCGATGGATATTCCTGTTAGTGTGCCGGATTGCTAGATGTACTCTGAAAGTAGACATTGATATGAGCTGGAGTGAAAGCGAATTTGAGGGCATTGGAATAAAGAAAAGGTCTCCTGCATGTAACTTAGTAGTAACCTTATGCTGCCCGATAGACATATTCTAGGACTTGTGACTAGTATTGATGTAAATGCGTGGGATGAAAAAGACCAGCGGCGAAAGCCACGACCGGCGAGATTGGGGATTGGGAAGCTGCAAAGCTCTGGAATAATTCCACACGACTGGAGTTTCACCCATCGCGTCGTAGGATTTCTAGCGTGGTGATCTTTACAACATACGTAACAGAACACAGAACAGGTATTCCAGACGCCTCTGCGCTGAAGATAGCCCCAAGGGTCTGCGGCGAATTCGCTTCTCGTTCCAACTTCCAATCATTTATGTTTAAAGTTCAGGCTCGCTTGTATGCTTCGGCCCTTGGTCACCCCTGACACTATGCGAAAGCGAATGTGTCGCAGATATAACGATATCCCTCGTCAACGTGCGCAGTCTCGGTAGTTCTCAAAACGCGCGCGAGGGAGAGGCTGCGAAGTTACCGAGCCAAGCCGATGTCGTCGGCAGATGTCTAGGTAGCACAGGCAATGTAGTCACGATGCCGGTAGGGCCAGGGCTGGCAACTTGGCTCACTTCGCGATTGTTTATGGGTGCTGCGCCTCAAAAAGGGTATATATATGTATGTGAGTGCGTCCGTTGCTTCTACAATAAAAGCCTCGTCTTTTGTAACTCATCGCCTAGTCAGATTGCGCCTAAAGCGTCGTCTCCATAATGAGATCATTTATCATCACGGCATTGCTTGCCAATATAGCTTGCGCGACTCCCCACCCTCGATCGAAGACACAGGTCACAGCTCAAACCCACTACGACTACGTTGTTGTCGGTGGAGGCGCCGCGGGACTTACTGTTGCCAACCGCCTCTCCGAGCAGCCAAACACAACTGTCCTAGTCATCGAAGCGGGAGATTTCGACAAGAACGAAGATTTCGTCACTATTCCTGGTCTAGCTGGCGGCGCTATTGGTACCAAGTATGATTGGAACATAACATATGCGCCGAGCGAATCGGTCAATGGGAGAAATGTCTCGATTCCTCTCGGCAAGGTCGTCGGAGGCTCCACGAAGCTCAATCGCATGGTCTTCGACAGAGGATCCAAGTCTGATTACGACAGGTGGGCGGCGTTGGGAAACCATGGCTGGGATTGGAAATCGTTGTTGCCATATTTCAAAAAGGTATATCGCCGTGAATGCTTAGAGCTCCAGAGAGATTTTTGAACCCGATGCTGATCGAAAACTAGAATGAAATCTTCACGCCCCCACCGCAAGATATCGCTGCTGAATACAACGTTACTTACGACGAAGCCTATCACGGGGCGAGCGGCTATATGCACTCGACTTATGCGCCCTTCTTCTGGCCCTTAACGAGTAAGACTCTCGATAACGTGCATGGCTTGTGGTGTTGCTGACTTTGACTCCAGAGACCATCATTCAAGCGACAAAAGAGCTAGACATTCACATGCCAGTCGATCAAGCCAGTGGCGACGCGATTGGTGGCTATTTCTGCCCACACAACCAAGATCCGAGCACACAAACAAGGTCCTCCGCCAGAGAAGCCTACTACGAAACAGCCAAGGGTCGCCCGAACTTTGAGATCCTCACGGGCTATCAAGTGACCCGAATCATCACGAAGAAAACTGCAGCACTCACCAGGGTCACTGGAGTAGAGGTAGGCCGCAGCAAAAGGCGACCATAGCGTCTAGAGCTAATACTAGCATACAGTTTGCTTCGAGCAATGGTGCAGACCGACACGTCGTCTCAGCAGACAAGGAAGTTGTCCTTGCCGCAGGTGCAGTCCATACGCCTCAGATCTTGCAAGTATCTGGCATTGGTAACCCCAAACTTCTCGCTAAGATTGGCGTCGAAACCAAGGTTAATCTTTCTGCTGTCGGGCAAAATTTCCAAGACCATGTATTGCTCACAGTTGTCAACACCCGTCAGTATCCATGCCTCTCTGTATCACCAAGTGAATCGGTATTCTGACCCTTATCTTTCAGTCAAAACGGACTCTCTAGTTTCGAGCGATCTGACTACCAATACGA
>Ga0058698_10001489_pt1 | contig 10541 bp, 9 predicted proteins | sample AgamicAsSfe_FD_67288 | JGI IMG/M metagenome (GOLD analysis project Ga0058698, IMG submission 67288) | Agave microbial communities from Guanajuato, Mexico - As.Sf.e | ecosystem: Host-associated > Plants > Phyllosphere > Phylloplane/Leaf | place: Guanajuato, Mexico | collected 2012-05-30
CGTGTCGCGTGGTGGGTAAAGCACATACACTGCATGGCATTGTTCGGGCCGCGTAATGGAGATGCGCAATTTACAAGTCCCTTCGCGAGCGTCATTTGACTTGACCTAGTCATGTAGTCTATGTGTTGTCTGCCCGGTATAAATAGACGGAACCTGGCTGCCAGGACTGGAATTCCCAATACAATTCTCTCGTTGTTGATTACAGATCCACGGAAGTTGTTTGTCAAAATGTCCTTCCATCTCAGCGCCGATAACATTCACCTCGTCGACGATCACATTCTGCGAGCGAGCCTTCGCAGAGAAGATGGCGAGTTTCAAGATGCCGAGATTGACCTTAATTCCTTCATTGGTAATGAAGATGGCATGATTCATTGGGATGGACGAGGTCAGTACACAAGAATCAACCTTTGATTGATATCGATTTCAAAAAGTGTTGTGACTGACTGATCTTGAAGATTTCTCTCATAGCGCTACAGGCGCATCTTTCCACATTGAGGGTGGAGCTGGAGTGCCTATACTCCGCGTTTTCCTGCGAAGCAGGTCTGGTGAAGATTTTGCCAGAGATGTGAACTTGTCTGAGAGAATTGGAAACAACAATGGTGACTTCTACTACGGTAAGCAGAGCTGCCTTCCTACTAAGACTCGAGCGCTGATCTATGTAAAGTCGAATAGTCTTGCAAACTAGATGATGACAGAGTATCAGCAACCATTATCAACGTTGATTCAACCATGTTTAGAAGCTTAAGCAAACTCTCCTTCCATAACAAATTTCACTGTTCATCACGATCATAACAAGCGACATCCTGCGAGTATCGGGCTGAGACGAATAAAGATTCTAGCATCATAGCTCTCCAACTCCAGAACTCAAACGTGCTTGATGGCTTACGGACGCACCGGCTTTCCCACGCTGTGAATTGTGGTTGGCAAACGTCAGCATTATCTGGACATCGCAACTACAGCATATACACTTTCATGATTGCTTGAGCCATTCTCAAATACTGTTGCTTCATCAATATGCATCGTCAATCTGAGATTACTCGGCGAGTCTTGCTGTTGTTGCGTGATTGGATGCCTATCACCTGCTTGCAGTGAAGCTATAGGGTGCCGTATGTGGCTTGTCATTAATAAGGCGCCACCACTGCTGGACACTGCATGAAACAACATCGAGGCACCACGGCTCTTGAGTCTCGAACCAAGTACCTTGTGCCTGAATGCGTGAGGGTGGTCGGACCATGTCGTAGCCTAGGTGCTTGGATATCTTGATATCGTAGGTCATTGCTTCGTATGTGAGAGCTGTGTAAAGTCCATCTAGCCAGCAGCCTAGAAGCAAGTACAGATTTAGTCAAAACCGGACAAGAAATATAATGATTTTGCACAGCGCCGGGTTACGCCAATGGCCTCCTTACTAGCCTCGATCCAAGGTTCCGCATGTGAAGCTTGGCTCGCCGTTCTGTGAGATAGTCAATTGCGCTGAACTTAAGCATGAGGTCTTCGCAGATGAGGCTCACCAGTACGATGCGGTGTACTCCGTTAATCTTCTTTCTACCCACAGTTCTGAACCTAACATGGCTGTGGACTACGTCCTGGTTAAAATTGATGGTGACATCGTTAAGGGTCGGAGAGTCGGGCGACCAATTCTTCACATCTTGCACACGGGATGTGATAGGCGAGTCGGGGGTGCCACTGTGCGTAGCCAGAGTGTCGTTGCTGCCCTTCGCATTCTATCAGTATGTCGAGACGAAAATCTCTGGACGACGAGGATGGCATTACGGTTCTGTAACATGCAGTAGAACCGTTGGACGTCCACGGAATTTCGTTGGACAGTTTTCTTTATCGCATTCTGGGCACCAGAAGGCTACCCTTCCAACACTACGCCCTACAGTTGGACATGACCAAACACAACTTGACTGCAACTCCCTGGCCGCTACGGTAGTTGTAGTTTTGTACTTTGGAGCTCCTGATAACCAGATGCATCCTCTGCGTCATTTCATCGTGTAAGCGTCTTGGTAAAGCATGAGATCCTTCACCTCGTCCCTGTAGGCTGTAGGGCAAAGCACTCACTTAGTCTCCACTCTACCGATCCAGTTAGGCCACGGTCTGGAGGTGGCAGACGATGAATCCGGCTACGGCCCTTCGAAACAACTCGCTGAGCGGCTGGTGAACAGCATGCTCGCGTCCGTGGTGCTACGCTGTCAGCCTAGCTTCTGCCTTTCGTCGCAACGCTCACGCATAATGATCACTTCTGCGTAAGTTGCGGCGACTCCCTGGAGACCTGAAGAGTCGGAAACTCCGATATGGGCACATTTGCAGCCATCATCGTAGATTTCTCCTCGATGCTGCCATTCGACCCCATCTGTCGCACGATCCCGACAGTCCTGAAAACTGTGGAGCGAACATACACTTCCATGAGTGATGTCAGCTTGTGCCCGACCACAGAGCATGAGAAACCTCTAGAAGCGCTGGTCATCAGCTTCATTCGTTTTGTCTGTTCCAGTGCACTAAAAATATGGTGCAGCTTTTGAACCTGATCGAAGTAATGTAACCAGCTAAATAGACATAAACTGTCCCGATCTAGCCGCCTGAACACGTACACAAGCCGAGTTCATCTGCAGGTACCTCATGTACTCTTCTGTCGAGATAACGAACGGGTTGACAAGGCCGCACGTAGAGCTTGGGCGCTTCTTCAGAATTTCGAGGTTGGACACAGCGTCGTCTTGGTTGGCGTGGTTGCCCATCAAAACATCCGCACCGTGCTTGACGGCTTCTTTGGCGAACTTGTCAAACGATTGAACTTGCTTCTCCTTGTCCGCAACCTTGGCTGGAATGCCGTGGCCACCGTAGAGCGCCGCCACTGTAAGGTTGTGTGTCAGTCTGATTGACTTCCTGAATCAACAAAGCGGATCGAGCACTCACCATGCTTGACACCATTCTCGTATACAGGGAAGAACAAGCTGACAGTACCCGCTGTATGCCCCGGTGTTGCAACAGGAGTGACAGTGATGTTACCAAATGTGACGCCAACCCCGTCTTCAAGTGTGAAATTGCGAGTAGGAGGCTCAATGAGGCCGCCCGGATTTGCTGGATCAGTTGCCAAATCATCCCAGGCAATCTTCGTCATATAAACAGGCGTATCAAAGGTCTCTTGTAACCAACGAGCGCCTCCGTAATGGTCAGCGTGTTCGTGTGTGACGATGACAGCTTTGATGTCAGTGCCTTCGAAGCCAAACTTCTGGATGCCGGCAACAATGACCTCTCGCGCCTCGTCGGCATTGTCCAGAGCATCGATCACGATCAGGCCATCGCCGGTGTCAATAGCCCATGATGTGACCCAGGGACTGCCAACAAAGTAGACTCTATCGAAAGCAGGGTATGGCTCGACCCAGCCAGGCTCAGTAGCTCCAGACGAGAGATAGGGATAAACTTGCCCTGTGATGCATCGATTCTGAAAAATATGGCGAAAGTTTGGCGTGGAAAGGTCACGGGCCTCCTCGAGGTAGCGTGAGACGTTGGCAGTCTGCTCGTCTGGGTATTGAGTAGGCAATTCCCAATTGGTAAAATTCGTCGTAGGTGCAATCTTCTGCTGATGACTTGGTGTTGTGAATGCCAAAATGAAGGTCAGGATGACGGCAGTGGCAGCCGATCTGATGGTGTACATTGCGCTTTTAGATCTGGTACCAGGGTGTAGCAGTCCGAGATGAATGGGGTTCTTGAAGCCATTTTGTACCGCAAAGAACATCATCTGCGGTGTCAGAGCGGAAAGACTCACCCGGTTTCCCCTCAGTCCAAGACAATTACCCCGCGAGTATTTCCATTCTGTGTATACTATCTCGGTCGAGTTCCGATGGAGTAGTACACAGCAGCTAGTCTCCATGCGCGCAAATCGGATCGGTCAAATGTTAGTGCGACATGCAAGCCAGCACAAGATGTTATGTCGTGATGCCCACCTTTCGGAATTCGGCAAACCAGTACAACTGGAGAACGATCTAAAGACCAATAGTCTTCTCTAATTCGACACTTGACATACCTGCACTTCAAGCCGTCTGCTTCGGATCGATTTCTCTTCACCTCGGCTGTGCATCGACTCCTCGAATTGCTTCCTAAGAAGCAGTGACCCCCTGCGTGATCACCCAATTCCTTTATTCTGACCCGCTACGAAACTAGAACTACGGCATTCATATCGGACGACTGTCTGTGAGCTGCTACTGCGATTGCGAATGATCGGCTTGCTACAATTGGCATCAGACCTCAAGCTCAAACCTTCGCACGCTTGAACAGATAACCCCCGGCACTTCCTGTAGTTTCTTGCACGCAAAACCGCGTCCTCGTCGTTTCATGCTCCTCAGCCGCAACACCATCGAGGTCGCCCGTAGGAACATGCTCTAAAGCAGCCACAATCAGCTGCCTCAAACTCCCCGTTCTCCTACGATCCGCAAATCCGAGAACAACCTGCAGCAGTACAACAATCACCCCTATGATCCCAACTGCCGTGCCAATCTTTGCCGTGCGACTATCAAGCCCATAAGCCCAAACAAAAATGTGCGCGCGGCGTGTGAGTTGCGGCTGACCGCTGGCTTTAGAAGCTTGCCGCGCCGCCTTAACACTGCCATGGGCTTTTGTCGTGAAGTCGACCAGTGAGAGGGCTTGTACAACAGGCAGCAGAGACAAGTTGTCCATGCGGTCGGTCAAGAAGTCATATTGGTCTGCGTCGTCCATATCAAGGACGCGGAAGCGGTTCAGGATGCGGACAATTTCCGTCGTAATAGTGCGGTCGGGAGCTAGAACGCCATGGTTGTCGACTGTCCATGCTACGAGCATCCAGGTCGGGTCGACGTGGATTGAGGTACCGTTCAAAGGGAGATCTTGGGTTGTGGCTAGGACTGTGGGATTTGTGAGAGGAGAGGCGTCCAGTTGATAAGATGTGAAGTTGAGAAAAGCGACAAAGTCGACCGTGAGCTGGAAGAATTCGTCTTCAGGTTTGTCGGCGTTGACGTCCTTGGTGCTCATCTCAATGGTAACAACATTCTGTGTCCTGTTGTATAGATCTGCGTTGGGATCGGTGTGGAAAAGTCTCTCCCAATCACAATGGACTGCCGAAGGCACTCGCTCAGATTGAAGACATTCGGGAGGGAGCCAGGAAGGGTATTTATCATGCTCAAAGAACTGAGCTTTGTCGGAAGAGGTAATCGAGACTTCAACACCTGGGCTGGTCAGATTTGTCGTGTAGCTCCGCTCACCTGCAATAGTGAAGTTGACATGCTTGTTGCCTTTGCTCCAGCCATTGCCGACTCTTACACACTTGGTGTAATTTCCGTGTGACGAGTTGAGATAGAAGGGTGCGAAAAACAAATCGTATTCGAGGAAGCAGCGGATACTACGGTCGTCATCAATGATTGTTGTCCGAATCGAGCGTTCGTCGAAAGCGTGGTGCATCTGCACTATCGCGCCCAGAATAGGGCCGTTGCGATCAATGCTCAAGCGTAAGGTGTCATTGTAACGATAGTACGTGTCCGGAGGATCTATTAGAGTATGGTTCCCAGTAGCATCCGCATAGTCTTCATCGAGAGTTGTAGGGCCGGCGCCCTGCGATATCTGTTTCACCATGGAAAGATCGTCGTCTAGGCTTGACAAGAGCTGGCGAGATGGTGTCCACCATGTGATGGCAGAATACTCCTGGCCCTCGGCAAAATGTGGCGACGATGTGGCGAAGGTCTGGTTCACTCTAAATTTGACACTCCACTCCTGGGTCAGCCCGTCAACAAAGCTGTCAGCAGCAATGTAGGTACTGATCCATGAATCGAGCTTCGAGGCATACGGATTCGCGGCACAAGAGAAAGACCAGTCTTTGAAATCTTGAGCAACACATTCGGTTGTGCTATCCCAAAAGTAGCGGCCAACATCTGCCATCGGTGGGTCTGCGGCGCCCACAGCGTCGAAGGTTCTATCTCCGACTTCTTCAGTGTCGATCCACCGCAAGTGGGGGATGAGTAACACTGCGACTGCCGGTCCCATGAGGTTGCATACTATGCAAAGAAAAGCCGTGAAGCAGACCAAGAATTTCCTCGTCTTCCATAGCGGTCTGTCAAACAGACTGAGCAAGTCTGCAAACTCGAATGGTCGTGTGATGAGCTCAATTGACAGGCCTTTCTCCCTGTCAGCAAGCCTGAAGATGATCAGAGATACGAGCGATGCAACAATTAATCCAAACCAGATCTCGGCCACCTTAGCGAAGAGCTGCAGTGCTCCAAGGACATCATGGTCGCGTTTGTCAAAGTGGTCAAGGTTTGAAATTGGTATCGAGGTAACAGGATTGAAGAGTTCCACGTGGCAATGCCGGCCTAGACACCAGACAGTAGCGCCGATCACGTGTTCCAGGAAATTGAGGACGATGAAGGTGAGGATGAAAGGTATCCATAAGAAACAGAAGCCTTGGAAGATGCATGTAGCAAACAATCCATGCGGTTTGCGTCGCGTGGATTGCGACTGCTGGCAATGATCCGGTTTGAGTTGTTCGCTTTCTTCCGAGTGGTTTGATTGTGGCTGATAGGCGAGGCTCGTCATCTCGGAGGTGTCTTCGGAGGTGTCTTCGGAGGCACCTTTTCGCCAAAACATGATGCGAAACATATGTATTGTAGATTACGCAGACCTGTGGTATAAATATGACGTGAGCTGAGAACTAGATGACCGAGACAGAGAAGGACCTTCAGCATTTAACAATGCCGAAGAAATATTGAACATCCATCCTTGGTCGGAGAGAGTCTACAGCCAATATGGTCATCGTCGTCAGCGAATGCGACCGTAGACTGACACATCTGCAAGCCAAAGTACTGTGTCTTTTCCGGTGTGGCTAGCCTGCTTCATCTTCGCCACCAGCGAGATCCAGTAATATCTCGCCTTTGATCTTGAGGCATTGGAGGCAGCCTTGGTGTGGTTGGTTGAGGTGGCGTGCGTGTATCATTGTATCCTGCGGGCGACGGCATCGCAGGCAAACAGTCAGCTCGTTCTCTGATGCACTGTGCACTCCTAGACTTGATAGGTCGTATGCTGTGTTGTAAATGATATGCAGGTAAGACGTACCAGACAGCCTTCAATAAGACAATGGGATGAAACGCCTGCGACGCCTCCTGCATTGCGTTGTGTGGGGTGCCTTCTTCTCAACCCCAGATCAAGGCAAACATGGAGGAACACCAGAGCGACTTTGCCACTCGTACAGCCTGATTGTGACCGTTCGGTGTTGTAAAATGAGGGGAATGGCGCTCCAGTATCCGACCAAGCCAGCCTGTCTACAAATCCTGTTGGGAGCACGATATACTTCTCATCAGCCGAAGGGCATACCTGAGCTTTCCAATTGGCTGCAGTCAACATGCCATGTAGCTTGTTTGCCTCTTTTTTCGTCATCATATGCACGCCTGCATATATGCTACGCGGCAGTTGGATAAGAGGCTCCTTTGAACCGAACCCAGGCTACGCCCAGTATAGGATACATTGCGCATCCGCCGGCTTATGCCTTCTTTCTGCAAACTTGCAAGCGTGAACAAAGCAAGACGTACGTGGGTTACTGTGACCCGCGGAACGGCCAGCAAAAGTATTTGTCCAATCAAAATCGCTCGTAGACCATGATCGAGGCAAGGCAACCGATTTCGAATCATGATGTACCATCTCTACTCTCCCAAGTCTTTCTCCTGATAATCATGCAGTCTTCTCGATGCGAACGATCTCACCCTCCATATCTTTTACATCCAAGCCTCCCATGGCAACAGCAGAATCAAACTCCTCTCCTCCGTCGAACCTAGCCGCAATCTCTTCCAGCGTCAGACCTTGAGTCTCCACAAACGTGAACCAAATGACAACCAAAAGTATGGCGACGAAGATGGTCTGGATGATGTAGTACCTCCAGGAGATATTTTGGAGTCCAATAGGGTTTATGTAGTTGACCTACATGACTGTCAGTAGTGCGAGCAGGCTAGTCGTATCATACTGATATTTCACTTACCACGAACGAAGATGCATTGATGCAAAACATTGTCCACGAGAAGAACAGTCCTCGTTGCTTGTTCGTTACTGTTTCGAGCGGATAAGCGACCACCAGAGGCAGCCAACACGCGCAGTAGAAGAGGTTGTATATAAAGATCATGGCAACGATCGCAATACCCAACGAGCGACTGGGTTGCTCCAAGTAGCGGGCCGAGAGAGCCGTCCAGACGATGAAGGTGACCAGCATACCCGAGGTCGCACTCAAGAAAACGACACGGCGCTTGATTTTAGGAATCAAAAGAGCGGCTGATACACCGATGATCCATGACCAGATATTGATCACGCCTACAGAGAGAAGGATTGAAGTCAGCAAAGTGCCTCAAAATTCTTGTGGGCTTGTAGTCTGGCTTCAAGATCTGCACTGTCCTCCCCCCCGCTGAGAGACTTGTACAGGGTCTGAACCTAGACTGCGAGATTGGTTTGTATCCTTCGTTCACGTACCATTGATGAGTGTCTTGTCAGCCGAACTTTCGAAGACAATTTGATCGAGAACAGCCGGCAAGTAAGAAGAGATGAGGCCAGACCCAGCGCATTGCGACGCTACAGCTGTAACGAATGAGATGAACAACCGATGCAGGTTGCCGCGCGACCCAAGAATGGACTTCAGTCCATCTTTATTGAATTTAATTTGGGTCTTGTCGGACTCCAGACTGGCCAAGATTTCCTGCATCTCCATTTGGACGAGTTCGTTGTACACGCCATCACCGTGGTACTTGATCAAGATTTGGCGAGCTTCGTCCGTACGGCCTTTGGCGGCAAGCCAACGTGGCGATTCCGGACAAAGCCATATCATGAAGAACTGATAGCCAGGCAGGACTACTTGCAGAATACAAGGGATCTTCCAGGACCAGTTTGAGTCAATGCTGAAAGTGCCGACGGTGATCCAGGCGCCAGCGATAAGTCCAATGTAGATGCTTGTGTTGTAAAGTGACGACAGCGCTTCGCGTGACTTCGGGTGGGCAAGCTCGACCACCAATACTGGTCCGCCGACTTGTTGGATATTAGCACCGAAACCGAGAATCATCTTTCCAGCGATAAACATAGGGAACGAAGTGGCAAAGGTCTGCATGACGGCCATCGAAATGACGATTGCAGAGCCAATTGCACACAATGCCCGTCTGCCGAGCTTGTCCACCAAGTATCCGGAAGTGAATGTTGCTACGATACCTCCCACAGATGCCGAAGCACCATAGAAGCCTAAGCGAGCGCCTTGAGGGTTTCCAAAGTAGTCCATGAAATGATCCACACTTTGCAAGCTGTTCGTCATGCTAAGATCGAAACCCCAAGAGCTGGATGTCATCAAGGCTGCAAGCAGGAGGAAGTACAGCTTGACAACGCTGCCAATGCGGTACCATGGCTTGGAGTCCTTGATAATCTGATGGACCTGCTGCCTGTGGTCGGTGTCGTCCATGTTGAGTCTGATGCGGTCCCAATGGTTTGTCTCAATTGTTCAATGAAGTGTTTGGTGGGATATAAGTCTGACATACTGGCAATGCAGTATGAATATATAGAGCTGTGCCCCGTGGAGATAGTCATGAACTTGTAAGTCAGGCGCAACACAAAGAGAGTTCCTAGTCAGTACACCATTTCCCCATGGTTGTGGAGTAACATCCGACGGACTCAGAAGCCTGGACCAAAGCCACGCGCGATGCCACGTACGGCAAAGGGCGTTCATTCTCCAGTGTTCCAAGTAATATCCGACGGATTGGAAGCTTTGACTGAGATCATGCGGCGCGAGACAGTACAGTACAAACAATGCCAATTGTCCATAGATACTTCCAAAGCACTAATACCCGACGGAATAAGAAGCTTAGACCCAAGCCATACGCGAGACGGCGTTACTCTGGTGTTCCAAGTAATATCCGACGGGATTGGAAGCCTCGGCCAAAGCCTCACGCAATTCGGAGTCGTCTCCGCGAGCTTAAGAGCTTGTTGTAAGCCTTCGCCTGGGGATGTGAAGTCGGTAGAAGATATGGTGATATGGTGAATAGATGGTGCGAGGGTAAGTTCCTCCGCCTCCATCCTCTCCACATTCACCAACATTTCTCCGCTGTCGCGGGGCCCTCGTCGTTCTGCGGTAGCCCCACAAGACGAACTAACTGTTGCCGATGATCTATGCTGCTCGCCTTGGGAGATGCCTTCGCTCTCTTGTCCCAGCTTGCTGTCAGATACTTAAGTATTCACCGAAGTCTACGCTGTTGTCTGTAAAGCAAATCACAAGACAAAATGTCGTCGAAGCTGCTTTATACGCAACCGGCTGCGACTTGGGAGGAAGGACTGCCCATCGGCAATGGCCGACTCGGTGCTATGATCAATGGCTCGACTGGTACAGACCGACTCTGGATCAACGAAGACTCAGTATGGTATGGTGGACCACAAGAACGAACCAACCCATCAGCCAAGATCAATCTGCAGCATGTCCGCCAGCTGCTTGATACGGGAAAAGTGAAAGAAGCAGAAAACTTGCTGGGCAAAACATTTACATCGATGCCACAGGGCATGCGTCATTA
>Ga0058698_10001490_pt1 | contig 10537 bp, 8 predicted proteins | sample AgamicAsSfe_FD_67288 | JGI IMG/M metagenome (GOLD analysis project Ga0058698, IMG submission 67288) | Agave microbial communities from Guanajuato, Mexico - As.Sf.e | ecosystem: Host-associated > Plants > Phyllosphere > Phylloplane/Leaf | place: Guanajuato, Mexico | collected 2012-05-30
ATTCAGATTCGGTTGGCGCGACAATCGACGGAATGTAAATCATGGATGCCACACTGATCTCCATCCGAAGTTTGGGATTTTGTATTTTGCAGATAGCGATTTGATCGTACAGTGTTGTGTTTTTCACTTCGCCGAAGATCCAATCTGCATCCTCCTGGGAATCGTCGTTTCTTGTCATGATTTCCACCAAGCAGACCTTTCTTGATATCTCGTCCGCAAGCAATGCCAGCGTGATTCCGCCTTCACAGCGCACCTCGCCAAATGTGTGCAGGACAACATCTACTTTACCACCAGTGAAGCCTTCCCAGACAAGTCGCATGCTTGCCTCCTGGCACGGCGGACTTTTCAGGAACATCTTTGTCCAGGGCTCGATCGCGTACGAGATCCTCTGGCTGGGACTGGCTTCTAGGGTTGTGAGAGGGAATCTTCCTCCATTGCCGGCCCAGGCTCGATGCCACAACTTCATGCCACCAATGTACTCAGGGCACCTCCGCGTCACTTCCAGCCAAGGACAGGTCGATACAACCTTCAGCGGGTGGCCAGGATGAGCCCAATTGTATGGGTCGGACGTGATAGATTCGAGATGAGCCTGGAGCTCGGCGTTGTCAGTCACGCCAGGGGATTCTACGCGATAGAGGTGAGTGAACTGATGTCGGATGTCGGGTGTCTCGGATTTATGTGGCACCATCTGCCAGTACTCTGCTCTGTTCTTTGGGGGCAGCACGAACAACTTTCGCTGCAGCTCGGGTGATGCCTTGATAACATTGCGGAAATTTTTGCTGACACCGGTAGCGATGACGAGATCGAGGACTGGCAGGTGCGTGAGGATGCCCTCGAGTAGCTCCGGAGTGCTGCTGACTTTAGCAGCAGCAGTCGTTATCTCTGCAGGGCTTTGCTCGGCGTCGACAGTGAGGTTGCGCATGATTGCGGCGAGTTCGCCCGCGTCTACCATGGTAGCAGGTGGTAATGTGGTGATGGTGAGTGTATTGAGAGTGAGGAACTGTATCGTGGTAGCGGGCTGATTGTTTTGCAAAAATAGTGAGAGTCGCTTCTTGTGTGGTAGTCGAGAGGTAAGTTTTGTGTTGTCGCGTTGAAGCTGGGTTGGAAATGGATGGAGCGTTGTGTTGTTGTTATTGCGATGAGCGAGTGAAAGGCAAACACCAAAACAGCCACCAGCCGAGCCCGATGAGATCACACACCACAAACTCACACCTCACTCTTCGCAGAAGCTGGCATGTGAGACCACCCAAAGTTTCATCTGATAAAAATGGAGGAGTGAACTCACAAGCTACTGTCAGAGCAGGAGCGCGAAAGTCCGAAAAGCTTCGGCCGTGCGACAAGTCATGGATGTATCGTGACCTCTTCAATAGAATCGTAGCGCGCCGTCAAACCTGTGTTCTACTAACGCTCTTCTCCATAATGAGCATGTACCTTGTCACCATCTCGCTGCATTTTCCTCCAGCCATTGTTCTATCATTTAGACGTTGACGTAGCTCCAGCACTCGATGCATCTCAAACGATCCACTGGATTGATCAACAATCGGCCCATGTTCCAATTCCTTCATTGCCTGATCCTCCGCATGTAGGTAGGCTTCACAGCCTTTCCAGTCGGGGAGAAGAAAAACTTGTCTTCGACTTTCGCCGCAAGCTCATTGCGCTCCTGATCTATAAGAGCGACGGTCCATAGGAGAGCGACGGTCGAATGGTTATTGAGACGCATCCCGCGCTCGTCATTGTTCTTCTTGCATCTTTCAATTTGCTCGTGCAGCGTAGTCATGGGAACCTTGCAGATATACCGTCCACCTTTGCGCGGAACGGTGAGCCAATGTTCATCATCGCAGGCGGTATGTATTACCACAGATCCCAGCATGCTGCATGTATCGTCAATGAGATCTGCAAACGTGACGCCTGCCTGTCGATACACGTGCCGTGTTGCCTCCAGCGTGATGTCGAGTACTCCATGGACCCAGCCTTCACATAAAAGAGTGCACCGTACGCTCTTACACGGTGGGTTGGTAAGAAACATTTGCTTCCAGACTCCGGTGATATTCTTCGTCGGCAAGAGGAACCATTGATTTGGTGAGGTCGAAAACTGATGCCACTCGAGCTTGTCGAAAGAAGTTTCGCAACGCGCCCGGGAGCCTTGAGCCTCGCTCGGTCTTTCGAGCAAGGGACAGGTAGAGACAATCCTCAGGGGAAGATCATTGCTATCGATCCTCGGCGTGAGAGTGGGCTCGAAGATCAGACTATCTGCATCAACAGTGACTGTCCGAAACAAAGTTTGGCACGTTTGGGAAGTTGTGGGTATGTAGCGCTCCAATGGAAGCCAGTATTGCGGTGAAGCGTCTGTCGCGGGAAGGAAAAGCTTCCTCCGCAGCGTAACCGAGTTGAGTATGGTATTGCGGAAGGTCTTGTTGACACGAGAGAGTTTGACGATATCCGGAAGAGGAAGAAAAGAAAGGATAAGTTCAACTAATGCTACCGCCTGTCCCACTTGGGTCGAAGCTGGGATGCTCGCCATTTTCGTACACGTGTGGTCGTAGATGTTGTTCTTGTAGGTTTATCTTGGCTATAAGGTATATCGAATGATCGAGGTCTTGGTGACTCAACAAAACTGTAGCGTATGCGTCGTATTATTCTTGGAAGCAGGAGGAAGCGTAATCGATCTAGGCCTTTACAGTGCGATTCAATCTGTACTTGGAGTGTAAGCATCTCACGGCGAACGGTCGTCCAGAGTTGAAGGACATACCTCAATGGTGTGGCGTGATGTTGTTCTTTCTGGGGAACCGCGCGAACAATGGTTTTATGCTGTTGCGAAGGTTGAGTAATTTGCTGTCTGTTGCGGATAAGGTCGCGGTGCTCTGTCCCGTCGCGCTCGGGTTCTGATCAGTGGTCGCGCCGCGATATTTGCCAATGTGTTTCAGTCACTGACCAAGCGCAACGATATCAAGCACATCTCACTTTCACCCTCAACATGTGCTACCATGAGAGACTCCTCGACCTGGCCCACAGCCATGCTAGCCATTACCAGTGAATTGCAGTTTAGCTAGAAGTACTTACAACTCGGATACTCTCATTCCAACTAGTCCTTGAACCGAATCTTTCGAGCGCTCATGTACAACGCCTGTATCCCTCCCACGGGAACCATCGAGCCTGTACCCTCCTCGGAGATGACTGGGTCGCCATGCAGTTTGATAGTGGTTTGTTTCAGAACCAGGGACAACTTACACTTGTACCGCTTCTCGCATCTCGCCACCTGCGCTTTCACCGTTGTGCCGTATACCGGCTGGTGTGCATGCTTTTGCCCAACCTTGAGTCGACCACGTTGTGTTCCGACCAACCCACCATGACTTACCTTGACTGATCCGGATTGTTCAAGCGCTTCTTGGATCGCTGTGAGTGTCACCCCGTCCCTTCGATAGATGCTCCGGCCCGCTTCGACCAGCACGTATACGCCTTCGGAATTAGTGCCACCATAGGTGAAGTAGACGTGTGCGTGAACGCATGGCGGATTCGTCAGGTAGACATGCGGCCAAAGCTGCGCTTCCGCCGCTCTGGTGGATAAATGCGCACTTCGGAGGTGGTGGCTCGGCTCTAGGATAGAGGGACACAAGGATACGGATGGTGAATTGAGTGCAGCCAAATTGTTCAAACAGTCGTTGTGGCTTATGAACGCGCCATAGATGCCGTTTGTGTCGAGGTGCTTCCGTTGTTTTCTTGACCCTTGCGGCTTGGTAGGAAGCAGAAAGAGTTTCCGCTTCAGCCTTGGGGAACTGAAGATGAATTGGCGAAATGTAGTGTTGACGCCTGTGGCGATGACGAGGTCCAGAAACGGCAGCTGAGCCAAAACCTCTTCGAAGAGCTCAGGGACGTTCAAGAGGGCATTCACGGGCGCAGTGCACTGAGGTAGTGATGATTTGAGCATGACTGCCAACTTGGTTTTCCGAGAGTCGCCCGCCATGATGGTTGCAGTGAGGTCCTGGGATGAGTGCCGTTGGAGCGGATAGTGCTTTTGTGTGCGTGTGTAATGTGGGTGTGGAGGAGTCGTGAAGCGAAAAGCTGTGGTGAAAGCAAGCTCTTGGGGAGGAAGGTGCAACTCACTCACTCGGCATCAGCCATCATTTTGTCAGCATTGCGAAATGGCATGTCGACTATCCAAGAGAGAAGCTCCGCAAAAAAAAATTGATCACTCGAATCCTTTGATTGGATTTCATGTCTGACTCCTGATAGCGACAGACAAGCCCCACCCAATCAATGTGCCTCCGTTTGCAACTGTCATCAGCTCTCAAACCGAGTTCATTCTTGGGTCTTTTGGTCGTCCACGTGATGCTTCGTTCGCCTCATGAAAGGATGATGATATCTCGCTCAAGCTTGCAGCACACTCTCAACGTTTGACTTCCACCAAGTATCCCAGCCAACCACAGACTTCGTACGCCTGGCCTCCTCAGCTGCGAATACAGTCGCATGAGATCGGACAACTTCTTCAATGGTGCAGCCGAGGAATTCAACTTGTGCTGCATCCACACTCATCTCGCCATTTTTGACGGCAGCAACAGCTTTGGCGAATTGTTGCGTCAGACCATCATCTCCGCCACCATGATGCGAGTTCTTGGGCACTTCCGGATTGTGCACCTGTGTCTGACCACTGACGAAGTCGTGTACGGTGATACTATTGCTGTCGTAATGAATCTCGCCAGTGGTGCCGTAGATGCGGCCTCGGCGCTCGCACTGTGCTAGTGTCTGAGCTATCATGTGAAAGCTTGCAGTCTTTGCATTGCCGTTCTCGTCGTCGTTCCATTCGAGGGTGACAAATTGATCGTCAGCAACATCATTGTCGTTTTCCCAAACACAACGACCATACCATGGTCTTGACTCGATGTCTTCGATGGGTGTCTTTGCATCGTAGTCCTCAGACAAGGAGGCAGCGAGCGCATCTTTGGCTTCGTCTGGCTTCCCCGAGACCAGCAAAGCTTCGACTTCGGGATTCACAATGTCGACTGGCCACTTCGCTTTGCCTTGGGCGAGGTGATTGTCGAAATATATTCGAGGCGCAGAGAACATGCAGGTTCTCTCAATGGGACATGTCGTACAATTCGTGGCATCGCCAGCTGCTTTCGGCTTTCGTGATCGCGTGAATTGCTTGAGGGATCCAACAGACGAGATAGTGGATGGAAGGTGAGCAGTGCGATCGCTGGCGACTAGTGGCGAGCAGAGCATCCACAAGATGAAATCAATATCGTGGCAGCTCTTTGTCAGAAGGCTGGGCGCGGAGGTCGATTCCTTCCGCCAGTTTCCTCGGACATAGGAGTGGGAGAAATGCCACCACCCGACTGGCTCAACATGTTCGATAGACAGTATGTCGCCAATGATGTGTTGCTGGCGGACCAGGTGGCGCAAGAGCATGTTGTGAGGTGAGTATCGGAGGACGTGGCCTATAGCAAATACAGACTTGGGTCCAGCCTCGATCGATTTTTGGATCTGCAAGCAGTCGCTGAGACGTGTTGCCTGCGAGGTTAATATCAGACATCGAGCATGCAATCACATCAACAGCATCGAACAGTCGTCAGAACAGTGCTGAAACATATAAAAACAAATATCGCAAAGCAAAATGGCGGAACGACATACTGCGATGCGTCAGCGTATTTCGTGATGACAGCTGTGTCCACGGGGGTCTTACCCAGAGGCTTCTCACACATGATATGGAGTCCAAGAGGGCCAAGTGCCGAAGCAACTTCTACATGCTGATGGTCAAGAACGCATATGAAGGCTCCATCAATTTTCGGGGAAACGTCCAGACCAGCTGCCTCGTCGTCACGTCTCTGTTGCTCATACTTCACGAAGTCCCGCCAGTCTGCGAAATCTTGGCCAGTCAGAGGGCCAGAGAAATCCCAGATATATCTCGCTCCGAACTGTTTGCGTTTGAAAGCAATGGGATCTGCTACTGCTGCAACGACTCCCAGCCCAGAGTCTTGCAGTGCCCTGGCGTAGGAGTTGCCACGACTGCCAGCGCCGACCACCAAGAATCGCGGTTTGTGGACAGAGTCATTGTCGGGCTGTAGGCCAAAAGGGGAAGCCATGTTCTTCAAATTGTCACGAGAAATATAACGAGGATTGAAGAAACGATTGTCTATGGTCTAAGGATGAAGGATAGCGTATCACGTCTTCTGAAAGTAAGCAGGATTGTGGGCTTCAGCTTCGGCTGGGACCTCGACGTGGATCTCGCCAGTGGGCTTTTCCCCTCCTCTCGTGCCATCATCTCTAATTTCCACAAAAGACCAAACCATCTAGATGACCAACGCGGTAGCCACAATCGATTCTCGTCACCCGAACAGATCGGAATCTCGTGATCACTGGCATCATAGTTCTTCAACTTTCAGTGAACGGTTTACCAGGACACTGCCACGTCAAATGTCAACAACACCACCCCTCGAGATTGCCGATGGCAAGAAGACTTCGTCGGACGTACGTGTCCCACAACGATGTGGCTGATGACTTCCATATCCTGATATTGACCTTTCATGAATATGCTCTTACTCATCTCGAGGTAATCACAACACACCCATTCCGACTGCTCGATCTCCCCTCAGAGCTCCAGCTTAGGATCTTCAGTATCGCTGTCATCGAGCCCCAGCCCTTTCGCAGGGCGCTTATGTGTGGACGCTGCTATTCTCCATACCAGGACTGTTATCCAGAATGCAAGTGGTACGGAACAATTGTCCTTGCATTTCCACCGCCTCTCGCTCGGGTTTCGCGCTCCATACGACATGATGTGCTCAAGATCTTTTACAGCCAGCACGAGTTCAAGATATTATTGCGGAACATCGATAATGTCGGCCTGGCCCTGTGGCTCGGGAATGTAGCGATCGAGTATCGTCATCTTGTGAAGATGCGAATTGTGGCTCGGAAGAGTGTGAAGGAGGCAACTTTTGTGGAAGATATGATGGCAATGTTGAGAACAGCTGGATGGGATCCCGTAATTGGCGAGCACACGCATGGCAGTTCTCTTCACTTGACCTTTGGAGCGCAAGTGGTGGAGCATACATAAAATGATCATGGCAAGAATGTCACATATGAGCCACGACATAAATTTCCGTACACGATCCCAGTATAGTAAGGCTGACAAGTCATTCTCTGTACTATATCGCAATGACATCTTGGCAAAATGAAACGATGTGTCTTCTGAATCCTTCATTGACACCCTATTCTCATTCATCAGTAGTGTAACATCGGCTCTACGTCATGTTCCTATAAGTATGATGGTGTATACATTATAAAGCTCGCCTTCGCCAAGCTGCCGACGCCGGCTTCGATCTTGAGATCTCCAACCGGAACTCTACATCGACTTGCGCCTACACACACCACTCATCGCAACAACACCTCTAAGCGAAGCAAGATGATTCCACGACTCACTCGTATCTCTGGCTCCTCAAGCCAGGCATTTAGAAGATCAGCGCATACATTCCAAGTCTCCCAACGCCACCAGTCTACCTCACCGCAAACCGCCACATCACAACCGCCTCGAACCCAACAAGCCTCGACGCCTCAAGTTGCGAAGCATCCCTCCTCAGTCTCTCATCCTGCACTTCAAGAAGAGGAACCGCGTAATACCGACAATGCCATCTTCCTTATCTTCGGGGGCCTTCTGCTGGTCGCCGCGCCATTGAGTTACTGGTACTGGGGATACAGGGAGCGCGCAATCAAGGCGAAGAAAGAGGAGATATTGCGCGGCATTCAGGAGAGATATGCTGCGAGACACGGGAACAGTTGAACTAAGGACTTGCTCAAAAGCGGAAACATACATTGAGCATGCGCGAGGGCAGGCAATGGCACTGCGGAATTGGTTAGCTCTAAGCTTACGAGGCCAGCCGCGGAGAGAGGTCATTGTCAACATGATACTATTGGAGTCGAGCGCCATATTTGGTCATGCTACCGTGCGGCGGATAGCATACGGACATCGTCCGCCAGGACTTGTACTGGCATCTGGAAAGTGCCTTGCGCACTGAGAGGTTGCGTGACTGTCCATCGCATACTGGGGTTTGAGACTATTCGCACACCCCCTTGGTGATTGACTACATTGCCGTGGTGGTTGCAAGTCACGCTTTCTGGTCAACGGACTCGATACGACATACGCGCTGAGCATGGAAATGCAAAGGCGTTCAATTCCCTTAACATAGCCATTGTACTCGACCCTCTTTGTCATCACGTCAACTGCTCGCTACCACCATTATGGTCGACACTCGACACAACGACGTTCAGCTTCACCTCATGTCCTGCACTTCACCTTCGAGAAGAATACAAAATGGCACGTCAAGTGCTGTCTTGGTCTCTCGTTCTTCATCCGCAACACACCCGATCTTCAACGCTATCATCAGCTACGAGATCAACTTCCACTCAACACAAACCCACCCAATCAAACAACCCAACTACGGACCCATCAACACTCCATATAATGTGGATTTGCTGTCGTGACGGCACGTCGAACTCGGCAGGAGCCGCTTGCCGTCGATGCGGTCATCGCCCTTGCGGCTCCTGCGACTCGATCAATGGGTTCAGGAGCATCAGAAACTTCTTCAAGAAGTTGGTCAATTAGAGCAGCTGTATGAGCGTGATGCAGCTGTAATGAGCTTGAGCCTTTGTCTGTCAGAGTGATCGCAGCTAGTTCTGCTGATTTCTGTCTGCCATTCGAGGGCATTACCGGTGAGACGTGAGTAGATTGTTATTTCATACTCGCGTATTGCTTTTCTTAGGTGCCTTGGGTTTATAGCCTGAGGTGCCGCCTCCTCAAGGGGGTCATCGTTATCCAGCATTAATGCTGGGACACGGAGACTCTTTACTTTAAAGTGGTGTCCGAGCCGAGCGTACGTAGTTTCTCACTCAAGGCATTGTGTTGAAACTAACCTAGGCACTTGACTCTCTCGATTATTTGTGTGAAGAAACAATGGCTATGAATTATGGTCGCGAACACGATAGCAGGTAATTGTTAACAAAGAATCGCGTCTTGCACGGCATCATCGACGGTCTTCGTTGTTGACATGTCTTAGAATAAGGCGCAAGTACTACTGTATTCTTGGTGTGGAGTCCGCGGGCAACATCGAATCAGCGAGCAGGGATGGGCTGTCGTACGATGCCTCCTTTACGAAAATTGCTAATGTCAACGCTCAGCCCAAACATTTAGTTACTTGTGTTCCAATGTTAATTTAATTGCTCGTCACCACTTCTCTTCTTTTTACTTACATACCGCAGACCCCAAGTGTTTGTTATTTGCATCAAACACGACAAACACGATGAACTTAATTCCGCTCTTCGTGGCGCTGTCAGCTTTGCTGTACGGCGTCTGGGTCTTCCTTGAAGCGCGCCTTGAGAGCTTCTACGTCTTCGAGCCTACACAATTGCACAACTTCGCGAAGAGCGCAATCGCTCAACATGGCAATGACACTCGCGCCATCGTCACCGACATCGTGGCCAACCTGCAGACCACCTCGGCCAAGCCCTACGTGAACCTCGACCAGGAATGGATCTTCAACAACGCCGGTGGCGCCATGGGTGCCATGTACGTTATTCACGCCAGTAAGTTGCACAAATCATCACTTTCAATTTGATAGTATCTGCGCAATGTGCTAACACTCCACCAAGGCATCACCGAATACCTCATCATTTTCGGCACCGCCGTCGGCACCGAAGGCCACACCGGCCGCCACACCGCCGACGACTACTTCAACATCCTGACCGGCACCCAACTGGCCTACGTCCCCGGCGAGTTCGAGCCCGAGGTCTACCCTGCCGGCTCCGTGCACCACCTGCGCCGCGGCGAAGTCAAGCAGTACAAGATGGACTCTTCCTGCTTCGCGCTCGAGTACGCGCGCGGCTGGATCCCTCCTATGCTCTTCTTCGGATACGCCGACACTTTCTCGTCGACGCTGGACTTCCCGACTTTGTGGGCGACTACGAGAGTGACTGGGCGCGAGATGATTGGTAACTTGCTTAAGTTCAAGTTGTAAATATCTTTTAATTTTGCAGAGCTGAGCAAGCCTGGTTTCTTCTGCCACTATGGTGTAATAGATTTTTGGAGAGGTCGACTATGACTCTCGGAATGAAAATGTCTACTATTGAGCACTTGTTGCTCATTCAACAACTCCTTCCAGCGCTCATAATTATTTGGTCCGCCTGCCCTTCACAAGCTCCCGCTTATTGAGCGGCTCATTGGGAAACACCCAGCCTCTCGCGCGTTTCGCCTCCCTCTTATCAACTTGGTGTACAGTCGGGATCCAGCTGTCCTGTGGCAGATGGTGGCTTCGCGACCGTGCCGCAGGACCTCCCACATCCATCCGCCAAGTGTACTGCCCAGGCAACGGCTCCTCTTTGGCAAGCATGTGCAAATACCACAGCGCCAGATCTGCTGTCATCTGTAGCTCTCCCTCGGCTGTCAAACCTGAGGTTGAAATCTGAATGGGCGCTGCAAGCTCGAGGTAGCCGAACAGAGGCATATCTGAGTCTTCGTTGAGCGGCCCGCCGGCTCGTACGCAGACCAGTTCGATCT
>Ga0058698_10001491_pt1 | contig 10537 bp, 10 predicted proteins | sample AgamicAsSfe_FD_67288 | JGI IMG/M metagenome (GOLD analysis project Ga0058698, IMG submission 67288) | Agave microbial communities from Guanajuato, Mexico - As.Sf.e | ecosystem: Host-associated > Plants > Phyllosphere > Phylloplane/Leaf | place: Guanajuato, Mexico | collected 2012-05-30
ATAGTATGGAACACTAATACGTGGCAGACGCAGACCTTTCGCCGATTTAGGCTTCGTATCCCATTCAACGAATCGCGACTTACAGATTTTCAGACCCATGTCGGTGTAAACTGTCGAAGGGACTGATGCTGTGTGGCTTGGACCTCGGTTCATTGGACTTCGCCTAGCTTCCGAATGCTCTCATGGAGCTTTGCTAGGATCATGGCCAAAGGGATACTTTGCTACCCATCTCATCGAGAGCCCACTGTCCAGTGTCAGCGGCACTCCAGTGTCCTGAAAATAGGCAGAAGAACATATTGTCATCCTTGGAGACAGCTATGCATACGTCTGCGCGATTTGGAACGGCACCGAATACCTATGTGTGTATGCAGGTCCCAGGAACGCACAATGGGTGTTATCTTGACTCGTTCCAGGATAAACTGCAGGTCCCAGAAGCTTACAGTTGATCTCGAAACTTAATCAGCTGCAATCTTGGTCAAGCTCCAGTGACAATGCAGACGATAGTGCCGTGACGTTGCCGTAGAACGAGCCATCTCTTCCAAACTCATTCAAACAGGTGCAGATGTTCACGGTTGGGTCCCTGCCGCATCTGGCCCCAGGGAAGTAAATCCGGATGAGATGTAACCAATCGGTCTCGTTCGATGATCGCCTAGAGTGATAGTGGACTTCTGAGCGGCATGGTGCACATGCACATTGTGCATATCTCCAACCGCAACCCTTCCCGTGTGGGTCTGTGTGTCTCTGCACAGAGAACGCAAGCGAACATCAGGAAGATTTGGACGTGAGATCCAAATGTGTATGGAGATCTCAGATGTTTGCAGTTGACCTGGTTTGGACGGTCAACATGAGACGTTAAATTTAGCGCCCGCCCACCCGAGGCGGCTGGCGGCGGCTGGCAAGACGTGAAAGCTTCGCGCTGCCGTCAGCCGGGGACGTCGCATATGCCTCAAATAATTGATCAATCCCCTTGCGTCTGTGCCAATGCTTTTCTATCGACACTTGCGTAGACGTCGATCGTCTGTCTCCAGGGAGCAAGTCCAGTGGGTTTCTCTCCGTAGGCATCGTGTCAAACCTTCAGAAATGCAGGATATATTCGCTCGCTGTCAATGCGCGTGTATGTATGGCGTTATCGCGAGTTCTACAACCCCATGTTGTGATCTTGCATTCCCCCGGGAATATGATATGAAGGTTTCAGACATGATCCAGGCTCAATGCCGGCTGATTACCGATGTTGATCAGCTAGGTAAAGAATGAAATGGATACCATTTTTGGGTGACAATTATGCAAGATCCCGTGGTCGCTGCATGTCTCGTGGCGATCTGGCCAACATCCTGTACATGGTATCTGTACGGTACGGCCGATGTTTAGCGCGCATATCTATGCATCTGCGTATTGGAGGCTTGCAGCGCATAAATGGTGTTTGTCCCAAAGACCATCCACAAAGTACTCATACATCTGGGAGACTAATCGGTGTGTCCAAATTTGGAACCGTCTCTGGTAGTGTCCAGCCTTGGGCTGGATACAGTCCAGTGAGATCCGAAACTGATTTATGACTCGGATATAAGAAACGAAGAAGATGTTGCTGGATTTCCGGAATGCACGGGTCCGCGATCGTCTATAACGTTGAGACCTGTGACGAGTTGCAAAAACCAATTGCGACTAGTTCGTGTTGTTCTGATGAACTTGATATCCGAGGAAATCATCAGTTACTATGATACCTGGAAGCCACAATCTGGTATGAATTTGTTGATCAGCTTGCACTCTGACTGCCGACCCGAATCAATCTCTTACAAGACAATGCATCTCGGTAGAAGCATCTGCCCTTGTCTGTCGACAACTGGGTTTGTTAAGATAAGATTCACGTGCGTAAGCATTTGAAAGTCTAAGAGGGATTTGTTCTGAACCTCCAGAAACCCCAACGTGTGAATAAAGTTAGAGCTAGAACGGAGACAGAAACGAGTGAAACACCAGTGGAAAGATGAAGTTCGATGACATCCTGCTTCTGCAGTTCATATTTGAGATGTTCCGCAGGGACATGTTGAAGTTGGCCATAGGTTTTGCGCTTACTTTCTTGGCCACGAAAAAGCGCTACAGCGGCACTTATTTAAGACAGTTTTGGTTATTCTGTGCATTGTCGTCACGTTCTGCAACTCTCATGTTGATCAGCTAAGCCAGAAAGATAATGGTTGTCTCGTGCCCTCCCATGTGCAAAACAATGTCAGGCGGACGGCTATAGATATGCACAGTCTCTTTGGTGAATTGGAAGCTTCCAAAGAGAGTCGATATAACATGGGCTCTTCCTCAACTTTGCTAAAATCTGGAAAGAACTGTGCATTATGATAGCTTCTAGTCCGCCTATATGTGATCGTGAGAGCGGAGTGGGAGTGGGAGTGGGAGTGGGAGTGACGAGATTTAGCACACAGGCAGGGAGTAATTCCGCGTCGTCAGGATATGAATACGTTCTCGTGCCAGATGTAGTCATCCTTTGTCTATGTCTTCTGCTATGGAAATGTAATAACCTTGCAAAATGATACAATGACCACGGGGAAAGTTTCGTCCGTCAGCAGACTCTCATGGGCTGCATTTCCATTCTAATAGAGGGTTGTGCACTTCGATCGTCTTTGAATGTGCTACTGGTCACTGCGGGTGGAGGCCGAGAATTTTGATAACTGAAGAAGGTGCTGCGCATCTTCTATACCTCCTTGAGCTTGTTCTCGACATGTCCACTCGTCGATTATTCCTGTATTCTCTCGGCCGAATTCTTAACATGTCCAGTTCGCCACGGTTCCGTCAATTTTTTCACATCCAAGCAACATCTAACGACGAGATTGCGCCGAGTGAAGCAACAAACGTTCTCGGTCATCTGTAGGCTGAGGGTACATTTCTTGGCTTTGTCATTTTCCTGCTTTCCAACTTATAATTGGGCGTAATCAAAGATGGGTTTGACATCGAGTTTGGTCTGTACGGAACTACTTCTTAAAACTTCATCCTTTCTCCATCTGATTTTCTCCATCGTTTCCATTTCCGACCTGAATTATTATTACATCTTTGCGTTTCTTGACCCAATCCTGCGTTGTCCTCTTGACCAACTCGCATCAAAAGGGCATCATATGTTGATTCTCTACCGAGGGAAACCAAGAGGATGTCAACAACTCGAACCACCAGGGTTTCCAGCGTCTAATCTTCCAATGACTCGTCAAACCAGGATTCCAAGCGATACAAACAGACTACTGCTCATAGTCGGCTTTGGCAGTACCAACAATCTTATCGCCGACTCTGACGTCAAATTGCAGACCACCTGGACCAAAGGTAAGGCCCACGTTGTACTTGAGATACACATAGGTGTTGCCATTTGAAGTCTTGCGTGACAACCAACTCTTGCGAGGCACATTGCTCAGATCAGCAGTGATTGAGCAAAGTCTGCGGGTCTTCTGTGTGTGCTCGAACTCCAAGGGTGGGTTGTCTTCATCGCTGACAACCATTTCGAGGAGCTCGCTGGTACTGGGTGCACTGCCAGTGATGTAGAAGGGTATGGAGATACACTGTTCACCCTGAATTGACAGACCCTTGGTTGCGTGCCAGCGGATAACGTTATCGGCGTAGTAAGCTTCCTCATCGACGTCCCAGGTCTTGGAAGCCTGGCTGTGTACGCCTTCTTCGTAGTACAGACGTGTGATGATGCCGTAATGACGGCGACAGATACGACTCGTGACCACAGAAGCTCCTTCGAGGCGATGGATAACCGCACCGACCGCAACAGCTGACCAGGAGAAGTTGGGGTTGATGACTTCGAATCCTGGAGCAAAAGACGAGAAGGTGTTCTTGATTTCCTGCATCAAGATCTTGGACTTGCCGAAACCTCCAACCAAGATCAGACCTCTGGGGTACTTGTTGTTTGCGCGCAGGGTTTCGTACTGGTTGTGGACCAGTTGCAAAGCAGATCGAATGACGGGAAGAAAGATTCCGGTCAGATCCATGGTCGACAGATTGATGCTGTTGTCCTCGATATCGGCATCGGGGTCGTCATCAGCGTTCCAGAGAGGAACTGAATAGATCTTGTTGGGCAGTCTTTCAGGATCGAAGTCCCTTTTGGTGCGTTCTTCGAAAAACTTCAGACACTGGGACCAACCCTTGGGGTATTTCTCGATGTACTTCTCAAGATCGGTGGTGCCCATTCTTGTCTTGACGTAGGCCTGGAAACGCATGTTGATCATACCACTGCCACACACATCGCCGTCACCTGGAGCGGCTTCCTCGATGGTCAGCGGCGATGTTGATTTGATCTCGTAGGAGATAAGATCCACGGTGCCTAGTTCAAAGAATCTAGTCAGTACGCTTGCTTTGTCAGATACAATGCAACTCTACGTACCGCCACCGGCATCACAGACAATCCAGATATCGTTCTCTTTGGTGTCGACGCTTGCAACGGTCTTCAAGGCGCATAGAGCGGCAGCCTCGGGCTCCGTAATCATGGACAAGTTGTTGTGCTCGTTCAATCCAGCCAATTCTGCAGCCCTCATGGTGGCATCCTTGGCCGCATCTGACCAGACAGCTGGGACAGTGACAATGAACTCAATCTGCGAAGCAGCAAACAGTCTCTCGCCGAAGCGATACTTGAGCTGCTGCAAGACATGTTCCTTCAGATTGATGAGATAGTCTGCAGCTGCTTGGACAGCAGTCTTGTGAACTCTTCTGAGTCGAGCCTCGAGTTCGCTGCGCGAGACATATTCAGGTAAGTCCTGGCTGGGGTCAAGTAGAAGCTTGACAAACTGAATGTGGTCTTTGTCTGTGTCCACTTCATATCCCCATTCGACAACTTCGGCATTGCCTTGGCTCACGAAGAGCGAGCTCTCATCACTACCGGCGCGTCTCTTGCGCGAAGTTCTGGGCAGAGGTGTGACTCCGGAGGGGATCTCATATCTCACGAGAGTAGCGACTTTTTCGTACGTGTCACCACCAGCCCATCTAAAGTTGCGTTAGCTGATGAGACGACAATTTTGGTGGTATTGCATACTCCTTGATCGGCTCTAACTTGTTATAGGGGTCGGGCTTTACAGAATATGTGGCGGCGGAACTGTAGTTGTGTCAATGTATTGCTCTTGAAGCTGTGACAAAGGTGCAGCCATACGCTGAGTAGGTGCTTCCGAGGTCGATCGAGACGATTATGGTGCCGTCCGGGGTGGACGATCTACGGTTTCTGGCCATCGTTGCTGAGATTTTGGATGGCCGAAACGTTTAGAGAAAAGATCTCTGGTGGTCGAAGGTGAGAGTCTGGGGGCGAAGAAGAGCGATGGAAGAGAGTGAAGTGTAGCGTGGAGAGGTAAGAAAGAAGGACGCGCAAAGCGAAAGTGAGTGGACGACGAGATGTAAACAAGCAAGACTTGGTAAGAACTAAGATGAATGCTGGCTTCCGTCACAACAACATCTGATCAGTCATCCCCACCACGACGATGGGCGAGTCGAAGTAATATCAATATGCACAGTGAGTTCGCAAGCACAAGTATGGTCATAGGGATATCTAATCAAATAAGATATCTCTCCGTGGACCTGACTCGGAATTAGAGGGTATCGTGAGTTTGCATAGTTAGTCTCGCTAGGCTTTGACACACGAGAGAGACGCTTGTTCTCTTGGGAACAATGGTTTGTACCAGGTAAGTGAACGGTATTTGTGAAGAAAGCAGAATGGAGTGAAGAGAGTGTGTGAACAATAAGAAATAGACAATGGATCTGAACAATACGAACTCCCGCATGTCAATAGCGACAATGGTCACAATGGCTACAACGACCAGAATAGATGAATTGAACAATAGTCCGTGGTTCTCAAATTGAGTTGTCACATTCATCGTTCCTTCTTCTTTCTCATACCAACCTCAATTTTCAGATCGGAATTTCCGCCAACGATTATCGACTTCAAGAATGGTACCCACAACTCGCGGACAGCAACGCCAGCTGAACACCGAGCCTGCAAACGAGTATCGTTTTCCAGTATCTTGATTGAAGACATGGATAGCTAACAGTGAGTTTACAGGCATGCAGCTCCCAGACGTCCAGCTCCAAGACGTTCAGCTCCAGCTCAGTCCAGAGAATACGAAAGAATGCAAGCCGAAATCGACGAACTCAAAGAAAAGAACGAAACGCTCAAGAAAGAGAAGAGAACTCTCAAGCAAGCCAATACAAGAATGAAGAAACAGAAGGAGAGCCTCAAGAAGACCAAAAAAGAGACCAAAGGCGCCCTGCAGATGAAATGCAAAGTCACCGAGAAGGCAGCGCAGAAATTGCAAAAGGAAAACGAGGAATACAAGGTTCTGCTTGAAGAGAAAGAACAACAGATGGCTCATGATGAAGAGAGATACAGAAAGCTGGCCAAACAGAATTTGCTGTTCAAACAAGACATCGTGGAATCATCCAGGGTGGACTACCAGCTCTCAGATGAGACAATTCTTGACGCCATTGGTTACGCCTATGCAGCCATCTGGGATTGCTTCTGGGGTATCATCCGCAAAAAGGATCGTGGTCAGTCAACCAGCCAAAACTTCGAATCCAGATCGACACCCTACTCCGGAGTCATCGATGTCAGCCTTGCACAGTGGCAGGAGGATCTTGACACATATGTTCCCAACCACAGAGACAACACCAACAAAGACAAGCTGCACCTCTGCATCGCCACAGTGGGTCGAGTCCTTACCGCTGTTGTGAATGCAGAACTGGTTTTTGGCTCCCCCTGCACTGACCAGATCGAGGCCGCTACAGCATGCTGGAGACAGATGCCCGGTAAGTACACTCTGACCGCGAAGTCCAGGAAAAGTAGAGATGACTAAACCATTTTGCAGAACCCCAGAATCGCGAGGCACGCAAGAAGCTGTCACAATGGCTCGGACTCACTAGTGACATTCTTGACGACAAGGACAAGGAGATGATGGACAGCGCAAAGGAAGCTCTGTTGGAAGAGGTTCTGGACAAATTACAGGAGCTTCTGGAAGGTTTGACCGATATGGAGATCACCAACAGCATTCGCGACGAGCTCTCACTCGCCTTAACTCCGTTCCTGGACACCATGCGCATGCTCCCCTACCAGAAATGGCTGTACACTTTCGACATGGTTCGTGCCTTCGATGAAGGAGATTGGACCCCCTTCAGCCCTGCAGAGATGGAAGGTAGATTGGGCGAAGAGACCGGTTGGGTCAAGGCATCCTTGTTCCCACAACTTTGCCGCATCAAGTGGGTCGGCCCAGATGAGGTAAGCAGTATGGAAGACACCTTTGCTAGCCAATGCTAACCTTCTCCAGACCTTGCGTCATACAGTCGTCTGGAAGGCCAAAGTCGCGGTCATGCAAGATCTGCCCACCCCAGTCGAAGAAGATACAAACATGACAGAGGACGATAATGCCGAGAACTCAGTGATTGACCTGACCGGAGAGGAAGAAGATGTCGGAACGCCTGGCGGAGCATCCCCTGAGATTGTTGTTCCTGATTCTGTCGATGGTGACGAGGAGGAGTCGGTGTACGGCAAAGGTTGGCCACATTAGCTTGGAAAGGTTCGTCGACAACTCCATGCGCAAAAGGGAGTAGCAGGAGTAGCTGGTAGAATGCATGATGTCGTCGATAATGAATACAGTTATTATTGGTATTCAGTCTCTTTCCCAGCTCTCGCTGAATACTCCTCTGCCTTGGAAATCTTTGTGCATTTTCAAAGCTCACAAGTCGTTGTTTGCCGCCCTAGAGGGATGGAGTCATACGAGGCAGGTGGACGCCAGGACAAAAGTTGTGGGACTTCAAGTCTCCGGTGCTCAAGAACAGCGTGTCTATACCAGTCGGAAGGTCGATTTGTATGCGATACCCTTCCACCTCTCAGATTTTTGTATCTTGTGAGATCTGGCTTGACGCCACATAATCTGGACAGGGTCAGCCGCGTCATATGAACGATGATGATTTCTGTGAGGCACGGAATAGAGGCACGGGAAGTATCGTGAGCGACTCAAGAGTTTGCTGTGGTCTTACAACCTGCTCATCAAACAGAAGCTCATACCCATCTTCAATTCATAAGTCGCTGTCCTCTCCAGACAAATCTCGAAACCGTCACAGAAGCCACCAAACACGTTCCCAACACGCCAACGACCCCGCAGAATAGCTGCATCGACTCAAGAGAGTCAGTACCTATGTGTATCATCACGAGCAAAGAGGAGCGCATCGGAAGAGATTGGAACCAGCCAGCACGACATGTTTCCAATTATCACGCTAAGCCAGCTCGACGGACATCACCACTTCCGAAGAATCGTCGAAGATACAGCAACCATGGCAACGATTATCGGTCCAGCGACGCTCCGGTGCGCTACGTATATCGCTCGAGCCAGCCTTCGGTCGACTATCCTCATCGCGACATCAGAGTGGTTGAGAGATGATGCTGATGACTGGCGGAGTCGAAAATTGCGAACACTGTACGATTAAGCTGGGGATGGAAGATAATGTTGGAAAGATGTAATGTTTTATACGCAGTGGATACGAGAAACGTCAATTCTACTTGGATTGTTGATAACGTTGGATATGATATCTGCAACGAAGCCTGTTCATTTGCTCTTAGACTCAGAATACTCAAACAGTGCTCCAGGTCAAGCCCAGAAAGCAAGACTCCATTGAACACTCGACAGACAACACTCAATAGGTAATTGAGATAGCGGAAGCACCGGTATGGATAGGAGTACGAAAGGCAGAAGGACGCGCACCGAGTGGCTGGACCCCTCGAATTGATCGGCAACGGCAGGCGAGCATGTGAGACCCCATGACGTCGCAGCTTCCTTGGGATGCGCCTCTCTTGCGTCTTTGTTTCCTCTGCGCATTCCTGATTTCAAACTTCTTTCTCATTCAATCACAGAGACGTAAACTGCAACTGCGACTCTGTTCAAAACCTATCACTCAGCACATACCTAACTTCGAAAGCCAGATTCTCCTATTTTCATCATGTCAGTCACATTGAGCTTCCGCCATGCCTGTCCCAATATTCTTGTTCATTTCTGATGCCTTCGATAGGAACCGTTCCCTCTCCATCCGGTCAAAGGGCCAAAGCGGTGAGAAGTCGTCCAACAAGCACCGCTTCACCATGGCCAGTCTTCGCGGCCACCAACAGCCCGATCTCTCCAAGAAGCTCTACCGCTTGATCAAGACCGAGAACCACGCCATTGGCGCATACGAAGCTGCTGCCAAGGAGCAGGCCAACATCGCCTCCCAACTCAGCGACTGGGGTGAGGAGACTGGTGACGACGCCATCTCGGAGATCTCAGACAAGCTTGGTGTTTTGCTGGCTGAGATCGCCGAGCAGGAGGATGTCCTGGCTTCCGGTCTTGAGGAGAGCAGAGGTGTTCTCAAGCAGATCCGCAACACCGAGTCTTCAGTCCAGCCCTCGCGCGACCAAAAGGCCAAGGTTCGTCTTGAAGTTCGTCACACGACAAGCAACTATACTAACTCAACTCCAGATTGCCGATGAGATCCAGAAGCTGAAGTACAAGGAGCCCAGCTCTGTCAAGATTGTCACTCTCGAGCAGGAGCTCGTCCGCGCAGAGGCTCAGTCTCTCGTCGCCGAGGCTCAGCTTACCAACATCACCCGCCAGAAGTTCAAGGAGGCTTACGACCTTCACACCGCCGCTATCATCGAGCGCGCCGAGAAGCAGATCCTGCTGGCCAAGAACGCAAGAAAGTTGCTCAACCTCGTCGATGACACTCCTATTGTCCCTGGAGATGTCCACCCCACCTTCTCTCACGCTGAGACTGCAAGAGAAGTTTTGAATGTCGCCGAAGACGAGCTCAGAGCCTGGACTCCCAACGTCGAGCCCATCCACACCAACGCTGGTAACCTTGGTACCAACGCCATGCCCGCTGCTCCCGTGTCCTCGCAAGGTGCTGCTTCTACTCAACACTACGCCCAGCAGTCCGAGTACCCCACCCAGCACTCTGAGCACCTCACTCAGCAGTCTGAATACCCTACCCAGCAGTCAGAGTACACTCAGCACGCCAACCAGTACGCCACTTCGTCCGAGCCCTCTGTCGTTGGTCAAGAGCCAGTTGCATACCAGACCCAGACCCATGCCCAGCCTATCGAGACATCCTACGCTACTGACGAGCACGACCACGAACATGCTCGCAGCGTAGCTTCTCGTGTTCTCGGCTAGGTACGGAGCAGACCTTGTGAACTGGGAGACTGCGGTTTCCGACCACGTTGATTAATTAATGTCCTCTAAATTGCGATCAGTGCCTTTGTCATGAGTTTATGAGTTGAGCGTCTTCTTAGTTGAAATAGCAAACCCCTAATCTTTATTATATCAATTCTCGTGTGCCTTGCGTTTCTCAGAAACTCGACATGACTGCCTACTATATCTGCATCAACTCTGTCTTTAAGAAGAGCAGTGTAAATTGAAGAACCTATCATGCAGCCTGTGTGTCTCGCAAAGATCAACGTGAAATACCTCTCGTCTCATGAACATGTTTTCTGTAATTTGGTAAAACTCGGATATAGCCCGGATATAACGACCATGTCATCTCCGACCAC
>Ga0058698_10001493_pt1 | contig 10510 bp, 10 predicted proteins | sample AgamicAsSfe_FD_67288 | JGI IMG/M metagenome (GOLD analysis project Ga0058698, IMG submission 67288) | Agave microbial communities from Guanajuato, Mexico - As.Sf.e | ecosystem: Host-associated > Plants > Phyllosphere > Phylloplane/Leaf | place: Guanajuato, Mexico | collected 2012-05-30
AGATACACGTAGGGAGCAACAGCGAAACGATGTTGTGTGCGAATCGCTGGAGAGTTTAGCGCGGATGTAGTTTTCGTCGTTGGCGAGTTGGAAGAGACGATCAGTCATGTCACCTGACCGTTCGCCAGGTGACGAGCATTACGAATTATCTAATAGAGCAGATCCCCATTCTACAACTAGACCGGAGAAACATATACGGCGACCTCGCGTAGCTTGACGGTATCCGTCGTTGCCACGTAATACCGAGATCACGTGGATCCAGCCCTCCAAGGATCCTACAACTCGCTCTTGGCGATCATGATGCCGTAAGGATCGCGGTCGACCTCACTGACAGCAACATCGAAGTGCTCGTCTTCCAAGCTCTCTTTCAACTCTTCGCTGACACCGTCGGCCTGCAGCTCTTCTTTCCGCACACGCTCCCACTCCTCACCAATGGTCTCCTCTAGCTGGCCCTTGAGCACACCGTGCAAGAAGCCACGCTCAGTGTTGCTGTGGAATAGGCAGATAACGCACTTGCCCTTCTCGATTGCCGCGAGAGCTTCGTGGTGGCTCAGCTCGCCCGTGAAATAGAGATCAACTTCCTCGCCCTCTTTCTCCATTTGGCTGAACAAGCCACCGCCGCTGCCGGCGCAGATGCCTACGCTGGTGATCTCCATGTCGCTGGCTTGCTTGCCTTGTGGAACTGCGATGGGGAAGCCCTTTGGGTTGCCGAGGCCAAGGCCGATGCGGTCGATGATCGCTGTCAGAGGGACAGGCTTGTCGAAGCGGACAATACGTCCCATACCGGCACCGGGGTGACCATCAACTTTAGTGGCAGTGATGGGATAGCGCTTGTGGGCACTGCGACCCAAGGCGAGCGCGGTGTCGTCGAGGGTCAGTTGGGAGGGATGGTGCCGAAGCATGTATGAGGGACGGGCGGGAGGCGCTAGATTCTCGCCACTCTCGCCATTCTCGCCGTCGAATGGGTTGTTGGGCTCGAGTTCGCTGGCAGGAGCATCAGATGTAGGAGGTGCAGATGCCTCGAGCTCGGAAGGGTCGACCGGCGTGCCAGTAACGACGTCGGCCAGCCAATCACCTAGACCACCGCGAGCAGCATCGATGGCAGTATGGGGTGAATAGACCTTGGAGTGTGATTAGCATTGGTGATCATGACAGCAACGCAAACAGTATGCCTACGCTGATACCCTCCGCAGCAAGACGCAGGAGACTGGTCTGTTGTGTGTCGTTGAAGGTCAGACTCTTGAGGCCTCTAAAGATGATGGGATCTATATATAATGTCAGCACTGCGCAAACGCAGCACATATACACACAAGGTGCCAACATACGGTAGGCGATGACGACCGAGTCTTTCCTCTCGATGGCCTCGTCGGCAACAGCCTTGGTCAAGTCGACAGTCAACAGGACCGAGTTCATCTGCCTGCGGACGGGGTCGAAGGGAGCCTCAAGCAGGACTGCAGCGCGAAGGGTAAGCTACATAAGGCATAGCTTGCAAGAAGAACAACGGGGTCGCTCCAGACGTACGGCCGGTGTTGTCGAAGCTCTTGTCGGCGAGGGCCTCAGGATAGCTATACAATGGCCGTTAGTACCCATGTTGATGATCTCTTAGCCGCCAGGGGTCTCCTGTCACGGCGGCTTGCACAGCAGAAGAGTGGGTTACTCACAGCCTCCTCATGGCGGCGACGACAGCCCTGGTGTAGGGCGCCGTGCGGGCTTGGGCGCTCATTGTGTTGGATGCGAAGCGGACGGCTGTTTTGAACATAAAAAGGAATTACAAAATTGATACAATGTGATTACTACAGAAAGAGGCGCTGGTAAACAAGATGCAGGCACAATGTTTACCCCATCATTAACTTTTGTATCACAAGCCATTTCGTCATATGTGACGATCTAATCTAATCTAATCAGCTCCGCATTACTCTTCTATGCGTCGTGCGACAAGAGCAGTGCTACCACCATCTCCTCTCCAACACACACACAATGAGCGCACGAACAGACAACGAAGCGACGCAGAACCAGCTCTCGTCCGGCGTCACCGTCGACTCTCTGGGTGAGGCGCTGAAGACCAGACTGGAAGCCTCGCACGTCGACATCCAGGATTTGTCAGGTGGGTGAATCATTGACATGCGATTTTGTCGCAAGAACAGCGCACTGATATCACGACATTTATAGGTGGTTGCGGTCAAATGTTCGAAGCAATTATCGTGTCGGCACAGTTCGAAAAGAAGGCGACCCTCGCGCGGCATAGACTAGTCAACGCTGCGCTCAAGGAAGAGATTGCAGCGATCCACGCGTGGACACCGAAGTGCTTCACGCCTGCAGAGTGGGAGAAGAAGAAGGGAAGCGCCTGAGGAGACAAAAGCATGTTGGACTGCTGAACACGAATTGGACAGAGATCTGATAAGGATGATTACATAAGGATCCTGGAGTGTGTCCTGCTCATGAGCTCCACTCAGGGGAAGATGGTGGATTCAACGACATGGGTGGTGGTATGCGACGCGATCACGAGGCGACTGGAGGGGCCAAGGAGTTGCATCGACGAAAGTATGAGCTGTGGCAATATGGCGAAACTCGCCCGAAGCACACCACGAGCCTGAGCATGGCACGCACGATAAAATGATATCATGCTTACAACGTCGAATCCGAAGCACGCGCGTGGGGACCACTCGATTGAGTTGCATACATATGTACATGTACACCTTACATTTTTGGAACCGACTGAGCTGTTGTCTCCTGCGCGGCAAAGGGGCAAAGAAATGGGTTCACTTTACGACTCGTCCGCATGAGCTTACATGGCACATAGACTGTAGTCAGCAGCAGTACATCAAGTACAGGAGCTTAGTTCGTGGTCGACAACTGGTTTGAATCAGTCGTCATCCTTTGATCCTTGCCAGTGAGGATACCAGCACCGTACGATGCAAAAGTTTGACAAGGCAAGGCCAACCCCCAAGACGGCACTTCTTGAGCCTTATGAATCACATACGATGTCGTTAGTGAGGAGTGAAGTGAAGAATCAAGGATGAGTCTCCACCTTCAACCAATGGGTGAGAGCTAGTGTCATCTATCACAGTGTGACGACGGTTGCTATCTGCAGCGAAGCATGGCCATGTGGGCTTGCTTTGAGCGAACGCCCTCGGAGAAGTACATGGTCCGGCCCCCAGCTGTCGATCATAACTTCGAAAGTTCGAAGACGCAAGCAGGGAGGGAGTATGTGAACTTCGGTCGCCATACCCGGGGCTGACCCGGTAAGGCAACCTTCTTGAGGCTTGAGCGTGCTTGGAAGTTAGACAAGCACGTTGCTACGTAGTCCTCAGGAGCATAGACCGAAGAAAACGTGCTTATCACGAATCTCCGAACCAGCGGAAAGAGTCTTCTGAAGGGTCCTCTTGCCTGTTGTCAGATGTGGCCTGTGGCCATACCAAAGTGCATTGCAGGATCACCCTCCTAGCATCCGCAAACCCGAGCGAGAGACTACGGCGAAAACAAGAAGACACGAAGTTGGGGCGTTGTTTGTTAAGAAGGTCAATGGGTAGAACCAACGGTATGGTGAATCAATAGACAGAGTTCCATCTGTATTTGCGCTTGGATGTTCTATAATACCGCCGTAGCGTGTATCATCGTGTCCATTCCCATGTCCTTGACACATCAGCATGGACATCCGAGAGAACCACACCAGATTCGGCACAAGCGCCCCGGAAAAACCAGGATCTTTGCGCTAAAGCGCGCTCCCCGATGTCAAATCCGACTTTCTGATCCAGCCAGCCGCTCCTCTAGGTTCAACTTCATACCGCACTAATTGTCACATGTCAGACTAGGTCAAGGTTAGTCATTCCTGATCGAGGTAGACTGAGGCCTGAAGCTCAAAGTTTCCCGTCAAAGCGGCCACCTTCCGCCTGACTCCTCGGAACAACGACCCGTTTGCTTAGCGGCCCTAACATCTGCACGTTTCGTGACTACGTTTCAGATGATCCTTACGAAAAGCGTGCCACTCCGAGCCCACATCATTGGGACGATGCCGCATGGTCTCTTCGATAGTATGGTAGCGAGATATGGAGTGCGGGCAGCTTGATACCGGGGCAGTGGAAATCTGAGTGGACTCCGATGTGTTTTGTTCTAGCCATGGTTGAAAGCTGGCAGTCTCCGATGCTGACGCGACTATGCTGCAGCCAATCTGATCCCTTCCCGCCAGAGTCACGAAAGGAAGCAGTCGAGGCTCGAGACGGCACCCGCCAGGAGCGTGCGAGGCGCTGAGAAGAACTCTCCGAGTCATTTCTTCTACGCCTTTACATATTGGAAACCCTCATACTCGCAGTGTCCCGAAACAAGGCCGTGTAGCGAGTCACACGAGTAAACACTATTGAGGAGGTTGACTCAGGGATCTACACTTAGAGCTGCGTACTTTGCTTGAGCAGGCAAGATACCCACCTAACCGACAGATAACGGCGGACATCCTTCGCCCATAAGACTCGGAGTTCTGACGAGTGTGGCTAGGCCCTGGCATAGACTTTTTGCAAATTGATCCTCAGTGGCATGAAGATCCGGGGTAGTTAGAGGCAGATCTTTGGATGCCCCGTTTCGTTGGTCCCTTGGTCGGGACAAGGACTGTGGAGACTCCAGCCGTTTCGTCAGTGGCCTGTTGAACCAGTGTTGCCCTACATGTATCCACGGGGTCTTGTGATCTTTGCAATTGATTGAGTGAGAAAACCGTTATGAACCCGCATCTTAGGCACACCGGAGCACATCATGTGAAAAGTTAACACTACAGGAGGTGGCGGACAATGCAAGATAAGTAAGACTGTGGTTCCGGCTTCTGCTAGCAACTCGGGGACCAAGACCGACTGACAGCATATTCAACCCACTTGTATACTTTCATAGTCCACGACAACATCATGGATTTTGATCGATACTTCACAGTCAACGAGCAAGACTTGCACAACGCAAGCAACTCGAATGGTGACTGGGAACACTCGGATGAGCAAACAGCTCGACTTCAGATACGCCTCGAAGATAGTCTTTCAACTTCACTGCCGACCCGGCAACGAGCACAGCTAGAAGCAAAGCCACTACCTCCAGTCCCCGAAGAACCAGACGCCGCCTCACTGCACATGCCTACTAGCCAGACCTCAGCGCCATCAAGGCGACACCTCAAGGCTGCTGCAACCAGGATTCCGGGAACCGATGGTCGGCAAAGGAGCCCACGACGTGGTAGTGTCTCCAGCCCCGAATGCTCCCCCACACAACGGACTGATCAACACCTATCGTTGTGGCCAAAGACTCACCCTAGCGACGTCCGCAAGCCCAGCCGCATTTGCACAATCACTCTGCAGCAAAATATCGACCCCGACTCTTACCATCCGGATTTCGACTCACCACACTCCCAAGAAAGCTGCGATCTGGACCAATGGGCAATCGACATTTACGGTCCTCAAGACTGTGCGATGACATCTCTGCGAGACAAACGCCGAGGTATGTCTCCGAAAAGTTCCCTGCTGGCACAACACCAAGAGCGGATGCCCGTCGCCACCAAGAGTCCAGTCCTCAAACACTACGCGGACAGCGCCTACTGTTCAAGCACCAGTGCCAGTAGCACAGACAACGAACGCTCCACCAGCCCAACCAGCCTGTCAGAGACACCGACATCTGATCTCGAGCGAAGGAAGTCCTCAGATCCAGCGCCAGCATCCTTCTTCGAAGACGATGCCAATGAAGACTCGAGATACCTTGCAGGAGGACGGCCTCCAACCAAGAAGTTCTGGCGAAAGATGGCGTCGTCGCTGCGCTCAACCAAGAGCAAGACGAACTTGAGGGGTTCGGACGCGTCTCCGGGTGGCATGCCGATGATCTCTGCATGAGCTTCTCGTTAGGGCTCTGCTGAGGCCTGATCTGACTTGGCCGCGGATCGCAGAAGACAAGAATGTAATTGGATGGAATTGGCATATACATAATGATTGCGAGATCGAAAAGATCGATGATACCCCCTGGATGCATATGTAATAATTGTATTTTGTACACCAACGAACAAGCAGATCTATGTGCGCTCATCGTGATTCACAACGTCAGCTGCGTGCAATTAGTCTTCAACTCAAAAGCTCAAGGCTCAATGCGAAGGCGCCGTGGTTCAACCTTGATTTTCGCAACGTGGAGAATAAGCATTCTGGGATTACACATCAGCCCTGCGTCTATTTTCGAGGCCTGACATCAAAAGTGGCTGTCAAACTCGGGATTGGAAACTCATTCCTAGCGATCCCCTGGGGCTTTGGCCCTTTCGCTTCGACATCGAACGTCACCAAGACATGTGCCAGCATGATCTTCATCAAATGTGTCGCGAAGAATCTTCCCGGACAAGCATGGCGACCATGTCCCCAAGCAAGAAAGCTGTCACTCGGCATTGACAGACTGCTCTGCTTTTGCTGTAGGTACATCTCAGCTTTATCGACTCCACCAGGCGTAGCGTAACGGAAAGCGTTGTATCGTTCCGGTTCGTGGTAGATGTCTGGGTCTCGCTGGATGAAGTGGTTTGGCACGGCGACTCTTACGCCATTGGGTACATGGAAGCCATCGAAGTCGACTCCATTTGGGGCAGTCACCTGGTGCAAGGTCAATTGCTGTACTATGCAGGATAGGTGAACGACTTACCATTCTGTGCATGCCAATGACTCGCACTGACAGTCGCATTGACTCTTTGATAGCCGAGTCGACCAACACCAGCTCGTTAAGGGCGGCTTTGGTCCACTCGCCATTGTGCGCCGCCAAAACACGGTCACATTCTTTGCGCAGCTCTGCTACGAACGCTGGTGCATCTGGGGAGTGGAAAAGGTCCAGAAAGGTGTTTGTGATTGCCTGCATGAGTTCAGCATAAATATTACGAGTCGTAACCAAAGCTTACTAACGATGCTGGTGGTATGTATGGCGACCATATTGAGCGCAAGAATCCGGCGACAGATGATCTCAGGCTCAAGATCTATAGCGTTCCCCCGTTCGATACTTTCTTCTATAACCCACTGCAAGGCGTCGTTCTGCATCGTATGTTATTAGCAAAGTAGGCAAAGCATCCAACACAAGCATGTACGTACATGAGCCGTTGGCTTTTGGCTTCGCGCTTCTGCCAATCGTCTTCTGATCACCGGTTCGGCGGCTTTGAGGCAAGCAGCAAAATGCGATCTAGTAGAAGCAGTGAGGATTGGAGCAACAATCGGCCTCAACCAATGAGGCAACATGTTTATGCGTGCTGCTGCCGTGAACAATGCCAGCGTGTATTGCCATGAGCCTGTTAGAAACTCCGGACTGCGACCTGTACGGCTCAAAATGTCAGATAAGATACATGCGATGGGCTGATTGCTGCACCACTTACACAGTTCAACTCCGGAGAGGACACGATTCGCAGCTCTGCTCACAATCTTGATGCACGATCGATAGACCGCGACCTTGTCTGAGGAAGAGCTCCCAAAACCCCAGTTTGAGGCAAAGGATGCAGCCATCTCCCGGTACAAGTCGTCGCTGAAGATCAGTAGCTTGCGCGTGAGCTGGCGTCTTACCACGGATAAATGAATCGGATTCAGATAGACTTCTGGTCGGGAAGTGTATCGGTTGGCCAACTGCTCCCAATGGATGACATGTAGGTCGACCTCATCATCAGGTTTGCGAACAAGTTCCTTCACTTGAGATGGTGGCAAGACTACCACGGGGTTATTGCCAAACTTGGGCAGGATGAACGGGATGTTGTTTTTGGAAAACTGGGATTCAAGATCAGGTCAGATGTTAAGCAGATCAAATGTACTTGGGATAGCACCATACCCTCTCGTAGCCTTTCTCTACGACCTCACAAGTATGGCGAATGGCATCGATGCCGGCTCTGGTTCTGGAGAACAGCCTATCTTGTGGTCCAGCCCATTGATGGGAGTCCCAGAAGCTGCGGTTGTTTGTGTCGCTCAACCATTGGGCGATGTTGATGATAGTATATGCGATCAGTATGAGGATCGGAACTATCCATGTATGCTGCTGCGTACTGGTGAGATGCATGGCTGCCAGAATCCGGCTGATGTCATGGCCTGAGTCCGACATTGCGCAAACAACTCAGTGGCTCGTACAATGTTCGTGCTGGGTGACCAAGAAGGCAAAAGAGCAACTTTGAGCGAGGGTGGCGACTACCAGAGCATCCGCTGCCGCTCTTACAGCATGACCGCTGGTTCAATGAATTTGATATTGGCGTGCACTAATGCTCAGATGGTGGGTTGGAGTGTTGAAGTCTGTGCATGATCAATGACTGCACGGCCGATCCACTTTATCTTCGAATGTCCATCACACTGCATTAGCTGTTCAAACTCGCGGTCGTGGCTACTATAGGCCTGTGCAAGTGGAAACATACGCAATCCATAAGCAACTATATCTACGAAGTCCGAGCTTAAGGTGATCGCCGTCGTATTATCAGGCACTAAGATCGTCGTGACACTATGTCGGTCAACAGAGATCGTGCTAAATAAACGGTCCGAAGTATGGTATTCAGTGCGTAATCATGATTTCGTTAGCACATTATATAGTGGCCTCAACATGGGCAGCGTCGAGGCATACATTGTGGATATGTCGATCATGACGGGACTTGTGTGAGAAAAAGTCCGTCATAGATTGGTAGACAATGTGCCTGAACTGACAGTTCGTGATTCGATGTCACATTGGGTGTATATTTCAATCAAATTTCGCTGACGTCGGAGCTTTAATATCTGTTTTGTTGCTGGAGTCACTTCCCAAGACCATTATTACCCAAGAAATGGCGAGCTCACCTCTCCAACTGCCTTTGGAGCTTTCTGGGTCTCTAGACTCCTTCCGCTTCGAAGAGAGCACACCGACAATTGGTCGTGAGTACTTTGATGTCAACCTAGTCAAAGATATTCTCGATACCGAAGATGCGGATGCCTTAGTGCGCGACCTCGCAATCACCAGTAAGTTACGAGCAAAATTCCCGACACCACAATGTTTATGCTGAATGCAAAAGTCTCGAAGCGTGGCGTTGTCTTCTTCCGCGCCCAGGACAACCTGGCGAACGACAAACAGAAGGAGCTGATTGACCGCTTGGGAAAACTGACTGGCAAGCCCACGAAGAACTCGCTCCACGTGCATCCAGTTCTCAATAGCTCCTCTGAGTTTGGCGTTGGTGATCGTCAGATGAGCCACATATCCACGGCGTCGCAGAACCACATGTTCGAGCAACAACGTAAGCTTGGTCAGCCAAGGCGTTACGATGCAGCGAAGTGGCATTCCGATATACAGTTTGAGCCGCACCCAGCGGATTACACCAGCCTGCGTCTCACCCATGTACCAACTACTGGCGGTGATACATTGTGGGCGTCGGGATGCGGTCTGTATGATAAGTTCTCATCACATTATCAGGACTTCTTTCAGACATTGACCGCTACCTTCGAGGGTGAGGGCTTTACCAGCGCGGCCAAAGCGTTCCCTGACAAAGTGAAGGTGTTCGAAGGGCCACGCGGCTCTCCAGAGAACGTGGGTACCGAGTTGACCGCCGTACACCCCGTTGTCAGAACCAATCCGGTGACTGGATTGAAGAGTATTTTCGCCCTCGGACCCTTCGCTCAATGCATCAATGGCCTGACCAAGGATGAATCGGATGATTTGTTGCGAAAATTCTATTCGATGATCCGCGAGAATCACGACCTGCAAGTGCGATTCAGATGGCGTAATCCAAACGATATCGGTGAGTGATGCTTCCTTGGCATGCCTGGTTGTTGACCTGCTAACAAGCTCCAGCCATTTGGGATAATCGTAGTGTGTTCCACACTGCTACGCTTGACTATGAAGGTTACGGCGAGCGGAACGGCGTTCGAGCTGTTGGCATCGGTGAGAGGCCATATGTGGACGCGGTTAATAGAATCTGATCCGATCCGTCGGGTGGCCTGAGGATATGCACGCATAAGCAGGGTACTCAACAAGTCTAATGCACATCATCAGTTGGCTCCCTCACCACTTGCGTCATCGTCAGACACCGGGGACGTGGACTAGGAGCATTGTGACCACTGTGCATGATGCAATGAGCACGATTGGCTAGTGGTAGTATTTTCACTTAGCGTGCAACGAGGACGTCCGAGGAGGCTGAGGCTTGAAATGGGTTAGGCGGCTCAGGCGGTAAGTATCTCGGTGAGCTGTTCTAACGGACCGAAGAGCAGACCCGGGCACTGGGTTGCATTCTCCCGATGAAGATAGCGCTATGCAGTGAAGTCAGTGCGGTGGTGGATACACTCAGACTACCGGACGAAGGATCACATCTCCCAGACAATTGCCGGCGCTAATGCAATACAAGGCGTTTCGAAATCGCGATAGCAACAGCTCAGAACTCGATAATACGGCCGGTCGAGGATCATAGCAGTCAGGATCACTCCAACAATGGAGCCTCGGGAGTTAGCTGTCCCTTTCCTTGGTCGCGCGGACCACCAGTTAGACTTTGGAGTTCGGAGATCGTCCCTTGAACCGGTTGATGGCCCACTCCGAAGTATATATGCAC
>Ga0058698_10001494_pt1 | contig 10503 bp, 10 predicted proteins | sample AgamicAsSfe_FD_67288 | JGI IMG/M metagenome (GOLD analysis project Ga0058698, IMG submission 67288) | Agave microbial communities from Guanajuato, Mexico - As.Sf.e | ecosystem: Host-associated > Plants > Phyllosphere > Phylloplane/Leaf | place: Guanajuato, Mexico | collected 2012-05-30
GTATTTACACTAATTGGACCCCTTCACATGGCTCAAGACTTGGGTCTCTGGAGACTGACACCTCTGATACATACAAGCTTTTCTTCTGGAGTTTCCTGGCTCACATCTCCATTCAAGATTGTGTGCATCAGGCCTGCGATTCATCTTCCTGTGGCACATACCCACCAGAGGCTCTATAGATCAAGCTTTCTTTGCTTGCATGCTGGACAATTTCTGGGATGACTGCAAGACCAAGACACCACTCGTCACCAAAACCTTCACAAATACAACATGGAATTCCCCTTCCTCAGATACCGCCATATGCCACATTCTCTAGCAGCCCCTACAGGCATTGCTCCTTACTTTACGAAATGGACTTGGCCTGCATCACGGCAATTTGCCCCTAGCTGTAGCCTAGATCGTAGCCGATGTGCTATTATAGGAGGCAGCGTTAAGCTCCTCTACTTTCCACCTAGAAAAACACCGTATCTGACGACAGCACTAGTTGTTGCAACGACACTCGGGAGGGTTTAAACAAGCTCTACATACTACACCTCCTTCGTAAGCATATACGCTAGTTATGCATACAGCGGTGTTGGCTTCGCCTTGACGTCGCTGATCCTACCCATTCTCACAGATCAGCTATTGTCAACACTGTTTGGATCGACTCTATCTTGTAACCCCAAACTCCTGTTCCGCCCGTAGGCGCCTTAATATCGTATTGGTACCGCTGCCATGAACGTGACAGACCTGATACATGAGATTCCGTATAGCATTTATACTTCTCAGTCGTATTGCGCTAGTTATATAGCGGAATCAGGCTGAGGGAGCGGCAACGCCATTGTTGATAGCGGCACCACCTTGTCTGTAGGCGGTTCAGCCATTACTGTGGACGGCTCACAGATCAGCGCTAGGACTGCCGGGCTCGTGGTGCATGGTGCGCAGACTGTCTTCATATCCGAGTTCGAGGTAGTGATGACAGCTGCCGCTGATTCACAAGCCACCTTGACTGTAGGTGATAGCACGATCACTGCCACGGCGGCTTCTAGAACTGACGCTGCGATCGTGATTGATAGAACTACACTATCGCCTAGCGGTCCGGCTATCACTATTCATAGTACGGAGCTCAGCGCTAGGCTATCCGGCATTATGATTGAGGGCACGCGGATCATTGCACTCGAGTCAGTACCGACTTCTACCGATGCCTTATAGACTATCTTAACATTAGGCGACAGTAAGATTACTACTATCGTGCCTTCTAGAAGTAGCAATGCGATTATTGTCGATGGTACCACTTTATCGCCTGGCGGGACAGCTATTATAGTCGATAGCACACAGCTAAGCGCAGGTACTACGGGTCTCGTCGTTAGAGGCACTAGTACCGTTACTCGTAAGACTATAGCAGGAGGGACTTAAGCGATAGAGGGAGCTAGTATAGGCGCTTTAGACGCATCGACTGCGATAGACCTAAGCAGTTCTTTAGGCTTAGCGTAGTTAGGCACTTAGTACGCGTTCCGTTCTTAAGTAAAGTGGTTCATTACTATGCTCGGGTTATATATATCATTAGGTGTCGCTTAGTATAAAGTAAGTATGTCCTGTCGCGCCCCCAAATCTTATAGAAGTTGTGCGCGTGGTGCTGCGAGCTAGGATCTATATGTACCGCGAGCTTCGAGTGTTGTGCACGACTAACTGCATCCTGCAGGACTCGAGTTTAGGAGGGAGGATGGTTCGGCTTGGAGTGTGTCTGTTTGGGTCGCTAGGAAGGGGTTAGACCCGCATACCGTTCGCGCGGATCGCGAAAAAAAGTGAATGGCGCTAGATTGAGCGGATCATGAGGCTGAAGAGGAGCACGAGGCAGTTGGACGCTTTTGTCAAGGGCTGATATAATCTTGGTATCTTCTATCCTCTCGGACTGTTAGAAGATCTGCGGAATCTCTCACGAATAAGGTACAATAGTCTTATTACAGATGTTTAAAATGACTGACAGCGCTTGAAGATTGCCCCTCTGGGCTTGGCTTTAGATACACAACAAAGGAACATCCACGGCACCAACAGTAGTCCCTGCCATTTGGCCCCAACTACCAATTGGTACAATGTCGAAGTGAATGGGTTGCGGCATAACCGCGGCGCCTGTAAAATCTCTGTGACTCGTCCTTGCTTTGTCAGACACACGAAGACTTGAGACACCTATGTTGTGATTGGACGTGGATAGTGGCTGCACAGTGCACGATCGGACGGGCAAAGGCGAGGGATCATTCGCTGCACCCGGAAGAGAAAGTTGCCATTCGAATTCCGTGGCTTCATCTTTGGCGGACAGGTCGATCTGTGTCCTCGATTCGGTGATCCCGCCTTCCTGTTCGTCTGCTTCGGTGGTCATTTGTCGCTCGAGATTGCCGGGCGAGTTGCCGGAGTGAGTCAGAGAAGTATCCCCGACAAGAGCGGGATGCTTTTGTTGCACATCCACCACATGCTCAAGTTCGCGCGAGATTCCATCTGCCAGAAACACACCCATGTCCGAAGCATGATCTCCCAGATAGGTGGTATCGCCTCCGTGCAGCGACCAGACGGCATCGAACAGGTCGTCTTCAACTCCAAGTAATTGACCCTTCCACATCTCGAGTGATATCGCACATGACCTTGGCCGCTTAGTGGCAGTCACTTCGAGGTCTGTGGATTTCCGCTTCGTCCTAAGAGACTTGTTGGATGTATCAGGTAAAGTCGAAGAGCTTGCGCAACCGTCGCCTTCATCTATCGAACTCTGCGTACCGACACAATCATCAACAGTTGCAGGTATAGCCGGAGTCGAATCAACTCCGAGAAGACTTGGACTGTTGCTGGAGCACTGACTCTCGTTGTCGGCCATGATACTTGCTTGATCAATGTTCATACGTGTAAGGGGATGAAATCCAAGCGGTCAGCGCAAAAGTATGCATGTTCCTATCTGGATTCAATGCCAAGATAGCATTCGCCGTCTTCGCAGACCACATCCGGGCTGATCGGGCGATATCATTCTTGTCTTTGCTGTAGCCAAGGATGGATACTGGCACGGGTACCACGAGACGGGCGGGAAGGTGTTTGCGGGTAGACAGTCTGGCAAGCATAGAAACACAAAACCGCCGGGCCGGATACAGCAGAGGCGGCCGAGTAAACGGACCGTCACGGCAATTCCTGCGACGCATCTACCACCCCCAGATATCGCATGGCGTTTTTGAACCCGACTTCCGTGGTTTGCCGTGCTCCACTTCTCTATCGTGCCGACATAGCTTCTCTTCCCGAGCATCTGCCAACGCTCCGGTTGGTCTACAGCTCTGCAATTGTTGCCATCGTTCGGTCTCACATACAACGGCGTGACTTGTGCCGCCTGACTACGTGCGCATGATCTGGAGGTGTCGCTATCTCCGTACCGACATAGGCCGTGTGGCCGATCTCGCAACCTACGAGAGGCTCGCCGGAGGGTGTATGCTGTCTATATACTGCTACACGATCATCATGGTTTCCAGAGTTTTTCTCATCTTGAACCATCGAGCCAAACTCCCATCCTATTCTCATAATAAGCACCGACACCATGACATCCAGCATCGTCAACTCGACTCCTTACCCGTTCACGTTCAATGTTGAGCCTGTGAAGGTCTCGAGCGAACAGGGCAAGGCGCAGATCTCGCTCGACCATGTCCGCGGGCGTGTGCCATCTCTCCAAGCATCAAAACTTCGAGCCTTGATGATGCAAGCAAACGACGACCCAAGCAAGACTATGGCGACGACTTGCACGTACGATGGCCTCTCATCTCGCTTGGTAGAAGAAGCAGGATTTCCGTTGGTCTTCCTTGCTGGCTACGCCATGGCCAGTGCTCATGGTCTTCCTGACACCGGCTACATCGCCATGCAGGATGTTTGTGCCGTTATCCAGCAAGTCGCTCGTCAAGTGACTGTACCTATCATCGCGGATGGCGACACTGGGTATGGAAGTCCCATGAACGTCAAGCGTTGTGTGGAGTCTTTTGCCCTCGCGGGTGCCGCAGGTATCATGATCGAAGACCAGACTTGGCCCAAGCGTACGTCTGCATCCTTCAAGAGATGAGGTCCACTTCACATCACTAACATTGTCAGGCTGTGGACACACCAAAGGAAAATCAGTAGTCGGACGTGGCGAGGCATTTGCCAGAATCCAAGCCGCAGTCGACGCTCGCAACAATGGCCTCGATATCTGGATTCTTGCCCGCACCGACGCCCTCATCGAGGGCTGGGACGAGGCGATTCTGCGAGCTAAGGAGTTTGAGAGAATTGGCGTCGACGCTGTATTCGTCGAAGCACTTCCCGACAAAGCCGCAATGGAAAGGTGCGCGAAGGAGATTGGCATTCCAGTCATGGCGAACAGTAAGTGTCGGCGATGTTGCGAGTCGGATGTATGTACTGACGTAGTTGCAGTCATTGAAGGGGGCCAGACGGAGCAGTTGTCTGCAAAGGAGCTCGCTTCTATCGGTTATGCGGGCGTCTTCTACCCGTGGACGCTTGTGGCCGCCAAGCTGAAGTCGATTCGCGAGACTCTGGAGGCCCTCAAAGCCAGTATGACGACTGGCTCTCCTCCAGAGATCCTATCGTACGCAGAAGTCTGCAGAGGGGTTGGCTTCGAGAAGTATTGGGTAAGTCTACCAAAGTCACAAATGCCAGGTCGAAAGCTAACAGTTCAATCTTAGGCCGATGAGGAGAACTATCGATTCTAGGATGGAGGATATGCGTATGGAGAGTTATACACAGACTATATAGTCATAACTCAAGGATGTGGATCCGCAGCCAAATTTGGAGAAACACCAAATATGCCAGAAACCAGAGTCGTTCAATCCAATGTCGCTGAATACCACGCTTCCATGATCATTCATGTCGAAATCCATAAAGTTTGTATAGTCACTGTTTTAGAGTCTTCTAGTGGATGCCCTGTACGGTACCGGTAGGCACTTTGGACGAGTTGCTCTTCATACGGGCGCGTGATCCTAAGAAGTCAGCCGTGATGCGGATCGCGAAGATCAGGCAGAAGACAGTGTTGCCGCGCGCCGACACCGGCTGTACATGATGGTGATGCGAGACATATAAGGACAACTTGTTCCTTCTCACAGTAGGCAGCTTGCCATACACATCTCTTGTCTATTTTAAAGAACATCTTGCAAGCATGTCTGACACCACTCCGTACCACATCTCATTGCTGCTCGGAGGCGGGGAGCATCCCGGAGTGCAAGCCGTTGCGACTTCTGTGGAACAGCTCGTCGCTACGATCGCAAAAGTCCGGAAAGGCATCATCTTCAACCTGGCATATGACACAACTGCGAGCTTGGAGTCTCAGACACTGGACGGACTGCAGCTTTCAAAGAACACGACATACAAAGCTCGCGGTGCCATCTCTTGTGCCATCTCTTGTGGGGTTTCGGGCCCTGGACGGACGCGGCATAACGCGGATCCAGACATTCAGCTCACGTGTCTCAAGCTCCCAAGCTCTCGCTTTGGTCCCAGCAGACAGACACATGGTGGACCAAGCGAAGACGTTGACGTGAAAATCGTGTTCTTGGAAAGGGCGCACGATGCCTATTATTGTGAAGAACAAGCCTTATCAGACGAAGAAGCTCGACGCTTGACAGCAACTTGCTCCACGGTGGCCGGATGGGACGATACGAGCAGCAGTCTTATTATCACCGGAAACAAGTGCCGATATGATAGCCTCGAAAATGGAGTTCCAGCGTCACAGCTCATGCTCGACGCCCACTACACGTCGGCTGAGCAACTTTTGGAAAGCTTTGCCCAAAGCCCAGCTTCGTTCAACGGAGTGATCCTTACGGATAGTAGTACCGGTCTTCAGCTCATCGAACTTGCAAAAGCCTTGAACGGTGTACAAGTGACCTCCGCCCAAGTACGATCGCTGCCGGACGGCATAGCAGTCTTCCAACTTGAAGTACCTGAGACTGCTTCCGAGATTGACCACAATGCTGTCAAAACAGTTATGGTCGTCCAAGATCTGCTGAACACGTTCGGACTACACCCAGAAGCTCATGCAATCTCCGACGCCTTGCGCAAAACTTTGGATGCGCCTGCGTATGTCGGCTCGAATGTTTGGCCTTCTTGTCTTGGAGGACCCGCATCCGATCGACATTTTATCGATACGCTGTTAGACCATCTACCGTACTTTCTGGAAGCGCTTAACTCGATAGATGCAATCGAGCGTCCTTTGCATGCCACACAACAGGATAGCAACATCTTGGCACCCACCGCACGGCCTATGAATGTCATCGAGAAGATCATCACTCAAGCTGCAATAGGATTGACTGATCCTCAGGTGGTAACTGGTCAGATGGTCTGCGTGCGTATCGAATGGGTACTAACTTCAGAATTGCTTTGGGGCGGAATGGAGAAGACTTTCGACCAGATGAAGAGACCTCGACCCTACAGAAACGACCGTATTTGGCTCGCAGTGGATCATACCGTCGATCCTCGCACCATAGATCTACCGAAACAAAAACGGCTTATGAAGGGCTCAGAGCGTTTCCGTGAAGAGGCAAAAATCATCAACTACCTGCCGGCAAATACGAGCATCATGCACACCGACTTCACTCGAGAGAAGGCGCAACCAGGCACTATCGTTGTAGGTAGTGACTCTCATACTTGCTCGGCTGGCAGTATGGGATCGCTAGCAGTCGGCTTCGGCGCTGCCGATGTTGTGATGCCGCTTGTCACAGGCCAAACTTGGTTCCGCGTGCCGGAGGTATGCCGCATCAACTTCATCGGCAGACTTGCATACGGCATTTCTGGTAAAGACGTCATCCTTCACGTACTTGGGCTTTTGAAACGCAACACCATTGCATTCCAGCGTGCGGTTGAATATGGTGGCCCGGGCCTGGAAGCACTTTCGATGGACGCTCGTTTTGCCATCGCGAATATGACAACTGAGCTCGGTGGTATGGGTGCTTGCTTCGAGGCAGATGAGATCACCATGCAATGGATATCGAGCCGAAGATCACGACAAGACCGCAAAGGTGGGTCTTACTTTCGACCAGACTCAGATGCTGGGTACGCTGAGGTGCGTACGATCGACCTGTCCGCGGTCGGTTTCACGATGGCGATCTACCCAAACCCCGACAACGTTGTGCCAATCACGTCACGAGTGGGAATGCCTCTACATGGCTGTTTCATTGGAGCTTGTACGACTACAGAAGAGGAGCTTATCCTGGCCGCTTTAGTCTTGGAAGCTGGTCTCCGCTCAGGACTCAAGCCTATTGACCAAGGCAAACGAAGAGTCACTCCTGGAAGTCTGATCATCATCAATCGTCTTGAGGCATTGGGACTATTAGATGTGTACAGAGACGCCGGGTTCCAGATCGGAGCGCCTGGTTGTTCGTACTGCGTCGGCATCAATGATGTCGACGTTGCACAAGAAGGTGAAGTGTGGCTATCTTCGCAGAATCGCAACTTCAGGAACCGGATGGGCAAAGGGAGCTTCGGGAATATCACGTCTGCCGCCGCTGTAGCCGCTTCGAGCTTTGATATGCACGTCAGAGACCCTAAAAAGCTCCTGAGCTTGATAAGCAAGGAAAGGTACGAGGCATTGTGCTCAGCATCTCAGTATCGAGTCAGCCAGCCCCTCGTTGTCCAAGAGCCACAACTGAGCACCAGCACCGATATTACACGACGAAAGGAACCAGATCTTGAGGAAGGCGAAGTTGTCACAGCACGCGAGTCAACATATAAGCCTGCCATCGCTGGCAGCATTCAACGGTTCGAAGAAAATGTCGACACGTAAGTACGATCCATTCATTGAGAAAAACGCAAACTAAATCATCATGACAGCGATGCCATCATACCTGCTGAGTTCATGCCAGGCATTGACAATGCAGATCTAGGCAGCCACTGCTTCCAGTACTATAGACCTGAGTTCAGGAAGAAGGTGGCCGCTGGCTGTACAGTGATGTAAGTAGTTTCGGCAGCATGCAGATCGAAACAGATTATTCTGACCGAGTTACAGTGTCGCTGAAGGCGGGTTTGGGAGCGGTTCGTCACGAGAAGACGCAGTCCGGGCGTTGTTAGGAGCGGGCGTTGAAGCCGTCATTGCAAAAAGCTTTGCTTTCATCTGTGAGTAGATCGTCCAGGATGACGCTCTCTGTGTTTATACTGACCGATTCCCAGACGAACGGAACCAGCTCAACATGGGCTTGTACAATACCGTGATTTTGGACGAGGACTTCTACGCGCATGCTCAAGAAGGAGTCAAAATCACAATCGACAGGAGAAGCAAAACCATCAAGCTGGATGGTTACGACAAGTTGTTTTCGTTCACGCATACACAGATCGAAGACACACTACTTGAGGCCGGAGGCATTGTACCTTTGTACGGGCTGCACGGGCGACACGTTTTCAGTGAGATCATATCGACCCCGAGGGTCGACAGAAGCAGCTCATACTCGTTAGATAGTAGCGAGAACCCATTCATGGTAGAGGAGAAATCTGGTTTGGAGTGGTGAGGGGAAATATACACATATTGCATGAATTGTCACACAAAGAACACGAGTGACACACGCTCATCTGCCACAATGTTACTCAGCGCTTTGGATTCGTGGCTTTAGATCAATAGGCTTTGGATAAAGCAAGATCAGCGATTGACTATCCATCTCTGCCATCCGATTTAGTATCAACGTCCTCAATGAGACCCAATGTCACCTTGGTGGGTTTTCAGTGTGTCATGACATTGCGGCCGAGCCCTGCCTTGCGCTAAAGATAATTTCGATAAAAGTGAAACGCGAGATGTGCTTCAAAAGACGATGTTCGATTAGTCCGTTTAGTTACGTAACTAGCCATTGCAACCAAAGTATACACCAGACGATCAAGATTCGAGCCGATATTGACAGAATCTCCCTCTGAAGCAGCGATCACTCCCCTGACACTATTCCACTAGTAGGCGTAGAACAATGTGGACTCAGAGTCAGACTGTCTGATCTTGCGGTTCTCCCTTACGAGCATGCCACGCATGACCCAAGCCAACACACCAGCGATGATTGAAAATCCTGCGCTCGTGGCCATGGCAATCACGTATCTTGGTTCGTCGCTCTCTGGCCAGAGATAAGGTGTATAGATTGGTGATATCGCTGCAATGGTGTTCACAATGGCCAAGGAAAGGGCCTTCTTCTCTTTCGTCTGTCCGCAGGTGCTAGCAACCCAACCAAGAATGACAGAGTTGCAAGCGTATACACCAGTGGCGAAAGTGCACATGGCGAAATAGCGGGCACCAGTGTTGAGAGTCACACATGCAAGGACAAATCCCAGCACAGCGACTCCTTTGGCGATGACGATGTGCCTGTATGAGAATCATCAGCTACAAATCGTTGGGAAGGATTGAGCGGGAAATGGTACGCACCAGGTTCGCTCGTTTGCTCTTCCGGAATTCCACGAATATGCGATCGCGATGGCACCTGCAATCAAGTATGGAGGACAGGTCAGTGCAAGGGTCACGTTGCGGCTGAAGCCCATAGTCCCGACAATTGTTGGGAAGAAGTTCTTATAGTTGCTGGACGCCGTGTGGAAGTGATGCATCACAATCAGAACCCACAGGTTCTTGTCCCTTGCGCATTCTTTCAGCCCTTTCCAGACGTTGGTGTTGGCGCGGGACTCCACCGTATCGGATTTGATGCGCGAGTAGGCTAGTTGTCTCTCTGCTTCGCTGAGCCACCAAGTCTTCAATGGTTCATCGGGCAAAATGAAGACGGAGATGATGGCGAGCACAAAGGTTGGGATGCCTTGGAGGATGAAGAGCCAGCGCCAGCCCGAGAGCCCTGCAGTACCACTCATTTGGAAGACGCCAATTGCGATGAGGCCTGCAAACGCGGTACCGCATATGTTTCCTATCTTTAGTTCAATACAAGTCCGCGCTACGTCGCATGTGTTTCAGCATACCTGTGAATAGAATGGAAATGCGCGTAGCAATCTCCTTCCGTGTGTAGAAAAGTGACAGCAGGTAGAGCGCTCCAGGGTAGAAAGGGGCCTCTGTGATCCCAAGGAACAATCGTGTGAGGAGAAGACCTTTGAAGTCATGGGTAATGGCTGTGAGAGTAGACACTATAGCCCACAGCGCCATGGCCAGTCCCATGTACCATGAAGGACGCACACGAGTGATCAGCATATCTAGAAATCGTCAATAGAGCTCTTCTATAGTACTTTTGGACAGGGTTTTCGACGTACTACTCGGGACCTGACCCAGGATGTAGCTTCGACGTGAATGTCAGTGGCGCTTCTCAAGACAGTCTCATAAGATATTGCTTGCCTACTTACCCGACGAATAAAATACTGACGCAGGTCTGATATTCGATGGAAGACAGGCCAAGCTCGTCTTCCATGTTGTCGAGTCGGGCTACGGTGATGGCATTTCTGTCAAGATAGTTGAACCAGTCTAGAACTCAGGTCAGTTACACTGTCTTGAACGCTGATTGATACTTAGCTGTCTTGACAAGACTGATATGGCAGCTTGTTAAGATAGAATAAGAATACCAACGGTAT
>Ga0058698_10001496_pt1 | contig 10502 bp, 8 predicted proteins | sample AgamicAsSfe_FD_67288 | JGI IMG/M metagenome (GOLD analysis project Ga0058698, IMG submission 67288) | Agave microbial communities from Guanajuato, Mexico - As.Sf.e | ecosystem: Host-associated > Plants > Phyllosphere > Phylloplane/Leaf | place: Guanajuato, Mexico | collected 2012-05-30
AGGCAGAGCTGAAGGTAGCTGAATGTGAACTCAGCCTCTGTGGGGCTCGCATCGTCAGCAAACAAGACCAACGCGCCTCTCTTGGAATGAATCACGAGGTGGCCTGATCAAAAAAAAAGAGCTTGACGTCTTTCCCCACGACCGACGTAGCTATCTGATTCACAACCTGTTTAGTTCTCTTTAAGGTCTGTGGGTCGCATGCTCGTGATACTGGAGTATCTTCAATGCAACCAGAATTCGCTTATGAAATATGCAAAGTACGGTAACAACAGACTGTTATTATGCAGACTGTAATATATGCAAAGTCAAAATGCATGGATAGCAAAGTCGGCACGCGTGAGGCGCCAGCTGTGCCAGGAATAAACAGAAAGCTACTCCATTGCCCTCTTTTCTCGAATTTCTTACCGTTGGTCTCGAGGTCGATATTGTGAGAACCAAAGACGATAGGTACATATGGCGCTGGCGCATATGTGTCGTTGCGCGGGAAAACCAGGTCTACTTCATAACGCCCGAGGAGTCGCTGACGGCCGCATCTATAGCTCATGTACAGGTCACAAACAATCGGCAAATCCAAAAGACAATGTACATGTAGGAGCGTGCTATGACCGGAAGATCGCGAAGAAGAGGGTGCTGTGGAGGTAATGGCGGAGTGAGGTTGGATAAATCGAAAAATTCGGGGAGTCACAACGCGACTGAAGAAACTGGTTTGGCGGAGCGGACTCTGTGTTGGAAGGGCTTGTGGCTGGACGGACAGTGCGGAGGATGCTCAACGTGAACTAAAAGAAACAGACGGGCAAGATAGGTAGTCTGAACTATGGTCGATGTCGCCGCCAAGGGGCAAGAGCCTGTAGGCAGGATCGAAAAGGGTAAGCTATGTAGCAGGGGTTGATGCCGTTTCAGCCGCGTGGTGGAGAGCGAGGATCGCGGGCGGGTAGGTGGGCAGTTTGAGCGCTTTATGATATTGGAATTAGCTTGTCAAGGGCACGTAACCGCGCATCTCCCTTGAGTAGCACTCTTGTCATCGATTGGACAAGAGGACCCGAGTATTCGAGTCGCCTCACAATGAAGGGAAGTCATAAGATGGGGGAAAGCTTGGAGCAGCGGCTGAATCGATCTTGAGCTCGGAAGGAGTCGGAGATAGCGTTATGGACGCCATAGGCGCACAAGTTCATCTTCCATGATCCTCTCGAGTAATATGATCATGAAGTGGGCCGTCAATACTGATAGCAACCACGTTCATCTTCCGTGCAATTCCGATCAATGTAGGAGTGACAGGATCCACTTGTTGTGCAGAGTTCTTGACAGTGAAGGATGTGGCATGCGTCGTCGCATTGGGGTGATGCCGCTTTCGACGAATCGAGGGAGTTTTTGAAGTAGATGTCCCAGCCCACCTAGTATTGAAGCTAAACCTTACCCTCATCGACGAGGTTCTAGAAAGTCCTGAGTTTCTGACAAGGGCCGTTGCCGGAAAAGTTCCCACATCACAGAATCTATGCGTCCAAGGTGGTGAGGTTGACATCCAGCGAAGAGTGCATATATAGAGTTAGCTCAAAATTCGTGGTAGCGATAATATCTGAAAGGATTTGCGTGGAAGCGTAAATCTCCCGAGGTCGTTACAAGTGAGAACGAGGTCTACATCCGTCACGCTCGGCAGCCCCTGCGCAAGCGATGAGATGCCAGGCGGCCAGCCTGCTGACAGGGACGGAAAAGACAGGTAGCGAGATGAAGCGAGGAGTATTTTGATATTAGGAAGGTTGTAGAGAAATGTCAGGGCGGAAAAACATGAGAGGAAGGATTCAAACTCCACGTGAAGGATCAACATAATGATTAGTACTCTTGCAAGGTACCTTGCTTGATAGCGGCTGATGGCCAATAGAGCTACGCTGCAACAGCGCTTGCGGCTGAACCGCGCCCGCTTAGCATCCGTGCCACTTCCACCAGAGCCGAGCCGACCTTCTTGTTCCTGACATCTCCACTCACGCACCGTTCCCAAGCGTTGTGACTATTGCCCCAGATGCAGGGACAAGCAAGCTATTGTTCCGCGGACGGCATGATTGTGGCTCCACTACCAGCTAGTGAGTTACCTTGACGCGCTCGGGTCAGCCTTTCCCACAATTATCTATGCTGGCTGCGGTCAGGGGCAATGGCCTAGCACCTAGCTTTTCAAACGCTATAGCAGGATAACACAAGTAAGCGACCGACAGACTTCGGCGAAGAGTATAAGAGCTATGGTTTAGAGCGTAGTTGAGTATGCATCTCGTTATCAAAACACCGGACTTATATTACCCTACACTCATTTCGACAAATTTCCTTCTTTGCAATATTGCGAACTTTCAAACCCCCCAAGATGCAGTTGACACACTTCTTCGCCGCTGGCTTTCTTGTAGCATCGGCCTCAGCATGGCCCGCTCACCTTCGTCGAGCTGTTGATTGTGAATTCTCCGTTGTAAATCTCTCTGTACAAACTGCATATGAGACATACACTGACTTCGCACACCCATGTTAAGGCTATAGCTGATGCTGGTACGACTTGTGAGAGCTTTGCAGCTAGCTGGCGCCTGTCCGTCGACGAGCTCGAGCGATTGAATCCCGGCATCAATTGTCCCGATCTAGACTATGACGGTCTGTACTGCGTGGTCGGCACCAACACTGACGATCTAAATACAACTACCACTTCCATGGCTACCGCGACGTCTACAATGACCACTTCGGCAACCACTACCTCCACCCCTTCCACGACTATCAACTCCTCTGCAAGCACGAATGCTTCAACCACGACCACGGCTAGTAATGATGTTGCCACCTCATCTATGTCTTCAGATCTACCGGCATCTACTGATGCTGCTGATTCGCTTAGAGCGCCGGTCGTCGTTGCTGGTATTCTTGGGTGGGCCGCTTTGGTGTTGTAGATGCGATCATACAATTCTGGAAGAAGAAGAACTGGGTAATGATGTCACACGTTGATGAATAGGCGTTCAAACTCCCCAACCTACCTAGCTAGGCATGGTCACGAACTGCAACAGACTTTACTATGTAGCTACTTGTCAGCAGATCATCAGCTGCAACAAGATCACTCTTGCCGACGTTGTGAAGTGAAACAATGAAGACGGTTCAAACTGCCAAAGCATGTGGCCAGAGACTACCGTTTGCATTGGTGTTTCGATGGTTCGAAAAAGTTCGATACACGTATCTACTTACTCAATATGATAAACAAAAGACGAAAGCATGTGCCAAGGATCACTCGCGTTTAGATGACTAATGACATCTAGAGACCTTAACAAGGAAGTCATCCGCCGATTTCCAAAACCATTCACGTTCACTTTCTTTTTCTCTCTACTTTACTTACTTCACAGTCTTACACTCTGGCACTTCCTTGTGTCCATCATTCTTTGAACATTGATTTCCCTCAAGGCCCAGATCTAGTAGTCTCGTAGTAACGTTGTGCGGTACAAATAGCGTCTATGCAGCATCTGTCCTACAATTGTGCAGCCTCCTGAGTACTGGTTGTTTGTTTACGATCACTTGGCCTGACTGGAAACTTTTTGTTGTGTGATCAAGGCAGACGCGCATCAATCGAGTTGGATACTCGTTTTGGACCTATACAGTCACTGCGTGCGCGCTTCTGTGGATTGGTTCCCCAAGGTACACGAAAATATGTGATTTAATACGTACAGCAGGAAAACATCCCATGAGAGTCGACTGGTGCGTAATACTGTAGTCAGTAACGTACAGGGAGGCTCTTCTCTGAGCTCCAGAATATACCGGCGTCAGGCTGGAGCCTAGTGTATAGACAACGAAAACCACGAGTACATTGCGGCGAACACCCTGAGTAAATTCGTATTGTGGTACAACACTATGCTTTTGAACTGCGAGTATCGCTGATATCATATCCATCATAAGGGTCGTAATCCCATACCCCAAAAACGCCATCTATCCATATGTGCTCATCAAAGCATGTTTTTTATCGCTCTTAACGACTCCAGAACTTCTAGCAGAAAAATTACTGTGCGGCGGGAGCAGCATTGTTCGAAGTCTTTCCGTTGGTGATCTTAGGACCAACGACGGCCTCCTCAAGTGCTCGCTTTACATCGGCAACAAGATCCGCCTCATCCTCAACACCGCAACTAATGCGGACGAGGTCGTCAAAGACACCAGCGGCTTCACGCTGCTCCTTAGGAATACCGCCGTGTGTCATGGCACTGGGTACCTCGACCAAAGATTCAACGCCACCAAGCGACTCAGCCAGCGTGAAGATCTTGGTTGCTTGGCAGAAGCGCTCTGCAGCTGCGTGGCCGCCCTGGATACGGAATGACAGCATACCGCCACCCATTCCATCGCGGTGCTGCTTCAATGCAATGTGGTGTTGTGGGTGAGAAGGCAGACCAGGGTAGTTGACGGATACGACGTGTGGTGAGGCTTCGAGGGCCTTCGCAACACCTGTAGCGTTTTTGGTAGCTTCCCGAGCACGGAGATGCAGGGTCTTGAGACCGCGGTGTGCGAGCCAGCAGTCGAATGCCGAGGGAACAGCACCAATGGCGTTCTGTAGGAAAGACAGACGCTCATATAGCTCATCCGAGTTGAAGGCCGCAGCGCCCATGACAACATCGGAGTGTCCGTTGATGTACTTGGTGACTGAATGTACCACGATATCGGCGCCATGGTCCAAGGGATTCTGAACGTACGGGCTCATGAAGGTGTTGTCCACAACCACCATGATGCCGTGCTGATGCGCAATCGTCGAGATCTTGCGGATATCCACCAGCGTCAGGGTAGGGTTAGACGGCGACTCGATCCAGATGAGCTTTGTGTTGGGGCGAATGAGCTCAGCGATGTCAATCTCGATGCTCGGGCTGAATGTAACCTTGACATCGTGGGTCAGGGCTACCTTGGTAAAGTAGCGGTGGGTTCCTCCGTAGACGTCTGAGACGGAAACAACGTGGGAGCCAGCCGCGAGCGATTGGAGGATATTGGCCGTGGTAGCAGAACCTGAGGAGAATGCAAGCGCATAGCGGGCATGTTCGAGGGCGGCGACAGCTTTCTCAAAGTTGTCTCTGGAAGCGCGTTAGTAATGAAAGTGTAGAAAGTGATCGCAGACACATACCGGTTGGGGTTCGAGGATCGCGAGTACTCGTACTCGCCTATTGGCTTCCCAACGGCGGTTTGCGCAAATGTTGTCGACAGCGAGATCTGCCTCGGTCAGCTACGCACCCTTCAGACAATAAGTCGGCAGTACGTACAGGTTCAATTACAGCTCCCGTGACAGGGTCGTGAGGACTTCCGGCGTGTACGGCGAGCGTACCGAATCTGTGGACTGGTGATGGCGCGCGTGGCGGGGTGTCAATGGGGTGCTCGGGGACCGTCATCTTGCTCTGGTGAATGCTCTCTGGACAGCCGAGTCGACTTGGTGGTATAAAAGAACTTGAATTCAAAAATGTAGTGAGAGCAGAATAATTCAGAACAAAGTTCAGACCTCCGAGGTGTTGACGTCTATGGATGATTTATTGTTCTAGCGACGAATCCTAGCGCGCTTTCTATCGGTGGTGCCGTCGACCGTGATGGCGCGAAAGAGAATAATTCTTTCTGGCAGAATTTCCTTTCAAAGTGGAGATGAAAGCAAGGGGGATGATTCTTCGTGACTCCCAGCTTCTTATACCCAACAGGCCCCGTCCAATGTCTGGTATTTCTCAGCAACAGATTAATCAGACGGCGTTGGCTCTCCAACCGTGGCATGTACAGCTCGGCCCAGCGCGCGTTGGTTTCGTGAGCAAGCGGCGATGGTGTCATAGTATTCTCCGACCCGCCTTGTGACGGCCTTGGCAGCAGCAGATTACACATCGCGCTGCGGCCGCCACCAAGGACAGAAGGTTGTTCGGGCGAGATGCTGTATACGATTTAGAATACGTAAGCACGTTTCATCAATACAAGCTAGAGACATATGATTCGCATCGTAATGTGATTCAAGTGTGGAGTTATCAATGTGTCTATGAGTGCGCGAATGTCTATGGGTATCTCGGGGTATCATGGTGATGCTTAGTATGTATCCTCCTCTGGTCTGCTCTTGAGTTTCACGTATCCACTTATGCCTTTCTTTCGCGCTGTCTGCTCGCTCTCAGAAGCATCCCCTTTCCGTGATAGCAAAGGCCTTCCGTTTGTCGTAGTAGACGTGAGGTAGCTGCGTCCATCATCTAAACCTGTATTACCACGCCTTTTCTCGCCAACTACAACCGGGTCTTCAGCGATCAGGTTCTCCATATCTTCCCATTCCTTCTGGTTAAGCACGTCCCATTCTTGTGCTTGTTGCTCAGCAAGTAAGAACCCTTTCAGCTCGTCAACGATCTTCGTCGGAGACAAGCCCCATCCGCTGATGTATTGGGCGTTCTCGGCAATGCCGAGAAAGGAATGTGAAGTGGCATGCGAAAGTTGTCCGAAGCCTACAGGCGACTTGCGAAGAATCGATCTAGAAGACTTTGAAGCGGTAATGTCTTTGTCGAATGGGTTCTCAAGACGCTGGGGATTGTATGACTCTTGTGCGATCAGTAACCGATACAGATTGCGACCTATCGAACAGGTATCTTCCCACTGTTTGAAGCTTTCCTTCATGCCCTGTGTTCGGCATAGCCAGGCAACATTGTACGCAAGCAGGGATACGCCTTCGATGAAGGACGAGTATGCAGGAGGATCTTCTGCAGAGAGATGACTCAATGGGCGATCGACGAACAGTGCGCGTGGCTTCGGAAGATGTACACGCATATCGAGTGTGCGCGAGGCTTCTGGACTAGCGCTCGATGAATGCGACGGTGTTGAGCCAGGGAAAGGTACTTTTTTACCCTGGTATGAAGATGCTGGACTAAAGATGGTTGGTTGAGGATAGTCACTATGGGGCAATGTGATTTCGGCTGGGAGGCGGATACCCAGATAGGCAGCGACTCGAACGAGGAGTTGGGCTACGGCAGCCAGAGAGGCGGATAGGCCGTCAGGTGCGACATCTTTCCGATTATTAGCATACTGTCTCAGTAGGTGTGACAGAAACTTACCGTTCAGGTCTCGTAGATCATGAATCCGCAGGCGCGTGCCAGGCCCTATATTAAAGACCTCTTTAATGCTACCGTCTCTAGTCTTTCGTCGCTGCATCTTAAGTCCTGCGAGTTTCGCAGCAGTCGTGCATAGCTGCATGCGCAGGTCTATGGTATCGTGATGCATCTTGTCCGCATTGTAGTCGGACCTCTTGACTCTCTGTTGCACCTTATCCAGTTCATTCGCCCGCCGCGACTCGATGCCGTAAGTGGCGGATGAGAGGTCCGACTTCCTCTGCGCGTTCGCCGCACGCTTCGCCTCAAGCTGCTTCCTTGTGGCCTCCATCTGCTGTCGAAGCTGATCAGCGTGCTTTGATATCATTCCTAATCGCTCTTGAATTTCCACCGTTTCTGCTTTCGTCCGCTGCCAGTTTAGATTGTTCGTACATTCCTGCCGGTCAACCAAGAGGCCTCCTTTCGAGTCGGTGAGGGAAACATGCTGGATCGCCTTATCTTCCGAACCATTTACGATGGCCTTGACGTGTTTCTCGACGGCATCGCGGTCTATCAGCGTCTTTGCGAGTTGGATGCGGGGCTGTTCGAGGTACGAGCGGGCGCAGGTCATGCAGTGGAGCGGCTGGCTCAGGCTGCCTTCTCTCCCACAAATATCGCACTCCATGGTTGAGTGAGAATGATGCTATGTGATTTCGCCTCCAGAAAAGTCGTAGGATGGTAGGTCTGGAAGGTACAGCGAGACCATGGTTGGAGTGATTCGTCGAGGGGGTTGGCGAGTGCCTATGTATCCATGGGGATCGGCCAGTAGGGTGTCCAGTGAATATATATGCTTCGTGAATGTTGCAGCCCTTGTTTGAAGTAAGGCATAGATCAAGCAGTCAGACCAAGGTGAGTGAAAAGGCTGTGTGACCGAGACGGTACTTAGGCAGAGGCGCGAGTCGCGAGTCAGACGCTCCTTCCAACGTCATGCCGCGACTGACCAAAACGAACCGCGCTAGTGCACGTGCAAATGGCATACCTGGGCAAGCATCCATCACCCTTTACTGCTGCAATTTTTAGTCTCATAAAGCTGACTTCACGCGTCGAATATCCTCTTGATGATGATAATAAGACGCGGTCGCGATCACTCCACTTACCCACAGCACTGACCGCCGCCAAAGGCATCGTCAATGACCAGAACTTCCGACGACGAACCTGAATCATCTCTTCCGTCTCGCGCTTTGCCAATATTCCCTTCCTCGCCTCCAATACTGACCCAGCTACCAAAAATTATCAAGATGGATGCAGACCCGGCTTGCAAGTCAGAGCCGTCCTTCACTCAGGATGCCCAACCAATGCGGCCAGCGAGAAGACGTGTGAACTCAGACGACACAGAGCGTCCACCTTCAGCCCAGCGTACGCAAGATGAGGTCGATGGCCAGGCTGATGCGAACGCTGGAGAGCAAACAGAGGATGAAGATAGTGACCCTGCAGGAAGGATCGAGGATTTTGACTGGGAAGATCTCCACGTTCGGTACCACGAGGCTATGAATGGTTGCCACAACGAAGAGTCGGAACTGATGCAGGAATGGGAAAGTCTTATGGCTGTACTACTATCCCTATCTGATTCCTATTTCTAGTACTAACGGCCTTTCCAGTACTTCCGTATCTGGGCAAATTCAGGACTTGAGCATGAGACTGGTCGGACCTACTCAAGGTAAACATACCTTCTGCAAAGTCGTGTAGCCTACTGACCATTTGCATCAGGCTTCGTACACGCATGGCTTATGTTCAGAACGCTGAAGAAGAGTTAGAGAAGAAGCGAAATCACTGTACGATTCATTGGATGTCCTTTCGTCACCTCTGCACAGCTAACATGTAGCAGACATCAGCGTGGTCAAAGCCTTCGAGAGTGCGCTCAACCTCCTCAAAGCCAACGGCATTGGTCGTTGATGCTCATCAACCTAGGCGTCATCTATCTTGCTCATCATCCACCGCAACCAGCAGTCTTACAGCGCCTTCCACGCTCCGACATCGTAATGTCACTGCTGCCTTCGTCTAGCCCCCCAACGTATGCTTCATCAACGATGCATCCAATGCGTTGCTCTATAATGTAACCATCTTTCCCAATACCGAGAACGACCATGTTGGAGAGATTCAGTCGCGACACACGATACCCGTCCGATAAATCATTTGAAAGACATTCATTGCCAGGTGTCTGCTCTATCTAAAACCCTAAATCAGCCGCTCAAGATTCTATTCGAAATGCACCGCCTTTTGCCAAGGTCTATACATGGTCCCCATGCCCTCCGTAGATGCGCTAAACAATGAGATGCCCATGCCCTTTTCGTGCGAGGTATACCAGAAATGGTCCAAACGTGGTCCAAGCTTGTGATGGTGATGATGTGGCGAGTATTTCGTCTATAGAAGAGGGTTGGAGCGGTACTCGGGCACGACGCCGTTTGTTTGCGACTTCTCAGCCTGGTTCTCCGTCTCGAGTTCGTTGCCGACGCTGTCATCTTGCTCGGCAAGCCATTTCTCCGCCTCGAGAGCGGCAATGCAGCCAGATCCTGCACTGGTGATAGCCTGACGATACCGCTTGTCCTGAACATCACCAGCCGCGAAGACACCCTCGACACTTGTAAGACCTTCTCCGGGCTTGGTGATCAAGTAACCGTCCTCGTCCATATCAAGCTGTCCCTTAAACAGCTCTGTGGCGGGGTCGTGTCCGACCGCGTAGAACAGACCCTTTGCCTCAAGGGTCTGCTCCTCCTTTGTGACATTGTTCTTGACCACTAGTTGTGTCATCAGACCGTTCTTCTTCTCCTCGCCCTTGATCTCGCTCGCGCTGGTGTTGTACAGGATCTCGATCTTGGGGTGCGTTGTCAACCGGCGGGCGTTTGTTCGGCTGGCACGTAGCTGGTCCCTTCGTACGAGCACAGTAACCTTGCTCGCCTTCTTGGTGAGGTACAAGGCCTCCTCGACTGCCGAGTCACCACCTCCGATAACGACCAGTGGCTGCTCGCGGAACATGGGGAGGGAACCATCGCATACGGCGCATGCGGATACACCGTTACCCCAGTACTTGTCCTCGCCCTTAAGATCTAACCTCCTAGCCTTTGCGCCGGTCGCGATGATCAGAGCATCAGCGGTGTGTTCCTCCTCCTCGATCTCCTCCTCGTCACCCATGGGGTGTAACCAGTACTTGAAGGGGCGCGCTTTTAGGTCGACCTTCGCGACGGTCTGGGAGATGATTTCGGTGCCACAGGCTTCAGATTGTTCGCGCATTTGCTCCTACAGGCTTTTAGTACTAGTTTGCGCGTGGCTATCGCGTAATGTTACTGACCATGAGCTTTCCGCCTCCAATCTTGGTGAAACCGGGGAAGTTCTCGACTTCGTCTGTTGTGGTCAATTGACCACCTGCGGCAATACCGAGAGCCATGAATCCCTCGTACATGACGGCTGCGCATTGTTAGCATACTGCTGGAAATAGTC
>Ga0058698_10001497_pt1 | contig 10496 bp, 10 predicted proteins | sample AgamicAsSfe_FD_67288 | JGI IMG/M metagenome (GOLD analysis project Ga0058698, IMG submission 67288) | Agave microbial communities from Guanajuato, Mexico - As.Sf.e | ecosystem: Host-associated > Plants > Phyllosphere > Phylloplane/Leaf | place: Guanajuato, Mexico | collected 2012-05-30
AAGTAGTGTACCATGAGCTTGACGGCTGACTTGTCCTCGACATCCATGTCCCAATCGAAGTCATCGGGTTCAATAGGGGCTGTCAAAGCATCCAAGTCGCGTCCGGGGTTGCAAGGGAGCGTGACCACGCCGGTTTTGCCCTCTTGAAAGGTGTGCGGGCGACAGGCTGCGCGGAAGAACTCGGATTGAGGGCAGATGATGGCTTTGTGGACGTTGTATGTGTCTGTTCCGCAGACGATCTTGAAGTCGGAGTAAGATTCATTCTTGTAGAGACTGAGATGTCATTAGTCGCGGCCAACGATGCGCGTCTCGAAGTAACTCACTCAGAGATCGTCAGGGCCAGCAGGTCTCTGTACACTTCGGCAGCTTCTTCGTGAGTTGGCATGGTGAGGGTGTAGCTGTCAGTCTTGAACTGATCTGGGATTGGTGGAGTAGGTGTGTAGAGATTCTGAGAAAGGAGTGTGTCTTTTTATGATGTTTCCATATCGACCGGCCATAGACGCTTTCTCATGGGTGTTCCGTTCACTCAAAGCTCACTCTTCACCACCCACAATCTTTCACTACCAAGTGTGAAAACTGTTCCAGCCTTAGCCTCTCCGTGGATAATAGTATGCCTAACGGGTGGCTATGAAAATGCATAGTTGCTTTAGACGACGAGCAAGCATCCACTGAGAGTGATCAATTTGGGGGCTCTCTGTGGCAGAAGCCAATTCTCAGAGAGGACTGTGCATTTTGATGGGTTCAACAATTGTGGAAGGATGAGAAGAGACGTCGAGAAGCTATCTGAAAGCAACATCATATTTGACCTGGTTCAAGGGTACCTGAGAGACCGGAAGAAGAGAGAAATGACCATGTATCAATTCAAACGCGGCGTCGGAGGAAGACCTAGCTCATAGATAATGCTCTGTTTCGTCCTCATAGGTCTAGACATACTCTCCCAAGGCAGTTCCTGGATCTCGCGCTGGCCCAATTCGAACCGATGCGAAGAGTGCAACTCTTGTATCGCATGCTCTCCCGACATCTCAACAAAGCGATGTTGTTCGCTCTGATATTGGCCGCAGGGAGGTGGTGGCATGTGAGTGTGAAAGTGAGGCCCAATCGACCCATCTCCGTCAGTCTTGAACGACTCGATGTGCTCTCTACTGGCTCTTTCCTTCCTTCGTTTCCTCATTATGCATAGAACTAAACCGGTGATGATAGCAACCAGGCCGATACTGCTGCCAACAGAGACACCAGCTATGATAGCTGTGGACATACTTGGTGTTTCGTGTGTTGAAGTTTGAGTTGGAGCATATGTTGGAGAAGCTGTGGAGTTCGTTGCAGTAGAGATTGATGGGAGAGGCGTCCAATGCTTCGACCAAGACTGAGCAAAGTAATTCGTCACTGTACCATCGTAAACATCAAGTTTGGTGGCTTCGTTCGCAATGTTCTTCCCCTCAGATCCCAATCCCATGTTTGAGTCACCTGGACCAGGGGCTTGAGCCAGCCAGCCGAGTTCCGCATTGGTGTTCCAACCGACAAAAGCGCCTTGCAGAAAGGCACGTCCAAGAGCATATCTGAGGCCATTAGTTCCGTTGGGTTCGACTGGTTGGCAAGGAAAGTATTGGACTGGAGAAGAGACAATCGGCGAGGTGAGAGTGAGATTGAGCAACGCAAAGGGTATCTTGATGTTGACATTGTCCGAGTCCCCAGAAGCTGGTGGAAAGACAAAGCTCAGATATGACGGTGAGCTGACAACTTCTTGGTAAAGAGGATCAGACGTGTTCCAGAGATAGTACTTGGTTACTTGGTCGAAGTACACTGGCAGATCCTTGGTTATAGCTTCGCAGGCATGGGGCGGCAAGTAAAGTGAAGGCGAATGCGGTACGATCGCTACGTTGATTCTCGAATCCTCGTTATCGGACGACAATAGACCAGTTTTATTCTGGAAAGCGAAAGGACTCCCTCCGGTCTCAACCCCAATTCCAATATCGAGCAATGTCGGGTATTGGCTGCCGAAAGTAGTGTACGGACCAATCAGTCTTCCTTTATCATAGCCACCAAGAACAAGTGATCCAGGATAGTCAAGAGCAGCGGATCCCATGTGTAAGCCCCAAGAGTAAGAGGGTATGACCCCTTGGTTGTAAAGGTAGCCTCCTGGTATCCAAACACTAGAAGAGTCTATCGAGGGACTCGTTGTACGACGTACAACAGAAGTTTGATACGCTTTGTCCATAGTTCCGGCATCCAATGCGAGGAGTCCAAGTGGCGGGTAAGCTTTCACACCGTTGGGATACGTGACTATATTCTGGCCTAATGGCGTTGCTCCTATCTCAAAGCTGACGAGATTGGCTTGATATACTGTCTGGCCACCAAGTGTGATTGCCTGACCGACCGTAGGTCCCTTGAAGTATGTGTTCGAAGTCTTGTCGTCGAACTCGAAGCCTTTCCCGGTCACAGGATCCGTGCCTGGATCATATGTTGGTGACCATGTTCTGCCCGAGTCGCAAAGAGTCTTTGTTGAATCGCACGTTACGTTGTAGGGTAAGTATGTCTCTGAGGAGCTTCCGGGATAAAGGTCAATCTGTACTTGCTGTGTGGCGATGGGCGTTGAGTTTTGTATTCCACCAACATGGACGGACAGGGCATTCCATGGTCCATCGGGTCCATAGGTACGTTCGCTCCAGTCGATCGCAAGATAACTCTGAGCATTCGTGCGCTGGAAGAAGAAGGCGACAAACGCGAAGCTGACAAATATGCCATGTCCATCCATCTCGAGCATGATCAGACAAGCAGAAGCCTGTAAAGTAGAGGTTGATGAGATGTATCGACCTTCGATAGCATATGTGTGTCGAGTACGGAGTATATCAAACGGAATGCTGGGTCCGACTAGCAACTCGCTTGGAAGCCTGACAGAAGAAGAAACATCCAAGTGGTTGGTCTAACCTGCTTATTGCATCCGCGCGCGTAGATACCGCTGGATACCTGTTACTGCACAAGCAATGCTATCAGCTCATGCCAGAAAAGTGTATAGGTCTCAATCTACTTGAGATCCCTTCGTTTTGCATATACCAGCAGACTGTTCCTGCTGTGCAAGCTGTATCGGGCGGAAACTCATGCATCATTCATTGCAGCATGCACTCGAGCCGGCTACCTGTCACAGCGTTGACCTTACCGATTCCTAGACCGAGCACCGCACCCAGTACTCGCCAGCGCTTAGCAACATATCTGATAGGTTCTCTGCACGGCACCAGGCGAGTGAAGTTGATACTATGTCAGGCCATATGTTTTACCACGCTTGGCGGCTCCGCCAGTTTGGGCTGCCATGGATGAGACTCATGCAAATGCACATGGCTTCAGACCCGAGTCGGATTGCCAGCGCTTAAGCAAGCATGTGCGTGGCAAGAAAATCGAATGAGATGCTTACAACAACCGAGTGCTTGCTTCCAGACCGGTGTGAATTGTTGCTGTCTCCATGCCAAGGGAATAGCCTCAAGATGCATCTTTGTAAAAACGACGAAACGACTTTTCGAACTCGACTGCCTAGACGATCCTGACCGGTGGATTTCAAGCTGGGACGTCCGGATGTGTCTACCAACAATGTGGTTGTGATGAAATGGAAGCCAAGTTGACGCAGCTACAGGAAAGCGCGAGTCAGCCGCAGGGGCGATCCCCGTAGGCACCTTCCGTGGGACAAGGCACGGCGCCTCTTCGAACACAACCATTCGCTCTCGACGTGAAAACATATGCATGTATTTAAGCAATAGGCGCGTGAGAATACTGCACTTCCAGTGACCATCCGACGAACGCGACGGCGCTTCGAAATCGCCATTTCTCAATGTGCCGCCTAGGTAGGCCTGAATGACACTCCTGCAGTGTTAAAGATGGCTGTGGCGATGCCGAAGTTGTCCGCCCATCTGTTCTGTGTCTTACGAACGAGTCTCTCTACTCGGTTGTCGATTTTGACTTCGAGTACTCTGTCAGTCATTTAAGCTGGTTCCTGCGGTCTTCCTTCTCATAGACTACGACTTTTGCGTGGAATATGTCTGCTTGGTCGTGTTCGCTACCATGGACGACTCCTCCGAAGTATGACCAGATACCGGTATTTGATGAAGAGAGCATTAGACCTGCAGCTACTGGATCTTCAGGCCTCTCAAGAACTCGTTCAAGGCTTCTGAACCGCATTATACGCATAGTGAACGTCTTGCTTGCCCTCACATTGCTTGCATATCTGTATTGGCGATCGTCTCCGGATCTCAGCTTAATGCTAGACACATCGATCTTGGATTTGACCGAGCCAGGCATTGAGTCGGGTATGTCTTACAACGCCCACAAGGCTGGCTCATCGAGTGCCGATTGGTCCAGATATGCATATATCCAATATGTCACAGATGCGACTCATCTGTGCAACTCCTTTATGATCTTTGAGTCTTTGCATCGACTGGGAAGCAAAGCGGAACGCCTAATGATGTACCCTGAGGAGTGGACTATCGATTCGAAGTCGTCGGATGCAGAGCTGTTCCGGAGAGCAAAACACGAATTCAATGTCAAGTTGCAGCCCGTTCATGTTCAACAGTTGGATGGAGACACCACTTGGACAGAGACGTTCGCAAGACTTCTAGCATTCAACCAAACGCAGTACGACCGCGTGGTCAGCTTAGACTCTGACGCCAACGTTTTACAGGTGACTTATGTGCTTTACGATTACCTTTGTTCTACCAAGACGCTGACTTGAACAAGTCAATGGACGAACTCTTCTTCTTGCCGCAAACTCCCATTGCAATGCCTCGAGCATATTGGGTAAACGACACACTGTCAACCCAGATCATGGTCATCAAGCCGTCCCAGGTAGACTTCGAACGCATTGAACATGTCTTCGTCCATCGGAACGCAAGCGTTCCCGACATGGAAGTTTTGAACCATCTCTTCGGCAAAAGTTGTATCAACTTACCACACCAAACGTACAACCTCATCACTGGAGAGTTTCGAAACAAGGAGCATCACCGATTTTTGAATTCTGCCACTGCAAAGTGGGATGCTCGTCGAGCACTCAAGGAAGCAAAGTACTTGCACTTTTCGGACTGGCCTTATCCAAAACCATGGTCTGAATACTCGCACATCATGCATGATGAATGGCAGCCTGCCTGTGAGATAACTCTTGAAGGCGAGGAAGACTGTAGTTCTCGCGATGTATGGGACGAAATCTACGATGAGTTCCTCGCCAGAAGACGAGTAAGTCGCCTTTTCCATATGTGAGCAGCTGCAGCTGACTTTTGTGAAGAGAGTCTGTGGCTCGAGGTATATGCCTGATTGAAACTCTCCATGTCTCAGATAGATGTCAACACAAATCCAAGACCTGATCCGCGCGACGTAAATTGTACATACCATGTCATTGATGATGTTGGTTACAGAAACATCAATGAGTGAGGCAAGTGCTTCTCGTGTCATGGCTCAAAACTCCCATCAGTCGGAATTGCAGCAAGCTGAATTCAGCTGCGCTCGGCTCCAGAATGTGTGGCTTGTCACGCTTGTGCAAGAAGCTGAGCTCATTCAGACAACCTACGTACGAGGAATCGCATTCGGTCATCTGGTGTTCGGATGGTGCGATCAGTAAACACTTAGCGCGGGTGGGCATCAAGCAAGTCAATGAGAGAAAATCGAAATGCTTCGCAAGGTGTGATTGTTCCGTCGGTTCCGCGCCGTAAAACTCCTGATGCTACCTTATATAACCAAACGCCTTGTCCATCTATGTTTCGTATATTTCCCAGGGTATAATCCTTCTCCAAGCATCTTCTTACAAAGCAGCACCTAGTGTCAAGGCCATGACACCTGCACCCAACACGTAAGTCCAGCTCGAAGCAGCGACCGAAGCTGCAGCACCCTTGGACGACGAACCAGAAGAGCTGGACTTCTTGCTGGTGAGGTTGTAGAGGTTGATCGTGAGGTAGCCACCGCAGAGCTCAGTGTCGTTGCCCACACACGCAAGCGAGCAGTTCGATTCGGGCAACTGCGCTGACAGAGCAGAGAGGTAGTTGGCACACCAGCACCTGTGAGCCTCAGTCAGTATGACTCCTTATGTATCCCTCATCTTGACCACACTCACTCCTTGGAGTATTCCAGACCAGCGTATTGGTAGTTTGAATCGCCGCAGTACTGCAAGCATGCAGCAACAGTGGTGTCATTGCCAGTCTCCATTTTGCCGCCAGAGAGAGCGCGGGCACCAGAGGTTCCTGCTATTTCGGTCGTCTCATTGTAGCATCCCATGTAGCTGTATCCATCCGAGCCAGCGGCGGCGATTGCGACGACAGACGAGGAGGCTGAAGCGGCGGCTGAGGAAGTGGAAGCCGAGGATTGAGCGGAAGCGACTGCGAACAGCGAAAGAGCGGAAACGAAGGCTGAGACGAACATCGTGTGTATCGAGTGATATAGCGATAGACGGTTCCAGGTACGAAGCTGAAGTGAGTACGCAGGAATCAGAGCGACAGGGAAAGCACGATGGAGCAGAGCTGAAGGAGAAACGGAAGGAGAAAAGGACCGCGGATCTATCTCGTTTTTCTTCTTCTCAGCTCCCTAGACCTGCCTTTGTGTCTCGCAGATATCACGAAAAGCCTAAAAACGTATCGCCAATAACAGTAGCGGCTCTGCTCGGAGGCGCCGGTTGGCCGTGGAAAGCATGCAGGGTCGTCTTCTACGGTCTCAGCTGCTCGCTGGCTAGTAAAAGTAGAGTTGGTTGAGTGAACCAGTTCCCAAGAATAGACGCCTTCTGGCCGAAACGGGTGAAACGGCCAAGCTTGCCGCCTTGACCAGACCTCAGCTGCTGTTCAACTACTTCAGCTCCTGCATATCTTGATATGAGGTCGCGATTATTATATCAACATGAAAGAAACCTCGATTGGAGCTTTCATTTATCTAAGGTGAGAACTACTTTTGGGAATAAATCAGAACGCTGCATTCGAAGCTCAGAAACTTTCTGCATCGCGCTTTCCTCCTACATTGGCAACTACTTTTTACGCCATCTAGTCATTCCGTCGACACACAGTGCATCTGGAAACACGTCTAACCCGCTACTTCCTGGAAATCAGCGTTCTGCTGGGTATGCCTTTGTTGGCCATACCATCCGTGCTGTCCTCGAATACATCTGGACGTCCTCAAGCCCCGCGATACGGGTATGTCGAAACAGATGGCTGTCCTTGTTCCCTTTGTCCTGGTTGCTGTTGCTGTTGTTGCTCCGTTGGACACAACTTCCATATGCGGTTCTCGGAACTGCCAGTATCTTCTAGCTCCAGTTCCGGACTCTGATGCCTCTGCTCATGGACGTGTCGACCACGATACTCTTCGAGGATGACTTCTGGCGCGTCAGTCTCCATCCGTCGCTTGCCGTGGTAGTACATGTGCTCGTGGAGAGCTTTGCCCCAACCCTCATCACATGGTTTTGTTCCGTGTTCGAAAAAACTGTTGGCAAAACGACATCCGTCATGCTTGTTGAGAGAAGTCCAGGCTTTCATGACTTGGTATCGCCATTCGAAATGTTCTTGACATTCGTGGCTCGAATACCGTCCTTTTGCTTGGCCATAGCCTTCTAGTGAGTAGCTGGGCCCATCACAGCGCTGGCGGAGAAACTTGCATCCTTCGCATGCCTGCTCTGGTTCATTCGTCGAAGTACCATGTAGCCCTTGGTCCGGTACTGGCATGTCGGCTGGTACAGGTCTTTTACCAAAGGGGTCCATTGGTGAATCTCGTGCCGTATCCTTGACTGGTGAAGCGATCTGAGATGACGGGACAGCCGGGTAAGTAGGTTGCTTGAGAAGGTCAGGGCCTGCGGTGGTAGCTGGACTAGATAATGCGGGCGGAAAGCCTTCGTAGTATGCCATCGTTGATCTGGGAGCAGGCACTTTCAAAATCCAGCTTGGGTGGTGGAAGGAAAAAAAGGTGAGAACGGCGGCTTTACAAGAACCTTTTTATCATCACCCATGACTGAGAAGAAGAAAGTCGAATCGTTAACAAGTACTGCACGCATCTCAGTGTGTCATCCGTCTCGCACACTGAGCAAGATTCGATTAGAAGTGTCGACATCAATCGCTGCCAGGTGCCGATCGAAGAATTAGCATCAGCGATTGAACAAGCGATTCGCCATGAACAAAAGAGTCGGAATTAACATGTGACACCTATCTGTAATATTTGCACCAGATGCGAACAACATGCTCACGGCCTCTACCTCAGAGCGGCTTAAAATTCGGTCCCGAAGTCAATCCTACTCATGGACCCACACACGTGCAGAACAACGTGCTCACTCCGGAAAAGGCAAATCATCCGGATTGGATAGCATCCCAAGGGAGTTCTGAATAGGTTTACTTCCAGACAGGTAGTATCGTGTCTCTTGGACTCTTCGGCTGATCCGACAGCTGTCGCACGCTTTGAACGCGCTCGCAGAAAAGATAGCTTCATTGCTTGGACAGGTTCGATCAATTCCGTCTCACCAGAACAGCTGATACTTTGTCGGTTATTGAATAGAGCTGGAATCAGTCTCTGGAAGCTGTGGCCTATTTACTTCTAGTGGTCTTCTATGCCTACACAACCATTGCCTTCAAGATCACTCGCGGCTCTATCTATTCTGCGCTGGCGGTGCGACGACCCAATAGCATTTGTTCCTATCAGGAGCATTCGGAGGATCCGTGACCAACACCGGGCCTTGGAATCTGGGATGATTCCTGCATTGCTGCCGATACCATTCCGCTATATCGTCCAGATCTGCCGTTCTCGCCACCGTTATATCGATCTCCTCCTTGACCTTTCTGAGCATCAGACCCCAACCCCAGGTACAAGGGTTTGTATTCGATCCAGAGTGGAAGGAATCAGCATAGCGGCATCCTGTAGAGCCCGGCAGATCGATCGTACAGGCCTCGTCGAAGCAGGGTAACCGCGTGCACGTATGGATCGCACGCCTGTATCGCATTCCGATGTGCTTGCGCATGCAGTGTTCTCTGGCTTCCTCAGTCTCTGGACGTTTATATCGATCGATGAGTAGGTCTGGTCTTCTCATCCTCTGCTCATGTTCCGCAGTGATTCTCTCCATATCATCTTCTTCTCTCTGCCTGCGCAAATCTTCTTCTCTTCTCAGTCTTCTAAAATGCTCATCTCTTCTCCGTTCTTCCATCTCTCTTCGAAGTCTCTGTTGTTGCCTCCACTGTACTTCTTCTTCCTCTTGTCTCAGCCCCTCTTCTTCTATCCTTCGTTGCTCCTCTTTCCAAAACTGTTCTCGCAGCATTCGTTGTCTGACACACCAAGCAACCCTCCCCATCGGATGAAAGGCAAACGAGATATAAGTGCTCAAAGCCAATCGCAAAGTAGCACAAGCATACGGATCAAAGAGCTGACCAGGATGGTAAATGCCCATATCGTAGAGTCGTCTACTGATTTCGGTGGGAACATCGGGACCACCTCTGAAGAAAGGCATGTTGCCGCTGTTGTCTATGGGTTTCCAGAATTGCTCGAGTTCTGCGTTGGTCATTGGTGGGAGGTAGATGATGAAGAGCTCTCTGTTTTGAACCAAGGGTGGGAGAGGCTCGCTGTCGCGAGGATCCCAGGTCGCATCTTCATCGTCTGCGTAAGACGGTAGCTGTACGCCTGAGTCCACGAGCTCATTGATATTCGGGCTATCTGGTACAGTCTGAGAAGAAGCAGGTCCAAAGGCGCTATCTGGAGCAATGCGAGATCCGGAGGCATTGTTAAACCGCTCGTATCCGATGGGAGAGAGAAGAGGACCTGGCATCAAAGCCCGACAGGCCTCGAGGCGGTCATATCTTCCACTAGAGAGATTGAGTGGTGGGAATCCAAAGAGTTTGTTAGGCAGCATTCTGGTAAGATCGATCAAAAAGAATCCGCAGTGTGAGTGCAAGTCTTCTTCGTTCCGACAAAAATCTAGGAAGAATATTTGTCACATCACGAAGGGGAAGGATCTTGCATCGAGTCTTATGCACATGACTGATTTTGCTACTTTGAAGACTCGGCGGTATATTGAGCAAGTTAAGCTGACTAGCCATCGATGCATCCCAAGATTTCAGATCGCTGCTACATACCATCAGAACGATCGATTCGCTCTTATTGAACCTGGAAGTCTACACTAGATATCACATTGGGCAACGAGTTGCCAACAATATGCTCTTCTCCACACAGCCATCGCGAACTCAAACCACAAACTTTGCATCGCCACGTGGGAAGTAGAAAAAAGTTGCGTCCAATGTGAGGGTCAGCGAAAGTTTATCGATGCCAGCGTTTGATGGTCACGAGACCTGATAGGATGCTGCTTCTAGCGATACCATCTTCGATGTCGTTTCCTGGGCCACACTGAGGATTTGCTAAGTGTCTTCAAGGACTACTGTCCAAGAATCCTTATGAACAATTCGGGGTATCTTAAGTCACAAGAAAAGAAGGAAAGAATGGAATCGTATCGTTTTGGAGAAGAACAGTTTTCGAGTCAGCTTACAAAACAGATATTCTTCCCAATGCTACATACTCCA
>Ga0058698_10001498_pt1 | contig 10491 bp, 9 predicted proteins | sample AgamicAsSfe_FD_67288 | JGI IMG/M metagenome (GOLD analysis project Ga0058698, IMG submission 67288) | Agave microbial communities from Guanajuato, Mexico - As.Sf.e | ecosystem: Host-associated > Plants > Phyllosphere > Phylloplane/Leaf | place: Guanajuato, Mexico | collected 2012-05-30
AGTCGGTTGAGCTGGCCGAAGTGGGACCGCGGATGAGCATGCGATTGTTCGAGATTAGGGCAGGGACGCTAGACAATAAGGAGGGAGATGTGGAATGGCATCTTAACCAGTACACGAGGACGGGACGGAAGAAGGAGTACCTGTAGAGTTGATGCGAGTATGCTCGATTACGAAAAGAACAGGTCGATTTTGGAGAAGAGCACAGCAGGAAGACCATCATGGCGCAAAGGAGAACTTTTTTTTCAGTTTGAGATACCACGAATCATAAGCGATATCCTGAACTCTGGCGTGCGAGCGACTTGGTATCCCGTAGTGAAGCCACATAGCACCAGTGCGCTCCTCGTGCACAAACCCGTCGTCGTGGCACCGCAGTGGAATTACAAGTAATTGAGTAACATGGTCCTGGTGAAGAACTGGTGAAGCAAGATAATCAGCAGCTTTTTGTCCCGCAGGTGAAGTGGTATCTAGCAGACACTAAGAGAACACTATCAATATCCCTTTCACATCATGCAGCCATTGGACTTGCTCGAGTGGAGATCAGATACACTCAATCGTATCCTCTGTCCGTTGATCGTCATATAACTCTCAACAAGCCATTCATACCACACCTTGCGATCATCCGTCTGTCTCCAGAAACTGACTTCGACCTCTGAGTTTGCAGGAAGCTGCATGGGGTTCTACACGTGACGTCAGTTCTCGTCCTCTATACATGGTCATGTCCAGCGGATACATACCTTGAGTGGGAACAAGATGGGAAACCAAGAGATCATATCCTTGCTCTTCTGCTCCATGGTAACAGGGTTCGTGCTGAGTTCCACAGGCCCTTCAGACCCGCTGTAGAGAACGGTTTCAAAATACGCGCCGAGACCGTGGCAGACACCGGGCTCCTGGATGGGGAAAGCAATCTTGCAGTAGCGTAGGTTGTGTTCGTTTGCGCCGTCGCCGCCGCTGAAGCCGCCTCCACCACCTACTGCCGAACCGCCCTTGCGCAGCGAGGACTGAGCTAGAACCGAAGGCGGGAGGGGGTGGGTAAACTCCCATGCTGTTCGCACGTTCGGTGTAAGTGGCGCTTCTAGGTTGAAGTGCTGCATCTTGGTGCCGTTGCTCAGTTGTTGGGAAGCGATTGTTTCTTGGGACTCCGTGGAGAGGTAGTCGAATTGTGTCAACATGACTACCCAGGGGATGTCAAAAGCATTTGGGTCGACGCTGGTGCTCCTAGTATACAGATCGGACCAAAGCTTTGGAGTGGCGATGGGGGTGAAGTGCGCAGTATAGCTGGACGGGATCGAAATTCCGTGAGTTGGGTTCAAGACATGCTGGACACCGTCTAGGCACTCCGGCGACAGTTCGTTGTCGGCAAACGATCCGAGAAGCTCACTGACGAGAATGTCTACTTTGCCGAAAGTACCATCTGGTTGTGTTGGGCCTTTCCAGGCTCGCATATCCGTTTTGACAACAGTGACACGTCCTCCCCATGTCTCGATGTTGTGCCTTTGCAGTAATACGTAGGCGTTGGGGTTCTTTTCAATGGCGTAAACCTTGACGGGGACCCCAGAACTCGCGCTGGCATTGAGTGCACGTGTGACAAGAGGACCACGACCTGATCCTACAACGGCGACAACAACAGCGCCGTTATCGGAACTAGTCGATCTTTTCTCGGCGTGCCAATCTTTCAGCGCCTGAGCGATAGCTCGCTCGTACCACGCATACTTGATCGGGTCCTTTTCAAATACTTCGTATGTGATAGATTCGAGGTTGTCCGTCAGGGGTTGCAGTGGGCTCTGTAGGTAGTCCTGGAACCCACCACCAAACCTTTCGATCTGGCTCTTGGGTGGCTGATTGCGCTGCAGGTATCGTACGTAGCTCAGGTGAGGAGTTGGGTCGTTGCTGCTACTGCTCTTCTTGGGAGCCTTCTTTGCGATCTCAGCTGATTCAGCTGGAGTCGGAGCGGCCATTGTTGAAGCCCCAGGGCTCGGTGCATCCTCTACTGTGCGAGGGGATAGATGGCCGGTTGAGTATGACATTATCATATCCGGGTCATCGATGCCTGGTAGTGGGCCGACATCCGAGATGAGTAGCCAAGGTCCACGCTGTAGGCGCATGCAACGGAATATGAAGACCTGGTGCGCTTTGGAGAGAACAAATGATTGGCGAGCATTGACAAGGAAAGACGAGGCCAACAAATTGAGTAGTCTTACAGGCTCGGAGAACCAGCGTGATTGGACAGCCAACGATGGAAGTCGACGCGGAAGATCGAGCATGACTGACAATCTGTTGTGGTACTTGCAGATGGATCTGATGGTGTTCCAAGCGTCCCATGAGCTCCAAGAATCAACGTTCTTGGCCTCGGTGCTTGCTTCAAACTCTTGTCTTGCGAAGCGAGCTAGGTCTCCCATGTCGTCGCTGATCGAGTCTGACTGTCTTCCGTCCATGGGCATCTGGATGTGCAGCTGGATGTAAGATCCAGTGACGAGCGCTTCCTTGATGGACCGAGCATACTGAGATACGCCGGTCTGTCCATGGGCGAGTCTCGGCCCGGGGATGACCAGATTGGTAACACCACAAAAAGCAGCATAGGCAACCTCGAGATGGAAGACTTGTCGCGACAAATGCGAAATGATTGGGTCTGGCGAAGAGAGGTCAATCCAGGAGCTAGTGAAAGCTACCAGTTGACCGATGATGTCGTTGGGAGTAAGCGGCGTATCAAAGTTGTCCAAGGCTGGTATCAAAGGCAGCGGTTGGTCTTGCGACTCGGCGAGGGTCTGGGTGTAGGAGTTGAGGAGGCTCAAGACGCGGTTCTGGAAGTGGTCGTTGGTGATGGTGCTAGTAAGCATATCATACTGGAGGTTGTCAGCCAGGGTCCTTTGTGCAAGTCGTCGACTCACTTACACCGAGATCTTGGGCATGCTGGACCAATTCGGGCGACACATGCAGGGTCCGCTTCGACTCATGCTGGCCGATGTAAAAGACGGGGAACGACTCGTCCATGCCTTCCGAGTAATCCATATCAGGGTCGGAGGTTATTCGGGCCAATATGGGGGTATTTTGTCAGGCGGGAGAAAAGTTGGTGAATGTTGCGGACTACCGCGGGGTCAGCAAGGTCGCGGATGCAATACTGCGGCGCGCGCGACAGGGGGAAGTTGGACGTGAGGACTTGGGGTATGGCGCTGGACAGGAAGAAGGGACCACCCAAGGTGGAGAAATGTATATTTACTACATGGCTGCGTGTGGATTCTGCTGTGGTGCCTGGCAGCCTGTCGTGGTTCGCGCCAAGCTAGAGAAGTCGCGGTAAGTGGAGCTACTTGGGCCCGTCGCATAACTTTTTCTGGGACGGCGATTGCAGTCGCCCTTCACACGCGCGCCGACGACGCCCATCCACCACAATGACTGCCATGACGAAGCGCGAATACGGCGACGATGACAGTGCCCGCGTCAAGCGAGTCAAGACCGAGTCCAACGGCGAAGGCAAAATGGACGCGGCGGCGAATCCCTACCTGGCGCACTGGAACGATGAGAAGCCCGTCAAGAGCGAGTACAGCGGCGCCGGCACAGGGCTCCAGGGCTTCAAGCGCCATGCCACCACCACGGCGCAGGCGAACGCCGCCGAAGACGGCCCCAACAACGCCTTCACTGGACGCCCGCTCTCGAGCAAGTACATGAGCATCCTCAAGAAGAGGCGAGACCTGCCCGTCCACCAGCAGCGCGACGAGTTCCTCAAGCTCTACCAGGAGTCGCAGATCCTCGTCTTCGTCGGTGAGACGGGTTCCGGAAAGACGACTCAGATCCCGCAGTTCGTCCTCTTTGACGACCTGCCGCAGGAGAATGCCAAGATGGTCGCCTGTACCCAGCCGCGTCGTGTCGCTGCCATGTCCGTCGCCCAGCGTGTGGCCGAGGAGATGGACGTCGAGCTCGGCGAGGAGGTTGGATACAGCATTCGTTTCGAGGACAAGACGGGGCCCAACACCATCCTCAAGTACATGACCGACGGAATGTTGTTGCGCGAGGCCATGAACGACCACAACCTCACTCGCTACAGCACCATCATCCTCGACGAAGCTCACGAGAGAACCCTGGCTACCGATATCCTCATGGGCCTGCTGAAGGAGGTTGTTCTGAGGCGGCCCGACCTCAAGCTCATCATCATGAGTGCTACGCTCGATGCCACCAAGTTCCAGAAGTACTTCCACAACGCCCCACTGCTCGCCGTTCCTGGACGAACCCACCCCGTCGAGGTCTTCTACACACCCGCGCCCGAGCGAGACTACGTCGAAGCCGCCCTGCGAACCGTCCTTCAGATCCACGCCACCGAGGGCGAAGGCGATATTCTGCTGTTTTTGACCGGTGAAGAAGAGATTGAGGACGCATGCAGGAAGATAAATCTCGAGGCTCAGGACCTCTCTCGAGAAGGCGGTGCTGGGCCACTTGTGGTATACCCGCTGTACGGAACTCTGCCGCCCGCACAACAGCAGAAGATCTTCAACCCTGCGCCTCCACCCTCCACCCCAGGCGGCCGTCCTGGGCGCAAAGTCATCGTTTCCACCAACATTGCTGAGACATCTCTCACTATCGACGGTATCGTCTACGTTGTGGACCCTGGTTTCAGCAAGCAAAAGGTGTACAACCCTCGTATCCGTGTCGAGTCTCTCCTGGTTTCGCCCATCTCCAAGGCCTCAGCCCAACAGCGAGCTGGTCGTGCGGGACGTACGCGACCTGGTAAATGCTTCCGTCTTTACACCGAGCAAGCTTTCAAGAAGGAGCTCATCGAACAGACCTACCCCGAAATTCTGCGATCGAATTTGGCAAGCACCGTTCTTGAGTTGAAGAAGCTCGGAGTCGATGATCTGGTACACTTTGATCTGATGGACCCACCTGCGCCAGAGACGCTGATGCGTGCCTTGGAGGAGCTCAACTACCTGGCATGTCTCGACGACGAGGGCGAGCTCACCACACTTGGAGGGCTTGCCTCGCAATTTCCCCTGGATCCCGCCTTGGCAGTCATGCTCATCACATCACCCGAGTTCTACTGCTCGAATGAGATTTTGTCGCTTACTGCGCTACTCTCGGTACCCCAAATCTTTGTTCGCCCAGCCAACAACCGGAAGCGAGCAGACGAGATGAAGGAGCTTTTTGCGCATCCCAAGGGCGACCAGCTTACCATGCTGAATGTCTACCACGCATTCAAGAGCGAGGAGGCACAAGCGAACCCGAAGCAGTGGTGCCACGACCATTTCCTCTCCTACCGAGCCTTGCAGCAAGCCGACAACGTCCGTCTTCAACTCAAGCGCATAATGGAGCGTGAGGAACTCGAATTGATGTCAACACCATTCGAGAACAAGAAGTACTACGAGAACATTCAGCGTGCGCTCGTGGCTGGCTTCTTCATGCAAGTCGCCAAACGCGATGGCAACGGCAAGAGCTACATTACCGTCAAGGACGAGCAAAATGTTCTTTTGCACCCTAGCACTGTTCTTGCTGAAGACAGTGAATGGGTCATCTACAACGAATTTGTCTTGACAACCAAGAACTATATCCGCACAGTGACTTCGGTCAAGCCCGAGTGGCTATTGGTGAGTTGTCATCATACCTTTGTACCTAATTATGACACTAACCTCTGCCAGGACATCTCACCGAACTACTACGACTTGTCGCAGTTCAAGAAGGGCGAAATCAAGACAGCTCTGCAGCGGGTGGTTACCAAGCTCCAGCGTAAGGAAGCAGAGAAGCCCAGAAGATGAGAGGTTCCGGCTCCGCTATGAAATCAAATGTAAAACAAAGGTCCTGGGCGAGCTTAACATTAGCATCGGCATGAGCATCATGCAAATGATGCCTGATCTGGTGTAGTAAAATTTGGCGTTGGATTTGCCTATAGATCGGAAAACATACCAGAAGATATGCACGCTGTCACGAAGCGTATTTAATTGAGATTCTATGCTACCTTCACTTTTCACTGATACATGATGCTGGTGGTGGCTAGTCGGATTTATCCTAGCGTCGACCCCCACATATCGGTAACTTCACACGCCGACATCTCCAACTTTTTTCCAAGCTCAGGACTTCTGCGACAACGCGATCGCAAACCACACTACGCGCCAAGATTCACTCACGCTCTCCCGAAAATGGCACCAGTACAGAGCGACGATGCTTCCTTATTCTACACCGAGCGTATATCGCAATACGTTTGCATCCCGCCTTCATGTCTCGCAGATCCCTTCTCAGCAGTGTGCGCGACCGTACTATCACCGCTACTCCTCACATACTTCCCACCTGCGAAGGGTGTGGTCCTCGCATACGAAGATGTTGAGCTGAATAGCACACCACCAACCGCCGCAACATCGAAAACCAAGAAGTCACAATCTCAACAGCAAAGCGAGTCAAGTTCTGATGATGATGCGCCCGCGGAGCCTTTACTACTCAGACACGTTGATGAATACGCGGCGCCGTTCTTTTGGGTTACTGCCTCGTTCATTGTGTGGCGACCAACGCGAAATGCCCACCTGACCGCTCATATCACGGACCAGGCGAAGACTCATCTCACGCTCGCACATCTCAACACCTTTCCCGTTAGTATACTCAAAGAGTGCCTGCCCTCGGACTGGTCGTGGCATTCGGAAGAAGCTGGTCACATGAAGAAGGGCTGGGATGGACGGTTGTCAGATGAAGGAGGTTGGTGGGTGAACGGAGATGGCGAAAAGGTTGAAGGAGAATTGCGCGTGAGGATACGGGACGTTGATGGCAGAATGGATGGAAAGGGCAAGGGTAAGGGCTTCCTACGTGTCGATGGAGCCCTGATCTCTGAAGAGGAGATAAAGCAGGCACAACAGAAGAGCGGGAAAGGGAAGAGGAAGGCTACTACAAGCGCCATGAAGGCGACACCACAGAGACAGGCAGATGGAGAAGTCATGGAAATTGACTCAGACTAGTTGTCGGAAGATGGGACGTTGTGCGCGTCAATCTGGTCGCATTTTTCATGGGATACGCGGCATCTCATCTGCATCAGAAGGGCGTTATGGCGTTCAGAATATAGGGGGATGCAAACTTCAGCATCTAGGATACCACCACAAATGTACAACCTTCACACGCTCCACTTCCCGTCTTTGTGTGCACAGACCAATCAGACAACGCACACCTCCGAAACTCCGCATACCGCGGCTTTCGTTGAGTGAAACTTGCCATCCCACCTCCCTCCACCCCAAACAACTCTCACTTGCTGTTATGTCTTCATCCAAGAAATCTTCGTCCTCGTCATCCCGCAAATCCCGATCGCACGATCCCATCTACGAATCAGGCTATAGCAGCAGTAGATCCTACGGCACAACCTACAGTTCCATGTCGCCATTCTGGACGATCGGCACGCTGCTCGGTGCTTCGAGCGTTGCGCTCGGCGCTTTCGGTGCGCATGGGCTGAAGCAACGGATTAGGGATCCAGCGCTCATTGCGAACTGGGGAACCGCTGCTCAATACCAGGTACATATGCTCCCCGCTTCACCAACGCGTGCCCCTCTTCGCACACCGCATCCTCCTCGCCTTTGTGCCCATGGACCCTGCTAACGACACCAACAGCTTGTTCACTCCGTCGTCCTGACCATGACCTCCGTCGTCGCGCCGGGAAACACAATCGCAATGGCCCTCTTCACTGCGGGCATGACCATGTTCTCTGGAAGCATATACCTACTTGTGCTGGATGCCAAGAAGTACAAGTCTTTGGGGCCCGTTACGCCCATTGGCGGGGCCTGCCTTATTGCAGGCTGGCTTGCGCTTGCGGCGAGAGGAAAGATGGTCACACCTCGACCAAGGTCGTCTTGAAGACAGGATAAAGAGAATTGATGGACTAGAACATGTAAAACCAGATGACACGTACGAGGTCAACATAGTATGAGACACACGGGACCTTGCAAGCCTAGCGCACGAGCATGATGAATGACAACAAACTGTTTTTCTTCTGGCACACCCTTGCATCAACTGCGATTGCTCGCTACTCAACAGCCCTTCAGATATCAAACGTGAGATGAAAATAGCCACACCGGTCTTTCAGCGTCCATTCGAGGGCGACTAAGTCCAGATCGGAAACCCTAGCTCACATGACTCGAAACCGGCCCCCACTCCGCACGTACAAGTCTGGACCCTCATTTCCAACGTCTACACCAACCTTTTGTGTGATGGCGTTCCGCCTTACCACTCGATCACATGTCGGTATTTGCACGGTACTCGCTCGCTCCCGAATAACCGCAACAACCGCAACGTCTAACGTCTATTGACCGTGTTTCCACTTTGCCCAGTGACCTCACCCCACTTAGATACGCATTTTCTGCCGCAGACATGCTTCAGGCCCCCCTGCAACTTGACACGATAGCGTCGTCTCTTTGTGCGAATAGAAAATAGTGTAAATGCAATGCCTTCTCGCGCGACAACAGAGGTTTCTTTCTTGCATTGTTCTCCAAAATGGATTCAGAAGGTGTCCATTCGCAGTCGGCATCATGGTTTCCTCCAGTGGGCTATATGCTAGGTCTTGCGGGTATCTGGCTCGCATACAAGATTCTGGAGGCCATCTACAACATCTCGCCATTCCATCCGTTGAGCGGAATCCCAGGACCAAAACTAGCGGCAGCGACGTACCTGCCTGAATTCTACCACGATGTCATTAGGTTCGGCTGCTATACAAAGGAGATCGCGCGCATGCACAAGGTGTACGGTGAGTAGACAAGCAGAAATTGTACGCCAATACAGGCATAGAAGCTGATGTCGCATCCAGGACCAATCATCCGTATCAACCCCAACGAAGTCCACTGCGACGACATCAGCTTCGCTGACGAAATCTACGCCGTCGGTGGCCGAAAGCGCGACAAGCCTGTACACCAGATCAATGGGTCAGCGCAAGTCTCTCGTATATCTTTCATCCATGACTTCCAGCTGACAATTGCACAGTCTTGGAGAATCCGGTTTTGGAACCGTAGACCACAACATCCACCGCCTTCGCCGCATCCCCCTAGCAAAGTTCTTCTCCCGCACAATGATAACGCGACTCGAACCCGATCTTCATTCTGACGTCCAGAAGCTCTGTGATAAGCTTCTCCGACAATCGGGTGATAACAAGCCATTCGACGTCACCATGGCATACAGCTGCTTTACCGCCGACGCCATATCCAAATACAGCTTCGGTGAGAGCTTTGGGTTCCTCGACCAACCAGGCTGGTTCCCCAATTTCAGAGAACCAACTGCCTCGATCTTGCGTCCTGTCTTTGTGTTCCGCTTTTTCCCTTGGACGAAATCTACTACAAAGTTGGCAGCGACGTTCGTCGATTACTTGCCCAAGGATATTGCACTCATGGTCAAAACATTGCAGATTGATCTGCCAGCCAGAGTACGCAAGACTAAGGAGGACATGGATGCCGGTATTACGTATGATCGACCGACTATTTTCGCGAGTCTTTTGCAATCCGATCTCGAGATTCTGGACAAGGAACCCCAGCGTTTGTCCGAAGAAGCGCAGGCTGTGCTGGGTGCTGGAACGGAAACTACAAGTTGGGCGTTGGCGGTCATGACTTATCATCTACTAACCAAGCCGGAGATTCTTGCTAAGCTCACCGCAGAGCTAAAAACTGTTGTGGATGACCCGAGACATCTATCATGGCCTGTATTGGAAACGCTGCCTTATCTTGGAGCCGTCATCCAGGAGGGCTTGAGACTGTCCTATGGCGTTTCTAGCCGTACTGCGCGTGTGCCCACTGAAGAAAACCTACTCTACCGTGGAGAATGGAACAAGAAGTCCATCCAATATGTACTTCCCAAGGGCTATGCCATCGGCATGTCAGCTTACGTCACACACCATAACGAACGCGCTTTTCCCGATTCCTACGCCTTTGCTCCTGAGCGATGGCTAAACGAGAACAACAACAGGAGAAAAGAAGCCGAGCGTAGCATGTTGACATTTTCGAAGGGAAGTCGTTCTTGTTTGGGAATGAAGTAAGTGCAACACATTCATGTGGATCTGGCAGGTGGTTTCTAACATCAATCTTGCAGTTTGGCTCTATGTGAGCTTAATTTGTGTCTGGCTGCATTGGTGCTGCGTGTTCTACCGCAGATGCGATTGTCGGATACTACTGAGGAGGACGTAACATACGATCACGACATGTTCGTGCCCATGACGAAGGCGAACAGAGGTGTAAGAGTAACGATCGTTTGATGCGGTAGCATCCTGGGAGATCAAAGACCTTAGAATCAGTTTAGTGGATCACCACGAATAGCAGTGCTTTAGTCTGTCACCACAATCGACATCGCGCGCTTTACTTTCCAAATGTATGGGTTAGATGGCAGCCTGACATGTCTGTGCAGCAAGAGTAACCGAAGAAACCCAACGTCGAAGTTTTGATCTGATCAGAATTCTCCGAGTTTGGTATAGTTGATGCGATATTAACTTCATGTTCGAGCCGAGTCACCGAATCAAGCTAGCCTGTAGAAGCGGAGCCGCCGAGTGCTGGTAAACCTAATATCCTG
>Ga0058698_10001499_pt1 | contig 10491 bp, 14 predicted proteins | sample AgamicAsSfe_FD_67288 | JGI IMG/M metagenome (GOLD analysis project Ga0058698, IMG submission 67288) | Agave microbial communities from Guanajuato, Mexico - As.Sf.e | ecosystem: Host-associated > Plants > Phyllosphere > Phylloplane/Leaf | place: Guanajuato, Mexico | collected 2012-05-30
CAGCATTCACCTCCGGCACCCTCGCCTCCATCTCCCTAATCACCATGCCCGCCCTCCTGAGCACCTCCCTCACGTCCCTCGCCCTCCTGACCTCCTTCCACTCCGCCCTCAACAGCGGCGTCCGCGTCTGTCCTCCCCTGGCAATCCTATCCAGTCTCGCGCACCTGTCAACCGCTTACTACGGTCACGCCCGGACTGAAGATGGCAGCAACGGCGCTGCAAAGCTAAACCTCGCAGCTGCGATCGCTACGATTGGAATCGTACCGTTTACGGTTTTCGTGCTGCAGGGAACGAATGAGCGGTTGTTTGCATTGGAGCGGGCGGAAATGGAGATGGAGAAGCGAAGAGACGGGGAGCAGGAGCAGGGGGCTGGAAAGGGGCGAGAAGTGCAGAGAGAGACGAGGGGTTTGGTTAGGAAGTGGGCGAGGTTGAATTTGCTTAGGGCGATGTTCCCTGCTGTTGGGGCGATGCTGGGGATGTCGGCTGGGAGGTGAGATGAGTGAGATGTGTAGGGTCATGCGTGAACATCGCGGGAAGTCGTCAGCAGTGAGACCGTGAGGGCATCAGTGCTCGATCAACAGTATGCGGTGTCGAACGCCAATAAACAAAGACAGGGTGCAAGATCAGAGTAAAGTAGTAGTAAGAAGTTCGCTATTATACACTGCTGCCGCAAAAACGCACGCCTCAATCTGGGCGAGTACTCCACAGGTCGAGTCACAACAGAAACCGTCACGTCCCCGATAACTCCTACGTCTCATCCTGCATTCACTCCACAGTTCTCTTCATCCAGCATTACTCATCCCTTTACTAGCCACGCGACGGGGCGAAGCGCTTAGTTGAAGGGGCTGGTGCGGGTACCCCACCAGGTGAGGATCATTGTGAGACCGACAGACTCGAGGACGCGGGCAACACCGCCGACGGCAATGGTGTCGAGAGGTCGCTTCTCAGTGAAGAACTGGGCGACGATCTGTGATTCCTGTTAGCTCCATCCCTATCTCACAATTCCATTTCTTCTGCAGAAAACGCTTCACATCACATACCGAAGGAGCAGCAGAAGCGAAGAAGATGAGGGCACCAAGGTACGCAGCACCCTTCTGGGTCATTGTGCCAGTAGCGTTGATGAGAGCACCAATACCATAGGCCTGGACGGCAGAGCCGGTGATGGAGCTACCCCATGCAGCGGCAGCGGAGGCGGCCTCCTTGGACTTGAAGAACTCCTCCTTAGAGTTGGCAGCCTGGGCGCGGTGGTAGGTCTCGCCGAAGAGGGGGCCCATCACGGCGAGCGAGATGGCATGGCTGTAGGCGGCGCCGATGGCGATGGCCGAAGGCTTGACGGGAGGGAGGTCTGGTGGCGAGATGGGACGTTAGTGAATGACATTTGGAAAGGCATGAGATGGGTTTTGGGATGAGACGATGATTGACAGCAAGCTTCCTGGTGGGGCATGTACGTGTCTTGACGACTACATGAAGGGTAGGATTGAATTGGAGGTGCTTCGACTTACAGCTGAGAGAGGCCATTTTGATGATTTATTGAGTTTGATGGGTATTGAAGATGGGAGATTTGAGAGTGTGATATGTGGTTATGTTGTTGTTGCGCCCACGAAGGGGGAAGATTGACTTCAAGAGAAGAGGAGCTAGTGAAAAGTGGAGCTATTATGACGCGCTTGTTGTCCAAGGAGCTGAGGAGAAATACTCTAGAGCTTCTGAGATGCCGCGGATGCCTCGCGATTGCCGTGCGAATTGGCAACTTCTTAATGGCCTTGTGCATCAGTATAGACAGCGTAGTCTCTGGTTATTACACTTGTAGGTCGACATAGGTATATGTAGCAGAATGCTCATGCTTGAGCTGTAAAGGTGCAATTTTCTCTCAAACTACCAGTATCACCGCAACCTACCACACTAGGGACAAGGTTTCCTGCGACGCTTCCCCAATGCTACACCAAATCATCTTACTCCTCAACCTCAGCCTCACCATCCATATCCCTCTGCAATTGCTCATCTGCCTGCTCATCTTCCGTGCTCACCTTTCTCCTCTTGTGGTGCCTACCCCTCGAGTCTAGCTCCTCATCCTGGTCTGAGTTGACTGGACTTGGTCCTTGACTGCCAGAATTCTCGGCACCAAGCGTTCTTCTGTTGCGCGTCATCCAGCTTCGGATTCCACCCACAAGACCGAGACTATACCCAGCAGCAAAGTCTGATGATCTGTGGTCTGCGCTAGCACCACCAGGACTGAGCAATGGGCTACGAGCACCGTCGTTGCTCCTTCTCAGCAGACTTGCACCGCCAGGGCTCGCGGGTCGGCTTCCCATATTCCCGGGCTGCCAGAAAGAGCGAAAGTCTCTGCTGAGCTCCTGTCCAGTTTGCGTCCAGTTTGTCTTGATCTGATCGCCAAGCTCGCGAACATGCCTCTTGATATCCAGCTCGTTCTTCTTCAGCCAACTGATGTTCAGTTCCTGCCTGCTCGTACCTCTCTTCAATTGTCTCGAGATATATTGCTCGTAGTCGCGGACGATCTTCGTGATGATGCCTGTCGTGCTTACACCTTCTGTACGTTGTGTGACGAGGAACTTGCCCTTTTCCTTGATGGGCTTGTAGATGTCGTCGCCTTCGGACGCGCCGTACGGAATGTCATCGTGAGCGACGTAGTCAATCTTGTGCTTGGACAGGAAGCCGGGTGTAACGATCCAGGGACAGTCTTCGATGACCTCGTCGACCCAACGACAGTGACGAACAGTCTCGGAACGTTCGCGTGCTGACAGCACAGTGAGACCTTTGCGACGATGTGTTTCGTTGTCACCGGTCACGCCAACGATAAGGTAGGTATTGGGGAACGCGTTCTTGGCTTGCTCAAGTTGTCGCATGTGTCTGTATGTATATATCAGCTGTGTGTCGAACAGCATACGAAGTAATGCACAACCACGCGACTTACCCAAGATGGAAAAGATCAAATACACCATCCGCGTATACTCGGCACTGGCGACCTTTCGGCGGAGGATTGGTATGATATCCTCCCATAGGATCAACCAACCCTGCTTTCGGTGGCTCTTCCATCCTCACGTGCTCGTCCTCGCCATTCTCAATGTGAAGAGGTGCCTTAGCAAGATAACCTGCTGCCGTTACACCGGCCACGTCGGCTATTGAAGCGTTTCTCGAGTGTCGGCCAGAGCGTGTTCGCGTTGCTGGTGCATCTTCTCCGGCGGCTTCTTGCTCTGGGATCGATATGGAGCTTTTTCGCTTGATCGTGGTTGCCTTGGCCTCTTGTTTGTGCTTGTGCTCAACAACTTCGTCGAGGATGGGGTCTTGAATGTCCTCTTCCGAAGCGTCGCGCGAAGAGGGTTGCTGGACAGCTGCTGGACCATCTTCTGTAGCCGTGGCCAGATCCCTCTTGCGCTTGGGCGCCATACTGTGACACTATGATCGAGTCGAGTGTGAACGTGTAGAAGGCAGGCACGATGTACCGTGGAGTTAGGTCCGTAGACAGTGGGACTTTCGAGGTATATGTGGATAAGGTCAAAAGAGATTGAGCATGGATGGTCGCAGCTCAAAGACTCTCTAGGTCGAGTAAGGTGAGCAAAGCAGGAAAAGAAATGTTACTGTAGAGCATGAAGTTAATGTAGGGCATTGGGTGACGCGAGCCCTCACCAATCGATGAACAGCGTGTGCCAAGACCTCGTGGTTCCAAGATTTAGCTCGTCGACGTCAAGCTAATACCAAGGTTGTACACATCGTACTGCATTAACACTGCCTAGAGTGCTGCAAAGGTTGACGCTGAATTTGTAGTAGGCACATACATACAACACGGCCAGAGAGGGCACTTCCATGGTTGCACAGTTACACGTATTTCAAGAGTTCATTGGCTTGTCCGAGGGATATCAAAACGTTACATAGAGATACTGTAGATGAGAACAATGCCAGAGTCAGCTGGGTACAGTGCCACTAAGCAGTCATAGTGCTCTCCAGCCAGCCAGCACCTCGGCCCAACCGTGATGCCGTGGTCATACACCCCGTGCAATCTATGCGGCCTTCGCAGTAGGGTCTGCCTTCTCGGCCACCGCACCCATCTTCGGCTCATCAGGCGTAGGACCCTCAGCATGGTTGGATTCGTTGGTCTTCGTGGAGTCGTCAGAGCTATCGGAGTCGGTGGGCCCTGGTGTTCCTTCTCTGTTGCTTCGTTCGTGTTCATCGCCAGTTGACTTCTCGTCATCCTCATCGTGATCGAGCATATCTTCGTTGGCTGAATCCGTCAGCACTTCTGTACCGTCGCCAAGGAGAATAATTCGCCCGCTCTTACTGCCATAATGACGCGTCCTCTGATCCATGTCCATCTCGTAATCATCCTCATCGTTGTAGTGGTGAATACCAGGTCCACGGAATTCAGCTGTTCGCCCCAAGGAGTGTTAGAAGTTGTCAATATGAGAGGTTGGAAAGACCACGCGGGATATCACTTGCCATATTCCGGTGGCGCGCAAGGCCCATCGCCAGCAGCTACTCTATCGGCAACCTTTTGATACCATTCGTCCTGTGTTTGTCCGCGTAGAAGTCCGATGACGGTCATGGTCATGTTATCACAGCCAACTCCGCCAGTCTCGCTATTCGAGGCCAGGCAGTTGTCCATCATGTTCTCGCAGATAGCTTGTAGAGGTTGCTTTGCAGCAATGCCTCGTCGCACGAACTCGACCACGGCTTGTGATGATTGACAATCCCAGATACCTGTCGTGGTGAATGAATCAGTATTCCGCTCGGCCAACACCGAGCTGTTTGTGGCCTACCGTCGCAGGCGATGACGAGGAACTCGTCGTCATCTGACATTTCGTGGATAGTGACATCGGGGTATGCGGTGACGATCTGTTGCTCCGGTGGCAGATCTGCACTCTTCTTGAACTCGAAATCACCAATAGCACGCGAAAGAGCCAGGTTGCCGTTGACACGACCAAAGTCCACGAATCCTCCAGCTGCGCAGATGCGGGCTTTCTCGGCTGTATCATATTCAGTATGGCGCAATCTTGGGCTTCTCGCAGTCTTTCATACCCTCATTTTGCGGCTTGTGATCAAATGATAATGGCTTTGCCCTTCCCTTGATACCGAGCACAGATCTTGAGTCTCCAGAGTTTGCCTAGCTCATACTTCAGCTTCCGTCCGTAAATTGCTGCCACTGATGTTGCCACATACCACATAGATCTTGTCGTTGGTGAGAATACCGACAGACGCGGTGCAACCAGAGACCTCGTCTTCGTACTTAGGGTCTAATCTTGTTCAGCATATTGACTATGCATGCATACGTCCCGTTTGCTTACCGCTCAGTAACGCTCTGTCAGTCGCCAAGAAACCATCCTTCAATGCCTGCTCAAAGTCGCCCTCCTTGAATGCGGCCTGTCTTGCGACGATCTTATGCAGTTCCTCTCCAGTGTATAGTGCAACTCTTTCTCCACCATGTCCGTCGTACACCCCAAAGAAGCTAATGCGAGCTTTGGTCTCTGTCGTGGGTCCTCCTTCTTCGGCGCCAGCCTTCAAGTCGAGTATGTTCGCGTGCGCATCTTCCATGGAGATACGCCAGCCCTGCATGCAGGACACGCCGTAGAAGACACGGTCATCTTGACCGTGGGAGGAGATCTATCGTGAGGAGGAGTGTTAGCATGGCTCTTGCTTGGAAGACACTGCACATTGGTCGCGATAATGACGCAATTCGCACAAATGACCCCGAGCACAGAGGCGACCGTATGATTATGGAGGAGACACAGGCGTGCAGTCGACTTGCCTTTTCGATCACAGGTTCCGACAATGTCTGACCCATGATATCGATGTTGTATTAGAAGAGGGTGTTCTGTTGTCACGGTTGTAGGAGAGTCTGGAGTTTAATAGATGCCAGGGTCTTTAGAGATTTTAAGTCGTGTAGCGGAGCCGCGGTGAGATGGAGTCCTAGAGCCTTCAAGGCTAGAAGAGTAGAACGATGCGTGACGCGATGTGAGATATCTGAGCTTCGAAACAATAGTGATTGTGCACACGAGAGGTTGAAGTCTAGGATACAGCATCAAGGTCGCAAAGTAGCGGGGTGTAGGATCGAGGCCCGAACCGCGCGGTGATGGGGGTGTTGTTACTATTTCCCCACGATAAGGACTGCCGTAAAATGCACCCCCCCAGTCCGACGTTAACAAGCCCCCTAGTCATCTCATGGTCCATGTTCCAGCCAACCTCGTCTATATATGCTTGCAATCAGAGCATAGAAGTCTGGAAAACTTGTCCGGGGAGTCCCGTTAGGACCATGTTCAAAGATGTCCACGTACAAGTATAGTCCAGTCAGAAATGCAGATCATCCATTCATCGATGCTGAATTCATTAGATCATCCAACATGTCGTGGAATCATCTTCTTTGCTCTCGGCTTCCAGCTGTTCTGTCCCTCCTAGACGTGTCTCCTTCACTTCGTTGGTCCCTTTTCCTCTCAGCCATTTGCTCGCCTTCACCCTGCTTCTCATCGCCCTGTTTGTCTATCTTCTCACTCTCCTGACTCTTCCCTCTCATAACCGCTTCCTTCGCACCTCTGATATCCATAGCCGTCATCCCAAGATCCTCCTGATATTCGGCAAACTCGGAAATCAGTCTTGTTAGTCCATTCCGAAGCTCTGCGAGTACAGCTCCTACTTCTTCGACGACTCTCGCCCCTGGACGCTGCTCATCAAACCCAATATCCGTCCAGTGTGGCTGCAGAGTGCCCATGAGGCGGACTACTGCCGACTCTGCATAGGTGAACGTGCGGATTATACTGGCAACGTCCTTTGAGACGGTGCCATATTCGTCTTCCTTCAGACTCGTGATGGCAAGCTGGGAGAGTGCTGAGATTGCCGCTAACAGAGGAGTGTTGGCTCCGTAAGGTGCTCCAAGAACGATGGCGGTGGCGCGCTTTGAGAAGATTTCCCGAAAGGGTATACCAATGGGTGACCTGAGGATGTCGAGAAGATATTTCGTGAATACGCTGTTGATCGGTGCCACAGGATGCACTATTGTCTGTTGCGTCTCCTGCGAGAACATAGTATTGGCACCCTGACCGATGAGCTTCATGGCCGGCTCGCGCAGTGGCTTGAGGGGATCTGGAGGAGGTTGGCCATTCGGCGGAGGTTGTACCAGGGCTTGTGCTGCAGCCTTGGTAGTCAACGCGAGTTGATGCTCCGCTTTCTCATAACGCGATCGCGGGGCTGGAGGTGCAGTGAAGATGTTGTCTTGTTTCAAAGGCGCTGTGATACGTGGCAATTGAGACAGTTGTCCAGACTGTTGCTGTTGCTGCTGCTGCTGCTGCTGCTGCTGCTGCTGCTGACCAGCTGGCACACTTGCTAGAGTGGGAGATGATGCTTGCTGAAAGTCTTGGATCCGCTTCGTCATAGCATGGACTTCGCCCAAGCAGACCGTGAGAAGGGCTGACCAGATTGACCCACCAGGCCTGTTGATGTCACGAAAGATAAGTCGTCGCCGACCTTCCATATTCTGGGTGATCAGGACCAGTTCCCAAAACGCGAAGTTCTGAATCGTTTTAGCTGTAGTACAAATGAAAGACTTCCACGGTATCACTTACCCTCGTCACTTCTTTCTTCGCCTTCAGTCCAGCGACAAGGCTGTGATTTGGGTCGGTAGAGCTGTCAGTAAGCACACCGCCATTCTTCAATGGTGCTTGTGCCACGTAAGCATCGAACGCTAGATTCGCACACTCCCAGGTGAGTAGTAGAAGAGTACCGTTGAACAGTAAAGTCCAGAGCAGTGACGTTACAATGCCTGTAAATGATCCATATCTCGAGTTCTTCGGTAGTGAATGCCAAGTACTTGCAAACATAAATGTCCAGCTCCATATGCTCTGACGCAAGAAGAGACCATACACGACCGAAGAGCCCACAATCGAAGTCAACAGCCTGGCCGTCAACTCAATCGCCATTCTTTTGACATCCTCTGTCCTCTTGGACAGAACAGCTTTGATTCCTTGCCCTTGCTGTGCCGTGCCGAGCTCAAGCGGACTTCTTGGGAAGCTGACACGATCATAATCTTTGTATAGATGCCACACCGCTTGTGCAACGCCAAAGAAGACGAACACACTCCGCAAGTATAATGGACGTTCATTCAGCTTCGGTCTTTCGTAGGATCTGCCTTCGTCGACCGTTGACAGTCTTGCTTCTTGCGATGCTGACCAGATATACACTTCACTGAAGATGCATGCTGACAAACAGTACCAGACAAGCGTATTGGCGATCTGGAATGGTGTGTTGAGTATGTGTTGTAGGAAAGTATTGAATTGTGAGGTTGTCGTTCGGGGACCGACGCGCAGTTGTGCTATACGCAGTATGAAGACGCAGAGGACTGATGTGAAGAGAAGAAGAGTTCGTATGCCTGCAGGACCGAAGGGAAACCATGTCCAGAATACTGCGCTTGTCATTAGCTTCTTGTTGACCTTGCCGATGTTGTGAAGTCCACTCACAATCCGACAGTCCAAACCACATAGCCTCGACATAGCAGATGCCCAAAGTCAATAAAGCAGCACTTGTAAACCTCTTGTGCAGGGCTGGCGTGAGGAAGTCACGATACGGTCGTGCGAGAGACATGGTGCCTGAGTGGTCTCTACGTCAACTGATCTTTTGTCGAGTCAAGGTGGACTTGAGGATATGCTACCTCATTACTATCGTGATATAGATGTCCCAGGCTAGGAGATGCTCCAGGGAACGCGTAGACTGCTAGTGGTTTGTCAGTTCGAAGCTCCCATACACGTCTAGCTATTCACGACTGTATGTGTGGTGTGTACCGTAAACATAAAGCTTGAAACGTGAAACAAAAGAGACGATCAGGACCCTGAGATCGACTGCGTGGTCGACGACGACGTCAAGGGACGTGAAGCCTCAGCCAACCTGCCCGTCCAGGTTCATACACCATCGACTCCTCACCACTTTCGTGCAAAGACTTGCCTACGTCGCAATCGCGTCGTCATCCTACATCGTACACTATCGAATCCCGTCTCCTTGCAACAACCCCCGGATCAGACGACAACCTCTCCCTCCTCACCATACTTCCCACCGTTCACCTCCACAACCTCCACAATGTCCTTCCAACACGGCTCCACCCTCGAAGCCCAACCCACCACAACCCGCCGCTCCGATGACGCCCAATACCGCGACGACCCAGAATTCGCCTTCTTCACCGAGTCGCTCTCTGGCCAACTCTTCACCCTCACCTCCTCGATCAACGCCCTCTCAAAACAAATCCCCCTCCTCGGCACCAAGCGCGAAACGCCTCGCGTCCGCGAACGCATCTCCACCCTAATTGACGACACATCCGCTGGCTTCAAAGACGTCGGCGAAGGTTTAAAACGCCTTACGTCCTGGCCCGATCTGGGCCCGGCACAGAAATTCACACAGGGCAAACTGAATCAGGAGTTTCGCGCGAGCTTGACGCAGTTTCAGATCCTGCAGCGGCAGGCTCTAGAGAAGCAGCGGGCGGGGGCCGCAGCACTACAGGAGCAGGAAGAAGCAGACAGGGCCAGAATATCTGGGGATCCCTCGGCGCCGGCAAATCAGTTTCCCGGGCAAGAGCAGCAACAGCAGCAAGCGGCGCGGCTGGCGCCGCAGAGCGAGGTAGATTTCCAGGATGGGCTGATAGTGGAGCGGGAGGCGGAGATACGGCAGATTGAGCAGAGTGTGGGGGAGCTGAATGAGCTGTTTCGGGATGTTGCGACGATGGTGCACGCGCAGGGGGAGCAGTTGGATGTGATCAGCGAGAATGTGGAGGGTGTCAGGGAGGATACGCGGGGTGCGGATATCGAGTTGAGAAGCGCGAGTCGGTATCAGCGGAGCGCGAGGCAGAGGGCGTGTTGTTTGTTGCTCATATTGGCGATTGTGCTGGTGGTGGTGATTTTGGCTGTTGTTGTTGGGTAGGCTCGGATGGGGTAAGGGACTGGGGAAGAGCCGCTCGAATCAGTGTAAGGCTATGAGTGCAAATGACGACTGGTGGTGCTTGGTCATGAGAGACAAGAAGAGATAGGAGTTGGTCAACAAAGCAGAGATCGAGATTATCGAAGCTGAGAGAAGATCGGGAGCAATCTCTTCACCAGCTGATCACGCTTTGACATCGCATTGATTGTAAATAGATTCATTGTTTCATAATATTGGTATTTTCAAACAATGCCGTTCGACTGACAACGTAGGTGATAGGGTGCGGTGTGGATTTGAATGCAAGCGCCTCGAGTAGATGTGTACGAAGGATATGACAGGTCACTTGATATTCTTGAACTGGTAGTCTGCTGATCGAAGTGAGTCTGATGTATGTTCGTAGTGCATAAGGTATGGGCATTCTGCTCTTGTACAGTATTTGTCACCTGCAAGCCTGCCACATATATCCACCCATCATCCTCTTCCCTTCTCATAATTCCTTCTTGCCCACCCCTCGATCACCTTCAACACCGACACCCATTGCTTGCCCGTTCCTTCCTTTTCCCGCGTCCATCTCCACCTTAACCCCTCCCTTAC
>Ga0058698_10001500_pt1 | contig 10478 bp, 12 predicted proteins | sample AgamicAsSfe_FD_67288 | JGI IMG/M metagenome (GOLD analysis project Ga0058698, IMG submission 67288) | Agave microbial communities from Guanajuato, Mexico - As.Sf.e | ecosystem: Host-associated > Plants > Phyllosphere > Phylloplane/Leaf | place: Guanajuato, Mexico | collected 2012-05-30
CTGCACGCTTTGCTCGTCCCTCTGTATATCTAGTCGGCCTGTGTCTATTGCAAACTTGATGCTCGCCTGAACGGCCTCTATATTGGGTGCCCAGTTCTTGTTATCTGTAGTCGCCTTCCTACCTAGGAAGAACGATAGATTGCCTCGTCTCGGTCCTACTGTCTGGAATAGTCGTTGTCGCTGTACGCCCTATAGTCTGCACCAGAGTAAGAAGTGTTCTACTGTCTTTTTGCCCTGTCCGCATGTACATTGATCTGTCTCTGAGGCATTGATTCGATATAGGTAGTTGTTCAATCGTGACATTCCGGTCCGTAGTTGCGCTAGCACACTAGCCTGCTTCCGTTTGAACGAGTTGTAGAGAAGCCGGGTGTGAGGTCCTGGTAGTGCCGTGTCTATTTGACGTAGGTGTCGTCCTGTTTGGGTGTTCAATTTGCACGGCTCCTGCCTTGCCTTGTACGTACTGCTAATTGTCGATTTGGCCGCATTCCATTGCCTTCTAGGTGCTCGATCCATCTCAGTTGCTCTATGTGCTGCCGCCTTTGCTATCTGCCTAAGCTCAAAACCGGGGCTTGTAGGCGCCCAGACAAGGTTGATACAATTCCCTCGTCCTTGCAGTGTCTATATTACTTTGTAGATGCGTTTAATAGTTGTCTGACCTGATTGATGTCTTGGCTTGCTAATGGCTTGGAGTGCGCCTTGGTCGCTAGAGAGGATATGTATCAACTGATCTCGAGGTACTGGCGTTAGTCGTAGGAGGCCTTCCAATACTGCTATCAGACTAGCCGTATACGGGTTCTGTTCAGACCTCGGACCGTGCGTGATTGAATATGTTGTACACTTGCTATTGTTTAGGATCTGGTTAGTGTCCTGGATTGCTCCTCCGTATCCAACTATGTTGTTCCTTGCAGATGAGCTTGTCGCAATCCGGACGCCCACTGTCTGCCTTGCCCTACTTAAAGCCTTGGCCATGTCTGCGTTAATACTAGCTTGCAGCCTCGGTGTCCACGGCTCTAACGCGTATAGTTCAACAGGCTCAAGTCTATCCGTTGCTGCATTTTGGTGCATGCTCGCAATCTTCTGCATAGGTGATATGAACCTCGTCCAGCTTTTCGTGCTTATCTTTGTTAGAGGATTTGTCTCGGGCAATGTGTAGAAGTTGACCCATAGTCCAGTAGCCTTTATAGCGTGTCGTTCCCGGACTGTCCGCAGGCTTGCTTCTGCCTCTGCAATATGCGTGGCTACTGTCTGGAAGCAGCCCGTTACTGCCTAGGCTCCAATCCTTTGTATGCGATTGAGGACCGGTCTATCTATACTGCAGGTATGCATCCATACACTAGATGCGTAGTCTACCGTTGGTGCGACTGTTGCCTCAAATAGCCTTCGAGCTGTATTTGGCAAGAGACCTCGTAATCGTTTTAGGGCCATCGCCGCCTTGAGCCCTTTTTGTAGCAGCCCTAGCAACGTGTTGCTTGTACCGAAGTCCAGCATCCATTACTACTCCAAGGATCTTGGTGCTTGTTGCTGGTTCCACTTCTCGTCCTTTGATGAAAAATGGCTGATTATCTGCGCGGACGGCGCTCCGAGTGAGATGGATGAATGCCGTTTTGTCCTCTTCAAATGTCGCTCCACTCCTCCTCTCCCACTCTATAGCTTCTTGGACGATAGCCTGGATGCCTTGACGATTTGATGCTGCCGATTCTCCTGTAACCCATGCGGTATAGTCGTCCACAAAGGCAATTGCTCCGCCATTTCTATCTATTTGTCGCTGGACTAGATCTGCATTGAAGAACAGGAAAAGCATAGGTGATAGGGGTGATCCTTGGGGTAGTCCAGCTTGCTGAAGTGCTATCCTTGGAGATGAGTATCCGTTCACTACTACCGTAGCAGTCCGGTCCGAGCAGAACGACCCAATCCAGCTAACAAGGTCGCTAGGAATACCTCTTGCTGCTAATCTCTCAACCAACCTCTCTTTGCATACTCCATTGTAGGCACCTTTCACATCAAAACAAACAAGGCTAAGGACTTTCTTGGCTCGCCATGCCTGATAGATTTGCTCCTGCAGGAGAATAAGCGCTTGCTCGGCTGAACGTTTCTTTCGTGCTCCAAAGTGGTTAGTTGGGAGAAGGCCTCTAGTCTCTACTGCATAGGAAATCCGCTTAGCAATAACTGCCTCTAGGATTATGTGCAGAGAAGTGAGATTAGTCGCCAGGCTTTTGCTCTTGTGTAGTCGTCCTTATTTGGCTTCCTCAAGGGAATGATCTTTGCCGTTTTCTACTGATCCGGTATCTGACCAGTCGCAATTGAAGTTTGGAAAAGAGTAAGGATCCGATCCTTAACTACCGGCCAGATCTGCCTCCAGACTATTGCCGGCAGCCCGTCCTCTCCTGCCGCCTTCCACGGCTTGGCTGCAAAGACACACCGCTCAATCTCCTCTACTTCGTGGGTGGTCTTCGTCATGCCGGTGATAGCGACATCTCGGCCTCTTGTCCACAGCTTCCACCAGACCATGGGACTCTTGCAGTGTCTTTGACGAGCCGACGCCGTGTATCACGCGCTGGGACTCCTTCATCCCTGCGATCATAAAGTCTGTCGGAAGGCCCTTTTTTGGGTTGTTCGGGAAAGCCTCCTCGGAGTCGGGTTCTGACTCAAAGACGTAGCAGTCAGAGAGCAGCTTTCGCAGCGTGCTATCGGCGGTCGTATTCTCGAAAGCCATGCAGATGCTTCGAGGACCCGGAAATTGACCATGTTTCTTCAACATAGCGAGGAGTTTGTCGATGACGAAATTTCCTGCTTTAAGATCCTGCAGCTTGTCCGCAATCACGTACACCTGGACGGCAAGACCGAAGAGAGAAGACATGTTGTCTTCCGGAAGGTCGAGATCGCCGGTGTAGACGTAGCGGACATAGCTTGAGAAGACCTCAACTTTGTCGTCTTCAAGCTTGGTCGGCGTCTCGGCTTTGATCCATCGGTCGGATCGTGCGCTCATGAAGAACCTGTACCAGATGACCAGTCAGCTCTGGAGTCTGGTGCTGGTCCAGGCCCTGTTCTGTGTGCACATACCGTGAACGAGGGATGAATGCGTCGTTGTGCAACGTGAATCGCACAGAGTCTTCTCCTTTCCTAACGATCACGTCGAACGTGTCCTTGAAAGCTACCAGGCCTGTTCTCGGTCAGTTCAGTGTTTGCTGCATTATGCCCCAAGGAATCCTTACTTGGGACGTTTAGATGCCGGCGTGTCCTCTGCCATGGTGATACTCCGGTTCTCTCCACACTTGCGCAGACCAGCGGCTGGAAGTGTCTGTGTGTTAAAGAGCAAGAACAGGAAAGAGACACTGACAAAGATTTGAGCTTGCATGTGGCATGTGATTGCCACCAAGAGTCAAGGCTTCACGTGGAGAAGTGAAGCATAGCATCTCCAGCAAACAGTGAATACACCGCCCTTGGCCAGCTCATTGGTGACCCAACCAAGTAGTTCAGCTTCATGGCTCGATCAGTACACATACCTTGCTCATCCTCACCAATGACTTTCGAACTTGATTACATCCTAGCTCTTCCCATCTACTCTGTGTTCGGCACGTCCAAAGCACCAAAATCTTCCAACCAACGCCTAGATGGTCCACCAAAGCCGGTTTCCGTGCACGGCGGATTCTCTTCGTCATGAAGATGATAGTGACACTTGTGGCGGCTACTAGCCTTCGTGTTGAGGTAATCTACGCCGTAGTAGAAGCTCACCTGTTCCATGAGGCTCCGTGCTTCGCGTATGACCTCCATCATGTATCCTTGAGGCAGCTCTCCTGCTCCGTCTACCGGCAATGCCTTCGAAGAGATCCCGTATGCGAGATAGTCGACCAGGAACTTACGTAGCGGACTAGAGTCGAGAAGACCTTCGTAAGCGCGGCGAATGCAAGGCGTCGGTGGTGTGAAGTCGGCATCATCCGAGATTCGGATGATGTGGTCAATGGTAGTATTTGCGGTCTTGTGATCTTGGAAGCTGTCTGCTAGGATGTAGACGTCGACGCATGAGCTGAAAGCAGTGCCGGGCTCAATGCCGCGACGTCTTGTAACGTCTCCGTTGTAGACGACGCTGAGGTACTCAGCGAAGGTCTCTGGATCATGCTCCTCGAGGGATGTTGGCTTGCCATCATGGCTCCAGCGCTCTGAGCGAGCCGATCTGAAGAATCTGTGGCGTTCATTGTTGTCAGCCATAGAGTCGCTCGAGCAGACTATGCAGCCCATGGTAGAGTAACACTATACCGAGATCGTTGCACGAAGAGATCGTGGTGCAGTGTGAACATCCTCTCGTTCGGCGCATTTCCAACCGATACTTCGAAGGTGTCCTGGATGGCCAGCCTAAGTCTAGTCAGCTCAACAGGCCCAACATATGAAGGTCGAGTACTCGCTTGCTCGATGGGTCGTCTTCTGCCATGACTGTCTGCTAAGGTCCGGGGGAAGTAGACTCAGGAAACCCGAAGGTGGCAGACTGTCGTTGCTTTGGATATGGGCTGGGCTTAGTGTTCCACAGTTTCGAGTCCCAACCGCAAGAGGGAAGTGGCGTCCAGCTGTGTTCATGCCATGCTGCAAGTCTCCGACGGGTACAACTGTGCATCATCAGAGGCCGTACTGAGCAAAAGACGTTCATTTCGCACATCCTTTTCGAATGTCTTTCGATTTGCCTCCCTCGACTATGCAAGCTCGCCGTGGTGTAGCAAGGACTTATCGTTAGTGGTAAACGCAGCTTATTTCACGACTATGAACACACTCGAAGTGTAGACAGAATGCCAACTCTGATAAACGATTCGCTACGTCGGTGTCTCTCTTTAGCACTGGCCTGGTCCTCCACACCGCATCACGCGATGCAAGAGGCCTTGTGAAGTCTCGCCTTGGTCGTCAACACTCGCCTCGTTGCGTCAAATCATCTGCATTTTGGATGCACAGCGTCATGCTGGTGATAGAAACATCTGGGCCGCCTAGCAGGAACAGCGCCAGCGAGATCAGGCCTCTTCAGCCGGTACATTTTCGAGACCAGCTTTTGCGCGTCTTTCACTACGTCCACCAGAAAGTCGGTAAGCGCCGCATTCGCGACCTTGTCTAGACCAAACTTCTTAAAGTCCATTTCGTAGAGGCAAGAGTCTACCATGAGCTTCCGCAATGGGCTACCCGGAGGTGTGTTTTGATAGACCAGCTCGATGTCTGGTACCAGCGGCACCGAGTCCGTCCGTTCGGAATACGCGATGATGTAGTCGATCGTGAAGCTTGCAGTCCGGAGGTCTCCGAGCTCGTCAGCGAGAGTATAGGTATGTATAAGCTGTGTGAAGCTAGGCTCATTTGTAGCGTCGGGAGGGTTGAAGGATCCGGTATAGATCACCCGAAGGGAGCTGACAAACAAGGACGGAGAGGCATGAGCGAGGTCTGCTGGCTTATTACCATCTTGCCAGCGTTCTGATTGTGACGCTTTAAAGAATCTGTAGGATTGCTGCATTAGCTCAGAATGGCGGCGTAGGACAGTCTCCAATGCTATGCCATACCGTGAACGAGGGATGAAGACGTCGGTGTGCAACGTGAAGCGCTCTTGGTCGGGCTCGCTGCCAACAAGGACCTCAAAGGTATCTTGGAACTCTCGCCTGGTGCAAGTCAGCTTGTTCCCTAGCGGAATGTCTGCATGATAACACACTTCACTTTCTTCTGTGCCGGACCAGAGTCGGCCATATTGATCTAGTAGTAGTGTGCGCGTGGAGCTACATTGCTACCTCCTACATGATTGTCCGCCAGAGCTATCTCCCTGTTCAGACTGCTGGGAGTGAAGGCTCGGCTTAGCTGCTTAAGACGCGTGCTAACAGACCAATAGGACGGCTGATATGCGGAGAGCTCGCTAAAACTCCACGTAGCTGACTCGCCGATACGACGGCGATATGTACGGTACCGTGCCGTACTTGGTAGGGTAGTAGAGGACGCTTACCCACGGAGATGGCTGATAATGCTGAGATGTTACTTTAGAATCATAGACTTACAGTTACACATAACTCTAGTGAAGTTTTCGAGTACTACCCGTAGGCGCTTGACTGCTGAAAAACACGTTGCTTCTGCTGTTTAACACATACCTGGGCAGTGCGCGCTGGCCATGCAGGGAGCCACATCCAGCCTACTCACACCTGGCCTGTGGGTGCTCTTCGTCGTGCTGGTGATAGTAACACTTAGGCCGCTTGCTTGCCTGCACGCAAAGCAAACCAAGCCTCCTCATGTTCTTCGCGCCCATCATCGACTGTCTAGAGCCTCGCATAACATCCACATAGAACTCCTTCGGCACTTCAGGGTCCGCTGCCATCATGATCTCCGAATTAGCTTGTAGCTCGTGGATGTGATGGTCCACCAGAAGTCTCCGGAGTGGACTACTCGCAGGAGTCTCTTCGTAGATCCGCTTAACGTCGTGCTTGCAGGGCAATCTTTGGATTTCGTCGGACAAGGAGATCAGGCGATCGATCGCCATATTAGCGGTCCTGAGATCTCCGAGTTTGTCGGCGATCATATACACCTCAATGATGAGTTCAATGCCAGTGTCGCCATTAGCCGTAGATGTAGTAAGCGATCCCGTGTAGACAGCGCGGACGTATCCCGAGAACGTAGAAGGGTCATGCTCTCGAAGCTCGATCGGCTTCCCATCCTTTCGCCATCGGTCAGAGCAGGCTGCCTTGAAGAAGCTGATACGGAGATGTTGTCAGCTCAGTCTGTTTACACGATTGTATTGTATGTTCCAGGAAAGAACGAACCTTGAGCGAGGCAAGAAGACATCGCTATGCAGAGTGAAGCGCTTCTCGTTTGGTGCTTCGCCGACGACGAAGTCATCCTCGAAGTCAAGTCTGACGGATTGTTAGCATGGCTTTTTCCTGAGGAAGAGCAGTGAGTCAGCGACCTACTTTGTCCGCTTCTGAGGTGGTTCTGCATCAGCCATGACCGCGACCGGAAAAAGCAGATGTGGTGCGCTCAAGTGTGTTTGATGGCAAGTCAAAGAGCAGGATGCACCGGCTCTTGGAAGGTGGCAACTAGTGATCCCACAGTCACGCGATTTGTGGCATGCGAGTGTGCATGGATCATTCTGGATGCGTGGAAAGATGACATGCTGCTGTGAAGCCGTAATTTACTATGAGCATGCATCACACTCACGTCCATCATCGTTTACTTTTCTCACGCTTCAGACTTATACCAGAGTCCACGATCAAAGCTCTCCGCACCAGTTGACCTGCACTGGGCAAGAGCTATCGGCTTGCCTTTCTCCCCAGCCCGTTCTACTCCCGCTCAACTTCATGATTCCTCCAGCTCGCCACACCTGGATTCCGGATACTCATCGTCATGCCGGTGATAGTAGCAACGCGGGCGCTTGCTAGCCTCCTGTCCCAGCGGCTCCATGTTCCCAGCTTTGACGGCGCCCAAGTGGACGCGCCTTGACTCGCGGAAGACGTCCATCAAGAGGTCGTAAGGAACATCGACGAGTTCGGCGTCGGCGTTGATTTCATGCACCATGCAGTCGACCATGAGCTTACGTAGCGGGCTGCCCTCCGGCAGTCTCTTGTATACGACCTTTGCGTTACGGCCTTGAGGAACAAGGCCCTGACGATCAGAAGCTCCCACGATGTGGTCGATTGCCATGTTCGCAGTTCTCATGTCCTGTATTTTCTCGGCTAGGATGTAGACGTCAATAGGAAGTCTGAGGAAGTCGTCGGCGTGCTTTGCGTCATCGACTGCGTAAGCCCTTGTAGACGCCCGCGACCTAGGCGGAGAACACCTTGGGATTATGTTCCGGAAGCTCCGTAGGTTTGTCTGCTGCAGACCAGCGCTCCGAACGCGCTGACTTGAAGAAGCTGTCACCGTCAGTACACTGTCTTTCCAAATTTGAGGTCCAGTACGCTTCCAACATACCAAGACCGAGGGACGAACACTTCCTGATGGAGAGTGAAGCGTTTCTGATCATGTTCTTTGCCCACCACGACGTCGAAAGATTCTTCGAAGGCAAGCCTGCGAGATCTTGTCAGTCCTGGTCTTGCTCTCTCGATGGCCAATATTGTACTGACTTCGCACGCTTGCTCGGTGGCTCACCGTCCGCCATGGCGACGTATAGATGGTGTTGTGTTTCAGGCTCGGTCTGATAGTTGGTGTTTTCAGTACAAGGATGCGAGCAAGGGTAGGAGCCGGCTGTCAAATACCACCGCGAGCCTGTTTGACACGTGAGCGAGGCAGTGCATGAAGCATGTGAGAGACTGCAGCGCTATTGCTCAGCAACCACATGTGGTGTGAGAGGAGGATATCGCTAGTGGTATTACCATCATGCCCATGATCTACCCAATTGCTTCTGCTCCATGCTCATCGCTCGTAGCATCATGACTTCGTCTTTTCATGCTCCATGCCTCGTCATCGTACCATCGCCCTCGGGACTAACTCCCTCTCACAGATGGCTCTTAACAATCTGCCCCCCCTCAAACACATCACTAGGCTCCAGCGTCTGCCACCCATCCACCGCGCCCACTTCCACACACACAAAGTGTTTATACGCATCCGCCGGCTCCAGATCCGCCATCGCCTTGTTCTTCTCCACCCACGGATTCCACACCACCGTATCTTTCAGATTATCGCGAGTAACGTCAAAGCGCGGCTTGCCGCCCGAGGAGATGGAAGTCGTGTCCTGCTTAATGGACTTGTAGACGCGGTCGACTTCGCCGGTGATGGAGAGGGAGGGGGTGGATTGCGTGTGCTCGGTGGCGTTGAGGACTTTGTCGATGTAGGTTGTGCTGCCTAGGCCGTTGATTTGGGTTTTGGAAATGTCCTGGTAATGTTGTCAGCAGCACGTCACTGCAGTATGGACGAGGGAGGTACGTACATCGATCTTGAAGTACGAGTGCAGAAGCGTCTGGAACTCGAAGCTCTCATCACCCTCGTTCCGCACATTGAGCATCGTCTGCAGACCGTCCTTGCCGAGCGTCACGCTGTATACCAAGCTGAACTTGTACGGCCAAGCCTTTCTTGCCTCGTCTGAGATGTTGGCAGCACTCAGGCCGAAGTCAAGCTTCACAGAGTCATCGCCGCCTTTCGAGAGGGCGCCCGACTCGGATGAGGACTTGCCCATGTACTCCCACGTCGAATTGCGAGCGAAGCCATGCTGGGGGAGGCCACCGGTTGCATGGTCCTTGGGTGGCGGTCCGAAGGCCTGATATCATGTCAGTATCCACTCCCTCCTACCCATTGTCTCTGCCCAGGCGGGCAACCAGCCACCATCGCCATTGAACATACCGGAAACACCACCGGAATCCCACCCCTCACAGGCTTGGTCCCGTCCAGCTTCGCCGCATCGCTGATGAAGATGTTCTCCTTCCCATTGTTCTTCCACGAGATCACCGTAGCGCCATACAGCAGCACCTCCACAGAGTCTCCGGTGGGCAGACTAGCAATGACCCTCCCTTGCTCGGTGTGAACGGAGGGCTGCGGGCCTGTGGTCGAGGGCGAGATCGCACTCGGCTTGTTCTTGCGGTCCATCGTGCTGTCGGTTGTCTGGGCTGTTGATGAAGGAAATGGTAGTGCAACTTGTTTTGTCCAGCTCAACATGCAGTCTGGTTGACGTGTTCGACAACAAACGCCCGCCGCAGCATATCTGAAACGTCAAACATCCCACCATCTGAAACAGATCGACATGCCCCACAACCCCCCCAAAGAATGACGTAGCCTCACAGCAACGAAGGCAGCAGCGTGCTCTTGTCAAGAGAAGGGAGCATGTTGCCTGAAGTCTTGGCTTGCCAATGCATTGGGAGTTGGGAAGACGAAGAGCTTCATGGGCATATAAGAGCTAGAGGATGAGTGCCACAATGTAATCGCCAAATCCATACTCAAGGGTGCGACAGAAGGTAGGCCAAGTCTTCAGCCGGTAACGGTACTTCCATATTTGGCTCGACAACAACCCACAAGAATGTCACGACTCCTAGAACCCGGACGACTCTGGCCGGTATGCTGTGCAGCAGATATTAGCGCCGAGGTCAGTAGTCGAATGGCAACCCTCTCTCTCACGAACACCGCTCGAGCTCTGACGTACAACACACTAGGCCAAAGACCACTTCCTCCAACTGAACCTCGACTACCTCGACGCCATCGACGAGCTCTACTTCGTCTTCGTCGATGATCTGGACGAACTCTACGACAAAGTAGACGAGATCGAAGAGAACGTCGACAGCTCGCCCACCTCCGCCTTCAAAGGCAAATGCGTAGCGGAGACCGCAGCTCTAGTCCAACAGCTCCGTCGAAACGGCGCGGACATCGACCACGAGCACTTCGTCATCATGGACGAGCGCACGCTGCAGGACGACACCGTCATAGTCACGAAGATCGAGCTCGTGGGTGTAGGCGAAAAGGGCGCAGATGACTCGGTGCGGATGGCGTCTGAGATTGTGGCGAATCAGCTGTTTGTGTACATGTCCGGTAAGACGAGTCTGGCAGAGGACTTT
>Ga0058698_10001501_pt1 | contig 10474 bp, 7 predicted proteins | sample AgamicAsSfe_FD_67288 | JGI IMG/M metagenome (GOLD analysis project Ga0058698, IMG submission 67288) | Agave microbial communities from Guanajuato, Mexico - As.Sf.e | ecosystem: Host-associated > Plants > Phyllosphere > Phylloplane/Leaf | place: Guanajuato, Mexico | collected 2012-05-30
CCACCTCAACTGCTCTGCTTCGTCTGTGACAATCGCCAATTGCTCGTTTTGTTGGTGCCAGTTTGTGATGGTCAGTTGGTGACGATCTTGTACGCAGAACCAGAGGCCATGTCTGATGGAAAATGCGGTGCTCGTGCCAGTGAAGACAAAGTGCCAGCCATCGGGTAAGTCTTTGACGCCACGAAAGCGAGGTGTCGTTGTGAACGAAAGAAGGTCAATACCGGCGAGTGCAGCGGGAGGGAGGTTAAGCAGGAGAACTGCGGCCGTTGTTTCCATTTTCGTTATAGACGTTGATGGGCGAATATTCATTACATGATTGGTTTGAACACCTGCAAGATTCCACTGGCCGTGCAGACCCTAACCCTGGTCAGTTCTGCGCCGCCATGACAATTCGGCGAATTCCTAGTGGTGGGGGAACGGAAAACGACCTTGATGGCTGACTGGCCGGTCTTGGAACTGTCTCATCGTCAATGTGATGCTCAACGACAAAAACCTAGACTGCCATGGCTTTTATTATTACGACCTGCAACCGGCGTATGTCGGAGAACCCAGAAGGAAAAGGCCGCCTCAGCACCAATCTAAAAAAAGTTAATGCTGGCGGCATCCTTGCAGAATAAATTGTTCAAGTACAACAACGACCTTGATGAGTTCGCCGGCAATGTACGAGGGTATCTGCACGCTAGCATGCTTGACCCACCTTGCCAATGCTGAACATGCATATTATTCTGCGCGACCCTCGTCGACATTTATCTTTTGCAATCTAGATCTTCAACTTGCGACATCTACCCACACCAACCATGGGCCGATTCCGCATTGGCAACGCTGGAAAGGCCAGTGGTGATATTGCGACTGGTCCAGTCACCGACGTTCGGGAGATCGAAGACCCAGCGGGCCTTCAAAAGAGGAATGGATACTCGCCTGAAGCTGGAGATAGAAAGCCAGACGGCGACGAAGGATCTTCCGAAAGACATGTCTCTCCAACTGTGGACGACGTAGAGAGCATGGACGACCCGGCCCAAGCAGCAGCAGAAAAGCGACTCGTTCGGAAACTTGACTTCATCTTTCTGCCCAGCGCCTGTATCTCGATTCTGATGAAAGTAAGTATCTATTCTACACATTGCTCTTTACTATCACTGACCCGCCGACCCCCCGGATTAGAAAATTGACCAAACTAATTACAAGGCCGCCTATACTGCCGGCATGCGCGACGACTTGAACCTCGCAGGAACTAATGTCCTCAACTGGTTGGATATTTACTTTACCATCTCGTTCGCGATTTTCATGGTCCCGTCGGTTTTGATTATGATGAGGGTCCGTCCTTCGATCTGGTTACCATCTCTCGAACTTGTTTGGGGCATCCTGACAGGCTGCATGGCCATCGCCAGCACACCCACGCCCATGTATGCCATTCGCTTCTTCATCGGCGTCTGCGAAGCCAGTGCTTGGCCAGGTACGACCGTACTTCTCCTCTCGTGGTACACACCAAAGGAGATTGCGACACGGCAAGCGATTTACATGGCCGCGTCCTACACTGGAAGCATGTTCACGTTCGCAATGCAGAGCGCGATTCACTCGACGCTCAACAATCGTGGGGGCCTTCCCGGTTGGCGCTGGTTGTTCATTATCAACGGTATCATGACCGTAGTCAGTGCCTGCATATCATTCTACACCATTCCCGATTACCCAAACTCGACACGCGCACACTATCTGCGTCCCGATGAGCGCCAGGTGGCCAAAACCCGACTGCAGAACGTCGGAAAGCGCACACAGTCCCTCACCCCTCAGCCAGTCATCCCTCTGCTACTGCACGCCGGCAAGATCATGTTCAGTTTGGAGTTTGCTCTTCTCTTCCTCGCGTACGCTCCATGGGGCTGGGCGCAATGGGCTAATTTCTACTTCAACCTCTTCCTCGACAGCCTCAAGAACGCTGATGGCAGCAAGCGCTATTCGGTTTCACAGGTGACTTCGATCCCCATCGGCGCCTACAGCATCAGTATCGCGTCCGCACTCTTCTTCGGTTCCCTCTCAGACCGGCTGCAAATGCGATGGCAGCTCGCGATCTTCATCAACACCGTTCAACTGATTTGTACATCCATACTGGCTGCGTGGCCCGCGAGCGATGGCCTGAAAATGGCAGCGTATCTTGTCACTTTTACGACTGTCATCAACGAGACACTGCTCATGAGCTGGATGGGAGACGTGTTCAAGAAGTATCCCACCGAGCGCGCTATTATTGTTGCTTGGACGGTCTCGTTGCTTTTCGTGGGTAATGCCAGTATGCCGCTCGCCCTTTGGCCCGCGAAGGAAGCGCCGAACTACAAGTATGGCTACAAGGTGGCAGTTGCGTTCTGTGTGCTCAGCTGCATAGGAATTATGTTGTATCGGGCGTTAGTGGCGAAGAAGCGACAGTAATCTTGGAAGATGTACCGAAGATATAAACGAGATTGCTCATAGCTAGTCTACAATTGTATGATAGTACCTTATATCTGCTGCTCACTTATCAAGAAGGAGATGCAAGACTTCATAGGCACTCAGATATCACCGTAACGCCATCAACATGTCAATACAGACACCACAGAAGCGTAAGGAAGGCAAGCGTGAGAAGAGGGCTCGCCTGTCGCAGATGATGACTGCTCGCCACGCGGCCGACAGAGCTGGTATGTACACCTGATCCTTTGCAACTTCTGATTGTCTTCCGCTAACAATCACCCTAGCTCGCGTTGCGGAATTCGAGCAGACCGTGGCGGCTGCTCGTCACGAACCTCCTACGAATGATGGTTCCCATGATGAAGAAGAACTCTTCCACAAGTCCCCGTTGGCTGGCCTGAAGAGTTCCAAACTCGGCGTCAAAAAAAAAAAGCCCTGCTACTGGCGAGAGACAGCGCCAGATCCTCGACGAACTTGAACATGAGGAAATGCAAGATGTGCACACCAGAGGCACTCTTTACGGTGCGATATCGGAGACTCCTACACATGAAACTGAGCATGCCAACGGAACTGGACGCATGGCCGTGGAGCGCCAGCGCCTCCGCGATGGAGAAAGCTTATACATCAACCTCGAATCTTCAATCCTCTCTCACGTTCAGACTCAGGCTCAGACTCAGGCCCATGCGCAGGGCCAGGTAAGCAATGCCTAGATTATAGCGAGTACCATGGGCTCGGCGACAGCTCGCCTGCTTTTGACGAAGATGCCATCGGAACTTGTTGCGATGATTTTTCACGGCTACTTCTCACGCTCAAGTGCACAACACTACCACTTGAAGGACGGCAACCAGGGTACTGAGAACGTGAAAGTCATCCACGCCATCGCCGAGGCGCCGTCGCTATGTGTTGATCACCCAGTCTTTTGGTCGAATTTACCGCCAGCGCTTTTCTTGGACTTCTACGCCACAATCGATGTCGATTTATCAAAGTGATACTCACACTAGAAGGGATTTGTCGCACCATTCACTCAGGTTTCCAGTGTGATCAATCGACTAGTCATCAGAGTCAAGGGTTCCAAACATCCCAAGGTCTCCGCCATCGCAAAGCTGGCGCGCCTGTTTCTCGAGAGCCCTTTGTTTCGACGCATCGACCGCAAACCTTTGACATTGGCGTGTATGAAGCATGAGCTGGTCCACCCGAGCCCCGGTGAGCACATCTTCATAGTCCCATTTCCATCGTCAAAGAGTACTTTATTGAGGAACAGGACTTGAACTTCGTTAAGATGGTTGCTGGCATCGGTCGTCGTGTCCGTGGCGGTCCTCATGCATTTGTGGCCAGTATGCGCCGCCTGGTCTTTGCGGCAGCATTCGACGAAGCGGCCCCGGGCACTGATATTACGAACATGGGCGTCATCATTCGCGCCATCGGAGCTGGTTGGGGTGAGCATGATTTCGAGAATTGGATCAAGTTCGTACCACGGAGTACAGCAATGCCAACTCGTGTTCGCAACGGTAAGTTCTACTTTGTGGCCCCAACTTTGTGGTATTATCAACTAACTTTATTTCTAACAGTCTACAAGAGAGATGTTTAGTGTATAGCGTGCATCTCCAAATGCAATTTGAGTAGCTATGCAGAAGAAGCGACAGAAATGTGGGAAGGTGTTTCGCCAGCAAAGCGCAGTTACTAATAGCTACTCTACAAAGTGCACGATCGTGTGTCTATCCTATATCAACGTGTGTTGTCTAGTCTTGAAAGTCGTTCTAAGCGACTGATTCCCCGCCTGACGTTGCCACCCTCTTGCCTGTTATACATCCATCGTGTGATGATGCCAAGGACATCAATGCGCGATCGCAATCGGACTAGCATCGGTGTTCTTGCTAGCTTCCTCCACAGAGATGTTGCCATCCTCGTTCATGAACTCTTGCGGCACCTTCTCACTCAAGTTGACTGCCAAGAAGCTCTTCGGAAGTTTGACAGTGTGGAACTTCGCTCTAAGCGTCTCCAAGACCTCCTTCCAGTCGCCATGGCTGGTCAAACTGCGTCGTGGAGAACAACCGATGCAATGCTTGCTGTCCAGCTGGACGTCGAGAGGGTCGAATGTGTGGCAGCCGGGAGACAGCGTGATACGGATGGAGTAGTTGTAGGTCGTCTTGCCGCTGGTGGGGTCGACCTCGTTCTCGGATTCGTATAGTTCGAAGCATATTTGCGAAAGGTAGTCGAGCTCGGGGATCGCATTTCGAGCGATCTTGGTCTGCACACCGCCTTCGAGGATGCAATTGAGCAGTGTGTAGATGTGCGACTCCTTGGTGAAGTAGATGAAAGACTTGGCATCGTCCGAAGCTTGAACTGTAGGCAATAAGTGTCAGTGGGTATATTCTTCGAATCGTATGCAGCAAGATTAGATGTTGATCGAGTCTTACCTTCTTCGATGTCTTTGACAATCTCTTTCAGCAACGGCAAACTCGTCAAAAGACCAATCTCCAGCTTCTCCGCGTCCGTGATACCGTATTCCTGAGGGCCGATGAAGTCGAACAGGATCTTGCTCGAACTGTACAGCTCGTTGAGCTTCTCCAGTCTGACGTCATGCTTGACCTTGCTCTCCGGGTGGTGTTGCTCATCCCAACCCGTAAAGAGGTTGAAGTAAGACTGCGCAGGGTTGTTCTGCAGTGCTGGAGAAGCAATAACGTCGCGGTTAACCGAGGCAAGGTCGTATGACTTGCGGCGCAGACCAATCCGTTCAGCCATGGTTGGAATCTTGTCTTTCCCTCCAGCTGGTGGAGAAGTGCTGTTTGGTGTAGGATGATTGCCCTCATGCGTCTGCTGGAACTCTGCGCGGGCTTCTTGGCTTTCAGTACGATGAAGAGTGCTGCCACGCTTGGATTCACCCTCAAGCTCAGCGATCATAGCTTTGGAAGGAGTGAAAACCCATTCCAAGAATTGTCTGTTGTGTAGGGCATCGAACTTCATAGTGTCGTACAACTCGCTGATTTTGCTGGGATCCACGCGCTCAGCATCCTGGAACTCGTTGAAGAGCTTTTCCCAGCGCTCCTTGAAAAGCTCCGCATCTTCGCCGGTACACCAGCGTGACTGAACAGCCGAAGCTTGCGACACTTGGGGCGTTGTGATGCTGTTCAAAGACTCACTGCTACTATCCAGAGCCTTTGGGTTATGAATCTGCTCTGATGCTTGCGACCCATCGTTGGGTAAGAGTTTGGCGATGTTGTTGTGCATGACACGGCGATGGAATTTCATCAGCTCGACCACATTGCGGACGACAAGGAATGGCTCTGGTGTCCCATCTCTTGGCCAGGCGAACTGCTCGGGAGCCTGATGTCCCTTGCGGAGCAAACTTTTCAGCTTTTTCTTGACCTTGTCCATTTCATCCTTTGCGGCATTGCTGTCATCGAGCAAATCTTTACGAACACGGATCTGATCTTCGTTGATAGGCTTCTGGTCAAGGAATGCGGCGGCAAAGATTTGAGCTGAAGTAGTCACACGGCGCTCGGACGAAGTGAAGATGGAGACGTCGTTCAAGACTTCGCGGTTCATCAGCAGAAGGTCGTTCCGCATGTTTTCACCAAGGTCTGTTGCCTGGTAACGAGCGGAGTGAGTTGGCTCGCCGCCCCACTTCATCACCAGTTGGAGTTTGTCGAGCACGAGACTCTCCTCGGCAGCGGTGGCGCGAGACATTGTGATTTCAGAGATCGAGTCACTCCGCTTCGGCTTTTCAACACCAGCATCCTTGAGTTTCTTCTCCTTTTTGGACTTCTTGTCGCTTTGGTCTTTGGATGAATGCTCAGCCTCCGATGCAGCGGCAGCTTCGGCCTCAGCCTTGATTTGCTTGGGCTTCTTGAACATTGGCTTGATCTGAACTTTCGTGCCAGCAAGGTGTCCCTTCTTCTGGAGAGCATTGCTCAAGGTGCGCAACTTAGTCATGTCCTCTTCGCCCTCTTCCATAGCGACTTGCACCGCGTTTTGTACACTAAGCAGCGCAGCCTCGCCAACCAACAAGACTTCTTCCTGATGACCTTTGAGCAAGTCTACGAATGGCTTGGTGTGGAAGGTGAACTTGAACTTTTGCTTTGGCGTTCGGTCTGCATGTCGAATGACCGCGACCATGCCCTTGAGTTTCCACTGGCTCTTCGACGCTGGCGCGGGCGCTGGAACTTGCGGCTCTTCCATCGGTTCGTCGAAGTCTTCGGCGATTGGAGAGTGCTGGATGGAGCTGGTGGTACCTTCTTCTGCTGCATCCGGCTGTACGGCAGGAGGTGGTAGCTCCTCAGCATTTGTCTGAGGAACTGGGGTGCGCTTAAGGGGAGCTGCACCTCGCTCAAAGCTCGGTGGTGAAGTGATTGGGCTGGTTGCTCCGCTAGGGCTGCGTTGCTGTGATATACTTCCATGTCTACCAGTGGCAGCCTGCGAGACACTATCACGCAGAGCAGATATACTGCGACTCCTGAAGACATCCTTGAGAGAGCTACGATGCTCCTTGTCGCGCGGGATTGTAGATTTTCTCTGAATTCCGATCGTCTCGGGCGCACTGTTAGGGAGCGACATGATAGCATCGTCACTCTCGAGCTCAGCGGGAGATGTGCGGCTTTCTTTGCGTTTCTTCGCGGCGATGAACATGGTCCTGAGCACTGCTGCACTGCGGTCGTAGTACTCGTTATTGTCTTTCACGAAGCTCCAGCCGTTGACATCGATGACAAAGCTTTCCTTGTCAACACGTAGGAGGTCAAAGCCGCACACTGCCTGACCGAAACCCTTTGCAATCTTGGCAGCCATGACTTGTTCTTCTTTCGTGAGTGGTGTCACGTAACGAATTTCCTTGCCATTTGGATTGCGCTTGACGACACCATCAACGACAGGTGATTTGCGGGTCTCAGCATGACAGTACTCGGTGCCAACAGTGTACGCTTTGACGTCTTCGGCGTTCTCAACCTTCAAGAATTGTTCATAGATGTAAGAGACACCAGGCTCCAAGATAGCGCGTGGGATCGTGAGAGTCTCGTCTTTCTCTGAACTCTTGTTGTTGATCTTTCTGAACAGCCTTCGTCCACCGCCACCTTGCGACTTTGGGTAGTAGATGTTGATATTGTGGTCTTCACCACTGACAGGCTTCTCCACGAAAGGCTTGCTCAACCGCTGGCCGTCTACAACCAACGTGTCGTTATCGTCTTCCATATGCACATCGACTGGAGGTTCCTCGCCTCCGCCGCGTCCATCGTCAGATCCATCAAGCCTGAGACCCGTGAGAGACTCTACTCTATCGGCGATGTCGGTACTGAGGAGCACAGGACCGCCGTCTCTGTTCACGGCCAAGCGCCTTGGTGAAGGGACTTCGAGTTTGTCCAGAATCCTTAGGCACATTCTGCGATCCCACAATACCGTCTGCATCGGCAAATCGTTCACACAATAAGGCTTCCTCAACTTTGCATATGCAATTGCCTTTTCCAAAGGAAAGCCATCGCTGAAGAAGCTGATGAGGAAATCGCACACTGGCCAATTCTCCACGTTCTCGTCGAGGATAACTTTGTCGCCAAAGATGATGACTTTGAAATCACCGTCTTTTCCAACTAGTCGGTTGAGAATATTTCTCGATGGCTTCGAGCGAGCCTTGGAGTCCAAAGCACAGATTCCAATGGTGCCGATGAAGTTAGGTGGTTCGGAAATGGTCGAGCGGTCCTGAGATGGCGATGCCGAGCCAGGAACGCTGGTGGGCACACGGCCAGAGCTGGGAGGAGCACGTCCACGGATGGTGCGACCTTCTCCTCTGACTCCATGTGGCCCTGGTGAAGCAGGACCTGAAGGTGCGTACGGCCTTGCTGTAATAGATTGCTCTCGGAGCGAGCCGTTGAGGGAAGGAGACAGGGCGCCAGTCTGACTCGGCGGACCAGAAACATTGTGAATAGAGGTCTGGACAGCGTCCGCTTCGGAGTTGCCAGCCACTGAGCTAGGAGCACTGCCTGTGCCGTAGGCCTGCTTCGCGGCTGTGTACAGACCTGTGCCATAGTTGTAAAGCGAAGAGAAGCTCATTCGGTTGGGCTCGAGATCTGGCTCCGCAGGTCGCATGTTGCCGGCCATGGCAGCGTCGGGCAGGCTGGCAGAGATAGGGATGTTGTTGTTCTGTGGAGTGACAATCGTCGGGGTGGTCCCACTGCGGGCTAAATCCTCGTCGTCGTCTGCCGCAGAGACCGGTTTGACATCTGGCATGTCAGTGGCGGAAGACACAGCCGGGGCTTGAGAGCGAGATGATCCAGGCCGGATGGAGTCAGAATTGGTGCTGGGTTTCGGTGGCGGCGGCATGGCTAGGCTAGAAATAGCGTCCGCGTCTGCGGGCGTCGACAGCGGGGCCTCAGGTACAGAGGGTGAATTATTTGAGGCATCCAGAGGCAGAGGTACGGAGTGATCACTCATGGCGGGATCGCTCTCGTGTGAGGACGCCATGTCTGGCAATGTCGAGAGCGAGAGAGATAGAGAGCTGGGAAATTTGCACGAGAGTAGGCGGGAGGGATGATGCGATGGATCTTCAAGCCATTGGTACTAGCAAGAAGTGTATATTTGGACCTGATAAGATTGAACACGGCAGGCGGACCAGCGCTGCCCAATTGATTGTTGATTTTGGGTATATGGATGTATCGGATGCCAGTATCGTAAACAGCAAGGATAAAGAATAATAATTGCCTGCACAGCAGACGGTTTGTTGGAGAAGTCGAACTCCTTGTCCTGGTCCCTTGGTTTGAGAGTGAGACTCCATTCTCCACACCAAACTGCACCAGATTGCAGGAGCCGTCCAGCCCAACGTCACTGATGCCTCAGGCTCGCCACTCTTCTCCGCAAAAAAAGTACAGGCAAGTTCGAGATTATTTGGGATTGCAGCAGGGCAGATCAAGGCTCTCTGGCAGCCACTCCACCCAACTCCCACGACCTGTCAATTAACCATGGAGGCCGAGGGCAGAATCGTCAAGCGCCAGAAGCTCAGCAATGGCGTCGCCCAGCGCCCGCAGCGCACTCCTGGCGTGTCTAGAGTCTTTGCGCCGTACCGAACTGTAGGCCTGGTCTCGCCGACCAGCGTGCCATTCACCAGCGTCCCTCTCGGAAAGACGACCTTCCAGATCACCACTTCCGTTGGACGCAGTCTGCAGACATACGATCTGCGCAGAGGTCTCAACCTGGTCTTCATTACACGCCCTCAAACACCGGAGCTCATCACTGCCAGCGCAGCTTGGAAGGACAAGGTCTTCGCTTCTTGGGGAGGCGATGAGAAAAATTCGGCTAGAGGTGTATGGGCATTCAAGAGAGGCAAGAAAGAGGCGGAGCTTGAGCTGCCCAAGGGCTTGACCGAGAATGTCAAGGCCTTCTACATTTTCGGATCGTGGATCGTTGGTGTTTGCGACACTCGCTTGCTTGTCTGGAAGGCTTCGACCTACGAGCTGTACACTGTCTTGCAGGGCATCTCTCCGGTCCCTCTCACTGGCTGTATCGCAAGTCTGCCTACTTTCTTGAACAAAATTGTGGTCGGACGACAGGATGGTAGTGTCGAGATCTGGAACGTTTCATCTGGAAAAATGGTCTACACAATTATGCCTCCCTCCGCCTCATACGGCGCCGTCACTGCTCTGGAACCTACACCTGCACTAGGCTTGGTCGCTATTGCTTACGAGCAAGGCCCCATCCTCATTCACGACGTCAAGGCTGACAAAACCGTGATCGCCCTCAACGCATCTTCTGGCTTGGCCGTAACATCGATTTCTTTCCGCACGGACGGCATGGGCGCTGGCGATGATGGTCGCACTCCTGGCGTTATGGCAACAGCATCCACAAGCTCCGGCGATATCACTCTGTGGGATCTGAACAAGGGCGGCAGAAAGGCGGGTACTCTGAGAGCAGCACACGCGCACCCGAGCCCCAACTACGGTGGAGGTATCAGCAAGGCTGAGTTCCTACCCGGACAAGCAGTCATCGTGAGCTCTGGTCTGGATAACAGCCTCAAGACCTGGGTCTTCGACGCGGTGCCATTCAGCCCCATCCCTCGCATTCTGCACCAACG
>Ga0058698_10001502_pt1 | contig 10470 bp, 15 predicted proteins | sample AgamicAsSfe_FD_67288 | JGI IMG/M metagenome (GOLD analysis project Ga0058698, IMG submission 67288) | Agave microbial communities from Guanajuato, Mexico - As.Sf.e | ecosystem: Host-associated > Plants > Phyllosphere > Phylloplane/Leaf | place: Guanajuato, Mexico | collected 2012-05-30
GTGATGATGGCTCGCCGCGCTCGTCGCCCATGCCGTTCTTCGCCTTTCAGCGCGACGGCGGGAGCGGGGCGCACGGGCCACACGAGTCACGGGACTCGCCATCTGAATTGAAGCGCAAGCGGGCAGGCTATTGTCACATGCAAGTGACGGTGCAATAGTGAAGACGTGAGGTGTGAAGTGACGTCTTGAGCTATTTGAGAGTCAGGCTGCAGTCACACATGGATTGAGTGATCGCTATGTGCGCCAAATATCGCTACGCATCCTCAACTTGAAGCGCGACCTCACCGTCCATGAAGCGCAACAGAGCACGTGAAACAACAAATACCAGCAGCATCCTCCCGCCATGAACCTGCCTCTGTCCGACCCGGTGCTCCTCGCCCAGGACATCCCGGAAATCCTCACTGCCCGCCTGCGCTCTTCCGGCCAAGCTGTCTGCATTCGCTTCTCTCACCGCGGCGATCTACTCGCAGCCGGCACAGCCAAAGGCACCATCGCCATATTCGACCTCGAGACCAATGGAGTTGCGCGCAAGCTGAAGGGACACACCACCGGACGCACCGTACAGTCGCTATCATGGGAGAAGAGCGGACGCTATCTGCTCAGCAGCAGCATTGACTGGAAAGTCATTCTGTGGGATCTAAAAGATGGCAGTCGAGTGCGGACAGTGAACATGGGTGCGCCAGTGTACATCGCCGATCTGCACCCACAAGATCACTTCAAATGCGTTGCTGCGCTTTACGAGTACAGACCAGCAATCGCAGAGTTCTCGGACAAGAAAGTGCGACAGCTGCCACTACCCAACCTCCCCAAGCGCGCGGCGCATGAGCACGAAGCGAATGAGAAGGCCGACGCTAAGCACTTCACGACTGTTGCAGCTTTCACATCGACTGGCAGTCATGTCATCACGGGTACTACAAAAGGCTGGCTGAATGTGATCGACACGAAGACAAGAGAGACTGTCTACAGCACACGCCTTTGCTCGAAGCCCATCCTGTTGATCCGTCTTAGCAGTTCAGGACGAGATCTTCTTGTAAATGCGTCAGATACGATTATCCGAACGATCAAGTTGCCGGACTTCTCGGATCCCAACCTGCAGCCAGACAGCATCAATCTGGAAGTCGAACATAAATTCCAGGATGTGGTCAACAGATTGAGCTGGAACCATGTCGCATTCAGCAGCAATGCGGATTACGTTATGGCCTCAACGCTTATGAATCATGATGTCTATATCTGGGAACGTGGTCTTGGCTCACTTGTCAAGATTCTCGAAGGACCCAAGGAAGAGCTCGGTGCTGTAGAGGTAAATCATAGGATTGATCTGTATACACGAATAAAAGCTAACATCAACGCAGTGGCACCCTACACGTCCGTTCGTTGCAGCAACCGGTGTTGAGAGTGGGCGCATATACATCTGGTCGATTCATACGCCACAACGCTGGTCGGCTTTGGCACCAGACTTCCTCGAAGTCGAGGAGAACGTCGAGTACATCGAACAGGAAGACGAGTTCGACATTCACCCACTCGACGAACTCCAGAAGCGCCGTCTCGACCAAGAAGACGAAGAGGTGGACGTGCTCACTGTCGATCAGATGCAGCTCGAAAGAGAAGGTGGAGCCAAGTTTGCTGGTCCTGATGGCATATTCCGCATGCCAGTGCTGATGGGCGTTGATGAAAGCGATAGTGAAGATGAAATGGTCGCCATCGGCGCTGGACAATTCAGGAGGAAGAGCACAGCAAGAGAGGAGAGCGAACTACTTGAGGGCGATGACATGGACACCGATTCAGGAGAGCCTAACGGGCATGCTGGGTCCAAGAGGAGGCGTGGAGAGTGAGCTTGTCGTTGTCACTCGAACGAAAGATCAACACAGGCTTGTTGAAGGCAAGCGTACATGCACGAAAGTCAGCACGCGAGGCGCCGACGCCAATTGTGCTACCATACCCCTCAAATGGTTGCTGTTGAGGAGTCATGAGGGTCTTGCCTGAGAGGGCATGTCGAGGAGATCATCAAAGCCCTGCAAGCCTTGCCGCAGTGCACGAAGGCGAACATCGAAGCGACCAACATGAGTGCGAAGATGCCAAGTGGAGTGAAGAAGTCACGTTCGAAGAAGGTGCGCTCTAAGCAAGAGAAGCCGAGGAAGAGACAGAGGCAAGGAGTCGCTCATCTCGTGGATGGCTTACGATCTCGCTACACGGCTTCGCGTGCTTCCACCCTAGCGCATCAATAGGCATATCGCTGGATTCACGAACACTGCCAAAGGCATCAAAGTTTAGCTTTACGACCATCACAATATCTTCACATACTTGTATTAACGAGTATGAACAGAGACCGAACATGTCCACATTGAGGACAATACAGCTCACCGGATCCATTCGTGCGTGCAAATGAGTGCAAGACTTCCTATTCACAAAGTCATGTCCAGTGTTCGGAACAAGACTTCATACAAAGAGAAAGTTCAGGTATGATGCCCGCATCCGGTAGCAATTGATGCAAGTCCGTCAAAAAAAAATAAAGAATAAGCTTCAACAAAGAAACTTGCGGTTTCTGCAACTCACTGTCGGGACTTTGATTCCTACACTTACAACTTTCGCTGTGTCTACTTGATATACTACCGATCATTACTTACCGACACCATGGTTCAAACTCGTGGCGGTAAAGACACTAATCCGCAGCCGGCAGCACCGCAGCGGCTGCGGCCAGCACGGCCGAAACCCGCACAGGGCGGAGGGACAAAGAAGGGTGCTACGACCGCAAAGCATACCACCGAAGAAGAAGAAGACGATATTGATGAAGAAGCAGACGGCATTGACGAAGAAGAAGATGCCATCGATGAAGAAGAACTTGATGATGACGCGGCGTCAAAACCCAAGCGTGGAAACAAGCGGCCGACTGCTGCTCCCAACGAAGGTCCAAGCCAGAAAGTAGTCAAGACTGGAGCTGCAGGCTCTGGCAAACGCAATGCCACCGGATCTGGACCGCCTTCAGCGGACGCTGCAAGTGCAGAGCAGCCCCCAGCTCCGAAAAAAGGGAATGGCCGGGGCAATGGCAAGAGCAATGGCAAGGGAACTCGCAAGGTCACAGCCAAAGGCAAAGGCAAAGAAAAAGAAGATACTGCTGATGCAAATGTAAGTGCCGTGCCCTGCTACGATCGTGTCTCTCGCTTAGTGAAGTGGAACCCGTGTGCTGATGTTACTAGGATTGGTTTGAACCAGCAGATGGTACACAAAACCATGTTGAAGGAGCGAAATCTGCGAGAAAGTTTGCAGAAGCCAGAGCAGCCACATTGAAGGAATGGAGCAGCCACCCGCCAAAACATGGAGAGGTTGTCTGGAAAGGTGGAGCCGGGTTAGGTGCTGGCAACTTCGGCGCGGCATGGGCCTTCTATTGCGACAATGAAGAAGGAGTTGTCACGGATCGAATCGCGGTCAAGGATACTGCTCTCCGAAGAGATTATTTCGTGAGTTGGAAACGAGATTTACACATGGTATATGCTGCAGTGCTGATCTTTTTACAGAACGACTGGGCAAGATGGTGGGGCTTTCCTTGGGACTCCAAAAACAGGGAGCACATGGAAATCAAGGTCATGCAAGACATAGCCGACGATGCAAAGGCTAATTGTTGTGTCTTCATACGTGGCTCTGAGCATTACGACGATATGTACAGTATGTGCGCGCACCCAATTCGCTTACATGCATCGCTAACTAGGACCAGCTTACCGAATCATCATGAACTACTGCCCTTTTGGATCAATGCACAGGGCGAACCCTGGACCGCAACAGCGTCCGGCGGCTAAGAAGGGCAAGAAGACCAATAACAGGCCCCTCGATATGTACGACGATGGCCGGGAAGTCCCCGAACCATTGGTTTGGAAGTGGTTCGAGGATCTGGCTAAGGCATGCGTTCTCATGGAGAAAGGCAAAGACCTCCCGAGTGATGCGACTAGCCGGCTGTCAGGCCAGCATACCATTGTGCACCGGGACATCAAACCCCCCAATATCTTCTTGGACCTGCCATCGACAGAGGACGGCGAGTGGCCAGGGTATCCTGTGGCCACGCTCGGAGATTTTGGTAAGTCCAGCCTCGTATCGATGGGTTCAAAGCAACACCTGCTGACAATTCTTCAGGCTCAGCAATCTACACCAACGACGAGGATGAGAACAACCCAATGTCCTACAGCTACGGCGAAGGGACGCCGGGATTCAGACCTTTGGAACTGTGCTCAATGAGCGACCCGAAGACTAAGATGTACAAGTCCATGGGTAAACTCGGAAGTGCAACAAACATCTGGAGTCTCGGTGCCTCTTTGATTTCAATTTGCAATCGAAACCCTGAACCGAAAACCGATCCATACAGCCCAGAGATGGCCATCCCTACATTTAATGCCAACGCACAACAAGTCTACAGTCAGGAGCTGCGGGACCTTCTAAGTGCGTGCGTGCGATACAGGGGAGACGATCGCATAGGTGCGCAGGATCTGCTCGACTCAATTTCACGACTCACCGCTGGCGCGCAAGCGGCACCCGGAGACGCAGATTTTGCAAACGGCATGCGAGCAGGACAGTCCACATTAGCAGAAGCTGAGCCGGCCTGGCGATCCACGATCAAAGAACGCTACAGGCTAGGCATGTCATATGATGATGGGGAGGCGGAAAGAGTGGCAGAAGAGAAAGAGGACGTTGACAACGCCGCAGCGGAAGAGGCAAAGCGGGAGCAGGAGGCCGCAGATGCTGCGCAGGCTGAAAAGGACGAAAAGGCCGCAGTCGCGAAAGCCAAAAGAGAGTCCGCGAAAGCCAAGAGAGAGGCGGCGAAAGAGAATAGGGGGAAGAAGTGAGCGGTGGCGTGATGTCTATTTTTTCTTATTCATAGTCGTTCCCTGATAATGTTTTCCCATCCAAAAAGTTTTTGCGTAAACATTTACTTCGTCACAACTAGCAGCTTCTGCTGGATCATTTCTTTCTCAAGTTCCCACACATCTTAGACCATTATGCTAAAGTTCTCACGCACATATAGTGAAGAGAAGCGTCTTGTCATCGAGATATCGGCCGGACCACACGATTGTCTCGGTATGATTTTCGTTGTTGAGTACAAGTTGAAAAGTCTGACCGCTGCGTTTAAGACGAGCACTATCTGGGTTGTCTTCGTTACAGTCTTGTGGCAGCAAGTGACTAGGCCATCGCTGCAGCATATCATCGTTGTCCGAGCGCGTTACCTAATTGACTCTTGGCGAAGCACTCCTTACTTGTCACTCGGACGCTGCCCCCTACGCCTTCAATCCATCAGGTAGGACCAGCCACTGCCCTTCACTGTCCAATACACTTTGCGCTTCCTCCCAAATGCTTCGAATTTGAGCTGCCCTCCCTTCTTTTGGTCTAATATCAGCTTCATACTTCTCAGGCGTAGCAAGAAACCCTTGGGTAAGTAGCGTCGGATCTGGTTCCTTGCCAGGCACCGGGTGGAAGTCGAACGCCCACAAGAGACGACTCATGCCTAAGAACAAGGAGCGTTCGGCCACATGCATGCCCTGACAGATACGACGCCCTGCACCAAACGTGAAGTGGTCGCGGACGTTGACATCGGACGAAGTAGCAGTCTCTGCAATGGTGTTGTGGTCGTTCTTATACCTTTCAGGGTCGAAGCGGCGAGGATCAGGGTATCGATCGGAGTTGGAGGAGATCGTATAGGCGTTGTTGATGACTCCGGCGCCTTTGGGAATGAGGTACCCTTCGTAGTAGTCGTCCTGAGTGACAGCATGAGGCTTTGAGTACGGTATTAGCACTGTAGGTATGCGAGGAGGTTGGAAGATATTACCACTGCGCCTAGCGTGGCTGCTGGCAGCCATCGAAAAACCTCTTTCATGGTTGAACGAATGTAAGGCAATTTGTCAAAGTCCTCCATCTCGGGCAAGCGGTCACCACATACTGCTTCGATCTGTGCCTGAGCTTTTTTCTGACATTCAGGGAAGAGGATCATGGCTTGTACGAAGGCGTACAGGGTAGCAGATGTTGTTTCAGAGCCAGCCTCCAGTGCAGTACCTGCTTAAGTTTAGTTTTCGGAACAAGATTTAATCACGCAACACTTCTCGCACAGAAAGCGCGGATCATTGACGGTCTACTAGCCCGTGGTCGGCGCAATCCTGAGAAATTTGCGTTCGCCGCTGCACCGTGGTCGTACGCAAACTCGGGATAATCGAAAGAGAAGCACTTACCAGATATGAAAGCGGCTTGCTCATCGCTAAACCCTTCTTCTTCCTGTAATTTCGCGAGATCGACTGAGAGGCAAGGTTTGGATGTTCCTGCCTGGATACTGGATTTGACTTCGAGCCAGTGTCCGACGTACAGTCCTTTTTGATCGTCGTAAATTTTCGTTGCAAAAGCCTTCAATGGCATTAAAAAGCCTGGCAAAGCTTGCAGAATGGGGAAGAAGTCTACTACAGCAGCAATACCAGTCTGTGTCAGGTGCTCAAATCTGTCCAGACTCTCGAACAGGATCGTGAGCTTGGGGTCCTGGTTGCTGATGGTGCGCCATCCGAAAGTCATCTGGGTTGTCAAGCTGTTACTGTAACGCTGAAGGCTCTCCATCAAGTCCTCTGGATGGTCCAAGATCTCCTGCAGCATCTGTTTGGATTCCAGGCTTTGATAAGGGACATAACGTTTGGCTACAGTGACATGTAGCATCGAATGCAGTACTTTGCGGATCATTCTCCATCTTGGTCCATAATGCATGGTGAGCAATCTCATGTCGTTTGATGCAACCTTTCCTGCAAGATACGCATCGAGGCGATCACTTGAGAGTGTTAGCGACAAGTGTTTGAGTATAGCATCGGCATTAATTACCTGTATATAGCTGATCGGCGATCAAGAAGTTCTTCGGCGGTTCAGTGAGCATAATTGGCCTGCATCGATACCTTGCCATGTACATCCAGTTCAATGGGAGAGAAACACACCTTTGACTGCCTCGTGACTGCTCAGAACAATCATAGTCTTCGTTCCGAGTATCAACGAATACACGGGTCCGTACTGTTCGGCCCAAGCTTGAAATTGAAGGTGTGCATCACGCGTAGGCATCTATCATCTTAGCCATGGCCTGGAAGGATCTCAATTTCTCCATTCATACCTGATGAAGGTTCCCAATCAATGGCAGTGTTGGTGGGCCTGGAGGGAGATTCTTCGGTCGCCTGCCAATCCTCAGAAGAGGCAGGCAAAGAACAGCGACCACCACCAGAACTGTGAGAATCAAGGCTGCCATGATGAAGATGATCTGTGTGCAACACAGAGCACGCGACTTCTTTGCGAGCTGTCTTGTATAGAAGCAAACAGGCGCCAGGCTCAGTAGAAAAGTGTGGAAGAGGAATGAGGTCCTTACTCACCGAGCGCAGCGAGAGGTGGAAACATACCAAATCATATCTGCGCACAACCGGCGGGGCAGAGAAGGAACTAGGTCTCGGTTGCAAACATGCTGGGATGCTTGTTCCCTGCAGTACGCTGTGTCGCTTGTAGCTCCAAGTTCATGCACTCGCCCGCGATACATTGGTCTGAAGTCAACTGCTACAACAATTTGGCCCGGTCCTACTTTCGAAGAGAGAACATCTTATTCTCTAGTTGGTCAGGATGCAAAGCTATTTCATGTCTGCTTGTACAGCGGTCTTCACATCCCGCGCTCTAGAGGGTTCCCACCTAAGCGAGACAACGCGCTTAGGTGGGTGTCCGTCTCCAGCGAATGATGGCGTTAGCATATCGTATGTATGCCTGTCAGTGGAGCTACTCGAAGATAGCACGAGCGTAGCGCATCCCCCTGGGCGAGAAGAGAAGAGTGTGGGTGCTTTCCCGACCGTGAGACTCATTGTGATCCTCAGTAGCTGAGTCAGGGCGAAATGCGCGACAGTAAATCGAGGTACTGTATACGGAGGAACGGTGTTAATACGCCCGGAGATGTGGAGGGGTGCGTTGCCAAGGGTTCACGCACCTCCTTAATCTGCCCTACTGAGTGCTGCGTCGCGTTTGTTCACATCAGCATTATCCCACACCCCAATCAACTTTTACGGTTGCGCCTTCTGTTACCATGAATCACTTTCATTGGTGTTTCGACGACCTGGAAGATGACCTGAAGGCTGACTCGGAGCGACTGCGTGCGGAGCCGGGCGTTCATCCAATACTCAAAGCTGCACGCACGCCGGCAAACATTGCGCACTGGCGTAGAGTCTTTTTCCATCCAAAGGACGACTTGATAATACCTGTTCACGAGTATCAACAGATCTGGCCCTATTGCGACAACTACTGGACTCTTTATCGCGAGGAGCAGAAGTCGGTACACTTCCGCTGTCGCTTGTTTCGTTCGAACAGTGGCAAGAGCGTAAAGAGACCAGAGCCCGAGAAACAGCGTCAAAAATTGTCCACACGTACGATATTCAATTGTCCCAGCAAAATCGTCGTTACACCTGTCAGAACCGATGATTCGTTGAGTAGCGAGATTGTGGCCTACCGGGTCCAAGTCTCTCGTGGCACAGAGCACAACCACACAGCTGAGGAGATGGAGCCACTGAAGATGAATTCGGCCATCATGGGTATGGCTGGTCGTCTAGTGGACTACGACATCCCTCCACCGGTGGTGCGCCAGCGCCTCCTATGCGAACACGATCCCGTCGCTCAGCAGCAATTTTTCGATGCCGGCGGCAAGTGGCTGACGCTCCAGACCGTCAAGAATGCATCGAGGCAGTGGCACAAGGTATGTTCGGCTTCAGATGCGCAAGGTGGAGAGAACTCCATCTTTCGCACTCGCAGAAACAACATCAGTCCGACTGGTCCATCGACTACACCACAAGATCTTGACGACTTCTTCCTCGGCCCGCGAATCTCAACTACGCCCTCGCCACGGCCTTCTGAACAAATCCACATCGTTGGGAAGTATGTAACGCTGAAAGGCCTCTCGGATGACGATGTTCCCTCTCTTTGGAGAAACCTCGATAGCCATGTGTATCAATATCTCCCAATGCTACGGCAAAACAACCCAGACGACCTTCGCACCGTTCTACAGAGTCTTCGAGATCTGGGCATGGTTCTGTTCGCCATCAAGGCTGACTCTAATCACATGTCACCCGCGGGCCCACCATCCAATCCAGCAGCTCGCACGGAGACTATTGGGACGGTCGCTTTTCTTGACATTCAGCCAGAGCACCGGGCGCTGGAAGTCGGTGCTGTGTTGTATGGACCAGCGTTACGGCGTACGCCTGCTGCCACAGAAGCGCAATACCTACTACTTCTATACGCGTTCGGCCAGGCCCCAGCGCCTCTGTCGCCACCATATCGTCGCGTTGTCTGGAAATGTAATCAGCGTAACGCCGCCAGTCGTCGAGCGGCGGAGCGCCTTGGTTTCACGTTCGAGGGAACATTCAGGAAACACATGATCATGTGCGAGCGGTCACGAGACTCGGAGTTCTTCAGCATTCTTGACGACGAATGGACTGGATTCGTGAGAGCTAGTTTGGAGATGTGGCTGGATGCAGAGAACTTTGATGCGGACGGAAAACAAATTCGCAACTTGGAGTCATTCCGCGAGCTTTGTAAGAGCGCTTCGAACTCGATGTCGAACTGAGAGTCAGCCCAGCGTCTTCGACAGAGTCTCCAAAACTGCAATTGGTATAAGTAAGTGTGTGCAAAACACAGGGTTCTCTTTGGTGGGCTTGTGTTAGTACATTAGTGCTACGAACGATAGTAACTTATAGAAGTCTGCTTACCATGGAGTTACCACTTAAATATTTGGTAGTCTCAGCAGATCGACTGCTAGTACCAGCAATGACTAACGCCTATGAAACCCTGTCTTATCTTTGAGACACCATTCATTCCGAGGATTCGAACTCGAAGTTCAGCCGCAGCGCTGAGATCTGCACTTTGGAGGAGCTGAGCTGGACTACCAGAACTCAGATCTCGCGCTGCTGCAAATCTACAGTAAAAGTGCGGAGCGTGTATCATGGGTCCAGTCCCAAGCTTGCTTGTATTGCTTCAATGATTCGCCGGTCTCGCAGCGCTGTAAAGAGCCCAAAAGAGGTAGCTCCACTTCTCCGGTGAGTTACTGGCAATTCGTTGTATATGACTGTCTATGTGATGTCTGTAGCACCGCTTCCATGTGTGACCTCGTTATCTTCTTACTACGTCTACACTTCGCAAAGTCGGACCAACTTTGATACGGATCACAAGTGACACGATGGACGCATCCAAAGACCGCATCTACCACACTCTCTATGCCACCAACCATCCTCGCCAAACCCGTACTCAGCCCATGCAAGTGATCGCAGTAGGAATCTCCCGCTCAGCCACCGAATCCCTCCAACAAGCCCTGCACACCCTCGGAATCAAACATGTTTGGCACGGCTACGACTCAATTCTCCCTCCCTACTGTCTTGAAGAATGGTACAAGCTCGTGGTCAAGAAATGGCGAAATCCGCCCAGCGAAAGCAGCATGGTCGATGGGCTGAAAGT
>Ga0058698_10001503_pt1 | contig 10469 bp, 6 predicted proteins | sample AgamicAsSfe_FD_67288 | JGI IMG/M metagenome (GOLD analysis project Ga0058698, IMG submission 67288) | Agave microbial communities from Guanajuato, Mexico - As.Sf.e | ecosystem: Host-associated > Plants > Phyllosphere > Phylloplane/Leaf | place: Guanajuato, Mexico | collected 2012-05-30
TCTACTGTAAAAACAGCTAGATAAAATCGCTGGTAGTCACATGTCACCAAAATTATCGTGGATGACCAGCTATCGTCGTACGCCACCCCTCGTCTCGAAGTCATTGACCACGCATCGTCGTAATCCACGCCATGAACCTATACTCGAAGAAGTCGTTCCGATTCCGGCTGTAGTACACATCCTTCTGCACTGTCGGAACAACCTCGTTCAAAAAGAAGCGGTGAAGGACCGATGGAAAGAGGTCTGTCGAGTATCGCCCTATGAGACGCTGTGCATGCCAAAGTGGTTCGAGGATAAGCGCCGTTTTCGACCAATGACGGGTTCTAGGAATCACCAGTAGACACAAAGATAACGGGCAGAAGGGTTGGGTAAAAAGATCGTAGATCGCCGCAAAGGTACACGCCATCTTACTCGCGTACGACTCAGTCCACGCCATGACACAGACGGTTTGACAACGCTCGACAAGAACTAGCAAGCGACACCAAAGCACAAACCAATGGCTATTGCCGTATAAATCAGGCCCTCAGCAGACCCAAAGGCACATTCTACATTTCCGTGGAGCTAACAAGCGCGTATAGCCATTGTCGCGTATGCACGAAGGACATTAGTGTTCTCTGAACCCTTCGCCCAATAAACAGGGGTGAGAATAACAGCGCGGGAACCGCAAACGAAGTACACTCCTCGAAACAAGGCACGGTGTAATCCTTAGCAGACGGTACGGAAGCTCTTCCGTTCCAATGAGATAGCATTGGGGTGAAAAACGTTGACAAATGGCAACAGCCATGGGCCGCTCCGTCATGCGCGAGACGGGCCGGACCTCGTGACAAAAGACTTTCACGGCAGAGATGTCTCTCAGACTACGCGAAAAGGCAGCGGTGCCCGGACTATGCCACACGCGCGCATGGTAGGGCGACTAGGATGATGGCATGCAGGGCAAGTAGTGAACTCTTTGTCGCGAGATGTGGGGTGCTCGCAAGCTGTCAAGACCGTTTCGGACATATTTGAGTCGAGCCACGATACCCGTTGATCATACGTGATAAGAACGGGAAGCTTAAACGGTTGATCTCGCAGGGGTATTTACCGGCATGAGGAAATTTCTCCGGGATCCCACCCTGGTCCACTCTCCATCAGAATATCCAAGCCAGGGCGCTGACTCGTAATACATGCAATACGTGTCTCCGGCCCATAAGTATCTTGCAAGTCCAACTGAATGGGAAGTCTCAAAGCTTCCGACTCCAAGGGTTCGATTGTTTCAACATGGTTATCCCTCATCACTCTCTCACCGGCCTTGTTAGTGAGGCCGAGCAGGACCGAATCTGCCCTATACGGTATCTGCACAACCCTTTACAGTCCAATCCGTCATGGATACGTCGTTGCCCTATTTCGTTTCCTAGAGGCGGAGGCGAGGTTCACAATACTAAGGAACGCGTGTTCAATACTCTCAGTCCGCTCAATGGCATCTGTGACGTTCCTTACTGCAGCTCCATCGCAGACGTATACGAAACACGGTTCTGGAAGGAGGGCCTGGAGGCGGGGAGAACAACGATCTATCTTCTCGCAAGTGAGAAAGATGCGGAACATCTTCCTGTAAAGGATGGACATTCTATTCAAGACATTGCACGTCGGGAACTTCGTCCTGGTTTTAAGCACCGTGTCTTGCGCTGCCCAGGTTACATGTACCCTTTCACCACGGACGCACGCCGATTCGAGCTCATAGCTATATTCGCTTGCCTGCTTTTCCTTTTCGATGGTATATTCACTCGTCCCAGTCTCGTGGCTCCGCTCAGACCAAGTAACTAACCTCAACGCTAGACCGGAGCGAAGTAGTAGGCGACAAGGAAGTCCCCATGTTGATCGACGATTTCTGCAAGCGACTAGAGGATCCCAAGTACACATCCAAACTCGCAAAGACACCTCTACAAGCATTCCTCGACCAAGTCACACTTGACGTGCGTGCCGCCGATGCACAAAAGGGGAACGGAGGCGAAGACATGTACAGAGAGCTCCTCAACCACTCACTCCAATCTATCAAACACCCAGAGAAATTCACTTCATTGGACGAATACCTCAGGTTCCGCGACGGAAACATCTGCGCAGGCTGGACCTTCGCTGCCGTAAAGTTCTCCCTAGCATCCAGTATCAACATCAAAGACCCCGCCATTGCGCACTTCATGAAGCTTGCGACAGAGCACCTTTCGATCGCCAATGACATATACAGCTATGAGAAGGAAGCTCGAGCCTACCACACAGGTCAATGTCCTGATCTAATCAACTTCGTCACTGTCGTGCAACAACTACTCAGCTGCCCTGACGAAGCTACCGCACTGGAAATGTCGTACGCCCTTTTGCTGCAGCGTGAACAGTGGATCTTGGAGGAGTTGAAAAGGCTCGAGTCAGAGAACCTGAGTGAAGAGATGTGGGACTTCTTGAAAGGTATGTGGGCGAATCTGTCGGGGAACACCTTCTTCAGTATGACGACTGTGCGATACGGTGGGGAGAAGTCGAGGATACCGAAGGACATGAGCGTATCAGTTCAGGTGAAAGCATCAGAGTGCGGTTGCGCGCTGAGTGGCAAGGCGGCGTCGGACAGTGGGTATTCGGATGACGCATCAGATGGTGTCAGTAAGATTGAGACTCCAAAGGGCTTCAGTAAGGTTGGTGCTCCGAACGGTATCAACGCGGTCTTGGCCAAGTGAGTGGTAAGGTTGGTTTTTTCTTCTCGACTCATCTTGCTGTACGTGGATTATGGACGTGGCGACGAGTTTCCTTTCCTATAATGACCATATGAAGCAATGAAATATCATGAAATCTTTCACCGTGTCTGCACGATATGTACGTTCCTGAGACGAGCCTCGAGCTGCCGAGAAACACGATAAGGCGAATGCACCGATGTTAGGCCGTCGTGAGCTCGCCTGGTTATACCTCTTCATCCTCGACTTGCCAACCACACATGGCAAACCGGGATTGGTCACATTTCGCTATATTGTTGTCAGTTTAGACAGGCTCGGAGGTGATGGGTCTGGTCTGAGGTTGCAGTTCTTGATGGTGGCTGGTGTTCATGGCAACTTTTAGCGGCTCGGCAGAGCTGCATGACGGCCATGATATTACGAAGTGACAAGGTTTCTCTCCCAAGTCTCGGGCCTTGCAGCACAACCGGCATCTATGTATATGAATCCGCTAACGACGTTTCTGACAGCAATCAGCTCACGATGACCTCTGACCATGTCATACCTGGATCTCGGGTTCCGACAACTCGGCTTTCGTATTGGGCGCTTTCACCGAGATGCCTAAGTAGCTTGAAAACGATCTCGACAATGATGCCTGGATCTGGAGCTTGCATCGTCATCGTACTGACTACTCCTACAAGCTTAAAAAAGACGCATACTATCCATTGCCGGACGTCTCGAGACACGTACGCGTTTCACGCGCCACCACATAAGCAATTAGCGGCACTAGTTGAACGCGGGGTGGCTTATCCTCCGCTGGGCTTTATTGGCATGTTAGGCGGCTGCCCTGGCAGTAACCAAGAACCCGAGACCATGGCACCTCTCGGTATCGCCAAATAACCTCAACGAGATCAAATAACCTCTGATTTGTTCTTTTTGCTTTTTTCGTTCGCGTCTATTACTCAGCACGTGATCACTACCATACTACTGAACACACACTGAACCCTTCTATTGGAGAAACCTCAAAAAAAGACGCCTGGCCGTCGATGCAATCGATCGATCCCATATGACGCTCGTCTCTCCCCGTTGTAGCCTTCCAAGCTCTTGCGCGCCTCAGCAACAGCACTCATCATGAGCGAAAGCAGGCGCAGCTCCATTTCCAGCACATGGTCTGAAGACAACCAGACCCCCTGTGTTAGGTATTCTCTTCGAAGAGCAACACCATTTCGGATGTTGAAATATGCTGGAATCTTCGTATTAGGCCTAGCTCTTGTGTTTCTCCTCTCGATCAGGACACCAGTCTCAAGCAAGGTTCTACCGACGCGTATTCCTGCCCCTACGTCAATCCCTGCTTCACATACAGCCTCGCCATCATCGCAGGTTTTCCCTCGCATTGGCAAAGTTACAGCGTCATTCGGTCCTAAGGATCCCGTTTACGAAGCCGCCATCGCTTCACACCAGGTCCACAACGACCTCCATGGATACCCTCAATTCATACTGCACGAACGCATGCTTCCTGGTCTCTGGTCCAAGCACGCTTTCTTGCTCACGATTCTTGGAGCTGAACTCGCTAAGCCGGCGGCGGAACGGCTGGAGTGGCTCTTCTGGCATGACCGGGATACCATACTGATGAACCCTAAGGTACCGTTGCAAGTCTTCTTACCGCCGGTGCAGGACGTTCATTTGGTGGTGACGAATGATCGACATGGGCTCAACAATGGCGTCTTCTTTATTAGAGTAAATGAATGGGCAATACGTTTCTTCGCTGCTGCACTAAGCCTGAAAGAGTATAATCCAGACATACAGTTGAAGTACAGCGAGCAAAGTGCTATGGAAGAGGTTAGCATGCGGCAATACTTCTCCTCTGCCATTGCCCATGTGCCTCAACGATGGTTCAACGGGTTTCCACCGAATCAAGCACACCCTGACAAACCATCATTGGCACGTCCTGCGTCTTTGCTTATCCACTTCGCTTCGAACAGAGACGGTAAACGTCCAGAGAGGATGGCGTACTGGGTAGCGCGGAGCAAGGGTGATGAATGGATCAAACCGCTCAACGAAACAGGGTACCCAGCTGAACTTGAGGAGTATTGGGCGAGAACAGGGAAAGGAGAGGATGTTGAGAACCTGTGTAAGGAGATTGGGGCACGGGTTTGGACTTAGCGCTCTTGTACCATTGCTATAAGACTCGGACGAATAACTCGCCTTGGATAGATTCAATCGAGGTTTCATGCACTTCAGACTGAACGGGATAAGAAGTTTGTGGGTTTTGAACAGAGATTTAACTCAACAATGGGGTATACCCTCCTCCAGCCATGCCGTCCTTACCGAACGCCTGATCAACGCCTAGCACCTCACTCTTACTTGACACTCATTTCCAATCCCCCATCCCTTCCATTGTTGACACGCATGATACTGCTCCTCATGGCAGATCTCGTATTCTGATTGTCGCTATCCACTCCCCGCTCTAGCCTCTCCCACAGACCGCCATTAGCCGGTGGCCCAGATCCCAAACTCTCCCTGACATCCACCGCAGAATCCACAATACCTAGACCTTGAACTCTCGCACCCAGGTCTTCGATAACCTCGTGCTGTCTAGCCTTCTTGGCCTTGTACAACGTCTGCTCTACAGAGCCCGGAAGATAGATGCGTTTGGCGCCTAGTGTGCGCTTGATATCCTCAAGGAGGACTTCCATCGGGCAGATGTAGGCGATTTGGTTCTTGTGACAGAATGCGAGGACGTGGCCGACGACTTTGTGGTGGCCGTTTTGCACGACCCAGGCTCCGCTGTCGCCGCCTTTACCGAATCCACCGGCGACGTGCCAGGAGCGTGAGAAGGACTTGCGGTGATAGATGCGAACGGCGGACATGACGCTGCTGATCATGCCGCCTTGGAGACCGGTTGTCCGGCCGAAACAATGCACAGACATACCACCGAGAGACGAAGTGGGGGCAACGCCGTTAGGATACTCGTCTTCTTCTGGAGTGAAGTTACGGCGGTTGACCGGCTTTTCGAGCTTGGAGGCTATCGCACGTTGTTCGGGTGTCATGTTGCCCATGCAGAAGCGACGACCTCCTTGGCATATATTATATGGTTGAAGGCGATCTTCTTTGAGTTTCAGGAGCGCCCAGTCAATTTCGTGGAGGATACCATCGCGTTTCCAGCGGCGAATTCCGGAAGAAGCATGAACGTGTCCTAGCTCGTGCGAGGAAAGATGGTCGTCGTCGCGATCTTCTTCGTTTGGGAAGAAGTCTGCGTCGACGTCATCGATGGCTGGTTGTGTGATCTTAATCTCCTCGCCTTCGCCTGGAACAATGCCATCAATATCACCCATAGTTGCGCGCGAGACGATGGAATCGGCCATGTCTGAAACGAGATTAGCATTGGAGCCTTTCATGGAATACCTAATTGACATACCTTCTGCAGAGTCATCGTCCGATTCGAGCTCGCTGTCGGAAAAGTCGAACGAATCGATATCAGCATCCTCATCCTCACTCTTCAGGTCATCGTCGTCTGAGAGTTCAAGATCCCACATCGCGGCAGGCTCATCCGACTCCAGATAAAGATCTGGCTGCTCACCCATACCCATCAACCAGGGATTGTTCGCTGCACTTGATAACATCACATCATTGGGAAGAGGGCTATCGGGTTCTTCACCAATGTCGTCTTCATCATCAGACGGTGCGTCGAGTAGGTGATGGACGCTCATGCCCAATGGCTCATCGTCGACCAAGATAACTCCACCATAGGACACTGGAGGCAGGTGTTCACCCCTGAAAGCTCCAATAGAAGCGCCACATAGTGGACGCTCCTGATGGTAAGGATTCATCACTTGCATGTCAGCATCGTAGGTATTAGTGTTCATCATCGATCGATGGGGTGGCCTAGTTCGGCGCGACGAACGGCTCATTTTGGACCGCCTGATCTTTCCCCTCCGGACTTTGAGATCATACACGTTCTCATCGTAGCGGAAGCGACGACTAAGGATAGCTTTGACCTTAGCCACACTGGTACAGGTGACAAACACAGTAGGCTTGGCTTTCTCGAGTACTTCTCCAATAGCGACAAGATCAATGCTGACAGTCTCTTCAGAGTCTTTGAGTGCGCGTTCAATCAAACGCTCAAGGCGGGGCAACATAGACGAATGCCACTCATCCACAATCTCGGGAGTGAATTTGACGGGGAAGAGGCGAAGTTTTGGCCGAGGAGCGTGTTCCATATCGGTCTCGATTTGTATTGAGGACGTGACGTAGCTCTCACTCGAATCGACTGTCCTGCTTTGAACCTCAGGTTCAGGTGTAGGATAGCCGAGAGTAGCTTGTGGCCAGTGCCTCAGCCCATCACTGACCAGGGCTGAGACAGTGTTACTGCTCCGTTTTTGTTTTGTCTGGCGCCAAGCCTTCTGGATGATAGTGATTTTGTCTTTGTAGTCTTGAAGCGTTGCGCCTCGATCTGAAGGGTTGCGTGATTGTCGCCATGCGCGCTGGATTATTGAAGCAGCGGTTATCACACGTTCCCTGTACAAAGAAGAATTGTCGCTGAGGTCTTGCGAGTTTGGTGGAGTCTCGACAAGAGTACCTGATTCTTCCAAAGGATCTTTCTGCTCCCACTCCATCTCTGTAGTTTCTTCCTTTGGACTCATCATACGCAAACTTTCTGAGATGCTCTTTCGAATAGAATGTTGCGAGCTCCGGGATGGATTACGAGCCAATGAGAGATCTGGCGACTTCTTTGAGAGAGACTTGGTCCTTTCCAGCGCCTGTGATCCCTTCTCCAGTGCCCATCGCTTTGCGCTCCTATATGACGGGCTTGACTGGGCATCGGTTGCTATTTGTGGCTGACTTACGCTCTTGCGCTTCAATGGAGATGCTTGCTGTATAGGTGTGGAACCCGGTCTGAGTTCGCTCAAGTCGAAACCAGGTTCAGATTCGTCGAGCATGCAGCAGCGTTGCAATCTGGTAAGGATGCGTGTGTAGACCTGCGGGACATCGATCGCGTTATCGCCCTTGACATCAGCGGCCCAGAAGCAGTCGCGCACTACCTGCATGTAGGCTGTTCCGCATTTGGAAGCAAGCCTACGGATGTACACATCTTCTATCCGTTGTTTGAAGTCACTGAGGGTGTACTTTTGCTTCCAGAGGTCAAGCAGAGGCACCCATAATCCTATTTCGAGCAGTACCAGTCCTAGGCCATAGAGATCGAAATTGGCGTTGTACTCTTGGTCCTTGTTTCCGGTAAATTTAGGATCTTCCGGGTGACGATAGATGTTCAATGCTGGTGTTGTTCTGGAAGTCTCAATGTCAAAGTCGGAGAACAGGTCGAAGGAACATATGACGGGTGCTCGCAGCGAGTATTGCAATGCTCTGCTGTTGGCAGATTGTCTCTTGCTCTTCTTGAAGACCATGATGTTGGTGCTGTTGACGTCCTTGTGAAGAAAATTGTCGCCATGAACCTTGCTGAAGGTCAAGGCGAGCGTAAAGGCCAGACGAAAGCGGTCTTCAAGCGGCGGAGTGGCACTGTTGGAGTTGTGTTGAGACTTGGAGCCAGTCTGCAATACACTGAGCAGTGTGACTGGCTTGAGTTCCTCAACTGGCTTGTGAGAGTCGGCTGGCCCCGAGTAGACCGAGGTGGGTAGTTCAAAGACGAGACCAAAACGTGGCTGCTTTGGATCTTCAAAGTAACCAAGGCACTTGAGAGTACCGTGGAAAGATTGGTTATGGGTCAGCTTCGTCAAGATGGACAGGAGATTCTCGAGGCGGTCCGTGGGTGGAGATACTTCAGTGAGTCGATAGGTAGGGTCGTAACATGCGTAGTCAACCAGAACGCAAGTCTCTATGTTCCTACTTCCATCCGTCTTCCAGGGGTTCGTGGAGCTGTGGCGAGATCGGAGACGACCGATGACACGAACAGAGGTAGTCCCGACGCTCTCGTATGGTGGGGGTTCCTCGTCAGGGAGGATCAGGTCTGCAGGATCTAGTTTTGGTGGAAGATGAGACTTGGGTGTGTGTGCATTCAGAGGAAAGGTGGCTGGGTTAACAAGTGTCAAGTCAGAGGCGTTGTAGTCGGGCGACAAGAAAACGGGAGTAGATGTGGTGGGACGCGGCGCAGCTTTTCCTGGACTGATAGCACGTTCATTGCTTCTCTGGGCTCTTCGATTTCGTGAAAGATCGTAGAGTATGTCGATGGAGGTGGTAAGATCCTTGATGAGGTCCTCGTAACGTGACCTGTCGGCGGCCGCCCACGAGGGGAGGTCAGGCCGGCTCTTCTCTCCAGACAGTGTCTTTCCCCCACCCGCAGCAGATGTGCCCGGGTGCATCTTTTCCGCCTCATCGAGGATTTCCTTGATCGTGCCGAGCACGCTTGTGACTGTCTCTGTCATGCCTGCCTCTTCTACGCTGTCGTCGATGTCGCCCTGCTTCCCCTTGGAGTTGTCGCTCCAGTCGACGCCCCATGTTATAAGCCGGTCTTTCTGTATCCTAAACTTGCGATGCAGCGCATGCGACTCGGGCGTGTCTTTGGCGTCCTGTTCCACAACGGCATCGCATGTGGTTTTGGTATCGGAGTAGAGCTGTGTCAGGCGCCGGGGTAGTCTACTGATGGTCTCCATGGTCACGACTGGCTTGAGGCTTGTCGCAACGGGTATTCTGACGCGCGACGGGCGAGGGCGGAGGGATATTAAGTGTGACGAGGTAAAGACATGAAGGAAGCCTGCAGCGCGTTTGCCTGGAAGGTGGTCGTCATGGCACAAGACCCGTGTTCAGTCAACTGGGCTGACTGGGGTGCATTTGGTGGTTGCCTACAGCCAGCCCTAGCACCGCCTCGCTGCCGTAGACGAGTGGGGGGAGAGAACATAACGCCGCCGAAGCCCGCCAATGATATGCCGTCCAACTCCGCCCGCGCCTGCGCCTCCACCTCGGCAGCTACAGTAGCTGACCTTCATCACAAGGCATTATCGCTGGCACACACACATACTCGACAATCTTGCTCACTTGGAGGCTGTGACACATGGTTTTGTTTCTATTGCTACATTGTTCTCACTCGTGCTGCTATTTTGCTAGCTCTGCGACGACAAACTATGTAGACGTCTAATCCTCAGTGAGATCACCATACTCCCACTGGCCGCGGCGCTCCTCCTTGGCTACGTCCTGCTTCTTCTTCATGGCAGCAAGCACGCTGGCGTTGCGCTCCCATGGCCGCAGCTTCTTTGGCACCATGGCAAGACCTTCGCTAAGGATGTCGGCGTTGATGCTTTCTGTGCCGTCTTTGCTCTGGTCGGGGTTGTACAATGTTACCCAGAGCATGCCATCCTTCTCAGTAGCCTCAACTCTGGCGACGAGCTCACGGTCAGCTGTCTCTTGCGAGATGAAGCTGACGGCGTCGGCAAGGTACTCAGAGTTGCCAGGAAGCTGAACAAACGCCAACTGGGCCTCTACAGCCTGCGGCTTCAGTTTCGATGGCAGGAACTCGGCTTGTGAGAGAGGACGAAGGCGGGCCCATGGGATCGTCTCCGAGTTACCGTAGTCAATGTAAACGACCTCAGCCTTCTTGTTCTCTCGGTCATTGCGTCGGATGCGCGCACGGTACCATTGGTCGTCAGCTGTGAACTTGGCTGCTACGAACTCGCCGGCCTTGGGTGCATCTGGCAGACTAGCGCTGTTTGCTGGGTTGAGATGGAACTTGCTGAAGGCGCTCATTAGGGATGTCAAGGCTGATGTGCCGCTACCGATCTGCTGTAGACGGAGTCTTCCGTCGTCTTCAACGTGGGTGATCATAACATCGCGGTAGTCTGCCTTCCTTGATGG
>Ga0058698_10001504_pt1 | contig 10461 bp, 7 predicted proteins | sample AgamicAsSfe_FD_67288 | JGI IMG/M metagenome (GOLD analysis project Ga0058698, IMG submission 67288) | Agave microbial communities from Guanajuato, Mexico - As.Sf.e | ecosystem: Host-associated > Plants > Phyllosphere > Phylloplane/Leaf | place: Guanajuato, Mexico | collected 2012-05-30
ACAGCGCCAGAAAGTCTACGTTCAAGACCTTGTCCGTCAGCAATCTTCGCTGATATTTTCGCATCTTTTCCACAAATCTGGCATCTTATATATTTGCGGCTCGTCGGGCAAAATGCCTCAGGCTGTACGCGAAGCGCTCATTGAAGCTTTCCAGGGGCATGGCAGTATGGATAGAGAAGGCGCAGAGGATTATCTGGTGAGCATGGAGAAGAGTGGAAGATATAGACAAGAAACGTGGTAGGACCTTGGGTAGCGATAGGGCCGCCCTTGATTGCAGATCAGACATCGTAGGCTGTTTGGTTTCATGAACGACGTTAGCATATAGCCTACTCGTATCTTAATCTTCCCCTCATCGTGTAGCGCATACCGCTTCTCCGCCATTACCGGTTAAACACAATATTCGAAAACTTCTCAAACATGCTGGTTGAGTGAGGAGCTCTGGTAGCTGGTCGGTTTTTGATGACGTAGTAAAATGAACTCGTATAGTTGAGCTGCATGGGGCGAGCGCTTGTGATGCTACAAGCACTCTAAATATCGCCCTGTTGGCAATCTCTTAACTTTACTACATGCAGGTAAGCAGGAAGCATATCCTACCTTCCGATCTAGACGTGGAGGAATGAGATGAGAGTGGAGGGGGAGACATTAGACAGGTTGTTGCGAAGATCATGAGAGGTGTGTGGATGCTGAATTGCAGGGTCTGTGATACTGGATCAATTGTCTACACCGCGTACCTACTCATAGATATAACAGAAGGGTCCAGCAAGCGTGCTCGAAGCCTCCTTAATAGTCATATTTGGGAAGCCTAGATACTCCCCAAATGTCATAACATCATCCAGCGTCGCATTTCTTGTTGGTGGGACATTCTGGAAAGTAAGGGTGCCAGCAATAGTAAAGCGTCTCTCCTTCAAGTTTTGATTCTGCCAAATCCACCAAATTCGGTCAATTTGTGCGTGGTGGTTCCAAAAGTACGGGTCAGATGGAGAGCTGCAGAGGTGGAGATACCAAGTTAGTATATATCACATGTATATTCGTACAAGGGGTCTCACTTATAGAAATCGCTACCAGCATCGCCGCCGATTGTTTGATGACCACCAAGATGGACACGGAGTATTCCTGGAGAAGGGTTCTGGAGCGTGTTTTGGAAAGCGGAGATATTGGCACTGCCTTTGATTAATCCGGCGACGTTGGCATCGGTGGTTTCGGATGATGAGCGGGTGTTGATGTCTCGCTTGATGCACCTGGGGTTGTAGCCAAGACCATCAGGGGATGGGTTTGGCTGTACAGTAGTGTCAAGAGACGAGATAGGTCCGACATGCATCTTCCAGCTGGAATTCAGTTAGTACTTAGGCGACGCAGATATTGCTCCTATATAGGTGCTTACTTCTTGAAGGGTCCAGAAGCGACGCACCCACCTCCGTTACCGGGAGGAATCTCTACAAAGCATCGGCCTGGGTTAGGCACGCAGCTGACATTGCGTCCCGGAACGTACTCTCCATCTCCCGAGATGCTCGTGTCGCTGCCATCGAGGAGTGGAGAAGCAGCAGGGTTATCAGCCCACAACGCCCAGTTGTAGTAGGGGAAATAGCCCTTGTACCCGCATTCGTTGCGCAGAGTTTGTTCCCACGCCCACATGAAGTAGCGGTGCCACGACAGAAAGTTGCCCTTATAAACATTAGTCATTCTGAGGAAACATTAGAGAGCAAAATTGAACGTACATTCCCGTGCGTGTATTGCGTTAGTAAGATGTGAGTAACAACAAAATCATCGTAGCGACTCTTAGCCCCTGCAGCAATAGCAGCCGGAGTTCTGGCCTTCTTTTGCCCAGTACACTGAACAGCGTCAATGTAATTCAGTTTCTCTGAACGCTTGAGTTTGGACCTGTATCATGTGAGAAAGGTATAAAAATCACTATCGTTAATCTCGTACCATTCACGACGTCGAGCCACTGTTCTTTTGGTACATTTCGTCGAGTAGCTATTGAGATGTTTGGCGACATCAAGCCATAGCTGGTCGAGCCCGTGTTTAGCTAGGGCATCAGTTTCGGGTGCTTTTGCCGCGATGGTGCTGCCAGCAAGGGCAAGTAGGAAGATGAATCGCATGATGGGGCCGATTCAAGATACGAAAGAGCTGATTACTGCTTCAACCGCTTTGCAGAGGAAGTAGGGATCCTTTTATGCGTAAGGAGTGGTAACACTGCGGATGCAAGGCATGCAGCATCTGGATCAAGCGCGTCCGAATTCAGGACCTGACTTTGTCGAGCATGGATAGCGTTCACACCTCTCGTGTGATGGCTAGTTATTTGCCGTCTCTCCGGGCATTAATGCCACGAAGAGACTCGTCTAGACATGCGGACTCAAAGTACCGACGCAAAGAGACTGCAGTACAAGCGGGACAGGCCACCGACTAACGCAGATACTCCACCAGAACAGCATGATCAGGATTCCCAGCGCTTACCACAAGTTGGAAACAGACAGCACCATCTATGTCACCTTGCCCAACCAGCCGATGGGCGAACAAGCGTCAAACCGATAGATGATCTATGCTGGGCACAAAGTCGTGTACTGGACGGACGGCAGCCGTGTGGCGACCCGTATGCGAGGAACAATATTTTAGCTCCAGCTCTACAGCCGTATTACTGCGCCGCTCTGCTGCAGTGTTGTAATATCCAGCCGACATGGGCGTATGCACCAGCTGCTTGGCGTGGGAAGCGAGCCGAGGGGACGGATTGTGTTGCGGAAGCGCTCTGTCGACAGAACATGTTGCGCATGGGGCTTCCGTTGGTCATGCTTCGACTACAACGTGGGCTTGAAAACGAAACATTTAGGTTCCAAACAGACTTAGGAAGAGTGGTGGTTGATGTTCGTCGTCGCCGTGCACTTTCTCCGATCGCCAAGCTGCTAATCCACTCCCGGAAAACAATCGGATCTTGGGAAGAGCCTCGGGACATACTTGACACGACGCGCACTCAGACATTGCCTGCAACGATGACCACAGGACGGGTATCAGTCAGCGCTCTCGATAGCCTCCCTGACGAACTGATTCTCCTCATCCTAGATCAGCTGGATGCAGGTGACTATTTCACGCTACGCGATTTGAACGCGACAAGCTCGCGTTTTCGTCGTCTCACGATAGATCGACTCTATCGAAGATTTCCAGGTTGCTCCCCAGAGCAGTTCCTGCGTACCATAGCGCTGTCGCATCCAGACGAACGCCATGAATTCATGAATTATGTCAAGGAGGTGGTGTGGTATCAGAACTATTGGGATCGACCATCTCGACATCGATGCCTACCTCTAGGCGATAGGCATACCGTTGCCAACATACTGAGGAGTTCTGGGGCTATTCTGGACACTACAGATCTCTCCACAGACTTGCCTGGACGCTTCATAGGCTTCTCTTCCGAATATGAAGTTCATTGGTGGTATCTGGAGTTCTTCTTGTTCTCCACGCCCAAGGTTGAGAAAATTACTATACACGACGCATGGCAATGGGACGACCACAGTTACTGGTTCAAGAGCCTGGCTGCCAACCCAATTCACTTCGAAAATCTTCGATCCATTACCGTATTCGGTCCTCTACGCCTGAGAAATATTGTGCCGCTTCTGACTCTGCCTTCTATACACGCCTTAGATCTTACACAAGTCGTCGATATGCGCCAAGAACCCGACAGAGAGTTCTCATGGGCCCGTGACGGCGAAGACTACGTTGACCGACGATTGGCGAGTGGTTCGTCTCTTGAACATCTGGTTATACGGGAGTCAGATCTGCATGTCCCGTCTGCAGTGGGTATCCTTGAGAAACTTAACAAAGTCAAGAGTTTCACCTACGAGCATGTGTGTCATGAACTTGCATCGCATCCCGGGATGCAGCCGTCCATTTTCCCGTGGGTTGGCAACTTGTGCTGGGGTCCAGATAGCTCTCTCGAAAGTTTGCATCTACGTATAGAGTCGTCAGTAGTGACGCATGAAGAGATGACATCGCTCTGTCACCACGTTACTGGTCCTGTACTAGCAAAGCTTCGTACTCTGAATATCGGTCCCTGTAGTGTCAGCACTTTCAAAGGCTTGGATCTCGCACAATCTGAAGATCTACCAACTATAGCTTCTAGGATCGTAGCCGCATTCCCTGACACACTCGAAGCTCTACAAATCCAGTGGGCTTACGAGCGTGATGGAGAACCCCGGTTAAAATTCTTCATTGATATCTTACGGTACTTGGCTGAAGCCATTGCTGGTTCAGACTCTAAATTGAAGCACGTCTCTATCGTTGACTGGCCAGCACTTGCAGGCTGGTTTCCTTTCCAAGACCAAGTCATCAGTCTGAAGCGGGCATATGAACGCCGGGGATTGCAATTTGACATAGTCTACGAAGAGATTGAGGATGGAGAGCCACTGACCGTCATGGAAGACGTGGAGCCTGGTTGGCTTTGGATCCAAAGGACGGAATATTTCGCGACACATTGCAGGTTTTCCCGCCCATCGTCTAATCATGGCTAGTGGAGTGTGTGTATACGATCTCTGAAGCATTTATAGACGGTGTCTACAAAGTTTCGTACGGGATCTGGGTGCGTGTTGGTGTAGCACTAGCAAACAAGACTACGTTGCGGCTGACACAGCTAACACGTGCTTGACCGGTCCGACAATCGCTAAATCATTAGCGTCTCTCCCAACGCGGGGAAGCTCCTGTTCCTTGTTATCGTACTTGGCGTCAATTTCTTTTTGCGAAATGGGACAAGAGCTTCAATGCGTAGCAAGTCGTCAACGGCGGAGTGTCCCTTCACCAGCCATCCACTCAGACGGCACAGTAGTCCATATGGCTACTAATCTCCCATCCAAACCTGGCTTCGATACTCTTCCCAACGAACTTGTCATAAGCATCATCGAGCGCATGCCGAACGATAACGCTAAGGATATATGCAATCTAAGCCTGACTAGTCGTCGCATGTACACGCTTTCTGTCGATCATCTGTACAAAAGTCTTCTAGTACGACGTCCGTGGCCACTCCTACGTACGTTGCGATCCAGCCCGGAACTTGCAAACCGAATTCGGGACATTACATGGAGGCACAACTTCAACGATCATGACGATACCGAGGAAAATCAAGCCGTCCTATCCAGCTGCATCAAGTCTCTAGATTCGTCTCACCAGGACCGATTGATGCGTGATTCTACTGGACTTCGGTGTGATCACGAGTTCATCGAGATACTCCTAATGTTCACTCCGAATCTCCGTACGCTTGTTATCGCAGATAGAGCCTTCTGGCCTGATGGCGAATATTGGTTCAGAAGGATCGCAAACAACCCGGATCGGTTCGTGCATTTGCGAACCATTAATATACACGGTCCACTGTCAGTGGAGGCCATGGCATACTTGTTCCTCCTTCCTTCACTTCGGAACCTCATCGCTTCGGACTTAGTTCTCCCCGAGCGCGCCGACAACAGACGAGTTTGGGATAATGAGATTCCGCTTAGGACAGTGTTAGACCCTGGTTCATCTCAAGTTGAGAAGATCGTGTTGAAGCGATCCGTTGTGGAGGTGCCGACGCTAAAATACTTCACCGAAGCTTGCAGAGATTTGAAGAGCTTCGCATATGAACAGGACATCAACAACGATCAGCGTGGCATGTATTCTCGAAGTCTCCTGTCGAAGTTTGGCGAGCTTTCAGCAGCTTTCATTCTCAACCGCACAACACTCGAGCACCTCTCTATCCGCGGTGACCATCAGATGCTTCGTCAGGAGCACGTACTACAGGTAGCACGATTGGCTTCCAACATGTCAAACCTTCGTTCGCTAGATATGGGCTTGATCACACATGACGACGACCCGATACAATGCACCTCCGATTTTGTAGCAAAGATGGTACGCCTTCTTCCGCCCACACTTGAAGAAATGAGCTTTGAGATTGACTGGCAAGAGCACTGGGGCTCGAGGGGGTGGGAGGGGCCAACAGAGATGTTGCGCCATCTCGCTACTATCGCTTCTCCAAAGCTGTCCTTGAAGAAACTCGCTGTGGTGGATTGGCCACCTTTCTTGGGTCATTTCCCGCCAGATTTTGCACAGCTACATCAGTGTTTTGCGGAGCAAAGCATAGATTTCGTATCCATTCCCGCCAGCATCGAAGGGCCGGATCCGCTGCAGTTGTTAGACTTCGTAGAGCCGGGGTATGTGTTCGTACAAGTCGCTGTTGCCGAGTACGCGTAATTGCGTTGCAGTCACATGGTACCGCAATATCAGTCGTGTGAAGATCAATTCAGTTACTCTGTGTTCTTTTCAATCAAAAATGAGACTTTGCGATCCACTCATAGAATCGGTGGCGGGTGAATGAAGGGCTGAGCGCGCTAGTGAGATATTAGCGTCAAGCTATGACTCGCGTGAAGGGCAGCTATGATGTACGTCATGTTCAAGTTACAACGCGCCCCTCCACATCTCTTGTTCACAAACTATTCTCGATATACGACCCGTCATCGCGACTTTGATCATCCAAGATGGCGCAAAAAGGTGACCATTTATTACAGCGTCCTCTCTATGGTAAAATATTGCTCCCTCCCCGAGCGCGCATGGAATTAACGTCCGCAGTATTTGATCTGCCCGAAGAGCTGTTAGCCACACTCACTCTCAAAGACCAGCCCGAGCACCCGATAGAAGAGACACCACCTCAAATACCGACGACTGCAAACGACTCTTCCAATACCGCCGAAGAAGAGAGCAACAGTCCGGCAAAAGCGACATCGTGCAACCTCTGTGGGCTCAGCTTTGCATCTCTTGCAGACCAGCGCAATCACGTCCGATCAGACCTACATGGATACAACCTGAAGCAAAAGATAAAAGGTGCGAAGCCTGTGGGCGAGGCTGAGTTCGAGAAGCTGATCGGAGATCTGGACGAGAGCATATCAGGGTCTGAGTCATCAGAATCCGACGAGGACGAAGATGCAGATGGGACGAAGGCAAAAGAATCCACGCTTAGTGCGCTATTAAAAAAGCAGGCCAAGATATCAGATCCCGAGTTTGACGAGTTTTCCTCACGGAAGAAGCAGAGAGGGCCTGGCAAGCCTCCGTTGATGTGGTTCACGTCACCCTCAATACCCGACAACGTGTCACTAGGCGTGTATCGCGCTATTTTTTCGAATACAGAGCAGGAAGAGGAGTCGCATGTTTTGGACACTTTACGCAAGAAGCAGCTTTCTCCGAAGCAACCCCCGAAGATCAAGGCGAATGAGGCCGGTGTCCCGCCACCAGGCATAGATATCGGGCCACATTACTTTCTATGCATGATAGGAGGTGGCCACTTCGCTGCCATGGTAGTAGCACTGGCACCGAAGATAGGAAAGAATCACACTGGATTCGATGAGCGATCGGCGACCGTAGTTGCGCACAAGACATTCCATAGGTACACCACACGACGAAAACAGGGAGGTTCGCAATCAGCCAACGATAATGCAAAAGGCAACGCACACTCTGCCGGTTCATCAATCCGTCGTTACAACGAGACTGCACTAATCGCTGAAGTTCGTGAGCTATTATCTAGCTGGAAGAACATGATCGATACCGCAGACTTGATCTTCGTACGCGCAACCGGCGCGACGAACCGGAGAACTCTTTTTGGTCCGTATGAAGGACAGGTTCTGCGTCATAACGACCCACGCAATCGAGGCTTTCCCTTTAGTACACGGCGGGCGACTCAAAAAGAGCTGATGCGTGCGTTTGTTGAACTCACTCGAGTGAAGCAAAGTGCTATCGATGAAGCAGCGCTTGCTGCTCTGGATTCTTCTCAAAAAGAAGCGGCTGCTGCGACACCAATCCCAGAAAAACCTAAGCCTAAGAAGCCAACAAAAGAAGAAGAGGCTGCGACATTACACACTTCACAGATTATACCCATGATTAAGCGTTCGAAAGTACCTGCGCTTCTGAACTACCTCAAAACAAACAACATCCCGCCAAGCTTCAACTTTCTCCCCACCAATCACCACACACCAACGCCGCTGCATCTTGCTGCATCGCTCAATTCTGCTCCTATCGTCTTCGCGCTTCTGACGAAAGCCGGTGCCGATCCAACTCTGATGAGTGACGAAGCACGGACCCCTTTCACGCTGACTGGCGACCGTGCAACCCGTGACGCCTTCCGTGTTGCCCGTTCCGAACTCGGAGAGTCAGCTTGGGATTGGGAGAAAGCCGGAGTACCTACAGCCATCACCAAAGCTGAAGCTGACAAGCGAGACGCTCAAGAAAAGACCGAGAAAGCTGCAGAAAATAAAGCTGAGGCGGACCGGCGGAAGGCTGAGACCGAGCGCGTACGGAAAGAAAGTGAGGCTGAAGAGGTCAGGAGAAAGGAGCAGAGGCTAGGCAAGGGCAAGTCATTAGGCGCGCTACCTGTCAAGACTGGAGCAGATTTGAGAGAGGAAGAAATGAGGGGCTTGACGCCAGAAGCGAGAGCTAGAATGGAAAGAGAACGGCGAGCTAGGGCTGCTGAAGAGAGGCTCAAGCGGATGGAACGTTGAAAACGCTTCTATGGGACTCATAATTTCTTACCCGCGTGTTAGCCTATCGAAGAAGAAGACTTTCTGCGCGCTCGGCTGTATGAATGATTTGTAAGAGTAACGTGAGATTCCACATGGTTGTATCATCGACTCTCGTCGTTCGGAACAACTAAATGATCACGAATCACACTTTGTGTCCAACGTAAACCATTAGCCCGGTTATTTCATACGCATGTTCTTCACGTGGGTTGAATGGGGTAAACACAGCTACTTGCCCGAAATGCTTGGACACAATGAGCAATACCAATGGCAACAAGGGAGGGAACAAGGTGGATGGTGAAAACAGCACGGGTTAACATGGATCTCAGAGACCGCCAAGTGGGCATTAGAGATAGACCGCGAGAATAGACAGAACAGCAAACATAAGTGAAAGGGTCCAAGACGCTCCTGAACCAAACACATGACACCGCCAAAGCTGCCTCAGTCTTCGCATATTTTGTCAATTATTCGTCACAACAACAACTGCATACCATACGTATTTTTCACTATGACAACCACCCTTCAACCTTACACTAGCGAAATAACATCACTCTACCTCAGCATACGCCTAACGACGCACGCAAAGCAAAAGCCAACTATCGGTACCTGTGATATCGCTTATGCGGATGAGCCGTTGGAGCGGATGCGAGACGACTACGTCCAGCCTAAACTGCAACACAACCGCTATGGCAACGAGATTCCACAACACTCGTGGGTGTATACCTCTGCCGTCTTCACACCTGCCCCTTACACTCGCTCCATGAAGATCATTATGCGATGCTACGATGACAAGGTCTCAGATACACGGCTATCCACCATTGCAGTCGATGAATATAAGCACGTGTCCGAAGGAGCTATGCGAGAGGACATCGCTCGCTATGTCGATGCAGTAGTGCAGACTCCAGCAGGTCAACAAGCGCAGATAAGACAGGTGATGACTAGCACAGGCTATGATATTGACCTTCAAGATCCAGTGACCGGACAAAACAATTGGTGGAGTCTACTGCAATGGTCAGCTTGTAACACGAGGGCGTATCCAGTTGGAAGGCGTATTCCGGAACAGAACATGGAGAGAATGAGAGAAATTCGGGAGGATTGGGAACGGGAAACAGATTGGGAGGCTTTCGGATGTGTGGAAGAGGGAAAGAAGGAGCGGTTGGAACTCCATGCTGTGTTGGACTTGGTCGAGGTGAACACTGACGTTGAAGAAGAAACGATAAAGTTTGAAACGGAGGGGGACAGTAAGATGATCGGAATGGGTGCGGAGCATATGATATGGCTGAGAGAAAGAGATGATCATGAGTTGGACGCGATCTACTACAGACTTCTAGAAGAAGGTACGAAGTCTTCTTCTTGGAACAAGCTACACTTTACGCCATGATCGTGATGACGCTGATGAGGAGTAGAAAGATGATATAACGTTGTAGTGTGTGTATGAATATCCAACATGTCATGCCTTGAGACTACCTCTCAAATCCAATATTCGACGTTATACATGGTAGCAACTGTAATCTTTTGGGGTTCAATCTTAATGCCCAATGACGTCACCCCTTCAGTGAACTTCACCGCAAACTTCCATCCTGTACTACTACCACTACTACTACCACCACTACCACCACCACCACCAAGGCCGATCGCAGCCTGTCTGAAAATGTCATCCACCGATGTTCACGACCAAGAAATAGACGCGCGATCCCGCTCGGCACTTGCTTCGACACGGCGCAACCTCCGCTACCTCTACGACCCGAAAACCGCGCCCAATGCCGTATCTTCACGCCGCACACGCGCACTTCTCCGTGTCGTGCGCTCCGGAATCATTTTCGCTTTCTGGAAGCTTGTACGGTATGCGAAATACGTTGCAATTGGTTCGCTGGTGGCGACGATAGGTGCTGGGGCTTTTGGCACATTTGTTAGTGGGGCGGGATTCGTGTTAGCCCCGACGGGCATT